>Ga0182027_10014124_pt1 | contig 11079 bp, 8 predicted proteins | sample 712E1DmetaG_FD_121300 | JGI IMG/M metagenome (GOLD analysis project Ga0182027, IMG submission 121300) | Permafrost microbial communities from Stordalen Mire, Sweden - 712E1D metaG (Illumina Assembly) | ecosystem: Environmental > Terrestrial > Soil > Wetlands > Permafrost | place: Sweden...
CATTACTAAGGACAAATCATTCGAAAAATCACTTGCACGCTGCACTTCTTCATGCAAACGGCCCATAAAACTCTTACGCGTCAAGACACCTGTTGTTTCATCAAGCGAAACGTAATTGTTCATAACTTCCGTGAGGCTCAGAATTTCCAACGCCCACGATGAAGTCTCGGCAAGCTTCTGCACCAGCTTCACATCAGCATCGGAATATGTTTTCAGATCCTTACTTTCTATAACCAAGGCGCCATAGCACCGATTCAATGAATTCAGCGGTATGATAACCAACGCGCCCTTCGATTCACATCGTTCGGCTTGATAAAACCGCGGCACTGTAGTGGTGGACAGATCATCAATGATCTTGGGAACACCCGTCTGTATAACTCCTATGACCAAACTCTGTTGAGGATCCAGTTCACTCATGAGTGGAACATACGGATCGTTCATCCGGTTGAGGAGATTATGCACAATCCAAGATTTTCTGCTGTCGTCAAATAAAACAATTGCAATATAATCCCATGGAACCAGTCTCGATGTCTCCTCGGCAAGCGATCGCGTGATGGAATGAGCGCCAAAGTCAATACTCAGCTGTTCGCGAACTCGACTAATCGATCGGAGTACTTCAGAATCCAACAGGAGATCATACTTGGATGTATAGCTTCGAATGAGCGTCGAAATCAGCTTTGCAATCTGTGCCAGTGAAGTGATCGTTTCGTTTCCATAGGCATCCGCTTCTAAACAATCCAAGGTAAGAACTGCCACTGGATTCTGCGATTGAATTCCGCTGAAAAATATCGGCACGCCCACAAATGTTTTTACTGCATCTGTTGTCTCGTAATATGGAACCATATCCTCTTGACCAAGAGCATCCACAAAATTGACGATCTGTGGTTTCGCATTCACTGCAATTTGACTCACGACATCAGAACCGATTGGCAACCGTCTGTTTGTCATGAATTTTTCGCTGTCGGTCGTATACCCTTCGAGCACCAATTGTTGTTTCTCTTTATTCATCCAAAAAAGAGCAACTGTATGGGCAAATTGAACATCCTTCACGACACTCAACACCCGTTGAATCAGCGCATTGAATTCGGCTCTCGGACTTTCCTCGGCATTTTCTCCGATGCCGGGAGTCTCGATAAACTCATTTAACTCAAACACTGTTGTAGTTGTTTTTTCTGAATCTTTTTTTTCCAACGCTATAGTGTCTCGCTCATGGTGCATCGGTTGTGAATGTTCCGGCTCGTCAACATAATCAACTTGGTATTGCTTACCGGTAACTTGAAAATCATCAAAAACGAGTTTCTTCATCCGAATATTAGACTCCTCTGATGTGAAAGAATGATGATCCTCATCTTCTTCCTGGATAAAAAAACCTCTGCGTTTCCCCACTCGTATTATTACATAAGCGATCAATACTGCAGAGAACAATAAGAGTAATGTCTTTACGAATGTAGCTGAGAGGACAAGGCCGCCTAAAAATGAAACGACGCCCACCACTACAATCAATTCCTCTGCAAGCGTTAACGAATGCATCAAGGAAAAGAATGTGTTGAACCTTCGGGCGTCAGTCATTGAGTATCGAGAGTCTTATGGTTGCCCTCAAAATTCCTTAAATTTACCTGTTTTGTGCTGAAAAGTCAACCAATCTTATATATATTAATTGTTTCTAACCTTCCACAGCCAATTGGATGTTTTATGAAGATTGCAATCGCCAATTGCTTGCGGCAGTATTTTTTTTTGCATAACTTTTTGCCGTGGTTCATCTCTCCTACATAATTTTTAGTTGGAAGCGCTTATGAAAGCTGTTATCATGGCTGGTGGGTTTGGCACACGATTGCGGCCTCTCACCAGCAACATTCCAAAACCGATGGTTCCAATGGTCAATAAGCCTATTATGGAACACATTGTTGAACTGCTCAAGACGCACAATATAAAAGATATCGTCTCCACGCTCTTCTATCAGCCGGATGCCATCACTGGTTATTTTGGAGATGGAAGCGCCTTCGGCATCAACATGCAGTATCGCAAAGCAGAAGCAGATTACGGAACAGCAGGAAGTGTCCGTAATGCGAAAGCTTTTTTAAACGAGCGTTTTTTAGTTATCAGTGGAGATGTTCTTACCGATTTCGATTTGTCAGCCGCTCTTTGTTTCCACGAAGAGAAAAAAGCAAAAGCCACGTTGCTGCTTACGCGAGTTTCTAATCCTCTCCAGTTCGGAGTTGTCTTGACAAAAGAAGATGGAAAAATTGCACGTTTTCTTGAAAAACCATCATGGGGAGAAGTGTTTAGCGACACGATCAATACAGGGATTTATATTATAGAGCCCGAGGTATTGGATCTTATACCTGAAAAACAAGAATTTGACTTTAGTAAAAATCTCTTCCCCATCCTCTTAAAACGTGACCTTGGCCTCTATGGTTATATCGCAAAAGGGTACTGGAAGGATATTGGCAGTTTAAACGATTACCAGGACGCACACATGGATGCTCTCCGTGGTGATGTAAAATTGCATATTGAGGGAACGAAGAAGGAAAATCTCATCCTTGGCGAAGGTACAACCGTTGAGACCGACCCGCGTCATCTTACAGGAACAAGTATCATTGGAAAGAACTGCAAGATACACAATGGAGCAGTCATCAGTAATTCTGTTATCGGCAACGATTGCGAAATTTTCCCTGGGAGTATCATTCGCAATTCAATCATCTGGAAAAAATCGAAGATCGGCGCTCGTTCCGAATTATCGTTCGATGTCATTGGAGCCGGATGCACAATCAATGAAGATGTCGTCATCCTCGAAAATGTTTTCATCGGCGATTCGTGTATTATAGGCAAACGGAGCAAGTTACTTTCCAATATTAAGATATGGCCGGATAAAAGTATTGAAGATAGTTCTATCGTTACGCGTAGTCTGGTATGGGAGGATAGATGGCTGCGAGAACTTTTCACAGACGCCCGCGTTACCGGTCTTTCCAATATAGAAATCAGTCCGGAATTTGGCGCTAAATTGGGAGCCGCGTTTGGAGCGCTTGTTGGAGCGGGATCGGCCGTTGTCACAAGCCGTGATTCGGACAATGTCTCTCGAATGATAAATCGCGCAATTATGTCCGGTCTCATGTCAGCCGGAGTCCATTGCACCGATCTACGAACAACATCGATTCCTATTGTCCGGCACGAATTACAGACAGGAAAAGAACGCGGCGGCATCCACGTCCGTAAATCTCCGTTTGACAGGAATAGTTCCGATATCATTTTTTTCGATTCGCAAGGAAAAGACTTGCCATCAAGCAAGACAAAGTCTATGGAACGGCTGTTCTTCGGCGAAGACTTCAACCGCGCTCATCACGATCAAGTCGGCTCCATTTCATTCCCTGAACGCACAACGGAAAGCTACGTTCAGCGATTCTTGGAAACACTCAATACCGATGTTATACAATCTGCCGGTCTGAAGTTAGTGATTGACTATTCGAACGGAATCGCTTCCACCATCTTCCCAAACATTCTTGGAAATATGAATGTTCAAGTGGTCGCTCTCAATGCATACCTCGACAGCAGAAAAATTACTCGGACAAAAGAAGAGTTTGATGAATCATTACGTCAATTGGCATATGTGGTCACTTCACTTAAATATGATATCGGTTGTATGCTCGATGCTGGGGCAGAAAAGATCTTTATCGTCAATGAGCAAGGAAATATTATCGATAGCGATCGATTGTTAACGCTGATAGTAAAATTCTTAGCACTCGCTAAAAACGATATGACCAAGTTTGCCGTTCCTATTTCTGCAAGCGGGGAAATCGACATCATTGCAAAAGATTTTAATTTGGAAGTCGTGAAAACACGCGACAGCCACCTTGCACTGATGGATGCCGCAACCGACAAGCAGATTAAGTTCGTTGGCGGAACGAAAGGCGGATTTATCTTCAATGAATTTCTCTTTGCCTCCGATGGAATGTACTCTATTTCCAAATTGCTTGAATGTATCGCAAAAACGAAAAAACGAATTGGTCAACTCGACAAAGAAACACCGCGACTTTATTTCGTCAAGAAAAATATCTCGTGCCCATGGCATACGAAGGGACGCATAATGCGTAAGCTTACAGAACATTCGGAGCGAATCCCTCGTGACCTGATCGAAGGAATCAAGCTTTATCCATCCGATCTCGGCGAACATACATCAATTTTATTGAGCCCAGATCGAGCGCGGCCTATGTTTCATATTAACGCAGAATCCAGCGATGTGGTTGTGGCTGAGCGTCTTGCAAACGAATATGAAACCCTTATTCAGCAGTGGATTGAAAGTGGGCAGCGGGAAGAATTGTAATATCATTTGTATTTTGATAGAAATTCTGCAATCTTTGATAGTTCACTTCAAGTCAGAGGTGAACCTCCGCATTCCTTATGCGATTCTGGCAACTTGGAGACTTGAATGAAAATTACTGACATATTAAATGAATCGGTTGTCCGAGCAAATCTTCCTGGCGCAACAAAGGAAGAAGTGATCAATGCAATGATCGAACTTGCCGGCACTCAGAAACAAGTTGCCGACAAAGAGCGTATGCGTGCAGCGATTTTTGATCGAGAAAAAATTATGTCCACTGGAGTCGGATCGGGATTTGCTATTCCGCACGGCAAAACGGATGCAGTGAACGATATCGTTGCGGCATTTGCGATCACTGCACAACCTATTGATTATCAATCATTGGATGATCAACCTGTACGGCTGATATTTCTCCTTGTGGGACGTGACAATATGGTCGGCCCGCACATCAAACTCCTGAGTCGTATTTCTCGTCTCATGAACAAAGAAGATTTTCGGAAACAACTCCTCGAAGCGAAAACACCTAAAGACATCCTCGAGATCTTTCGAAAGGAAGAAGCTGCCATTACTGAGGGATAGCTTCGCCGACGTGTATATACTTCATATTAATACCCAGCTCATTAAAAATTGTTGACAATGCAGGAAGGGCTGCACATTTTGAAATTTCGTACAATAAAAGGCACAAAAGACATTCTACCAGATGAAATCGCCGGCTGGCAGTATGTTGAATCGGTTGTCCGCCGTGTGATGCACGACTTCAACTACCGGGAAATCCGCACTCCTGCATTCGAACAGACAGGTTTGTTCGCTCGCAGTATCGGTGAACTTACAGATATTGTCAGCAAGGAAATGTACACCTTTCTTGACAGAAGCGAAGAAAGTGTTACCCTGCGACCTGAAGGAACTGCAGCGGCATTGCGCGCATATATTCAAAATAATCTTGGCGAACAATCACCGCTGACGAAAGTGTATTACATCGGGCCAATGTTTCGGCAGGAACGTCCGCAAGCCGGACGATTACGGCAATTTCACCAATTCGGCGCGGAAGCACTCGGTGGATCATCACCGCTGCTGGATGTCGAAATGATGATTTTGCCGCTGGAAATCTACAAACAGCTTGGCATCGATCATTTTTCTCTTAAGATCAATTCAGTGGGATGTGAAAAATGCCGCCCGGCATACAAGATGCTTTTACAAACAGAACTTCGAAAAGTATTCTCCCAACTTTCTCCGGACAGTCAGGCACGGGTCGAACAAAATCCGCTTCGTGTGCTCGACTCCAAAAATGAAAAAGACCGTGAACTAACGAACAACATGCCGCTGATGTACGAACATCTTTGTGAAGAATGCGCTTTACAATTTGCATCAGTTCGGTCAATCTTCGATGCGCTGGCCATTTCATATGAAGTTGACGGCAGACTCGTGCGAGGATTGGATTATTATACGAAGACCGCTTTTGAAATCACAAGCACTGCACTTGGTTCGCAAGACGCTCTTGCAGGCGGCGGCAGATATGATTTGCTTGTTGAAGAACTTGGCGGTAAATCAACGCCCGGAGCTGGTTTTGCTGCTGGGATCGAACGATTGTTGATGGTCCTTACCAAACTTGGGAAGAACAATCAGAAGCAAGCCCCGCCAGTTATTTATTTTGTTGGATTAGATGAACCAGCACGCAATTGGACATTTCTGAAGGCTAACGAGTTACGGCAAAAAGGGATATGTGCTGAGATTGATTATCTCGGACGAAGTGTTAAATCCCAGATGAGAGAAGCAAATCGGCAACAGGCACAATATGTCATTGTGGTAGGCGAGCAAGAACTTAAGACCAAAACTGCCAAATTAAAAAATATGTTGACCGGCGAAGAAACTAGTATCTCGCTCGATGACATCAAGATCCCTTCTTGACTATGGCAAACAAGAAAAAGCGAGATCCTGATTATACGTTGAACATCTTCCATCATTATGATGAGAAGACCAAGCGAAATGTAGTGGTATTTCTCGTTCAAACGACAAAAATATTTGTCAGCTTCCGTTATGAAATTTTATTAGAAGTTGAAATTATCGGCAAAGAAATCCATCTCCGCGTCAAAGGACTTCATGTTCCTGAATTGTTGATGCCGCAATCAGGTCCCGCACAGGGACGACGTGACCATACACAACTAGAAGGAACGTATCATCTTGTTGTGACAAAACAAGATAAGACAGTAAATGAATTCACGATACACATTACCCCAGAATCTGTCGATATCAAACAAAAACCAAAAACCGTGTTTATCATAATTTCAAATGATCCTGTGAATCTTGCTTAATTTGATAATTATGTAATTTGATGATTTTATAATTTTTCATTTTTGATTGGCTCTCTATGTGTCCACGACTTTTCCAAATCGGCCCTTTTACTGTTTATGGTTATGGCTTGATGCTTGCTCTCGGATTCATTGTCGGGAGTTATCTGCTCGTCAGCGAATTCAAGCGCCGCAAACTTGATCCAAATATCGCTAACAATATCACACTCATTGGATTAATTGCCGGAGTTGCAGGCTCGAAGATATTATATTTAATCGAAAATTGGCCATCGTTTATCCTTGACCCTATCGGCATGACATTCAGTCCCGGAGGATTGACATATTATGGCGGATTTATTCTTGCATCTTTATCCATATATATGTATGGGAATAAAAAGGGAATAAAATTTTTTACTATCGCCGATGCCATTTCGCCCGGCCTGATTCTCGGTTACGGAATTGCTCGTATTGGATGTCACCTCGCCGGCGACGGTGATTATGGTTTCCCAACGACTCTTCCGTGGGGGACAAATTATTCCAACGGAACGTACCCTCCATCAGTGGCATTTCAAGATTTTCCAGAAATTACCAGCCGATTCCCCGGAGGAATCGTTCCAAATAATATTCCCTGTCATCCAACACCAGTGTATGAATTCATTCTCTGTGCTTTGATATGTTGGTTTCTTTGGAGTATCAGAAAGAAAACAACACCGACCGGCAAACTCTTTATGATATACTTGATGTTGGCAGGCATTGAACGGTTTATCATAGAGTTTCTTCGCCCTAATCCAAGAATTATTTTCGGTTTGAGCGAAGCACAACTCATTTCAATGGTACTCATCGCGTTGGGACTTTTCGGCTGGCGGAGGTTTACAACGTCGACCCAAACATCAAAAGCAAAGTAGAATGGACAACCTTATTGTTGGCAGGCAGCCGGTTCTGGAAGCGCTCAAATCGCGCCAACCGATAGAACGAATCTTGATTTTGCACGGCACATCCGGTGGACATATTGATCAAGCAAAGCAGCTTGCACGGAAACTTGCTATTCCTGTAAAGGAAACAGACAAAGAACATTTTGATGAACTCGCCGGCGACACTCAGGCACAAGGTATCATTGCAATAATCGATTCTTACCGCTATGTTGAAATAGATGAAATTCTTGCCATTGCTCAGAAAAAGAATGAACCGCCATTTATCCTTGTTCTCGACGAGATTGAAGACCCGCACAATCTTGGCGCGCTCATCCGCTCTGGGGAATGTGCCGGTGTTCACGGCGTCATCATACCGCTTCATAATTCCGCATCCGTGAATTCTACTGTTGTAAAGACATCAGCGGGCGCTACAGCACATCTTCCCATTGCGCGTGTCACCAACATCGCGCAGGCACTTGATGAATTGAAAAAAGCCGGAGTTTGGATTGTAGGAACAGAAATGGAAAGTGACAAGTTCTATTTTGACCACGACTACCGCGGCCCGATTGCCATTGTTATTGGAAATGAAGGAAAAGGCATACGTCGATTGGTTAAAGAGAAATGCGACTTCTTAGTGAATATCCCGATGCATGGAAAAATTGAATCGCTGAATGCTTCTGTGGCAGGTGCGCTGGTGATGTTCGAAGCAGCAAAGGGAAGATGAGAAAGGGTAGCGTCCAATTTATGATTTGATAAATATCCGACATCTTTCTGAGTGAAACAGAGAGAGAGATGAGTAGAACGCGACCCTTAAGACAATAAACAGTCCTATTTATTCCCTCACTTCTTCTTCGCCTTCCTTCATCAAACCATACCGCTTCATCTTAGTATAGAGGTGGCTGCGTTGGATTTCCATAGCTTCAGCAGCTTTCGTGATGTTCCACTTGTAAATTTCTAATTGCCTTTTGATGAACATCGCCTCTGCTCGTTCTTTGAAATCTTGATACGTCCCGTTCATCTCAAGCGAACCTGTCGATTCTTTACCAGTCGATCCTCCAAAAGCATCGAGCACGGAAATATCAATTGCTGTTCCAGGTGAAAGAATGACCAGTCGTTCGATTGCATTACGAAGTTCGCGCACATTACCGGGCCAATCTTTCTGCATAAGGACATTAAGTACTTCATTGGAAATCGATTTCTTTGCAATTCCATTTCGCGAGCATACATCGTCGATAAACGAATGTACAAGGATAGGAATATCATCACGATGCTCACGTAATGCGGGAGCATGAATCGGAATAACATTCAGTCGATGGAAAAGATCCTTCCGGAAATGTTCTTTAGCAATTTCTTCTTCTAATTTTTTATTGGTCGCAGCCAGAACGCGAACATCGACAGCGATAAGTTTATTGCCCCCAACACGTTCCACTTTTCCTTCCTCGAGAACTCGCAGCACTTTTGCTTGTGCCTGTAAACTCATATCACCAATTTCATCAAGAAAAATTGTGCCGCCATCCGCCTGTTCAAACTTGCCAATGCGCTGCACCGTTGCGCCGGTGAATGACCCTTTTTCATGACCAAATAATTCTGATTCGATCAACTCCGAAGGAATCGCCGCACAGTTCACTTCTACAAACGATTTCGCCGCCCGTTTGCTTACACGGTGAATGGCGCGCGCAATCAGTTCCTTTCCTGTCCCATTCTCTCCGGTTATAAGCACACGAGCATCGGTAGGTGCCACCCGATGTATGACTGCAAGGATTTCTTTGATCTTCTCGCTTTCACCGAGAATGCACCGTTTTCCTTCCACATGCTCCTGCAGTTTTTCGTACTCTTCAGAAAGTTTTGCATGCTGCAATGCATTGCGGATGGTCACGAGAAGTTTGTCTCGATCAAGCGGTTTGGAGAGAAAATCAAATGCGCCAAGTTTGGTTGCCTCCACTGCTGTTTCAATGGTGCCGTGGCCGGATATCATCACAACCGGCAGCTTTTCATTCTTCTGCCGAATTTTCGTCAGTACTTCGATGCCATCCATACCGGACATTTTCACATCCAACAAAACGACATCCACGGGGAATCGGTCAAGTTTTTGTATTCCTTGTTCACCATTCTCGGAAAATTCGACTTCATAATGTTCATATTCAAGGATCATTTTGAGCGAATCACGAACAGATTTATCGTCATCTATAATAAGGATAGTTTTCATAAGAGCCTTCAGTTGTCAGGTATCAACGTTCAAGACTATATGTTGTATCTATTTACATTCTTCATGTTGAAAAGTCAAGTAATCAGAAGGCAGCAGGGTTGTGACGACCAACAGATCTCGGCCGAAGATTTCCCCTTGTTTGTTGGCAGACTTATCGCGTGGATCATCGGTGCCACCAACAACGAATATTGGTTCTCCCCATTCAATAAAGTCGCCTACTGCCCTTGTAAATCGCGGTGCTTCGGATGCATAGGAAAGATAAGCGGATCCGAAAAAATGCTGAAGCTTATCTCGATCTCCTCCATGAGTAGTCGGTGAATCTGAGTAGACGTGAGTTGGAAGATGCTTCATACGAGTAAAAAAAACACTATCCTTTTCGAACGTAAGAAGTATTTTCAGCGGATTGACAATTGGCATTTTAACATCAACCGTACGATGTTCCAATACCGCCATAAAGGAAAGAAAAAGCGCACGAGCAATGTTGTAGTCTGCTATCTTGAGCGCCTTCAGATATATGGCATCGATAGTGCGCATATCGCCGCATCGATTCCGTAAAATCTGAAACCGCTCATCGAGTATATATTGCCGAATATGCTTAGTATCATTAATTATTTGTGGCGTGAAGATATCCGAGAGCAATGCACTAATAGAAAAGCATTCACTTTTCCCTTCATCGAAATTCCACGAAAGTCCATCCGGACTTTTTTCGTCATTGCATTGACCATGTGCCTCGAACAAAAACATTGCAAGACAAAAGAATATAAGCACGAATGCGAACGAGAGAGGCGGTATGCGTTTCATGGGAGCACACCCTTCTTATGTTCTTTTGAAATGAAGAATGAGTTCTTGGGCTACATCATACGGTGTAAGATTTCGGGAAAATACTTTTTCAATTTGCTCTGCTAAATATGCGGCACGTTCGGAAGTCCAAAAATCAAATTGCCACTGTTCATTGATAATTTCATAAATATATTGCTTTAACTGTATTTTTCGGCGTTTAACCAGTGTATTGGATGATTGGAGAAAACTGCGATGTTGATCAATCATCGTAGCGACTTCAAAATCTCCTTTACCTTCTTGAGCTTGTGTTTTTACAATACGTACAAGCCAATCTTGTCCGCTGTGCGGACGGAGTCCAAGAATAAACTCAATGGAAGTCATTGCCTGATCAGCGCCTGGACGATCCGCTTTGTTCATCACAAAGAGATCGGCGATCTCCATCAATCCTGCTTTCATCGCCTGAATACCATCACCGGATTCAGGAACCAAGACCACAATGGTCGTGTCAACAGCGCGCACAATATCAAGTTCCGATTGACCCACGCCGACCGTTTCCATCAAGATGATAGCATACCCCGCGGC
>Ga0182027_10014125_pt1 | contig 11078 bp, 14 predicted proteins | sample 712E1DmetaG_FD_121300 | JGI IMG/M metagenome (GOLD analysis project Ga0182027, IMG submission 121300) | Permafrost microbial communities from Stordalen Mire, Sweden - 712E1D metaG (Illumina Assembly) | ecosystem: Environmental > Terrestrial > Soil > Wetlands > Permafrost | place: Sweden...
ATCATCTTTATGGTATTTTGGGAATTCTACTAGTACATTTAGTCTGTACTTGTTTTTGCTTGTCTCCCAATCTATTGAGAATAATTGTGCATTGTGTTTTATGATTGCTCCAAAACTTGATCGCAGTTTTTCTGCAATAATGTTTAGGTGTCTCTTGTCTGTATAATAGAAGTCTATGTTTGTATCTGTATCATCAATGTTTACTTCTTTGTTTATATGTATTCCTTTGGATTTTTGTTTTGCTAAATCATTTTTTATGAACTGATATATTTCTGGAGTGATATTTCTGACTTGCAATACTCCTTCAAAATATTTAGTGCCTTGTTTAGAACATTTTGGGCATAGTGTGACATCAATTATTGCTGGTAATTCAAATTTTTCTTTACCTATGCTCACTTCTATAGTGAATGGTTTATGTACTCCCGCCTTATACGATAATAATTCTTCAACTAGTTCATTAGTCATATCATGATAATTTACTTTTTGTTTTATACTCTCTGTAGCAATCATTTTTATGACTGTATTCAAGTCCTGGAATTTTTGCCACTTATTCTTGTAATTATATGATTTACAATGATTGCATACAAATAATTTAATTTCTTTGAAATCAAAATCTACGATTCTGCAGTTTTTGCATAACGTATTATCGTCTATTATTGGATTACCGCAGCTTGGACAAAATTTTTTAGCGTAATATTTGTGAACAATTTTAGATTTATTAGAATTATGAACCAATTCTTTTGTATTATGAATTGGATGTATTGATTTAGAATTTGTTTTCTTATGTCTAGAATGTAATAATGCTTTTTTATGTATTGATACTCGTTTCTTTGTCTTATGCACATTATGTATATCATATGCAACTTTTTTCTTTGATACACCCTTTTTCTCAACTTTCTTACTCATAATATAACGTATATAGACATTATTTATAAAGTTATTCTGGAGCAACTTGAACAAACTCGTAAAGCAAATTCTTGACAAATTCGAACAGTAATTTTCACAACCTTTATAATATAATATTGAGCAATTAAGCTTATTATTAGATAATTAAATCATATATTGCAATTGGCTAAGACTTTATGACGAATGAAATTAAAAAAGGACTGAAGAAATTCTGGAACTTCTTATGGAATGAAGATAGCATATGGAGTTGGATAATTAATATAATACTAGCATTTGTCATAATAAAATTCTTAATATATCCAGGAATTGGACTAGCACTTGGAACAAACCTCCCAGTAGTAGCAGTAATATCAGAAAGCATGTCTCACGATGGTAATTTTAACACTTGGTGGACTAGTCCAGCAATATGCGAATATCTTGTTAATGGTACAACCACCGCAACTAATTGCACGCAAGAAAGATGGTATGGCGACAAGGGCATAACAAAAGAAGAATTTATTACATATACAATGCACAATGGATTCAACAAAGGCGACATAATAATACTACGCGGCGTGACATTTGACAATCTAAAAATTGGAGATATATTAGTATACCAATCAAAATTATCGTATCCAGTAATACATCGTGTCGTTGAAAAAGATGACCTAATTCAAACTAAAGGCGATCACAATTCTATGCAAATAGTTGAACCAGTATTAAACGAGAAGTATGTAATGAAAGACCAAATAATCGGCAAAGCATGGCTCAGAGTACCATACCTTGGATACGTAAAAATAATATTTGCAGAAGCGATACAATGCGTATCATTTAATGGATGCACATTTGGGTAAGTATATACGTTATAATTTAAATTTATAATATTAATAGGTGATTCAACATGATGTTTTGTCCAAAATGCGGCGCTATGCTGCGACCTAAAATTGTCAGAGATAAGAAAGTAATGGGTTGTAGTTGCGGATACGTTGCAGATAAAGCTGCATCTAGTACAGTAACTTTTAGTGAGAAACGCGAAGATAAAATAAGAGATTTCGAAGTGGTTGAAAAAGAAACTTCAGTACATCCAGTAGTGGATGAAGAATGTCCTAAATGCAAGAATTCTAAAGCATACACATGGAGCCAGCAGATGCGTGCAGGAGATGAACCAGAAACAATATTCTTCAAATGTACTGAATGCGGTCATCAATGGAGAGGTGGAAAATAGATGAATATTATTGGTGATGTATCAAAACACATTAACAATAATCACCTCAAGATATTAGTCAAACCAAATTCTCTAAAGACCGAGATTGTTAAGTGGGATTCTGAACGCTCGGCGTTGCGAGTCAACGTTCATGCAAAGCCAGAAGACAATGAAGCGAACATTGAAGTCGTAAAATTCTTTTCTAAACTATTAAAAAAGAGAGTAGTGATTAAGAGCGGGCATAAAAGCAAGATAAAATTGCTTCTTATATACTAATGAATAATGATGCATATTTATTTCTATTATTTGCACGATATACACAAAAAGAATATATACTTTTTGACGTTATAGTCTTTATGATTGCAAGTATTGATTCTATGGAGCATATCATTATATATCTTCAGAATGGAGACTTAGTCAAATTAGAACATGAAATACTTGAAGGTATATTAGTTCATAGTAATAAATCCGATGGCGATGGTATAATCTATCTTTCGATTAATGATTCTAAAAGAAGCGAGAGTGGAAGTGGTATTAGTGTAAATGATGGCAAATATAAGAATGTTAATGATAATTTTTCTATGGAATTATTTTTTGGAACTGAAAATTATAGAACACTTGGAGCATTTGGAAAACTGGTGTTAGGACAAGGTGCAAATAATGATAGAAAAGTTGATGTAATAGATTGGTCAAAATTAAACTCAACTCATAGATGTGAGATGGAGCAACTAGAATTCTACCATGAAAGCAGGGTTAATATTCCAGAGATATATTACTAATAGCTATTAATTCTATTTTGTACTAGGTAAATTAGTTAGTATATTTTATATACTGTATATCTGTATATTTCTTACTGTGTTTTGTCTCATGACGGTTATGACACAGAAATGTTTATATATTTGTGGGAGCGCAGAACATTTAGTTTATTGTTTTTTATAAATCAGATTTGTGTGGGGGGATTTAGATGAATAATGTAAACCAGGAATATCATAACTACTTAAAGTGGATTCTAACTGATGAAAACTCGGCGTATAGCACTAGTAGAGCTGGCGGAACTATCGCTAATACTGGCGCTCAAATGAAATTTGATTTGTCTCAAAGTTTTCCACTTCTTAATACGAAACAAGTACCTTACAGAGGCGTACTTGTTGAAATGGTATGGTTTATTAATGGGCCTGAAAAAGATGGTCAGATGCATATAGATTATTTGTTAGATAATAAATGCAAATTCTGGACTAAAGATCTTTTTAATTTTAATAATAATAACAAAGGTATAAAATTTGATAATGTTGCCGATCGTGATGCTGAGTTTGAAAAGTTTCAAGAAAAAATTCAAACAGATCCTGCATTCCGAGCAGAATTTGGACTTCTTGGAAGACCATATGGTGCGCAATGGAGAGATTGGAGAGGCGCTGATGGAAAATCTTATGACGCGCTTGCTGACGCATTTACTGCTATAAAAGATCGCAGTGATAGTAGAAGAATAATTGTCGAATCTTGGAAAGTTGATGAAATATCTAAGATGGCTCTTCCACCATGTCATAGAAGTTTTCAATTTAGAGTGATAAATGATAGACTTGATGTGGTTATGTGGCAGAGGTCTGCTGATTCTCTTCTAGGAGTTCCTACTAATATGATGCAATATGGATTAATGGGAAAACTAGGTGCAGAGTATGCTGGATTAAAACCAGGAATATTTACACATCAGATAGTAGATGCACATATTTATGCTGGTATTGGTGCAAAGGCGGAATGGTATAAAAATAATCTTCCTGAATTAAAACAAAGAGTTTTAGATGCATCAACATCTTGGGATTATCTTAAAATAAAAAAATGGATTGATACCAAAGCAGATAGAGAGTCAAATCCAATGTATGAGTTATATGATCACGTGACCGCTGTATTAGAACAGCTATCAAGAGATGTAAACAAGTATCCACTACCGCAATTAGAAGTGATAATAGATAAGACAAAATCACCAAAAGAGTTACTAAATACGATCTCTCCTGAAAATTTTAAAGTGATAGGATATAAAGATAACCATTACGATGGAATATCTAGAAAGATGCCGACAGGATAAATCTGATTTTTTCGTTAGATTTATTTAATTTAAATTTTGTAGGTGAACGTATGAGTATTAATTTAATTGTTGCAATGACAAAGGATAGAGTTATAGGATTAGATAATAAACTGCCTTGGAGAATTCCTGATGAAATGAAAAATTTCAAGGAATTGACAATTGGAAATACAGTTATCATGGGTCGTAACACTTACGAATCTATACCTGAAAAATATCGTCCATTACCAAATAGAGATAATATCGTTGTAAGCAGTCAAATGAATTCTCATCAGTCAGATTATAATGGGATCATAATTGTTCCATCACTTAGAGAAGCTATTTCTCGCGCAAAACAAATTAATAAAGAAATTTTTATCATGGGTGGATCAAAATTATATGAATCAGCAATACCGTTTGTTGATAAAATGTATATCAGCATGCTTAAAGGAGACTACAAAGGAAATGTTTATTTTCCAGAAATAGATATGACACAATGGGATGTAGAAATTAAACAGAGACATCCTGAGTTTGACTTGGTATTATTTTCAAGAATGAGGTGAAATTATGAGTGAGAGTATTGTATTAAATAATAGCATAGTTGGTAAATTGATTGTTATTGATGGAACTGATGGTTCTGGAAAAGCAACACAATCCAAGTTGCTTATTACTAGATTGAATGATTTAGGCTATAAAACTGTATATTTTGATTTTCCAAGACACGGTCAACCAAGCGCAGCATTAGTTGATGAATATTTGAATGGAGAATTCGGAAAATTAGAAGGAATAATTGGTGCAAAAATTGCATCAGGCTTTTATGCATTTGATAGATTTTCTGCAGCTCCATTAATCAGAGAAGTTCTTGTAAATGGTGGCACTGCAGTATGTGATAGATATGTATCTGCTAATATGGGTCATCAAGCTGGAAAAATTAGAGATTTGACTGAACGTAACGAGTATCTCGCATGGCTTGAAAGACTCGAATTTGAAAAACATGGAATACCTCGTCCAGACTTAAACATTTTACTTAATGCTTCAACAAAAATTAATCAAGAGTTGGTTGGTAAAAAGGATCAAAGAATTTATTTAGAAGGTAATAAGACACATGATCTTCATGAGAGTGATAGTAGACATTTAGATAATGCTGCAGAAGCATTTTTATATTGTGCGCAAAAATACAATTGGTCAGTTATAAAATGTGCTCCAAATGGTGTTATGCTTTCAATAGAAAAAATTCATCAATTGGTATGGAAAGAAGTAACTAGCAAGTTTAAGATTGATTAATTTTTTATTATAATTTATTTTAGAAAAAAATATTAAAAAATATTGGTTTTTTTTATTCTGTTTCTTCCTTTTTTTCTATTGTGAAGAATCCTTCTAGTTGTTGACTGCTTATTTTTGCTTCGTAACTTATTTTTGCCATTTTCTAAACCTCTCTTGCACACATTGTTTCGTATGTCGTCGATACGCTTTCTGTAGTTATTTCTTGGTTGAACCAATTTATAAACTCTGTTGTTGTTAAAATGCTATTTACAAACATACTCAAATCAATCATTACTTTCAGACTTATATGTTAGAGAACACTAAGAATTATTTATCAGTAACAAACTAGGCATAAAATATCCATTTCATTTCGAAGTGAATACTATATTACTTTTTTTATATCAATGTTTTTGTTACTACATAGTTTTTTGACATAAATTTGTTATTAGAAATTATCCTGATCTCCAGTTCATCAAGTTCTCTTTAGTATGCTTTACAACTTTTCCATTAGATGCATCAATCTTGACATTTATCACACCAAGTGCAAGAGTTACGATTGTGATATTCCAAACATTTCCGAATTCCGGAAGATTCTGGAGCAAGCATATTGCCTTGCTAAATATTTCTTTAGGATAATGTTCTTTGATGGTATTATTACAAATCTTGACAGCTTCTTCTCTTGAAATATTTAATTTTTCAAATTCTAATTTTTGGATATACTCTTCTTTCTTTAATGCTTCTGTAGGCGGATGGATAAATATAATGTCATTCTGGTTTTCAAATACTACAATCTTATCAGTATCCTTACTATAATATCCAATCTGCCACAATCCATTTTCTACAGATTCAGAATCCACTGTTGTAAAAACGTGAACAAGATAGTAATGCGGTTCCTTTAAGATGAATTCTTTATACTCTTTAGAATTCTCGATTATTCCAACAACATTTTTAAAATCCATTATCTTGGAAGTCTGAAGGAGGTTTAAATAGTTTGTTGTTTGATAGTTGTTATTTTTTGATTTATTATTTCTCGACTAATTCTCTCAAAATAATCATGTCTTTCCCATTGAGGGGTTCCTTATACAATTCATTGACAAGCCACAATCCACTTTCGCGTATTTTTTCTTTTGGAGAATAGTTGCCAAGCCAATCTTTGGATGCATTACATTCATCACATGTTGATATTGTAGAAATTATTTTGGATTCAAATTCTAGACGTTGATTTTTATCTGACACTTCAAATACAATGAATGTGAAGTTTTCCTGGAGATATTTTGTGACTTGTTTTTCTATAAACTTTTGTTTATGCATATCTACATCTTTTATGTACTTATCTTTATTCTGTTTTGGTGTCAAATCCAATTCCCATTTTTCAATAAACGGGTCTCTATCTTTGCTTAGTAATGCTCTTCCAATATTCTTTCGAAATATACTCCTATCCTTGTTTTCATTCACGAAGTGTTGCCATAATCTAGAGCGCAACTGATTGTTTCCAGTGTGTGTTCCTATTCTCACAATCCTGTCTACACCGTGAGCTTTTTCCCCTTTTTGAAATAATATATAAATTCCATTCAATGGAATATCTTCTGGATCATATGGAAAGCTATATCGTTTCATAGAATTAAACAATGTATGTATCTCTTTACAGTATTTGCTATGATTTTCTTTTTTATAATAATATTTTTTGTCCATAATCTTTGCCTGAATTATCTTTATGTTCTTTCAAAAATTTCAATTGTCTACCTATACCAAGACCTTTTAATGGTATTGAAAAATGTTGTATATGTGGAATCAAATATTTTCTATAATTCTCGCCAGCTAAAAATATTATTTGGTCAGAATTAAGATTGATTTTTTTATTTAATTGTGATAGAACTTTTTCAGCCCAAATTTTTATCTCACTAGAGGACATCGTATTCAATGTAGTATTATATGGTCCTATAATTTCATCTAATTCTAATAATCCGTATTTAGCTGACAGAATATAAATATTGTCAGCTCCAAGAGACTTAGCATAAGCTAGACCGTATTTGAACAATGGACTGATATATAGATCTTCAGCTCTTGCTTTGTGCGATAATTTTACACTCACACAAGATATAAGTACGATTTTACGCATGATAAACATATAGAATCAGGATATATAAATTTATTGTCCGATATCCTTTTAGAAAATTTTAACAGTACCACTTTACAACTCTATCAACATTCCATTTGGTCCAGGATTGATTATTCTTGTCCTATTCATCTTTTCATCGACGCCTGCAGTTTCATGAATATGTCCAGACATTGCTATTATCGGTTGATGTTTTAATATAAATTCAGTTATGCTCTTATTTCCAACATGACCTCCATACTCACCCAAATAATCGATTGGAGTTCCGAAAGGTGGTGCATGCGTAACAAGTACTAGTCGATATTTCTTGTTATGAGATTCTGATAATTTTTTGAATTCTTGAATAAATAATTCCGCTTCATGTGTAAACATGTCATCCTTGATGCTGAATCCTCCACCACCATATCCAAAGAACACCAAGTCATCAACAATAAAATATTTTTTATGGATAAAGTGTAAGTTTTTTAATCCTTCACATTGAGCATAAGTTGTCGATGCAGTCTCATGATTGCCATGAATAATTATCATTGGACGATTTAATTTATTAAATTCTTCAAGTATCTTCACCATATCATTCTCGAATATTGTGAAGTCTCCACCACAAACTAATAAATCAGCATCCTTAGCTTTCTCCTTGATGTGCCTCATAGCGCTAGAACTGCCATGGGTATCAATAAAGAATAATACTTTCATAATGTATAGAACAAACGTATATTTTTAAATTTTGTTAAGTATGCTACAGTTTGTTAAGGATACACAAAAAATATAAACACCTTCAATATAAGTTGAGTATGGCAAAGAAAATTGTGGTCAGAAAAAAATCTATTGTATCAAAGAAATTGACTGATTCTGGTTTTGTTAAATTCTTCAAAATAATCTTGTGGCCTTTTAAAATAATATTCATAATACTTTCATGGATAGTAAAGATAATCATAGTTGGCATTGAGAAAATAATTGAATTGTTTAGAGCAAGGAAAGAAAAAGTTGTTGAGAACAATCCTCATAAAATAGATTATTATGTTCCGTTCAACACCATAAAATCTGTTGTTGGCAGCTTCAAAAGTTTTGAAACTATGCTTTCGAAGAAAGATAGCACGATTGGAATAATACTCGGAGCTAGAGGATCTGGAAAAAGTGCTTTTGGATTAAAATTGCTTGAGAACTTGCATGCGACAAGCGCAAGAAAAATATTTGCGTTAGGATTCAAGGCGCACGAATTGCCGCCGTGGATATATGCGATTGATAATATTGAATTGATAGAGAATAATTCTTATGTATTGATTGATGAAGGCGGAATACTTTTTAACGCAAGACAAGGATTCTCAGATGCGAACCAGCTGCTAAGTAAATTGCTTCTAATTGCTCGTCATAAAGATTTAAGTATAATGTTCATTTCACAAAACTCATCAAATTTAGAGATAAATGCTATAAGGCAAGCAGATTACCTCGTTTTGAAACCTTCATCATTGCTTCAATTAGATTTCGAACGTAAAAAAATTAAAGAGATATATGTTGAAGCAGCAGAAGATTTTGCTAAATTCAAGAAAACGACAGGATTGACGTATATATACTCAGATACATTTAAAGGATTCGTATCAAATCCACTTCCAACATTCTGGACAACGAAAATAAGCAAGAGCTTTAGCGGAAAAGGTAAAGAAAAGGAAAAAAAAGAGGAATAATAACTTTAAACAAATATACTAACTACTTAATAGTGATTACATATAATAAAGTTTATAAACCGTTTTCTATTCTATTTTTAGATGAGTATATTCGATGAATTTGGTAAAGTATGGATAGCATCCAGTCCATTGACTGACAATATCAGATCTATCAAGAAATCCATAGATGCAGGTGCAGACACGATCGTTCTAAAATCAGTAACTTCTATGGCTAAAGATGTGAAACCAAAAGGTAAACGCACAATATCATTACATAAGATTGTTGATGGTTTTTATGGTCATGAACTTCCGATGCCTTATACTCTTCATACAGCTTCAACAAATTTAGATTGTGAAATGATAACAGTCAAACATTCTAATCAGCTTTATGATGAAATAAAGAGTTATTCTCCGTCAACAAAAGTTGTTGCAAGTCTTGCTCCACTAAATTTCAAAGATTTTAAGTTAGCTTTCAAATTGAAAGGTGACGCAATTGAAATCAGTCCGAGATGGTATGATCTAAAACTTCAAAGACCATATTTTATAATTACTACTCCTAATTTCATTTTTGATCTTAATGCAGATTCTACACTATATTGGAAACAATTCGGAGACATCCCTGCAGTTATAGATAAGGTTGTTGTTGGATCAGAATTATATCACAAAAATAATTTGGAGAAAGAATGGGTATTTAGAACAGGAATGCAAAGAATATATGGTCATAGACCTACTCTGATAAAAGTCTCAAGACAACTCCTAGAAATGGATGCATCTAATTATGAAAATATGTTATGTGATGGTGTGACTTTTTCAAATGCTATTAAAGGAGGTATAGCCACTAAACTTGCAGGTGTACAGGTAGAAGTATTCAACAAAGGAAGTATTTGTGGGGTATCGTTAACAATGGATACTCTAGCAAAAATCCAACTTAATACACAACATACTCCTGAGAAATATCTCTCTGCATCAGGAGGAATTATACATGCAGGTATCGCTGAGAAAGCAATCGAATATGGTGCAGGTTCTGTACAACTCTGTTCAGCAATATACTTTTATGGATACAAAGCAATAAGCGATGTTGCAAAAAGATTAAATTAGAATTTTTAGTATTTCTATAGATATAATATTTATTAGATATAATTAATTAATTCTTCTTCATTAATATAATAGAAGTCCAAGGAGCTAATGTCAGGCTTCCAGAATATGCATTATTTTTAGCATCCACATAATTTCCTGATGGCAAGACGATATTCTTGTTGGAATCCTGCTCGTTGTAATAAAATAAGATATCGTTTATGGAGGAAACAGACACTTGAGATTTTTTGGAATTAGCGTCTAGACCTGTATATGATTGCCATCCAGAAAGTGTGCGCAGTGTTGTCGGACCACTCCAAGCATTTATCTGTGTCTTAAACGCTCCAACTTCATTTATTGGTCTAGTATAAAAATTATTGTCCACTGTGCCTATCTGAGTCACATCATCGTCTCCTAATGTGGTTACAAAATGAAGCACTTCTTGACTTGAATCTTTTGCAAAAAATATATTATTCTGCATGTTCATATCTCTTATCGATCCGCCGCCACCCATATTAGATACAATTTGGATTTCGGAGTCGGCATTATCAAAGACTGTGTTGTCTTGTATGTTCATATTCAAAGCTTGAGTATTGATAAAAATTCCATTACCATAATTGTGGGCTATTATGTTGCCAGATATCAATATATTGTCAGAACCATCAATATAAATACCGTGCGCTCTGAACTCATTAGATAAACGTGTTCCCTCTGCTGCGCCAACTCCATTTATCACAATATTGTTAGTTATCTCTTTTCCCAATCCCGAACTTTCATATGTATATATTCCTGCTCCATCATCCTTATTCACGCAAAATG
>Ga0182027_10014126_pt1 | contig 11078 bp, 13 predicted proteins | sample 712E1DmetaG_FD_121300 | JGI IMG/M metagenome (GOLD analysis project Ga0182027, IMG submission 121300) | Permafrost microbial communities from Stordalen Mire, Sweden - 712E1D metaG (Illumina Assembly) | ecosystem: Environmental > Terrestrial > Soil > Wetlands > Permafrost | place: Sweden...
AACGGAATACAATACAATCAGACCGCATAGCTCGCTCGGCAGGATACCACCCATGATCTATGCAAAACGATTTATGCATAAGAAACTCTCATTACAACTGTGATACTTTTTGGGGTAAGGTCGAGAGAAGCAGTAATGAAAGCGCCAGTCGTATCAGATGTGTTCAATCATTACAGAGGTGAATATCTACCAGACAAGCTATTCTTTCAAAATGCATTAATTGACAAGTTTAATATTCCTAAAGATAAATTTGAGGAATTCTTGGATATATTTAGTAAGTCATTAACAAAGGCAAAACTAATCGAGGAAATCGGCGGAAGAACAAAGCTCATTGATATTACTGGTGACCTCCAATCTCAAGTACCAGGCCAACAAACAATCGACAAATTAGGCAAACAAGCAGACGTTAAACCAACAGATATCTGTTTTGTCATGATGCCTTTTGCACCTCCGATTGGAGGTTATTTTGAAAAGGTCTATGATCCTGCGGTAAGAAAAGCAGGTCTAAAACCACTTAGAGCAGACAATGAAATATTTACTACAGGAAAGATAATAGATCAAATTTGGAGAGGCATTAATCAAGCCAAAATACTTGTCGCAGAATTAACGTCAAGAAACCCGAATGTGTTCTATGAACTTGGATTAGCTCATGCCTTAAAGAAACCGGTCGTACTTATTTCAGCAAAAGAAGAAGATGTTCCATTTGACCTAAAGCACATCCGGGTAATTTACTACGATGTTAACGATCCGTTTTGGGGAGACAAATTAATCCAGAAAATATCTGAGAACATACTCTCGGCAATAAAGAATCCAGAGGAAGCACTTTTTGAAAGAGCAATTTCGGAACAAGAGAAAACATCAAACAAGAATTAACACATAACAACGCGCTAAATCATGACCGTCCGCATTTGCAAACAGCTTTGATTCGCGGTCGGCCGGTTCTTCATACAAGATTGGTGTTTTGCGGAGAGAAAATGCGGTCGTAGTCAGGCATATTAGCGCGGCGTTAGGCGTAAATAAAATAAGAATAGTATATTTATGTTGCCAAAACGGTATATTTATTATATATTATCACTATGAAGCATGAATTTGAATTTGATGAAAATAAGAGTAAAATTAATAAGCACAAACACGGGATCGACTTTATAGAAGTTCAAATGTTGTGGAACGATCCGGACTATGTAGAAATTCCTGCGCGAACCGAAGATGAACCAAGAAGCTTAATAATTGGAAAAATTGAAAACATTATTTGGTCTGTGGTAATAACTTATCGAGGGCATAAGACTAGAATTATTTCAGCGCGCAGATCTCGTGAAAAGGAGATTTTTATTTATGAAAGCTAAAGATTTTGATAAGATATTTGAAGAAGATAAAGATATTACAAATTTCTTAGATCTCAAGAATGCAATCCGCCCTGGGCAACTTCAAAAACGGGTAAATGTTGACTTTCCCTCCTGGATTATTGACTCCTTGGATAAAGAAGCAAGACGACTTGGAGTTACAAGACAATCAATAATAAAAGTCTGGATAGCAGAACATTTATCAAAAAACAAAGCCGCCTAACAACGCGCTCAATCATGACTTTCCGCATTTGCAAACAGCTTTGGTCTGCGAGTGGTTGGTTCTTCATACAAGTTTCGTGGTTTGCAAAGGTCAAATGCGGTCGTAGTCAAGCATATTAGCGCGGCGTTATGCGTCAATTAAAAACACCAAAAAATCTGTTGCCATAAGGCACACAATTGAATTATACTTCGACTATGGAATTCTTCTACTGGAGCCTTGAAAAGAACGAACGTCTTAAGAAGGAGCGTGGGATCTGCTTTGAAGATATAATCTTGCGAATACATTCCGACCATATTTTGGCGGTTGTTGACCATCCGAAGAAAGAAACATATCCGAATCAGAAAATCATGGTAATCAATGTGGACGGGTATGCCTACCTGGTTCCTTTTATACCTCATGAAAAGGGATTCTTGTTAAAGACAATAATCCCAAGCAGAAAATACACAAAGGAATATTTAGGGAGAGACTGATCATGAAATACAAATTGGACCAGGAAGAACAGGAAATTCTGGATGCGTTCGAAAAAGGCGAATTAAAGCCTATCAGGCACCAAGCTGCCCTTGTTTCAAGACTTCGCACTGCTGCTCGAAATACCATCAAAAAAGATAAGCGGGTTAATATCAGGATTTCAACAAAAGACCTGACGGAACTTCAGGTTTTGGCTATTCAGGATGGCATTCCCTACCAGACTTTAATGTCCAGTGTTCTCCACAAATATGCAAGCGGCCGATTAAGAGATAAAAAAGTCGCTTAACACGTCGCTCAATCATGACCCTCCGCGTTTGCAAACAGCTTTGGCGTGCAAGCGGACGGTTCGTTACACAAGATTCGTGGTTTGCGGAGAGAATATGCAGTCGTAGTCAGGCATATTACCGCGGCGTTATGCCCGAAATTTAAAGACAAATAATCGGAAAAGAAAAGTCAATTATTTCGGGCAAATTAGCCGGCAAAGGTTTGGACTTGCAGTGTCGGTTCACACCAGACAGGACTATTTTAATCGAACGATACAGGGATAATTAGAATCAGATCACTTGATTCGGCCTTACCTTTTTGGTATTATATTTAGTTCTGCGGTACCAAACAAGCAAAGGAGATTGAATATTATGAAAAGCATCAAAAATGAAGCACTTGCAGCGATTTCCTCCTTACCTGAGGATAGTTCCGCAGACGACATAATGTACCGGATTTATGTAATCGACAAAATACAAAAAGGACAGGAAGCCGCGGCAAAAGGAAAAACAATCACAATTGAAGAAATTGAAAAAGAAGTCCATTCATGGTGAAATGGACTTTACCTGCGAGAGACGATCTGAGGGCAATATACGAATACATTGCTTTGGATTCAAGATTACGCCAAGAAAATTGTCAGAGAAATCATCTCTCTGTCGTCCACAATTCTCACTATCCCTGAACGTGGAAGAATAGTTCCAGAAACAAATCAAAAGGAAATTCGGGAATTATTTATCTACTCCTATCGCCTGATTTATCAGATTTCCCCGGATTTGATATCAATCCTCGCCGTCATTCACGGCAGTCGAAATATAACAGCGACAAATATTCAAAACGACTAGGGCATAACAATCGGTTTTCATGACCGATCGCGGGGCCCAAACGCTCCCTTTGGTCGCGTGTCACACGACACATCCGGTGTCGTGCACTTCGTGCGCCTGGCGGCGTGCTCTCCGGCCATCCATGGCCTTTGAGTCCCGCGTCGGCAGGTTAACCGCACGTTATAACGCAAAAGGAATAACAAAATGGTTCTGCCCCAAGGCGAGGCTATTTCGTTCTTTAAGATGTATTTGCCATTGTTGCACTATGCCTACGCAACGAAATACAATGTGACCTTTGTCGGATTCAAATCTCTTGAAATAGTTGAGAAAATGAAGGCTCAGAACATGTTGTTCAAGAAGCCGCATTTACTAGACGAATACTTATTTGAGAAAAAGCTCAAAGGACAAGATGAGGAAGACATCAGGGAAATCAAGAAGCACGTTAACAGTGACTTTATTATTCTTAAGAATTTATCCAAGTACTCGGTTTTTATGGACATTGAAAACGGTGGCAAATTATATGGGGTAATCGGAATAACGGACGAATTGATTGATATATTGCCATTCTTTCCGATCATCATTCAGGGTGTAATATTTCCGTTCAGGAATAAACTTGTATGTTCTGGTCTATTTAGCAATGAAAATGTTCAACTCGGGCCAGGAATAAGAAGAGATTTGGACGAAAAATACAAGGAACAAAAAGTAATGCATGGTATCGCCTTGTCTCTTTAACAGAATCGCGTTATAACACGTCGCTAGTGTGCCACGAGGCACTTCAGATACAAATCGGTGCATTTTCCCGAAACGCCACTCGGGGAATAAATCCGATCCCGGCGGTTGGTCATTCGCCGGGGAGGTTCATGGACGTATGCAACGGCGACGCTGCATACGATGCTCTATGACATCGGCAAGCGAGTCGCAATGCGCAAGCGTGAACGGGGTTAGCTTCGTTAAGTTATAAAATGCAGTCGGCGATTCTTTTAGCGACGACGCAGCCCGACGGCATGAAGAAGGCAGTAAAGAACTACGGCCATAGGCCGTGGCTTTGATGAGGGGTACAACCCCGAAATCAAAGAAAAGCACGTAAGTGCTTTAGCGTAACGTTGTGCACCACGCCCAAATGGCGTGGTCTCTTTTCGAGAAACGCCATAGGCTTTGCGCATGTGCTCGTTCACGCTGCACAAAATGACCGGGTACACTTCATGCGGCTGCCGGAGTTTTCACCGGCGACGAGTTTGCAAAGGAGTATCAAGTGAACGTGGGGGATCTCCACGGGTGGGACTAACAATCTCAACGCTGTCCTATAAGGGTCTATACGAAATGGATTGCGGCTCGTGGAGAAGTCGGAGATGCCCATAGTAGTGTTGATTGCCGTGAATGACAACGCGGCGGGAGCGAAGGGGCATTACTTCAAACAAGGTTCCAAAGGGATGGAGTACGGGCGGATTGGCGAAAGCCTGGAACCGTCACGGTGCTGCCGAAGCAGCGCCAACGTGCATGAGTCTCGGAGGAATCTGTATCAAAAGGCCAAGCAGGCGGTGCATCTACAGGTCGCCTGCAAACGCTTGAGATGAAGTTTGTCGGTAAGCCGTATGAGGGAAAACTTCACGTACGGTTTGAAGAGGGGGAGTGGCGAAAATCGCCACTCTCTACTCTACAATCATGACTCTCCGCATTTGCAAACGGCTTTGGTTTGCGGGTGGTCAGCTCTTCATACAAGTTTTGTGGTTTGCGTGGGTAAAATGCGGTCGTAGTCAAGCATATTAGCGCCGCGTTGAGGCGGTAGAAAAAGTCTCCGTTTCTGCTACTTTTTCCTGAAATTCCCTCCTTCTTTCCTTATATTATATGTAAACGAGCACTGGAAGGAGCCCGATGGCCCGCTACAAAGACTATTCCTACGAGCAAGGCAAGCTTATTCCCATCACGTTTCGCGAGCAGATCATCCCCGGCAGTTTCGAGTTCGCGCTGAGCGAGATTGGGATAACGTACTGGACCTTTCGGTTTTTGATGTCCGGTTTTCCAACGATGAGACCGGCGCACCCGCGTACGATCCACGCATCATGCACAGCCGCGACATAGCGCGCTGCTGTGACGAGAACGTGATGTTCATGGGGCTTTCGGCCGATACCAAGCCGCATTTCACAACGATTGCACATTTCATTTCGTCCTGTCCATCAATAGAGGGCAATAAAGGCCTCAAAATCGCTCGAAAACGGCATCAGCCCGGCACTTCTGAACCAACCTTCTTACCTTTCCGCAAAGACCGCGAATTGACTTGACAGAACACAAGGGAAATTAGATATTATTTGGAAGAGGGTTTTTCTACAGGCTCGTTAGCTGCATAAAACATAATAAGCATATGACTAAATCCATTTTATTCCTAGCGTTCCTGACCACGTTGGGTCTTTTGGGTAATTGCTATGGTTGATCGCCTTGTTTGCTAACAGATATTTATGGGCACCTCTAAAAATTGCCGAAATGTCATTGCGAGGAGCGAAGCGACGTGGCAATCTCCCTTAATTCCTTTCAAAAACGCGAGATTCGCTTTGCGGCTACTCCAGTAGCGCTGTATGCAGTCCTAGTCGTGGTGCTTCACTTCGTTCGCAATGACAGACCGCGTTTTTGAATTTTTAGAGGTCCCCTTATGTAGTAGTCATCATTTTGTATCCACATTTCCATCGGAAAGGTATCTATAATAAATACCAGTATGAACAAATTGATCATTTGCTTGTGCGTTGGATTCTTATTAAGTGCAACCAATTTTCCTTGCTTCTCACAAATAGCAACCATTATTAGTTTAGGCGATCCTGCATACCAGAAAATTACCACTGGTTCAAATCCGGACAAGTCTGATTGGGAGAGAATAACTAAAGCAATTGGAGGCGCAGGTACTCACAAATTGATATTTTTTCCAGCGGGTGCCTACCTGATACATAAACCACTTAAAATTGGCAATGGAGACTGTAGATTACTTGGCGAAGCATCTAAGGGCGATCCAGATGGCGCAATAATCAAATGGGATCCCACTGGATTGGGCAGCTATGGCGGCGGGAATTATCTAATTTCGCCAGATTTAAATGCAGCGCCGACTTTTAAATATACATTTGAGAATCTGTGTTTCTGTGCTAAGTATGCAATAGACTTAAGAACAAAACCAGCCAAAATCGCTAGCAGCAGTTGTTGCTTTTCAAATTGTGATTTTCAATCAGGTGGAACTTTCCAAGATGGTATTGCAATAAATATTGAGAATCATGATTTTACGATTATAAAAGAATGTGCATTCTACGGCTATTCTGGCTTTTGTGCCATAAGAATTGGTGGGGATGTACCGAACGTAAAATCGTCAACGCAGATTAAAGTGCTTGACTGCAATATGGCGGGAGCATCCAAAATCGGAATTTCATTGGACCTTACACAAACGAGTATTATTCGCGGTTGTGATTTTTCAGGTAATAGTATCTGTTGTATAGATATCGGCGGGAAACTATTCAATGAGAACTTCCCGGGTGCTCAAAACCTTGCATACACGTATACCTTTAATCCAAATTCAACTCTAAATAGGTGGTTTCAAAACATCACTATTGAAAACAATCATTTTGAAAACTTTCAAAATGCAATCTACGCGGCAGGCTCCAACTACATGCTTAGTTTTGGATTATATATTGATAACAACAATTTTGCTCAATCCTTGATAAGTAATAATAGTAATGCTAATACTAATATACGTATGATGGATATCAGATATGTCAACAATATTAGGACAAACAATAATGATATGAATTATTGGGCTGGTTCTACACCGCCAAATATTTATTGGGGGGGTAAAGTTTATGGAATTGCGTTGGCAAATTGCCCTAATGCATGTTTGACATATGATAGGTTTTATAAGCCGGCTAAATCGTCAGACCAAAACTCAACATTCCAAAATGCTATGCCTCCCTGGGCGATTGACTATTATGATTCCGCGCAAGTAAGCACCCCAACAATTTTGAAAGGTGATTTTGGCGGTTTTGGAATACTAAATTGGCCAAAGAAGTGGATAATTCCTAATACGACCATTGATTTTTCCCAAAGCACTATAAATGCCACCTTACCAGCAGTTGGTACTATGCAAGGTTCGAAGGCTTCACTCTTCACACCCATTAGTGCTACCAATACGCTTGCTACTAATCAAACATTGGTATTAATACCAAATTTGAATGCAGTATCTACAGGCATGGTCTATTTAACTATTGGAATTAATGGACTTGCAACGTTTAGTACGACTTGGTCCCTAGGTTTTCCAAATGCTGTTACCAAAGTTTCCGGTGAAACCACAGGTAATTTCTATACTATTAATTATGATGGCACTAATTTGATAATCACATCAAAATATGCGGGCTCTAGTACTTTTGTTGTTTCTGGCTATTTTATTGGTATGAGCCGAATACAATAGGATTCTGCCTTGACTTCAATCCTGTAAGTTAGAAAGGAAGGTAAAGGATTGTATCCGTTGCTCCAATATCCATACAAATAGGCGCCGGGCATTCAGACAATATGATTCAATACAAACCAAGAGAGCCATAAGACCCTTGATCTACCCGATCCTTTCCGCTCGCCTCGATACACCGTTCGTCGAGTAGTCGCTTTGGACATATCGAGACGAACGGCACTCGACGAGCGGTATGAAGTCAATTTTGAACAGATACTAAGTAACGGAACCAAAACGCTCCTTACCGCGAAACCGCCACAATCCTTTTGCATACCGTCCCTTTCGCGCCTTGAACCGTGACTATATACGTACCGACGGCAATGCCCTTCATGTCGACTTCGACAGGGCCCGTGCCCGGACATTTCACCGACCGGATTTCTCTGCCGTCAACGGAATGCAGCAGTATCGACCGGACCTCTTCCCCGGTGCCGATAACAAGCCTTCGGGCAATCCCGTCAAAAGCAATCCGCATGCCCGGGGACTGTGATTGAGACGCTCGCGCAACGTTGCGGGCCGTTAGCGGGTCACGGTAGTGGACATCGACCGCGCTCACGCAGTATGAGCTATTATTATTATTGTCAGTTGCGGTCATTCGTACCATGAAATTGCCAATGGAAGTAAACGTGTGACTCGTTGCAACACCTGTCGCTTTGGCTGACCCATCACCAAAGTCCCAGGAATATGATGCGATAGTACCATCATCGGTTGTACCTGATGCATCAAAATCCACTTTTAGAGGCGCTGAGCCTGTATCGGGAGACAAGATGAATTTTGGTATGGGAATAGTCGGCTTAACAAACGCGGAAAAATTATCGGTTTTCCACATATAGCCCCGTGCTCGGGCATCTGCAAGCTGTGGTGCCAAGCTCTGAGGGCCCCTTACTGATACGAACCAGAGCCACCAGGCAATTTGCGCTTGCTCGTGCCACTTGATCCATCCCCATGGATCGCCATTGAGCGGGCCTACAATGGTGAAATCACTCGCATTGGTAGGTATCGTCATTTCCGTATTTATGCAGGGATATTTTGTATGCAAATGATCGATTCCGGTAATGTATCCAACATGATATGGATGGAAGCCGACGGCTGCTGCTTGCCAATCGATGCCTCTGATCTTATCGGTTACCGAAAGCATATTATCGTCAGCGGTGGCATATGAAAGCACGATGACGATAGTATTGGGGGCAAAGCCGCGCATGAGTTTGAAAATGTTCTCCTGGTCAATCATATTCTGAGCCGTATAGGCAAGTGGAGCCCACGCCACAGGTTCGTTGGCTAATTCGTAAATAACATGTGTTCGATCTTTATAGCGAGGAGCAACTTTTGTCCAAAATTCCGTAAGATGATTTATGTCGTAATGGCCGCAATCGTGGTAATCGATGCCAACATACAGGCCAGCCGATTCAATCGCGTCAATGCTTTTGTCAATAAGTGGAATTATATCATCGATAGGGACTTTTTTACCGTTATACTGTTCTGCGAATTGAACAGCAAGACGAATGGAGTTGAATCCACTGTCAGCTATCATTTTGTACAATGCCTTATCCCAGCATTCGGTATCGGTGGAATTCCACAGACACATATCGGCACCACGAAACAGAGTACCTTGATCGGTCATTACGGTGTTATTAAAAACATAAGGCCGACCTCGGGTGTAACCAAACACGTTGATCGAAGTCATAAAACATATATACCAGACTACCAGAGCTGCTATTGATGCTTTCCAATGAAAGCAAAACTTGTCGGACTTCATAACGGTCCCCCTTAGAAAAAGGAGTTGACGTAATTTATTTATCACAAAATCTCTTATTGCTAAGCACTGATAAGCATTTTCTTTTTTCAGGTGGCGTTGGCCGCATTACAAAACAATCTTTACAACCGCGCTATTTTCCGTCCATTTCGACCTTCACACCGCCTTTATGGCGCCCATCTTCACTTGAGAATATAAGGCTTTGGCGGGGTTTTGTCAATTGTGGCAACGAGATTTCCGTGGCTTTGAAATTGAAGAGCAAACCGATTCTGAATTGGCCGATAAAACCCTTGACTTGGTTGCGCATAAGGTTACGAAATTAGACTTTGCACAGCACTTGAAATTGCGAAGCAAAGAAATACAATAAAGCAGCGCCGCTTGTCCTGGCGGCGGCTGCTAATCGCCTTGCGAAAAGAACAATGCCTTCAACCATGACCGGTCGCAATCCGAATGCGGTTTTACCGGCAGGTTAAGGCAACGTTATGCATGAAATTTAAAGGCAATAAATCGCACAAGAAAAGACGATTACTGAGGGAATATTTTGCGGAACGAGCAGGAATTCGATGGAATCGGTTCATACCAGACCGAATCAATGAATACGAAAGACAATGAATTCGGAGGAGATTACGGATTTACTACGGGATTTGTGGGAACCGGTTGCCACCAAACGGAATTATTAAAATGCAAAAAAAATGCATACTACTCAAGCCGTTACCATACGGATATCCGAAAAATACGTATTGATATTTTGGGCTGAATATGTTATATTCTATGTGAATACAATATATTCAGGAGGGCATCATGCCAACAGTAACGCTTCGTTTGCCGGAAAATCATTACCGTCTTTTCAGGAAATTGGCAGAGGATGAAAACCGATCCCTGTCAAATTTCATTGAAACAGCAACGATTCGTCATATCGAAGAGTCGGAATATGCAGATAGGTTTGAAATGGAGGAAATTAAGAAGAACAAAGAGCTCAATGCCAGCATAAAGAGGGGCCATGCTGATGCCAATTTGAAAAAAGGAAAGTTCGTTGACTGAGCAAATTTATCGAGTATTTGAAACGAACGAATATGGTAAACGTGTTTCAAAATTCAGCAAACACGAGGGCATATTTATTCAAACTAAACTCGTAACTTACGTTTATCCGCAACTCAAAACCGAACCCCATTTTGGTAAGAATATCAAAAAGCTTGTTGGCTATAAGCCGGAAACATGGCGCTATCGTATCGGTAAATATCGCCTTTTCTATTCTATAGATGACCAAGCAAAGATAGTTTTTATACTTACCGTTGAATTCCGTAAAGACGCCTACTAATAAATTCGCATAACATGCGGTTCAACCCATGACCGAACGCGGGGCCCAAACGCTCCCTTTGGTCGAATAGCAAAGGGGTCGCGAGGCAAAAGTTCCGGATATAGAACTATACTTGCATATATGGAAAATGTACGCGTCATTTATCTGTATGGTTTTTCAAAGAATGAGCGGGACAATATATCATCAAAAGAATTGGAAGCGTTCAAGAAACTGACCAAAGACTATCTTGTTTTAAGTCCTACTCAGCTTGTACACGCTGAAACAATCGGAATACTAATACCACTGGAGGAATCTAATGCGTAGAACAATTAAGAATGCGATTTCCGAGTCTGTGCGGGACCTCGTCAACGCTGGGTTCGGCACGTCATTTACAGAAAGGGATTTGCGGGGCCTTGGTGTTAAATTCCCGGCCATCCATATCGACCC
>Ga0182027_10014127_pt1 | contig 11077 bp, 10 predicted proteins | sample 712E1DmetaG_FD_121300 | JGI IMG/M metagenome (GOLD analysis project Ga0182027, IMG submission 121300) | Permafrost microbial communities from Stordalen Mire, Sweden - 712E1D metaG (Illumina Assembly) | ecosystem: Environmental > Terrestrial > Soil > Wetlands > Permafrost | place: Sweden...
TATCATTTCCCCATGATGAGCAATAATTATGCTGAATGGCCCGTTCATCAGTAAACTGCCGTACGTTTGGCGCAGTGATGTTAAAAGTTGTGCTTTTTTAGGTTCCATGCGGTCTATTTCACTCCATAACGGTGCAGCAAGGATTTGTGATACCAGTTCGATTGGTAGGTGCTGTCTTCGTATGAGCAGGTCAACCGCGTAGGCTAACACTTCAGTGTCGGTTTGCATAGTGCACTTGTAACCATACATTTCCAAGTAGCGGCGGTTAATGCCGTAGGATGAGAGTTCACCGTTATGCACTACTGTCCAGTCCAGAATGTTGAATGGGTGTGCTCCGCCCCACCAGCCAGGAGTGTTTGTGGGGAATCTGCTGTGGCATGTCCAAAGGTATCCTTGGTAGTCTTCTAAGCAGAAGAAGTCTGCGACGTCTTCCGGGAAGCCTACACCTTTGAATACGCCCATGTTTTTGCCGCTTGAGAAGACAAATGCCTTTCCCGTTTCAGTGTTAATGTTCATGATGGCATCAATCACGTAATCTTCTTCTGTTTGACCTTCAGGTCGATATTTTTTAGGTTGAACAAAGTACCGCCAAACTAACGGGGGGTCTTGAACATTGGCGGGTCTTGTCTGCATTTCTTCATCATAAATAATGTCGAATCTAGAAGCGAGTATATGGTCGGTTTTTTCTTTTGCGTCTTTGCTCAGGTACATTACGTGGAAAGCGTAGTAGTCTTTGAACTCTGGGTATATACCGTAAACTGCGAAGCCGCCACCTAAACCGTTACCGCGGTCATGCATGTTCGTTATAGCGCGGACTGGATCTTTTGAGCTAAACCGTTTGCCATCTGTGTTCATCATGCCGAAAAGGGCGCAGCCCGAGATATCCTTGTCATCTCCGAAGGGACTGATTATTTTTCTATCTTCACGGTTCATTTTATTGCACCACACACATTTTTCTCTGCAAACCAACCGGTAGTGTTGCTAAGCCAAAATCGTCTGCGAGGAGTTTTTGCTTGAATTTTTTCACGTTTATCGTATTCTTCATAAGATAGAAGAAGACGCCTGCACGTTCAATGCAGTTCACAAGCGTCAAGCCTACGATAACGTTGTTTTTAAGGACAAGTTTCTTGTAGACGTTGTGTTCAGCATCATTTTTAACGAGCACTTCCAGCGCTGGGTCTTCCTTAGGATTAGCTAGGCCTATGGAAACGATGGGAATGCCAAAGTACTTTAGGCTGCTCATGTTTGTGCCGCCCATGTACATGATTTTCTTGCCCGCCATGTTGTACCCTGCAACTTGTCCTTCCAAGACTGCGAGGGGCCAAAGGGGCAAGAGGCGGTTCTGGTTCATAATGAAATCGTACGCTTCAGCCACATCGCCGCTAGCGTAAACGTCAGGTACATTTGTCTGCATCGTATTATCAACTACTATTCCCCTGTTGGTTTTCACCGCTGTTCCTGTTACCAGTTCAGTGCGTGGAACAACACCGATGGCTACTATGATAAGGTCACAGGGTATTTGGTTACCCTTGGTTAAGATTACTCCGCCGACTACGCCATCGTTATCTGGTTTGCCCAAGATTTTCTGGACAGACTGACCAGTTACGATGTCGACGCCTGCTTTCTTAACGACGCCTTCTACAAGGTCTGAGGCTTTCGCATCCAAAAGCAGGCTGAGAATTTTCTCTTGCAATTCAACCATTGTAACTTTTAAGCCACGCTTCATGAGCGCTTCAGTTACGCTTATACCGATTAGTCCTGCGCCTATAACTACCGCCGCCTTAGCGTTTATGCTATCAATTTTAGCTGCAAGCCGTTGAGCATCCGCAATGGTGGTGAAGGTGAATACGCCATCCTTATCTGAGCCTTCCATCTTCGGAACAAAGGGTTTGCCGCCTGTTGCAAGCAGCAACTTTTCATAAGCAACTTTTTCGCCGCTCTCCAGCTGGACAGTTTTCTCGTTTAGGTTTAGGACTGTTGCTTTTTTGCCTGTTAAGGCTTCTACGTTGTTTTCTTTCCAGAACTCGTCGGTTCGGCACTTCATCTTATGGAAATCTGCTCTGCCGCTGACAAAGTCGCTAATCATTGGACGACTGTACTGGGGGCAAGGCTCTTCAGAAATTATGGCGATGCTTCCTGTCTGGTCTACTTCTCGGATAGCTTCAACCGCGCCTATGCCTGCTGCTGAAGCGCCAACAATCACGTACTTTGGCATTTACGTTTTCACCTCTTTGAATACTAATGCTTGGTTGGGGCAGTTAGCAACGCATGCTGGCTCTTCGATGCCTTGGCATAAATCGCATTTGGCGACTACTTTGCCTTGCTGATCCATTATTATGGCGCCGTATGGGCAAACCATTATGCAGGTCCAGCAGCCCATGCATTTCTCTTGATTATGGGTCACTAAACCTGTTTTTTCATCTTTTTGCATTGCACCTGATAAGCAAGCAGTAACGCATGGTGCGTCTTCGCAGTGTCGGCATTGAATGGCGAAGGACACAGGCTTGTTTACTTCTAGTCTAACTCTGCTTATTGGTTTGGGGTGCTCGCTGTTGTAGGCTTTGATTATATCTTTTGATTTTGAATGTTGGACTATGCAGTAAACTTCGCATAGTCCGCAGCCCATGCATACTTCTTGCTTTGCGATTATTTTTTTCATACAGTTAAACCTCATCAAATTTCTTGTTTAGCGGGGGCAAGTGAGCATGAAAATATACAGTTCAATGTCGCTTGTGCATGAAACGCCATTGCTTGTGGCTGATTGATTAGCACTTCTCATTATTACTTTGCAGGTGTTTAGTGGCATTTTTACCCCTTTTTTATTAGTGTTAGCCCAATGAAATAACATGTATTCTATATAACTTTGTTGATAATCATTTATATGCAGCTTCATGAACTATGTTATCTAAATGAAACATATATCAGGTGAGCTTTTTGGCAGAAAAAGACCTAGGCTATAGAAAAGTCCAATGCACAGGAAGAGGCTCATACATAATATCCCTACCGAAAGAATGGGTCCAAGACCTAGAGTTAAAACGAGGCAGCGAAATAGCATTCAACATCCAACCAGACTTCACACTAACGCTGGTTCCAAGAAAAATCAACGAAAAAGAAGGCAGAGACAACGCATCCAAACTCAAAGAATACTTCATTAACGTTGACCCGAAAGAGCCTACACAATCCACGCTACGCATGATCCGCGCATTATACGCCATAGGCGCTGACATAATAAGAGTTCACTTCAAAAACACTCAAGACGCAGTAAAATACAAAAATGAAATAAAAAACTTGGCTAGAGACAACTTTCTTGGTTCAGAAATAATCGACGAAACATCAGACGAAATCACCCTGCAAATCCTAATAAAACATTCAGAATTCCCCATTGAAAAAGCCGTTAGAAGAATGGCTATCGTAGCACTCTCCGCAAACAGAGACGCCATCGCCGCCTTAAAGGAGAGAAGTACTGCTTTATTTGACGGCGTAATCAGCGCTCACAATGACGTAAACCGGCTTGGACTGTATATCGTTCGCCAGCTAAAATATGGGATAGAACGAAACCTATACCGAGAACTCGGCTTTAGAACACCCAAAGAGTTCCTCTTATACCGCATAGCAGTAAACGACATCGAAAGCATTGCCCAAAACGCCATGAACATTATAAACAATCTGGGTTCACTGCAAAAATTAATCGATGACGAAACGCTCTTCATAAAAGATCCAATAGACGAAGAAATATACAATCAACTGGTCAATTTCAGCTCGCAAGCAAACCAGCTATACGATGACGCCATAAAAGCACTCTTCAAAAGAGAATACAAAGACGCTGAGAAACTAATTTCAAAACGCGAATCTCTGGCTCCACTGGAGAATGAGCTAATCATGCTGATGTCAAGCAAAAAACTAGACCCAAACATAGCCTCAGTGCTGCGCTTAATTTTTGATAGTTCAAGACGCATAATGGACTACAGCAAAAACATGGCAGAACTAACGCTAAACCGCACAGTAGAAGAATTGTGTTCAACATTCACATACAAATAATTTTCTTTTTCGAAAAGCCATTGGATAATTTAATTATGGAGCATTCAAATAATTATTTGCATGGTAAACATAACTATCTCCATACCCCAAGAACTTTGCGAAAAAATGAAGCGATATTCGGAAGTCAAGTGGAGCGAAGTCGTCCGCAAAGCAATAGCAAGTTATTCTACCGATTAGAAATAGTTGAAGGTGGAGTAGTTCCAATGAAAAAACTGGCCAAGAAGCTGAAAAATTCTGGCGTTGACACCTCCAGCTATCAAATATTACGAAGAAGGCGGGAAGCTGGAACAGAAGAGGCTGTCTACCACACAAACGAACTGACAGATTTTCTAAAAAGAGCAAGCTTCTTTATAGCAATAGATTCAGTAGGAAAAAACTTCGCTGAAACTAAGTAAAATGGTGCTCCGGCCGGGATTTGGACCCGGGTCCGCGACTCGAGAGGCCGCTATACATAGCCCCTTAATAAGAAGTCTTAGTAAGGTTTGACCGGACTATACTACCGGAGCATTCGGAAAATGGTTATCTCTTACAAATAAATATCTTTTCATGCGTTTAACTACGTAAACAATCCAATTTCCTTGAAAGCTAAGTTTCCTCATCCACGTTTAAGAAACGCTTTATGGTTGCTATAATTTCTTGCAATCCTTTCTCTGTTAAGGGCGGTTGATAGGGAATTCTGAGTACATCCCAGCCTTGGGCTTCTAAAAGTTCATCGATTTGGTTATCGTGCTCTTGCTGTTTATCGCTCGAATGCACTGGTGTGCCATCTAAGTAAACGATTTTCCGCTTGTTCATCCAGCAAAAGTCAGGAATGGTGGATTTGAGAATAATTGTTTTCTGTGTTACCATGCCGCTGGTTAACCCAGCCATGCTTAATGCTTTGAATACTTCAATTTCTGCTTTGCTAACTGTAGGATGCATGTTTGCTTTATAGCTCAATTTGGCTCACGAAAAATAGCATTGCCTCTGAGGCTTAATAAATTTAATACAAAAAAGCGGCTAGATTCCATGTAAGCAGTAACCAAAAGTAGGCTTGGCAGATCGCCCTTGTTAACCCAAGGCGCGAATCAAAAAGAGACCTGAATTGTCAGGGTACGGCAACCCGCGCCTCGTTTAACAGCTGACCCGCCAAGCATGGGTGTACCTCTTGGATGACTATTTCTCGCAAAATAACAAGACTTTGCCAAGTATAAATGGAGTTGTGATTGTGTAATTGTAACAACAAGCGTGCGAGCTTCGCTAGAAAATACAAATTGTAGAGTTGCGAATGATTAAAAGAAGCGGTTGCTTTTTGCATTATTCATTATGCATTTATTATTTCTTGTGTTTCTTCGTAAACTATAGGCATAATGGTTACGTTGTCTTTTTTGAGTGGTTTACGCTGTATCTTGTCTGGTCTTTTTTGGTCGCCGATCCAGCACATGTACCATCCCATGAGGAATATGAAGACTATTACTGGAAGAAGCAGGATTATCATGGAGTTACTGCGTTTATGTTTGCGCTTTGAAGCTACCAACTTTGAGCCCTGACTACCTTTCAGCGGGCTGGCAAAATAAGCTTTGATAACTTAGAATAAAGATGCAAAATCACTAATTACCTTCGAGCCCTCGGTAGGTCATTTTTGTTTATGAATTTCTTTATCAAAAATTAGGCTATACCCAAGTTAGCCAGCTTGTAAACAAGCCTTTGCATGCTAATTGTAGGCGCATGGAAAAAAGAAGAGGTAAAACTTCTTTCAGTGTCTTAGGTTTAACTTTCAACTTTTTTCTCTTGTATTTGGAAAGGTGGATAATACTCCTTGAGTTTATCCGCCATCTCTCTAAGTTGCTTGTCTACAAGATAATTCACTGTTCCTTCCTCAAAAGTTCCATCCGCACCTCTTTGCCCAGCTTTTGCTCCAGTAAGAACCTCTATACCTTCATCAATTGTTTTGACTGAGTAGATGCTAAATTTGTCGGCTTTCACTGCTTCAACAACTTCTTCTTTAAGCATCAGGTTTTGCACATTGCTTTCCGGTATCATTACTCCCTGCTGTCCAGTGAAACCCTTAAGCTTGCAGACTTCAAAGAAGCCTTCAACTTTCTCGTTTACCCCGCCTATGGCTTGCACCTCGCCTTTCTGGTTAACTGAACCCGTTACTGCTATGTTCTGCTTTATTGGCAGTCCAGAAAGCGCTGATAGGATCGAGTATAATTCGGTGCTTGAGGCGCTGTCACCTTCGACTCCTTCGTAATTCTGTTCAAAGACGAGTCTTGCTGAAAGGCTTAACAGTTTGTCCCTTGCGTATTTGTCATTTATGTAGCCACTGAGAATTAAGACGCCTTTTGTGTGTATGGGGCCGCCCATTTTAGCTTCTCTTTCAATGTCGATTACTCCTTCTCTGCCCAAGCCAATGCTTGCCGTTACGCGCGAGGGGTTGCCGAAGGCAAAGTCGCCTAGTCCCATAACGGATAAGCCGTTTACTTGCCCAACCATTTGTTCAACGGTGTCTATTAGGAAGAACCCACGTGTTATCATTTCTTGAATTTTTTCTTGGATGAGTTTTGAGCGGTAAACTTTTTCTTCTATCGCTTTTTTGACATGGTTTCCGTTTATGAACTCGGCGTTTTCTTGTGAAGCATAATAGTTTGCTTCGCGAATTATGTCAGCAATATGAGAGAATTGCGTTGATAACTTGTATTGGTCGTCTGCAATCCTTGAGCTGTACTCTACTAGCTTGGCTACTCCTGTGCCGTCGAGGTGTTTGAGGTTTTCCTTTTCACACAGTGCGCATACCCAAGCGGCATACTGCATTACTTTATCATCGGTTCTATCCATCACAGTGTCAAATTCGGCTTTAATCTTGAAAAGCTCTCTAAAATCAGTGTCCAACTGGAATAGTAATTGGTAAATGTAGGGGTCACCGATTAAGATTACTTTAGCTGTTAAAGGAATAGGCTGAGGTTTAAGGGTTTTAACACTGAGAAAACCATAACGCTCCTCAGGTTCTTCAATAGCTATGTTTCTGTCTCTGAGGTCTCGTTTTAAGCCGTCATAGGAGAACGGGTTTCTTAGTAACTCTTCAACTGGAACTATCAAGTATCCGCCGTTAGCTTTGTGTATTGCTCCTGCCCGAATCATAGAGAAATCAGTGGTTAAGGCGCCAAACTGAGCTTCTTTCTCTGTTCTGCCCAAGAGGTTGTGGTAAGTGGGATTGGTTTCCACAATTACAGGCGCACCCTTAGTATCCGAGTTATCAATGACTACATTTACCTCATATTTCTTGTATAGGTCCTCTTTCATCCAAGGCATTGGGAATGGAAGTTGCTGTTGGGGTTCGCCTCTTTTAACAAACTGCTGCAGATTATCCAGAATATCATTTTGCACGTCTTTCAGGTAGGTTGTTACTTCGGGAGTGTCTTTGTACTTCTCGACGAGGCTTTCCACTTGATTGCCAATGGTGTAGAGGGCAACTTCCTTGTTAAGTTTCTTTAATGCTTCATGAATTTTTCTTTCCATATCTATTAGTTGCCGCATTGTGTTTCTAAATTCGGCCTCCAACTTTTCCCTTTTTTCTTGGATTTTATCCTTCATTTTTTGAGGCAATGCTAACATTTCTTCTTCGCTGAGCGGTTTGCCATCTAATACTGGAATGAGTAGCAGGCCAATGGGTGTTGTTTGAATTACAAAGCCTTCCCGTTGAGCCTTCTGGTTTAATTCGTCAATTAACTGTTTTCTTTGGTTTTCTAGCCCTTGGATTGTGGATTCTCTTCTTGCAACGTAATCTTCACTTTCAAAAGCTTTAGGAAGCGCATTTCGGACAACATTTTCAATAAAATTTTTTATATCATCTCTAAATTCTTTTCCTTTTCCAGCTGGCAGCTGGATGGCTTTCGGCTCGTAGGGGTTAGCAAAATTATTGACGTAACAACAGTCGGGTGGAACTGGCTGAGCTTTAGCTTGCGCTTCTACGAAGTTTTTAACAGCGGTTTTTCTGCCTGTTCCAGGGTAGCCTGCAACATACATGTTGAAACCGTGGTCTTTTATGCCGAGCCCAAATTTTAAGGCTCGAACGGCTCTTTCTTGGCCTATAATTTCGCTTAATGGAGCAAGGTCATGGGTTGATTCACATTGCATAAAATTAGGATCACATTCTTTTCTGAGCTTTTCTACTGGCAACTTATTTATCATGCTAAAATCACCATTTAATCCACAAAACTATTACTAATTTAAGTTGGATTTGGTGGGTAATTAAGTTTCTGTTGCCTACTTTTCCAGCGGTATCTAATCAGGCGCTAACTTTTCAAGAGAATGAAACGTTTGATTATTTCAGGGTTTCTCACTTCGGGATGAAAAAGCGCACCATAGATTGGCTTGATTTTATGCTTAATGATTTGGACGCATTTTGTGGATTTTGCCCAAACATAAAAATCTCCTGAAGGCTCGACGCAGTAGCTGTGAAGTGAGTAAGCCTTGGAGTCTTCATAGAAAAACGGGTTTTCTTTTAGCATTTTTATCTGTGTCATACCTATCTCCAAACATCGAATGAAGCGCATACCGAAAACCACGCCTATAGTTTCCATGCCTGCGCAGATTCCCAAAACTGGCTTTTCTGTTTCTCTGAGCCACATGAACTTTTCTGGCTGACTTAAAGTCGCTGTATCCTTGAGTGCTGTACCCGAAAGAATAACCCTGTCACATCGACTTAGGTCTTGGTTAGTTACTTCAAGGAAATGTTTTACGATGCATTCGTCTTGTGTTTTAGCAATTGTAACTATGGGTAATACAAACTCGTAAAAGCCCAATGAATCCTTCTTCCAATTCATGTCCACAACAAGAATCATTTGGAAACCAGCCGAGCCTGTTTAATTATGAATACTCCAGAATTTCCCTTAAATTCAACACTATAATCAAGGACTTCGATTTTCTTTTTGAATAGAGGTGCATCTAAAACGGTTGTCTCAATTTCGCCTCCTTCTCCGGCTGGACTCAAACCATACTTTTGCTGAAGGTCAACTAGCCTATCTATTAGTTTGTTGTCGATTTGTTTTCCAAGCCATTTTTCGTCAAGGGGATAAGCGAAAACTCCTGAAATAATCACTTTGAACCGTTTCTTTAGCAGTTCTTCTAAAAGGGCTTTCTGGTCTTTTTTCCAAAGCGGATTGAAACACCAAAGTCCAAGCTGATTGCATATACGCTGGACGCGTTCAGCCTGGTAGACTGACTCCACTGCGCCCGTTACCACACCCTCTATCTGGAACTTCCTTGCTGCCTCAGCGATTGCATCTTCCAAGTCTGCGAGTTCTTTCTCTTTTTCGCCCGGAGTTGTCTTTGTTATTTGAGGCAATCCTAAGGCTTCTGCCTGAAGCGCCGAAATCTCAATGTTTGGAGTATGATACATGAAGCTCTCCTTATTTTTCGAGAGTATGGTGATGAGGCATACGACTTCTTCCTTCTCCGCAGCTAAGTGAAGGGCAAGTGTTGAGTCTTTGCCGCCTGAAAACAGAACTCCAAGTCGCATGGCTACTTTAAAAAAGAAAACTGGTTTATATGCCTGCTTGAAACAGGCTTTTTAGGCTTAAACTTTTACGTTGCAAACGTTCGGGACTGCTTTGAGCTTCTTTATTATTTCTGGGCTAACTTTTTTGTGGAGCACATACACCGATATGGCGTAGCCGCTGTTTCCGATTTGCCTTGAATAGTTTGCTCTTATGTTGATATCGTTGTCAGCTAAGACTTTGTCAATGTTGGCGAAGACTCCTGGTACATCTCGATGGTGAATAAACAAGGTGTAAACTGGTATTTCTTCTAGCTCTATGTTTTCACCTGCGTTTACTGCATTAGAGAAGTCTCCGCCTAAAAGGTAACCTGAAACTATGCGTGCTATTTCGGTTGATGTTTCTCTTTGGGCTTCGATTGTTGATGCGCCAAGGTGACTGCTTAAAACGACGTTGTCTAACTCTTTGAGTTTGCTCTTGAATTCAGCTCCTTCATTTTTAGGCTCGTCAGCGTAAACGTCTAGTGTGGCGCCAGCGATTTTATTTTCTTTTAATGCCGTGTATAGTGCTTGCTCGTCTATGTTGCTGCCTCTTGAAGTATTAACTAGGTAAGCGGTTTTCTTCATGAGATGGAGTTCTTTTTCGCCTACAACTTGGTCTTTTCCGCCTGTATGAATGCTAATGTAATCGGCTTTCGCTAAAACTTCCTGTTTTGTCATGAATTTTATGCCTGATTCAAGACACGGCTTAATGTCATAACCGATTACTTCCATGTCAAAGCCGCGGCGCGCAATTTCTGCCAGCCTTTGCCCAATTCTTCCGCAGCCCAAAATACCCAACGTTTTATAAGACAACTCAGTTCCTTTGAACTTCCCTTTTTTCCAAACGCCATTTTTAAGTGAATGATGAGCTTGAGGAGTATTTCTTGAGATGCTTAACATTAAACCGATTGTTAACTCTGCCACTGCGTTGGTGCTGCCATAGGGTGCAGATTTTACAACTATGCCATTTTCTGAGGCGGCTTCAACATCTATGTTATCATAGCCCACTCCTGCTCTTCCAATGATTTTGAGTCTTCCTCTGGCGCCTGCTTCGACAACTTCTCTGGTGACTTTTGTGGCGCTTCGCACAATTAAAGCGTCAAATTGCCCTACATCGGCAATTAGCTTGTTTTGGTCTCTTTTTTGCGTATCTGTCTCTATGCCAGCGTCTTGGAAGAGTTTTAATCCTTCTTTTTCTAAACCGTCATTTAACAGTGCCTTCATTTTAGCCGACTCCTTTTAGTGGTTATCAAGCTTTGAGATTTAAGTTGATTGGCAACCAAGAATATTAAATATTCTGAAAAACTGAAAGATTTTGCTATCCATTTGGCATGCTTAAGCTTTGTTTTTTATGGCAGCGGCTTGTTGTTTGCTGATTCTGGTGGATGCTATGTTAAAAGTTGATACTGCATGGCAGTAAGGACAATGCAGGCGTCGTGTGTTCCCACGGTACAGAGAAATGAAGCTGGCTCCTGGAACCCAATGATAGTTAAATTTTTTCTTACATTTTGGGCATGTTAA
>Ga0182027_10014128_pt1 | contig 11076 bp, 9 predicted proteins | sample 712E1DmetaG_FD_121300 | JGI IMG/M metagenome (GOLD analysis project Ga0182027, IMG submission 121300) | Permafrost microbial communities from Stordalen Mire, Sweden - 712E1D metaG (Illumina Assembly) | ecosystem: Environmental > Terrestrial > Soil > Wetlands > Permafrost | place: Sweden...
GAATAGAACGGGTCTCGGCCAGTTCGGAACGGGAAGGACTCTGCAACTGGTGGAATGGGCTATCCGGCATGGCAATGGCTGGCACTACGCAAGCGGCAGGGACGAGGAGCTTGTTCATCGGCGCCTCCGCTGGCTGCGCTGCCAGGTGCGGTTCAGGGAGCGAGCCAGCAAGTAAGCCGGGCGGCTGTCCTGCTCGCACAGGCTGCGCAGACGCATGGACAGGGCCGGGAGCCGCAGCAGAACCAGGGCGTTGTTACGCAGTTGGCGCACCCGCTCCCGGCTAATGCCACACCCCCGCCCAATTTCCGCCAGACTGTGCACACCCTGCCCATCCAGCCCATAGGCCAGACAGATCAATCGTCTCAGTCGAGTTGGAAGTTTCCTGACCGCCTCTAGCAGCGCCTGACGCACCTGCCCCCGCCACCATTCTTCTTCGATCTCATCCGCTGCCGCCAGCCATGCTTCTGCTTCCCGATACCAGCGGGATTGATTGCCATATCCCAGGCAGTGCCACATCTGGCGCTGTATGGCCGCCCAGGCATAGGTTGAAAAGCTATTACCTCTTCCAGGATCAAAATGCAGGATCGCCTGCCACAAGGCGATCCGCCCTTCCTGAACCAACTCCTGGAATTCCACGCCTCCGATCTCTTGCCTCCGGACAATGTAGTACACCAGCCGATCATGTTCCTGCATGAGCGCTTCCAGACAGTCTCGGCAACCTGCCTGGGCGCAAGCAAAACGTGCCACTCCAGGTGAGTGGCAACCGGTTAAAATTGCCATAGCGGTACCTCCTTTCAGGGTTTAGAACTAGGCAGTCCTATTATCCTGCTGGAAGGTGCCGCTATTTGCTTACAATTACCGGTTAATCTTGAGTTGGCCGATCGATTTTTTTGAGTTGAGTTTTATGCCCCCGACATATTGCACAATCCCTCCTATTGAACCGGCGCGCGCGAATCGTAAATTAACATCAAAGACGAATAAGCAGTCAGCGATAATCTTGAGACGAGGGTCGTACTGTCCCCCGCTGTCGGCTGGGAATCCAGAGCTCTGAGAGAAGGTATGGGGGGAGAGAGACCTGAGCTCAGCGATGAAAATGTTCTAAAATGTGCCAAGAGTCAGATCTTTACCACCACGAAAACTGATACATCCTGTAGTCACAGAGGGCAGAATCCAAATCTCGCCTAATATGCAGGCCTTGAAATATGCCTTGCGTCTGCTACAATAGCGAGTAGAGAACAATGGCGAGGCACCAGGACAATATCCATCTTTATCTGGGATGACACTCGGGCGCCAGGGCCTTCGCAGAATGGCGTTTGACACGGAGGTGAACATGAAATTGCGCATCGGCATGGTCGGTGCTGGCTGGGTAGCCGAACAACATTTGGCTGGTTTACAGACAATCGAAGGAGCCCAGGTGACGGCGATCTTCAACCCGACCAGGAGCAAAGCCGAGGTCTTGGCAGCGCGCTGCGGAGCCCAGGTTTATGATTCTCCGACTCAGGTCATCCAGAACGTTGATGTGGTCTATGCCCTAGCACCTCAGGATGTGCGTGTCGCGTGTGTGCTGGAAGCCGCCCGCTACAAACGCCATTTGTTTATCGAGAAGCCCTTCGCCTTAACATTAAGCGAAGCCGACCGGCAGATCGAAGCTATCCAAGCGGCTGGGGTTAAGGCCCAGATCGGTTTTGTCATGCGTTATTTTGGGCATTTCGCTCTCCTGCACGAAACGTTCCACTCCGGCGAACTGGGCGAGCTAGTTACCGCCTGGACGCGGCGCATGTGGTTCAATAATTTTCCTCCGGATCATTACCAGGCCAGTTTTGCGCGCAGCGGTGGGTTGACAAACGAGTTGAACGTACACGACTTCGATTGGCTACGCACGATTGGTGGTGAAGTCCAGTCTGTATATGGGCGTGTCGCCCGTACGCGCTCTGACCGGGATGTTGAGGAGAATTCCTGGAGCCTGCTGAATTTCACTCATGGCTTCGGATCTGTGGGCACTAGCTGGCTATCATCGGTGGCTGATACCTCGGCCGGTATAATTGGCACAAAAGGCACCATCCTGCTGAACAACACTCAAGTGACGAAAAAACTCATTGGGGCCGAGGTTGAACAAATCTATACCTTCGGGGGCGATGTGCAGGCGAAGGCTTATGTCAATCAGGAGCGCGAATTCATCGATTGCATCCTGCATGATCGACAACCCTCAGCTTCTGTCCAGGATGGACGCGCTGCTACGGCAATTGCACTGGCTGTGCTCGAATCGGCACGAACGAATGCGGTTGTTCAGGTGACGTAGGCGACGCTGGAGGATTAGGCAGGGAGAAAACCTATCTCGGCGTTGAATACGGTGCGACGAATGTCCCGGTTCCCATCCAGACCGTAGCAGGATAAAAGGCCCGGTGATGAATTTCCTCCATGAAGAAAAGCCATAACACGGCGGCAAATATTGGCTGGGCAAAGTTGGCTGGCTACACTGAAAACCTACCCGTAGAAGATCTTAAAAGTGTATTTGCACTAACCTGCTCAAGTTTTCATGTTCACTTCTTTTCTAGGACGCGGAATTAGTTGCTGTGATACAGCACCTCCTTCTGCTCCAGTTTGGGCATAACCATTATCGTCTTCCGCTACTTGCCCCATGCTGCAATCTTACTTGGATGCTTTTTCACAGCACATCTTTGCCATGATAATCAGAGCCGGTAATGAAGTCAGCTAATACACCAAGCCCCTGCTCTGGTGTTTGTCGCTCAAGCATTGAAAACGGCAAAAAAAATTCCAAAGTCAAATACGAGCCCAGCTCATGGGGTAGACGCCATCTCGACCTTCTTTATTTATTTGTTTGGCCGCCAAACGCTTAACTTAAGAAGGTCTTTCTTTACAATCCCAGGAAAAATTAAAAAACATGTTATTGACAAAAGCTTTACTTAATGATATTGTTTGTGTAACGTTTTAGTGTAACGTTAAACTAACCAAGGTTTTCATAGGTGTTCCTATGGTCAAATCTCGGTCCTCGAGCAGAAATAAAGTAACAATCAAGGAAGTAGCACTGGCAGCAGAGGTGTCGGTCACAACGGTTTCGAATTACCTAAATAACCGTATGTATGCCATGACCGAGAAGACCCGTCAACGCATCGAGGATGCTGTCAGTTCTCTGGACTTCCACCCAAGCCAGGCGGCGATTAGCCTAGTGACTAACCACACAGCAACAATCGGCTTGGTTCTGTCCGAAATCGAAACACCTCTCTTCCTACAGGCTACCAATGTCATCGAGCCAATCGCCCGTATTGCGGGTTACAGTATCCTGTTCGGCAACGCCCGCAGTCCCGAAGAAGAGCAGCATGTCGTCCACCTACTTCTGGAGAAGAATGTGGATGGGATCATTTTCCTCTCCGTATCCACCTATTTTGAAAATGACTTTTTGGGCAGTTTGCCCGCTTCAACTCCACCCATTGTCTTGGTCAACCGCTCGACCCAGTTCAAATGCTTCGATCAGATAAATTGGGACAACGCCAATGGTGTTGTTCAGGCTGTGGATTATTTGGCTCAATTGGGGCACCGCCGTATTGCCCATCTCAAAGGGCCGGTTTATCGTAGTAGTTCCGATGAACGGCTGAAGGGTTACCGGCTGGGGCTGGAAAAAAATGGATTGGCATACGACCCGGCGTATGTGTGTTCAGGGGATTTCACGACCTCACCAGAGAGTTGGTACCAATCTACGCTGGATCTGTTGAATCTGCCAACCCCACCGACGGCCATTATCGCTGCCGACGACATCGTAGCTGCCACAGTCATACGGACCGTCCAGCGTGCCGGGCTACGCGTTCCAGAGGACATCTCTGTGATGGGTATCGACGATCAACCTAACTTCTGCAGCTACTTAAATCCAGCTCTGACGACTGTCCAGTTACCTATTAACGAAGCTAGTAAGCTAGCCATCCAGATCCTGTTGGACCATATGACCGGACAACGCAAGAAGGTTAAGCATGTCATAGTGCCGTGCCAATTGGTCCTGCGTGAATCCTGCGGCCCTAACTTAAAAACACTGAGCCATGCCTGACCATTATCCACATATTCCGGTCGAAGTGATTTTCAACCCGAACTGGTGGTGCTGTCATTACGGGATATCGTTCGATCGTTCATTCTACCTTGATAAAGGAACCCGCATCCAGAATGATTTGGTAATGCGCCAGGCCCTATTGGCGCGATTTAGCCTGGGCGAGACTGATCCCCAGCCTCGCCCGATTATCGGCTCCATGCACGTGGCTGGCGGCTTTGTGTTACCTGCCCTTTTCGGTTCGGAAATCCGCTTTGCAGAAAAAGAAGCTCCCACACCTATCCCATTAAATTTGAGCCGAGAGAAGATTTTTGAACTTAAAGCTCCCAATTTGAAAACAACATGGCCGATGGATGTGCTGATTGCCGATATGGATGCCTTGGAGGCAGAATATGGTCATGTGGTAGGTGATTTCGATACCGATGGAATCCTCAACACTGCCTTGCATTTGCGCGGGCAGCAATTGTTCACCGACTTCTATAAAAATCCCGATTTAATCCATCACCTTTTCTCTTTAATCGCTGAGACGACGCTGGAAATAGCCAGTTACCTAAAAAACCGCACTGGAACTTGCGCTATCGCCACCAATCGCTCGATCTTGAATGTCGACCCGCAAATTTACCTACACAGCAACTGCTCAGTGCAGATGATCTCTCCGGCGACCTACGAGAAGTATTTATTACCATATGAAATGCACTTGGCAGAGTACATCCAGCCATATGGCATCCACCATTGCGGTAACAACTTGCAGCTCTATGCCTCAGCTTATGGCAAAGTCCCGTTGGTTTTTCTCGATGTGGGTTGGGGGTCGGACGTTGCTCGATGCAGAGATGCTTTTCCAAAGACTTTCTTGAACCTACGTCTCAGCCCGGTGGATATGCTCTGGAAGAAACCGGAAGAGATCCGGGAAATTACCACACGCCTCTTGGATGCGGGCTATTCCCCGGGCAAAACAGGTGTGTGCTGTATCAACATGGATAATGGAACACCCGATGAGAACGTGGAAGCGATGATGAAGGCAGTAGAAAATTTTTGTGTATAGTGCGCTCTTTTGTGCACTCCCCAAAATACGCATAAGCGTTTACCACGAATAAAAGGAAAAAATTATGAAATTGATCAATGTGCATGCCCGTATCTTAAAAAACCGCCGCTTCGATAACTGGAAGAGCGAAGTTGAGGGCCGCTGGACAATCGAAGACCTGCGTTCCAATGCTGGGTATTGCAACGATTGGATCTCATTCGACAGCCTAGCTTGGGATGAGAGCTCAAAGAAGCTTTACATCGGGCTGACCTCGATCAATAATGATATCTTCTACGTCTATGAACCGGCGCAGGAGCGCTTCAGTTCTCTCGGTTTCCAAGCCTTTGGCGACAAATTTGATGCCAAGTTCCATCGATCTCTAGAAATCGGCGATGAAGGGATAATCTATGCCGCTACAGCCCTGCTGCATGACCAGGATCAACAGCACCAAGCCGCGGGAGGCAAGTTGCTGAGCTACAACCCGGCCCTCAAAACCTACCAACTTATAGCGATTCCGGTACCCCACCACTACATCCAGTCTATTAAGCTAGATCGCAAAAGGCACATCATTTATGGATTTACCTATCCAGCTGAATACCTCTTCCGCTATGATCTAGATAGTGGTAAATGCCGAACGCTTGCGTGCATTGGAAATAGCGTTCTCCTTTGCCAGCCACATTGCGCCTCTTTTGACCGACTCGGCAGGTTGTGGGGTACTTGGGGGGAAAGCCGCGCTTTCGAAGACCAGTTGAGCAAGACACCAATACGCATTTTCTGCTATAGCCCAGATACCGACCGATTCACCTGGTTCTCGCATGGTTTTCCTAAAGTAGAACCAGATGATCCCGCCCGCGTAGACCACATGTTTCTGGCATCTGATGGATTCATCTACACTGGTACGGTCAATGGCGGTTTCAGCCGTTTGAACCCTGAAACTGGCCAGGTCGAAGACCTGGGCAAACCTTATCCACACCCCCGGCTGGCAGGCCTTGTGGAAGGACCAGATGGGTTGATTTACGGAGCTGGTAATGCCGGATATGGCGAAGATGGCCGTGGCGAAGCTCGTATCTTCGCATTCGACCCCAGAACGAAGATCCTTGATGACCTTGGTCCGATCTTCGACGAGCGAATCGGGGCCGGGGCAGTGAAAGTACACATATTAGTCGCCACTGAAGATGGGACTTTATATGCAGGTGAAAACGACAACACTCTGCGCTCATCCTATTTGTGGGAATGTCATGTCGGGGCAGGCCCGTCGGAGGTTCAATGATTATCGACGCTCACGCTCATGTCGGCCACGGTCGATACAAATCCCTATCTGGCGAGGAACTGCTGCGCCAGATGGATAACAATAACATTGACCGCGCCATCATCTGTCCGGTGGAGGAGTACATCACCGTCTTCAACCACCAGGGCAATGATGAAATCATCGCTCTAGTGAACCGCTTTCCCAATCGCTTCACCGGCTTTGCCGTGGCTAACCCATGGTTTGGCCAGGAGGCTGTGAACGAGTTAGAGCGCGCCCTAGGGGAGGGCATGCACGGTTTGAAGCTTCAACCTGTTATTCAAGGCTTTTCTATGAATGATGCTATTGTCTACCCCTTGATTGAGGTCGCTGCTCATCACAGAGTTCCAGTATATGCCCATACGGGTACTGCCCACTTTGGCGAACCGTTCAAGTTGGTCGAGCTTGCGCGCCGCTTTCCCGAGGTTAACTTCATAATGGGCCATTCAGGTTCCAGCGACTTCTGGAGCGACTTAGGGCGTTGCCATCAGTTTGCCACGAATATTTTCTTCGAGACCTCGCGCAATGGCCCCGCTAAATATACCAACATGATTAAGAACATTGGTGCGGATTACATTGTCTTTGGTTCGAATGCCCCCGAATCGCTCTATCCACTGGAACTTGCCTCCATCCGAGAGATGATCTCTGACCCGGGCAATCTAGAGAAGATCCTGAGCCTGAACATTCGACGGATCTTGTTGGAGGAAATAGCATGATTATTGATGCACATACCCACCTGGGGTCAGATATCTATGCTGGCGCAAGTACGGGCAAGAGCGATCTGGAGGACGCCCGGCGTTATGTACAAATGCTGACATCGGTCGGCGTAGATAGAGGTTTCACTTTTACTATGTCAGGTTTGTTTATAGACCCGCAGGCGGGTAATGACGAACTGGTGCGCGCTCGCGAAGCCTTCCCCGAAATAATTATACCTTGGGGCACCGTCGACCCTTATTGGGAAGAAGCCAAGCTTCGCGGTGAGTTGCGCCGATGCATCCACGAGCTGAGGTTTGTGGGCTTCAAATTCCATCCCTGGGCTCAAGGCTTCCCGCTGACCGATGCGGGCATGGAGATCGTCGCCGAAGAGTGCACTGCTATGAACGTGCCAGTCACCTTTCACGACGGCACACCTATGAACTGCACCGCCCTGCAAGTGGTTTATTACGCTCGCGCACATCCCCGCTTGCGCGTCCTTTCAGCGCATGCCGGGCTACGCGAAGGCTGGCGCGATATCATCGAGCCAGCCAAGGAACTGGACAATTACTGGATCTGCTTATGTGGACCTACCCAGCAAGGTATCCAGACTATTTATAACGAGCTTGGAGCTGAGAAGCTGCTTTTCGGTTCAGATGGCGGGGCTTCCCAATCAGCCACAACGGCAGATTACCTGCGCCGCATACGTGCCCTGAAAGCCTCGTCTGAGGATATCGATAAGATGCTCGGATTAAATGCAATGAGGTTAATAAGCAGATGACAGGTAACGCATGACGGCTGTCTTATGAAAGGAGGCTCGAGAAAATATATAAAAGAGAAAGGTCGTGGCTCACATTAATTCCTATCCTAACTACTTTTTATGGAGGAAGAAATGAAAACGCTCGTAAAGCTTTTAACAATCTGTTTGCTGGTCAGCTTTATTGTTGGCTGCGGAAGTACTCCGACAGCAACTCAGGCTCCTTCTAAAGCGGCTCCGGCGACTTCAGCTCCAGCGACTTCAGCTCCAGCGACTTCAGCTCCAGCGACTTCAGCTCCAGCGACTTCAGCTCCAGCCGCATCATCTCAGAAGGTCAAGATCGTATATTGGAGCATGTTCACTCAAGGCGAGCCGCTGCAACAAGTGCTTGACCAGGCGACCAAGGACTTCATGGCCGCGAATCCCAATATCGAGGTTGATATCAAGTGGGACGGTCGGACGGTTTTGACAGATTTACAACCTGCCCTTGCTGCTGGCACCCAGATCGACATCACTGATCAGTCCGATTCCAGTGACATGTCCTCCATCGTTGCAAACGGCCAGGCGCTGCCCCTGAATAAATACCTGGCGGAGCCGTCTTACGATGGCACCACAACCTGGCAGGCAAGCTTCAACCCCGGTGTTTTGGATATTGGCAAGGATTCGACTGGGAATTACTACCTGATCCCGCGTGAAGACTACATCTCCGCCTTCTTCTATAATAAGGGGATGCTCGATTCGATGGGTATCCAACCTCAGATGCAGGGAATGACCTGGGACCAATTCACGAGCATGCTGGACACCATCAGGAGCAAAAGCCCGACGGTCTCGCCCCTGGGCGCGGATGGCAACGTCTCCTCCTATAATGACTGGTATTTCAGCTACCTGGCTATCCGCCTGGCTGGCGAGGATGCCTTCCTTGCTGCCGCCCACGACAAGACTGGTGCGGCCTGGGGCGCCCCTGAGTTTCTGCAAGCCGCCCAGATGATTAAGGATTTACAGACCAAGAACTACTTCCAGAAGAACTACGGAGGCTCTGTGTGGCCGGCGGCGCAGCAGCTTTGGGTGAATAGCAAGATTGCCATGATATTCTGCGGCGCTTGGCTGCCCACCGAGATGAGCCAACAGATGCCCCAAGGCTTCAGCGTCGGCATGTTTGAATTTCCAACCGTGCCTAACGGCAAGGGCAATAACTTGGTCGAGCACTGGGCCAACGCTTACGTCGTGCTTAAAGCTACCAAGAACCCCGAGGCAGTCGCCCGTTATCTCAAGTACATCATGTCCATGCCTGTTGCTACTAAGATCGTTGCTCTCGGTTCCCCAGTTCCGCTGGTGGGAGCCCCAGTGCCACCCGCGCTGGCGAACCAATACAAGATCCTTGCAGCCAGTACGACAATGCCTGCCCGCGCCGGTTTGGAAATCACGGATGCAAAGTACGTGACCAACGTGCTTGACAAGTGCGACGACCAGCTCTTTCAGGGAACGGCTGGGCCAGCACAATTCGTTACCTGTATGGAGACCGGAACCAAATCCTATTGGGGTCAATAACTTCTAAACCTAACCTCCTTCCTTCTCCTAGCATAATAGGAGAAGGAAGGTTTAGGCGGTAGGTGATGTTTTAGCAGAAAGTGAGGTGCTTCAATGGGTAGACAAGGCCGTAAAAGAATGGTCATTCCGTTTATCTTACCAGCCCTGATCATTTACACCCTGTTCTTCGTTTATCCAGCCATTCAGGCATTTTGGGTCAGTCTGCATAACTGGTCAGGGTTCGGAACTAAGATGGTCTACATCGGGCTGGGAAATTATCAAAAAATGTTTAAAGACGATGTCTTTTGGTCTTCGTTGAAAAGGACACTGATTATCAGCTTTATTGGGGGTGTCTTGATTTTTGGGCTGGCGCTCTTCCTTTCGAGTATCCTGTCCCGCGGTCTAAAAGGCAAAAAATTTTTTCGTGCCCTGATCTTCTTCCCGATGGTCGTTCCAGGCATTGGGATTGGTTTGATCTGGCAGTTCCTATACAATAATAATTGGGGCCCTATTTCCGGACTCTTGGAAGCGGCCCATCTGGGAGTATTAGACATCGACTGGTTGTCGCCCAACTACATCATCCAGTCCCTGATCGTCGCCATCGTCTGGACTTATGTTGGCTACTACATGGTTCTTTTGCTGTCAGGCATTGATAAAATTCCACCCACGTTCTTTGAAGCCGCCAGATTGGATGGCGCTTCGGAGTGGCAGATGTTCTTCACGATTACCGTCCCAATGATCTGGGATGTCTTCGTCGTCGCTTTGGTCTTGTGGATGATCGGTTCCTTGAAAATCTTTGACATCATTATTGCGACAACCTTCCCACTCCCACCCATCGCCACTTACACTTTGACAATCTATACATGGGTATCGGCAGTGGGTGCCTATTATCCGGTATTCGAACTGGGATATGCCACTGCCCTGGGTGTTGTACTGCTCTTGCTAGTCGTGATCACGGTCGGGATCATCCAGCTGATCACCCGGCGAGAAGCGATCGAGTATTAAGGAGGCAAACGATGACAACCCAAAATGCTGCAACTCCTAAGACCGCTAGCCTGCGCGATTGGCGATACCGTCTTCGGAACCTCCCGTATTATGCGTTCCTGATCCTTTGGGCGCTCATCACAATATTAATCTTTTTATGGTTGCTAGAGAGTTCTTTGAAGACCAACCAAGAGGTCTTCGGCAGTGTCTGGGCTTTACCCGCTACCCCACTCAAAGCAGCCATAGCGAATTATGAAAAAGCTTGGACCCTGTCTCACATGTCCGGCTATTTCGTCAACAGCGTAATCGTAACCTTATTCTCTGTATTCCTGGTCGTGGCAGTCTCCGCGCCTGCCGCCTACGCCCTCTCAAGGGTGAACTTTCCGGGAAAAACAGCATTGTCGTTCTATTTCATTGCCGGGCTCGGTTTACCCTACCAACTCATCCTGGTGCCGCTCTTCGTCCTGCTGTCAAAATTACATTTGGCGGATACATTACAGGGGCTGATCTTAACCTATGTTGGTGTATCGATCCCCTTCACAATTCTGTTGTTGACGGGCTTTTTCCGTACTCTACCCACCGAGTTGGAGGATGCCGGGGCAATCGATGGCTGCTCGGAGTTCGGCATCTTCTGGAGGGTGATGATGCCGCTGGCAAGCCCTGGGTTGTTCACCGCAGGTATCTTTAACTTTGTCACCATGTGGAATGAATACCTGCTGGCTAAGCTGATCCTCAGCACTGATACGTTGTTGACC
>Ga0182027_10014130_pt1 | contig 11075 bp, 5 predicted proteins | sample 712E1DmetaG_FD_121300 | JGI IMG/M metagenome (GOLD analysis project Ga0182027, IMG submission 121300) | Permafrost microbial communities from Stordalen Mire, Sweden - 712E1D metaG (Illumina Assembly) | ecosystem: Environmental > Terrestrial > Soil > Wetlands > Permafrost | place: Sweden...
GACGCCGGCGTCTGCGATGCGGGTCTCGGTGTGATACGAGACCAACTGGTTTCCATTTGCGGTAACCCGAATGCCGGGATAACGAGCGGCAACCGTCATAATTCCCTCTCTATGCGACCAATCCTCAAGCCAATGCCTATGCCGCGAAGCGCGTGTTCGGATTGGGGTCTGATGCACGCCCTGGAGATCCGCGTTACGCTTCGCAACAACCGTTTGCAGAGCCGCCTTTCGTGCGGTCCTGACCGAATTCCCTTGTAAGTCTAATAGCCGCAATGGGGAAGAGGGAACCCAAGGGGAGGGTGACCCTCAAAAAGCAGCATCCTTATTAGTATGCGCCCGCCGAAGGGGAGGCGCACTGGAGCGGTCGGGCCGTGTCCCAAGGGGTGGGATTGGCGGCCGCACTCCAAATCCAGTTGTGCAGGCGCTCGCAGACAGGCTGTGGCATTAAGATACTGCGGGGGATCGATTTGCCATGATTGCAGCGTTCAAGTCGTATTTTCGTGCTTTTGTTTGTCTGCTGGCTTTGTTTGGAGCCATGCTATTTGCGGATCGCGCTGCGGCCCAAAGCGCTGCCGATGCCAGCAGGATCGCCGCCACCTTGCAGCCTGAGTCCCGCGCTGTAATTGAACGCCTTTCAGGCCTGCACGAGATGCCCGATGGCATTTGGAAGATGCATACTGGCGACCTGGCCCACGGCGAGGCCGTGAACCTGGACGAGAGCGGATGGGAGGCGATTGTAAAAGGGACCAAAGCGCCCAATGAGGCAGTCTGGTTCCGGCAGACCTATCAAGTTCCGGAGACGCTGAACGGGTACGATCTGACCGGTGCGCGCGTGTGGTTTCAGTTCCACGCCAGCGCCAACGGGCCGATGCCAGAGATTCTTTACTTCAACGGGCGGCGCGTGGCCATGGGCGACGATCTGGAGCCGGTTGTCTTGTTCGATCAGGCCAAGCCCGGCGACAAGGTAACGGTTGCGATCAAATTACTGCATACCGTGGATACGAAGAACTTCAAGGGGGCTTCGCTGGACGTTGAATTCCAGGAGAGCCGGCCGAACCCTGAAGATATGCGCGAGGAGTTCCTTTCGGCGGCGCTGCTGATTCCGTCGCTGGCGCCCCCATCCGATTTAAGCCACGCAGAGAAAATGGCCACGCTGAATGGAGCGATTCAAACCGCGGACCTGAAGGCTCTGGACGCACACGATCAAAGCAAATTCGACGCGAGCCTGAAGGCGTCGCTGGTAAAGCTGCAAGCACTGGAGCCGCTGCTGCAGAAGGCCACATTCCACCTGACCGGCAACTCGCACATCGACGCCGCGTGGCTATGGCCGTGGACCGAGACGGTGGACGTGGTGAAGCGCACCTTCGGCACCGCGCTGCAACTGATATACGAGTACCCCAGCTACACATACACGCAATCCGCCGCTGCCTATAACGAATGGATCGCCGACAAATATCCCGAGATGAACGCCGAGATTGCCCGGCGCATCAAGGAAGGCCGCTGGGAGATTGTGGGCGGCATGTGGGTGGAGCCGGACCTGAACATGCCGGACGGCGAGTCGCTGGTGCGGCAGTTGCTGGTGGGCAAGCGCTGGTATAAGCAGGCTTACGGCGTGGACGTGCGCATCGGCTGGAATCCGGATTCCTTTGGATACACGTGGCAGTTGCCGCAGATCTACAGGAAGAGCGGCGTGGATTACTTCGTGACGCAGAAGATGACCTGGAACGACACCAATCAGTTGCCGTTCAAGCTCTTCTGGTGGGAGTCGCCGGACGGGTCGAAGGTGCTGGCGTACTTTCCGCACGACTATGGCAACGAGGACTTGAGCCCTGTGCGACTGAGCGCCGACCTGGCTGCGGCGCGCACGCGGGCCACTGGCATGACCGACATGATGGACCTTTACGGCATTGGCGATCATGGCGGCGGACCGACAAGGGCGGTGCTGGATCAGGGGTTTCATTGGTCGATGCCTTCGATTCCGCCGAAGATCGCTCCGAATATGCAGTTCGGCACTGCTCAGACGTGGTTCTCGACAGTCGAGAAGCAGATTGCGCCGGAGAGCCAGGTGTGGGATTACCAGTCAATTGCGAAGGGGTATGCGCCACCGCCGGCTCCGGCGAATCCGGGGATGGTTGGGATTCCGACGTGGAAGAGCGAACTGTACTTCGAGTATCACCGCGGCGTGATGACGACGCAGGCCAACCACAAGCGGAATATGCGCGAGAGCGAGGAGCAGGTGCTGAACGCCGAGAGGTGGTCGTCCTTGGCTTGGCTATATGGGTGCGCGTATCCAGGGAAGGAACTGACGGAGGATTGGAAGAAAGTGCTCTTCAACCAGTTCCACGATCTGGCGGCGGGGTCGGGGATTGGCATCATATATAAGGATGCGCAGAAGGATTACGACGTGGTGCGCTGGTCGACCAATGAGATTTCTTCTGGGGCGCTGGAGAGCGTGATCGATCAAATCGACACACGCTTGAAGCGACTTGATAACGCTCAGAGCGTTGTCGTCTTCAATCCGCTTGGATGGCAACGTGACGGCATCGTTCATCTGTCCATTCCTGTCGAAGGCGATCAGGATGGACGCACCTTCCTTGTTATAGGAAACAATGAAATAGTCAATGTCGATCATTTGAATTGGAATTCCACCGCACATCGAGCGGAAATTGACTTTAGCGTGCATCATCTGCCTGCGATGGGGTATGCAACTTATCACATCGGAATAGCAACACAAGTGGCTGAAAAACAGGCAGTGGCGCCACCCATTGGCCCGGTTATCTCATCAACATCGGTTCTATCCTTGCAGTATGGTTCTCTTAAACTCGATGTCGATGCCGTAACGGGCTGCATCACCAGTCTGATCGAATCCAAGTCAGGAACAGATCTGCTTGATCATGGCAAATGCGGCAATCAACTCCAGTTCTTCAAGGACACGCCAAAGGATTACGACGCTTGGAACATCGATCCCGGAACGCTTGATGTGCCACCGGCAACGATCGCCAAAGCCGACACGGTCGAATTGGTGGGCAAAGATGCGATTCGGGTTACGTCGCACTGGCAGAACTCGAAATTTGTCCAAACCATACGTCTCCAGGGCGTCTTGATCGACATCGACAACGAGATCGACTGGCATGAGTCGCATGTGCTGCTTAAAGCGGCCTTCCCACTGGCGGTGTCAGGGCCGTTTGCTACCTACGAGATTCCTTACGGGACCATCGAGCGGCCGACGACACGAAACAATAGTTGGGAGAAGGCGCAGTTTGAGGTGCCGGCGATGCGCTGGGCGGATCTGGGCGACGGCAAGCATGGCCTGAGCGTGCTGAACCAGACCAAGTACGGCTACGATGCGGCGGGCAACGTGCTGCGGCTGACGCTGCTGCGCTCGCCCAAATGGCCCGACGCCGAGGCTGACATGGGGCATCACCACTTCCATTACGCGCTCTATCCGCACGCGGGGACGTGGAAGGACGCGCTCACCGTGCGCCACGGCTACGAGTACAACTACCCATTAACCGCGGTTGTCACGACGGCGCATCCGGGATCGCTGCCGGCGCAGCACTCGTTTGCCTCGGTCACGCCGGAGAACGTGGTGCTGACGGCGGTGAAAAAAGCGGAGGACGCAAAGGGCCTGATCTTCCGCGTGTATGAGTGGGCGGGGAAAGAGTCGATTGCCGAGTTTCATGTGCCGCCGGGAGCGACGGGGGCCGCGGTGACCAACCTGATGGAGACGCCGGAAGGAAGTCCGCTCGCGGTGACCGGCGACGTGGTCAAGGCGCCGATTCATCCGTATGAGATTTTGACGATCCGGGTGGATTATCCGAATGGCGGAGCGAAGGAGTAGGGGGTTCCGCAAAGTTGGAGCTTTGAAAGGGCACGGCTTCAGCCGTGCCACATGAGGTCGAAATAATCCCGGCTTTAGCCGCGGAGGGAATGCGGATTATGCAAACGGTATTCCCTCAGGGGCTAAAGCCCATGTCCTTTTGCAGCCTTTACGGCACGGCTGAAGCCGTGCCCTTTCAAAGTATCAGGATTCTTCGCATTGAATAAGAAGTCCTCCATGGCGCACTTTGCACAATTGCCGCAGAGCCGCAGAGCATTTCTTGCGAAAGCCGCGAAGGCCGCCGGAGCGGCTCTGGCGCTTCAGCCACTTCATGTTCTTGCACAGGCCGTGCAATCGCAGCCGCGAAATGCGGCTCCCGCAAAGGAGAAAGAGGCGGAGAGGCCGCGCCTTCCCTCCGCCGGGCCGGGTTCGAACAGTTTGGCTTCGAACGAACGAAACTGGCGGCGTACCTGGGATGCGGCTGTCGCTGTGCTCGCCGGCAATATTCGCACCGTCCCCGGCACCCCGCGCCCGCTTCTCTTTGAGGGCAGCACCTATCAGGGCATCTGGCAGGAGTGCGGCCCGCACGAGGGCCTGGTTTACGCCACGCTGGCCAGATACATCCCCGCAGGCCAGGCAAAGGTTACACCGCTGGAGGCCGCGCGCAACAAGCACATGGCCTTCTTCGAGCTGCAGCGGGCGGACGGGCAACTGCCGGCCAGCGTGAAGACAACCGAGAACGGCTATGGGCAGATTCAGATGGTGGTGCCCATCGCCGCCACGGCGTGGGAGCTGGCGCAACTGACGGGCGACGAGGAATTGCTCACTGCGGCATACCGGGCGTGCAGCCGTTGGGATGCATGGCTGCGCCAATATCGCGACACGCGCAAGACGGGGCTGGTGGAGGGTTTTTGCACCTACGACACCGGGCACGACAACAGTCCGCGCTGGAAGGGGATTCCCAACCGCTGTCCCAATGCCGACGCGCGCAAGTGTCCGCCGATCGCCTCGATGCCGCGGCTCTGCCCGGACCTTTCGGCCACGGTTTACGGCGGACGACTGGCGTTGGCGGCGATGGCCAAGGCGCTGGGCAAGAGCGATGAGGTGGCGCGCTGGCAAAGCGATGCGGAGACGATCCGACTGCTGATTTTGGACAAACTCTACTCGCCGGAGGACGCGGCTTTTTACGATCTGGATGCGCAGGGCAATTTTGTGCGCGTACGTTCAGATGTAATCAGCCGGGTTCTGGGCGAGCATGTTCTGGAGCTCTTCCATAAACGGGATAAGGCAATCTTCGAGGCCGTTTGGAGCCGCCAACTGCACAATCCGAAGGCCTTTTGGGCGCCGTATCCGCTTTCGAGCATCGCCCAGGACGATCCGGCGTTCGTTCGGCCGATTCCGCGCAACTCGTGGGGCGGAGCCTCGCAGGCGCTGACCGCTCTGCGCGCGCCGCGCTGGATGGCGCACTACGGCAAGCGGGCGGAACTTGAGTCCCTGATGCGGCAGTGGTGCAAGGCGATCATGCGGCACGGAGAGTTCCGGCAACAGATGGACCCGCTGACCGGTGAGTTCACGCAACCGGACCCCGGCGGCTACTCTCCCGCAGCGCTTGTCTTCCTGTCGTTTGCAATCGCTCTGGGACAAAGCAGGAAGCTGTGAACCCCCCTCATCGCGAAAGAGATGCCGCTCGGGCAGGGCGATTTCCGGAACCTTTCAAGTAGAACGGGCGTATAACAGGGCAAGAGGGCGATTGTTATGACGCGTGAAGCCATCAGTTTGCTGGCCGGCCTGGCGCTGGCCGCCGGCCTTGCTGGATGCAGAGTGCATGTCGACAAGGGCGCTAACGGAGAAGATAAAACCGTCCAGGTGGATACGCCTTTTGGCGGCATTCACGTCAATACCGACCAGACCACGGCCGCGGACCTGGGATTGCCGGTCTATCCCGGCGCCGAGGCTATCAAGGGGGACGACAAGCACAAGTCTGCCGACGTCCATCTGGGCTTTGGCGAGTGGGAGTTGCGGGTGCGAGCGGTTTCCTACGCCACCTCAGACACAAAGGAGCAGGTCACCGCTTTTTACAAGAAGGCTCTGGGCCGCTACGGCGACGTGATTACCTGCCAAAACAATTCACCAGTAGGCAACCCCACAACGACCTCTGAAGGGTTGACCTGCGAGAACGTCGGGAACGGCAATGTGAAGATCGACCAGGGGGACTACAGCATCGGCAAGGGCAATCTGGAGTTGAAGGCCGGGTCGAAGCGCCACCAGCATATTGTGGGCTTTGAGAGCGTTAAGGACGGCAAGACGCGCTTTGCTCTGGTGGCGCTGGATTTGCCCGCTGTGGTAGAGAGCAAATCGGAGAAGAGCGACTAGAGCGCATCCGGCAGGGGCTGTAAAGGCCTGACTTACCTCTCTTACCTAGATTTGCCCTGGATCGGGCCGCATCCAGTAGACGGCTGGCATGAGGGATGCCTACAATTTCACTAAACGGAATACACATCCCATTCGACCGGAGCCACTACCAATGCCAGTGAAAACACTTCGCTTCTTCCCCGTGGTTTTTCTGTCCGCGGCGCTTCTGCTTCACGCCGCCAACAAGCCCAAGCCCGCCGCGCCCGCGCCGGTAGTTATCGATCCCTACGCCGAGGTGCAACCCGCCACCGAGTCGCTGGACCTGAACATGTATCAGCGGATTCGCGACGAGGGGCTGAACCGCTCGCATGTAATGGAGTTTGCCACCGCGCTGATGGACGGCATCGGGCCGCGCCTGACCGGCTCGCCCAACGCCAAGAAAGCCAACGAGTGGACCCGCGACACGCTGACCAGGATCGGGCTGGAGAACGCGCACCTTGAAGATTGGGGAGAATTCGGCTTGGGCTGGCAGCAATTGAACACCTGGGCGCGCATGGTTGCGCCTGATACCGCGGTGCTGATCGTGCAGGCCACGCCGTGGTCGCCTTCGACGGCAGGCCCGGTCACCGGAGACGTAGTCTTTGTCGGCATCCAGGACGAAAAGGACATCGACAAATACAAGGGCAAGTTAGCCGGAAAGATCGTTCTTTACGGGGCTATGCGCGAGGTCCCGCCTGTAGACAAGGAGCTGTTTGATCGCTACTCCGATAAGGAACTCGAGGAGATTGCGGCCTTCCCGGTCAGCGCCAATGCGGGCGGAGTGTCGCCTGAGATGCAGACCCGGCTGCGCACCTACATGGAAAGGCAGCGACTGATCGACAAGGTGGCGCAGTTCTTCTTTGACGAGAAGGCAGCCGCGGTCATCGAGCCCAGCCGCGACGGCAAGAACGGCGGCGGTTCCGGCGGGACAATTTTCGACGACAACGGCGCCACCCTGGGCCGCACTCCCTACGTCGCCGAGAAGCGCGTGAAGGTTCCAGTAGTGGTGGCGGCCATTGAGAGTTACGGGCGGCTCTATCGGCTTACCCAGGCTCATGCGCCTGTCAGCGTGGAAATCGATGTGGAGACGAAGTTCAACGGCGAGCACGAGCACGGATTCAATACGGTGGCCGAGATTCCCGGAACCGATCCAAAATTGAGGGAGCAGGTGGTGATGGTGGGCGGCCACCTGGATAGCTGGATCGCCGGCACCGGCGCCACCGATAACGGAGCCGGAACCATCGTGGCCATGGAAGCGGTGCGTATCCTGAAGGCGCTGGACGTGAAGCCGCGCCGCACCATCCGCGTTGCCTTGTGGACCGGCGAGGAACAGGGAATCTTCGGCTCCAAGGGTTATGTGACGCAGCACTTCGGCTCGGCGAAGCTTTCCACAGCGCCCGATCAACTGCAACAGCCAGAGTTTATGCGCCGGGCGGCAGGGCCGCTGGAAGTAAAGCAGGAGCATAAGCTCATCACCGCCTACTTCAACGTGGATAACGGCACCGGCAAGATTCGCGGCGTTTACACGCAGGGCAACGCGGCCATTGCGCCCATCTTTGCGCAGTGGATCGCCCCGCTGAAGGACCTGGGCGTAACCACGATCACCAACCGCAACACCGGCGGAACCGATCACCTGAGCTTTGATGCGGTGGGCATTCCCGGCTTCCAATTTATTCAGGACATGCTGGACTATGAGGCCCGGACGCATCACTCGAACGAGGACGTGGTGGAGCGCTTGCAGCCTGCCGACCTGAAACAGATCGCGACCGTCGAGGCCATTTTCCTTTACAACGCGGCGCAGCGGGATCAGATGCTGCCGCGCAAGCCGCTGCCGCAGCCGGACCTGGAAGAAAAGAAGCGCGCGCCTCTTGAAGGCATTTTCCCCGGCGCGGTTCCGGCCGCGGAGCCTGAGAAGAAGTAGCGTTATTTAAGGTAGTAACTTCAGAAGAGGTCTGCTACGCGCGAGTCTTTCGCCGGAGCGGACTTCTTCTCTTTTGGAGGGCAAGTTGTTGTCCCAGGGAAGATTGATTCTCTGTGCGGCGGCTGCACTCACCTAGAAGCGCGAAATCCGGCTGTGCAGGTTCCGGCTTGCGTGCGGCGGTGTATACGATTACATTACATTGGGGTGATTTTTCCATGCATTGCTCGACTTCTATGCGTTCTTCCGCTCTCTCGTTTTTCGCTGCCGTTTTTTTCCTGTTTATCGCGCTGCCCGCGGCCTTGGCCGTTGAAGCTCCTCAACTCATCCAGAAAGACGGCCGCTATGCCCTGCTGGTCGAGGGCCGCCCTTATCTGATTCTTGGTGGCCAGATTCACAACTCCAGCGGCTGGCCCAGCGAGCTGCCGCAGGTGTGGGAGTCGATGGCCGCGCTGCACGCCAACACCGTGGAGGCGCCGGTCTACTGGGAGCAGTTTGAGGCCCAGCAGGGCCACTTCGACTTCACCAATGTGGACCAGATCGTAGAGGGCGCCCGCGCGCATAACCTGCACGTGGTGCTGGCATGGTTCGGCACCTGGAAAAACGGCAACATGCACTATGTTCCGGCGTGGGTGAAGGCCGACCCCAAGCGCTTTCCGCACACCATCCGGCCGGACGGCGAGCCGATCGACGTCCTTTCGCCGATGTCGCGCAACACGCTGGAGGCGGACAAAGCGGCGTTCACGGCCTTGATGCGCCACCTGAAGCAGATCGACAATGAGCAGCACACGGTACTGTTGGTCCAGGTGGAAAACGAGTCGGGCAACATCGGCAGTGTGCGCGATAACTCACCTGAAGCGAACCGGGAGTTTGCCGGTGCGGTGCCGGCCGATCTGCTGACCGCGGCCGGCAAGCAGCCGGGCACGTGGAGCCAGGTCTTCGGCTCGGAAGCCGACGAGATTTTCCAGGTCTACCATCAGGCGAAGTACATCAATGAAATTGCGACGGCGGGCAAGGCGGAGTTTGGGATTCCGTGTTACATCAACGCGTGGATCGACCCTCCTGTGGCGGAGTTGCCGCAGCGGCAGGTGGATACGCCCGGAATTGCATACCCCAGCGGCGGCGCGGTGCAGAAGATGGTGGGCCTGTGGCGGAAACTGGCGCCCTCTATCGACATGATCGGCCCGGACATCTACACCAACGATTCACAGTTCTACAGAGCGCTGATAAAGGCCTATCATCGCCCGGATAATCCATTGTGGATTCCGGAGACGGGCCGCAGCGACAGCTATGGAAAATTCTTTTTCTATGCATTGGGGGATGGAGCCATCGGATTTTCGCCTTTCGGCGTGGACCAGTCGGGATGGAACATCCTGGGCGATCAGCCGTGGAAGGCCCACGCCGATAACTTTGCCCTGATCGGCCCGATGAGCCGCGAGATTGCCCGGCTGGAGTTTGAAGGCAAGCTCAAGACTGCCGTGGAGGAACCGGGGCAGACCGCGCAGGAGTTGGATTTTGGCGGATGGCAGGCGACTGTCGCCTATGGATTTCCGCAGTCTGACGGGCGCAGCGCTCCCGGAACCAAGGATGCGCACGGAGCGGCGCTGGTGGCGCAGTTGGGCCCGGATGAGTTCCTGGTGACCGGCGTTGACGCAAGCGTCAGCTTCCATCTTCCGGGCAAACTGCCGTGGATTCACAGCCAGATCGTCTCCGCCGAGCAGGGCGCCTATGAGGATGGCGTTTGGAAGCCGTTGAAGCTGTGGAATGGCGACGAAACCGACCGCGGCCTGTGCTTCCACCAGAAGCCGGAGGTCGTGCGGGTGCGGATGGGGCGGTTTTAGGCTGTGGCTGGCCGAGGAAATTCGCTGGATTTTGAATTGCGCATGCGACCGTCAATGCCGACTTAGGCCTGCTCCGCAACACTTTGGATTCTGCTACACTTGTGGGAGCGTCATCATGGGGAAAACGCGCCAGGCAGCGCCCCAACGATACGCTTCCGCAACCCAAGTTCGGGGAGTGGCTCAGCCTGGTAGAGCACCTGGTTCGGGACCAGGGGGTCGGAGGTTCAAATCCTCTCTCCCCGACCAATCTTATCAATAACTTACAGCCTCTTTTTCCCAATCAAAAATATCCACTGTAGTCAAATTTGTAGCAAGCAAATCCCCAAGGTTCAACAGGACTGGCAAGTTCAAGATTTGTCCACTTGGCCGGTCTTCTGTAATCCGTTAATATTAAAGTACTTAATCGTCCCATCTGTAAAATACTGAACCCTCAATCGGAATTCCTGCTATTATTCCCGCGCATAAGCACTTCACTGGGTTCTCGGGGCCACAATGCAATCCGCGCCCGCAGGTGGAACAAGCGCAGCCTTGCGCAGAGAGAAAACTTCATGAGCCTTCAAGTTTGGTCAGACAACGAAACAGCTCAGGACTTGCTAGGATTTCGCGTCCACGCGGACTTGGTCCGCAGTGTGGTTACAGATCCGGCAATTTTGCCCATCGTGCTCGGGCTTTTTGGCGACTGGGGCGGCGGGAAATCTAGTATCATGCAGATGCTTCAAAATGACCTCAACGACCATGCCTATGAAAAAACCGCTTGTCTTTATTTCAATGGCTGGACCTTTGAAGGCTACGAGGACGCCAAAACCGCTCTGTTGTCTTCGATCCTGATCCAGCTCGGCGAGCACAAAAGGTTTGGCCCGCTAGTTAGGGACAAAGTCGTCGGCCTGCTAAAGCGCGTTAAGTGGATGGAGGGTGCGAAACTCGCCGTCAAATACGTTGGCGTACCGCTGGGAGTTGCCTTCTTAACTGGCGGCGTCGGGGGAGTGCCGGTTGCGGCTGGTGCATTAGCGGCAACGGCGACTAGTGCGATAACGGGTGGAGGTGAGTCGGGCAAAGACGGCGAGAAGATCAGCTGGGCGACGCTTGTTGAGAAAGCTCCCGAACA
>Ga0182027_10014131_pt1 | contig 11075 bp, 12 predicted proteins | sample 712E1DmetaG_FD_121300 | JGI IMG/M metagenome (GOLD analysis project Ga0182027, IMG submission 121300) | Permafrost microbial communities from Stordalen Mire, Sweden - 712E1D metaG (Illumina Assembly) | ecosystem: Environmental > Terrestrial > Soil > Wetlands > Permafrost | place: Sweden...
AAGTATAAGAAGGCAGGTGCCAATGCCAACAAGTGAACATGGAGATTTTGAAAACCCGAAGAAATCCGCGTATTCCGTAGAGCGTTATGAATCATCGTGGGAACTTCAATATATGAAGAAGCTGGAGATAGACAAGACCGTGGCAAAATGGACAAAAAACCACGGCATCGTCATAGAATACATCAGCGAAGCGGGCAAACGGACGCCGAAACAGCAACGGCTGATTCAGGATGTTTGGGAAGAGGAAGAATTCAGGTTGGTTGAATCCCTTTCGGATGTTTGCCGTTGGTCTGTTCCCGGTGAATTCGAAGCCTACCTAAAAGCCGCATAAAGCAATTTGAACGTGGTTTTTAAAACAACCCCTTCAGGGCATCATACGCATCTTCCAAACTTTGAGACATGACCTTGGTTTCGCCGATGACCGGCATGAAATTTGAATCCCCGTTCCAACGGGGCACGATATGCATATGCAAATGCTGATCAATGCCTGCGCCGGCGGTTCGGCCAAGGTTCATACCGATGTTGAATCCATGCGGTTGAAAGGCCTTCATGAGCGCCTGCCTGCATTTCGCAAGAAGCGCCCACATTTCAAGGCTGCATGCCGGCGTGATGTCGTCGAGTTCGTTGGTATGCATATACGGGACAATCATGAGATGCCCGTTATTGTAGGGGAATGCATTGCAAATAATAAACGATTCCTTGCCCCGGTACAGAATAAGGTTTTCCCTGTCTGCGGTTTCTTTCGGTTTGCTGCAGAAGATGCAGCCCGACTCGGGTTGGCCGACCGTTTCCTTGATGTATTTCATGCGCCAGGGCGCCCAGAGTTTGTCCATGATCAAAATGCCAGGGCAATTCCGGTATTGAGCACGAATCCCATTCCTCCGATATCAACCGACGGGTCAAGTTTGCTAAACGGAATAATGTATTTTCCGTCGATATACACGCCAATAGGAATGACCGGGATTTTTACCATAAGTCCGAGATCGAGATGCATGCCGAATGTAGGCTGGGTGAGTCCGCTGATGATTTTCTTGACAACACCCTGCATGATGGAAGAGTTTCCAAGTACATCTGTACCAAGCGAATTTATTGATTTTGTTCCTTGAGCGCTTTCATTAATAACATCCTGAACAAGCTTATTGGAAAGGACAGGCGTTGCAAAAATGCCGCTGACGCCCGCGCCGCCGTAGAGGTTTAGGATTTTGAGCAAACTTGGAAACCTGACAATATATTTGCGGACCGTCAGATCCAGTTGTAACTTGGCATAGGGAGTATTTTTAAGTCCCATATAGCCAAGGCCGAAATTTTGCAGGGTCAGTTCTTCTTGTGTATAGTTAAAATTTCCCGTATCGGCAAAATTTGAAGTGTTGAGTGAGGATGCTGGTTTTAGGCTTGAGGGATAATTTATCACCCCTTTATATTCCCAGAGCCCGAAATCGCCGGATAATTCTAAGGCGTCAATAAACGGGATCACGTCGATGTATACTTTTCCGCCAACGGCGAATTTTGACTTAAAATCGGAACGGGAGACAAACGCAGGTATTGAATCGCCGGCCAGAACAGATCCTGCGCCCTGACCAAGGTCGAGGTTAAGGTTGTCGAATGTCACCCGATCGCCAAGGCCCGCGGTGTTTTTCATCGAAAGGGTATAATCCATGCCGTAATGTACGCCAATGCCAACTAAGGCAAATGCCTGCATTGCTGTCGCAAGAGACAGAATCGATGCGCAGAATACTATTTTCTTAAGTCTATTCATGAATAACCTCCAAGAAAACGGATGAAATTGTGTAACGATCAATATATAAAGATATAATAGTTTAAGACGGTGACCATAGAATATTTCATTGTATCATTACGTATCGGCAATGTGGAACATTTTTTTCCATTAAAGGCGAGCATGAACTTCCTGTGTACCGGCATACTGTTTACTGTTCTGCTTCAAGCCGCGGCATGGCCTGAAGACAAAACAACTGTGGAATCATTCAGTGGTTCTATACAAAGGAAAATGACTTATCAGGCAAAAACGATTTCTGTTTCAGGGCACGTGCATTTCGATGCCGTCCATGAACGGACACTATATGATTACGACAACCCGTTCCATTACCGCTTCATACTTTCCGACACGTCTTTGTTCGGGCTTGACAAAAAAAACAAAAGCGGCTACGCGCTGCGCGGTTCCGGCGAAACCCTGCTTTCGGACCCTGTTGTACGGTCGGTGAATATTTTGGGCCCTTTTTTTTCCTATGCATTTTCTTTTAATTTCGAAAAGCAAAAGATTCTTGCAAGCCTTGATACCTGTATTTTGTATAAGGTAGGTCACAATACGACAAACGACATTGTCGCAATGCACCGGATTTTCGATATGCCGGTCATCATAGAGTCTTTTGACAAAAACGACAGAATGATTTATCAACTAACAGTATCATACGACTATGTTCGGAATTGCAAACCAATGCCCCGGCGATTCGTTGTTGGAACATTATGCGACAATGTGTTCACTACGGACACCATTGTAGTGACGCATGACACGTACAATACGGGAATACGGGAAAAGGCGTTTTCCGTTGATAGGAAGTTTGCAATACGGGAGATTGTATCAGGCGCAGCAGATTCGAATTTTCCGTTTGTATTAAAAGCAAGGAGCAGTAAATGAGCGAGGCGCAAGACCCAAAAAACGAAATGCTGGTTGCAACGGAAACACTTGTCAACGTACTGGGCGTGATTTACGCGCATCGTAAAACCAGCGACGGCGGTGACATGTATTTCACGCGGTTCGGCCTTCCAAAGGCGGAATTGTTAGCACTTGAAAACTGGTACGACAAGCCATGGTTTGAAGAAAAACGGGAGCATCTTATGGGTACCGGTTCCGTATATTATGTTCCGACAAAACCCCTGGACGGAAAAGTTCTGGAACTTGTTGTGAAAAATTGCCGTGTCGGCGAAGATGTCCCGCTCGACACGCATACTCTCATGGAATTCATCAATGCGGAATTCAACAGTCCCTGGGAGGAGTTCTCTCTTGTAATGGAGCTGCGGGAAGGAAAATACGATCCTGCCGACCGGATCATCAATACACAGGAACCGCTTGCCATTTATGTTCCTCCTGAAAGAATGCAGCTTTGGCAAAGCGGCCGTTCGCGATCGAAAATGAATAAAATAATGGCACGGCATCCGGGTATAGATCTTGACATTCTGCGCCAGTACAAGCTTATTTACGGATGGATAAAAGGGAAAAACGTCGTTGAATTGCTTATGGAAATAGGGCTTGAAAACGACATGCTTGTCGAAGCACTCAAGCCGCTTACTAAAAAATCAATGGATGACCTTGAGGGAAAGGGTTATGTTGTTGCGGACATGAAGCCACAGCACATAATAATCGGGGAAGAATTTGTCGCGATACTCGATGAAATGAAAAAAAGTCAGGGCCTGAAGGCAAGGGGGAAACAATTGGAGCTCATTTCCAGCCTGGTCGTTCACGATCAATATTCCGTTGTTGATTACGAATTGCTTTTGCGGACGCCCAAGCATGAGGAAGAAGTGAAATCTTCCCGAAGGCATTCGTATCTGGATGACCAGCGAGACCGCTTTACCCCCACGCTGTTGCCCCCACACCTTGACGCAATAGAAATATTCGGCGTTCCGTATATTCATGGCCAGGTGGAGAGTACCGGCGGCCAATTGTGGGTAGTGGGGAAAAACGGCAGGCTTTTCGACTATTTCCTGCCCGAGCGGTGGCGCAAAACGCCAAGCTGGAAATTGTCGGAGGAAAATGAGGTGTATTATACGGTGACAAAAGATAATATACATGTGGTTTGGGAAACTTCCCGCGTTGGGGAAACGCCGGGGCCTTCGTTTTTACCCGGACGTCGGGAACAGGCGATTAAAGCAGGGTTCAACAGCCCGTTTGAGGAATTTGCGATTGCCCAGGATCTCAGCGAAGCGGGTGTGCCAACGGTCTATGTACGGGCCATTTACATGACAGGAACACCGAAAAGCGAACAATCGACCGACCTGTCGCGGTACGGAACCCATGCTTCGATAGTCGACATCAAGGGCGTCGGTGTTTTGCAGGAAAACCGGAATTACATTTCGATACGTGGATATTACAATGGGCAGGATTCCTGGGTTGCAAAACAAAACGGAAGCCTGTATCAACCCTTAGACCTTCAAAAGGCAGCGGCCAACGGCGTGGTGACTATTGACGAATGCACAAACATCCGAAAACGGGTGCAAAAGCGGCTTGCAGACTTAGGCTATGACGGTGCTTTGCTTGAGGCCAATGATATTCTATGTATACTTGATTCTGCCGGGAAACTTATTTATGATTCAAACGGAACTGCGGAAGTCAGGATATGCAACTTAGAATTTATCCGGAAATTGTAACGTTCCGAATGGTTATGTCCTTTTCGCAAGGCCGATGTGCTTTTGGTTTTTTCCCTTGCTTTTGGAAGTCGCTTCCGAGTTTTTCAAAAGTACTTGCAATGTGTCAATAGTAACCATTGCCCCAAAACCAAGCGATTTTTGTGTTCCGTAATCTTCCAGCGTGCTGTGTTTGTGAACGGCGGTCAGCAATGAATCGGCTTGGGCAATTTTAGATAAAACGATCTTTAGATCGTCTTTCTTCATTTTCAAATGCGTGACGGTTTTCTTGATTTCAAATAATGATGCCGAAACGACCGCCTCGATCGAATCCGCCTTTGCCTTGATTCTGTTTTTTTCGGTTATGGCTTTGATGCGCGCATTTGTTGCGCATTGGACCGCCTGCACGAGACATTTCTTGGTCCTCTCGAAACTGTTGCCGAATAAAATCCAGGGTTTTTGCTTGTTCATGATGGTAACGCCGGTTTTTAACGAATCGCAGGCCATGACGTAATCAACGGAAGCGTATTTTTCAGCGCCAACTGCTTTTGCAGAATCAATTGCCGCCTGCGCATTTTTTATTTCTTCAAAAGGCGGTCTGGCGCATCCCGGCAATAAAAGAGAAAAAGCAATCATACCGGTCAAAATCACGGTTGCAGAAAATCGCATGAAAAGCTCCTTGATGTTTTATAATTTGTACGTTGAACAAAATCATCAGATTGATTAGTACCTATCTCTAGATTATACACTCGGAGTACCTCGGTACTTTGTATACGCATTTTGCGTATATAATTAAAGAAAACTTATCCCATGCGACATGTCCCCGAAACGTTAGAGAAGTGGGAAGCATGGGGTTCGCCTTGGAAGTACAAAGAGATTTTAAAATACACAATGCCCATTTATTATATTAGTTTCCTCAAAATTGAAAAAAAGAAAGGATTCACAATGAACCCGATTCAAAAAATCACAACAATTGATCCTGCGAAAAAGGCCTTTTCGCTTGTTGACGAATTTAAGTCCTTTGCCTTTAAAGGAAATGTCATCGATATGGCGGTCGGCGTCATTATAGGCGCCGCGTTTGGAAAAATCATCGATTCATTTGTCAAACACATCATTATGCCGATCATAAGTCTTTTATTGCCCGGCCAACAGGGATATTTAAATTGGAAGATTGTTGTGGGCGTAAAGGAAGTCCCGTATGGCCTTTTCATTGGTGAAGTTGTTAACTTTTTAATCATAGCTGCTGTTTTGTTCGTGTTTATCGTAAAGTTTCTGGGATTTATCACCAAGTCGAAACAAAGCGAGGCCGCTGCCCCGGCTATTCCAACCAAAGACCAGGAATTATTGGCCGAAATCCGCGATTTGCTTAAGCAGAACAAAAACAATCTTTAAGATAAGGGAGAAATAATGAATGTAATAGGAAAAACCCTGTTGATCACGGGGGCGTTATGTGCGGTAACAGCGGGTCAGACGTCACAGGCCTGGAAAATAGACGCAAACACAAATTTGACCACTGCAGTGAATTCCTACAGTGACAATTGGGTCAGCGGTGAAGCAGGATCATTTACCTGGGCATCGCAATTTCTTGGTGTTGCTGAAAAACTTTTTTCTTCTGAGATAAACACCAAAACTACCTTGAACCTGCAGTTCGGTCAAACAGAAGTACAGGACAAGACAACAAAGCAATGGGGTTCACCGCAAAAATCTACGGACCTTATTGATGGCGAGGAATTGCTGCGCTACATCACCAACAGCTGGGTCGATCCGTTTGTAAGCGTAAGGGCCATAGGCGAATTTGTTGACGGAAGTGATACGCTTCTTAAAAGGTATTTTAACCCGTTCAATATCACGGAAGCGCTTGGCGTTAGCCGTACCATTGTTAAAAATACCAGTACCGAGTGGTCGACGCGGATCGGCGGGGCCGCACGACAGGTCGTAGACAGGCAGCATCTTGACACCTCGACCGGCGAAAGAAAAACCGATGTGACCAACGACGGTGGTTTCGAATTGAATATGAATTTAAAGGCCGAAAACAAGGCGAAATGGGCATCCTTGCTTTCCTCGCTTCGTGTTTATGAGGCAGTCGTAAGCTCCAAAGCGGATGCTTTCAAGGGCACGGACCAGGAGAATTACTGGCGATTTCCCCATGTGCAATGGGAAAACACCTTTGTTCTGACATTTGCCAAATATCTTATGCTTAATGTTTCGGCATATGTCATGTACGACAAGGACATTAATGTCAATGTCAGACTCAAGGAGACCTTTTCCGCAGGGTTGACATATATGTATTCGAAAAAGTAAGAAAACAAACAGCGCGGGAATTGCCGAATGTAGGTTTAAAGGATGGAAACAGCCTCGTTGGTTTTTAGGGCAAGTTTTTTCGCGGCATTTCCCTTGTTAATTGCTATTTCAACAAAACCGCAGGAGCCGCGTACGGCGCAGGGTTTTTTATCGGCAACGTCTTCGTAGCAATTGCAAAGAGGTATGGAAAGTTTCTTTAAATGAAGATTCTTTGCCTGTAAACTCAGTGATGAGGGAATGTTTGTTATTGCGTTGCCGAAATGGTCGATGTATATGATTTGGCCGGAAATCCGTTTTCCTTTTGCCCTTGCTGTTGGAATATCCAGACGGATAATGTCTTCATGCGCGGGCCCGAATTTTTCCAGACCCACACCGTTGCTTAAATGGGCTGCAACCGGGGCAAAAATATCCCGGCCGTGAAACGTGGCACTGACGGTGTCCAGGAAATACCGGCCTTCCCTCAGTGCATGGATTTGCGGCTTATAATAGTTGTCGATTATCGGGGAGAAAATGCCGTTGTCGGGGCCTACGAAAAAATATTCGCCTGCAAAAATTGCAATGGCATTTCGAGTGCTTCCGACGCCGGGATCGACAACAGACACGAATATGGTGCCTTTTGGGAAAAAATCGTGACATGCAATAAGATTAAATGCAGCCGCAGTGATGTCGCCCGCAGCAACATTGTGGTTGATGTCCACAATGCTTGCCTGCGGGTTTACTGAAAGAATGACGCCCTTCATGCTGGCGACAAACCAGTCCTGGGATCCGAAATCCGTAAGAAGGGCTATCGGGCTCATGCAGCAGCGACTTTGGAAGCCTGAATCAAAAGCTCATTGACCCGCTTTGCATATGCCGACACGTCTTTGACCGGCTGACCCGCACTCAGAAGCGCCTGGTCGTACAGGAGCTTTACCCATTCGTCAAGAAGCGGCGATTTTGCGTCTTTTGTGTACAGTGCATTGAGGTTCTGGAAAATCGGATGGCTGCCGTTTATTTCCATGATTGCCTTGGTTTCGGGTACTGCCTGGCCCATGGATTTCATCATACGTTCCATGACCGGTCCCATGTCGTGCTCGTCGGCAACAAGACAACAGGGGCTGTCTTTGAGCCGTGTCGTGATGCGTACTTCCTTGACCGTGTCGGTAAGGATGTTCTTGATGCGCTCGGTGAGCTTTTTGAACTGCGATTCGAGCTTGTCTTTTTCCTTATTTTCCTCTTTGCCAAGGTCCCCGAGGTCAAGATCGCCCTTTGCGGCGCTCTTGAGCTGCTTGCCGTCGTAATTATACAAATCGTTGACAAGCCATTCGTCGATGGGATCGGTAAAGTACAGCACTTCGATGCTCTTGTCGCGGAACACCTCAAGATGCGGGCTTTTCTCGACAATGCTGCGGTTTTCGCCGGTAATGAAGTAGATGTGCTTCTGGCCTTCACGCATGCGACTTACGTACTGCTTGAGCGACACCAGGTCGTCGGGCGTGTCGGACAGCGACGATTCGAAGCGCAAAAGCTCGGTGAGCTTTTCCTTGTTTTCGTAATCCGAATGCACGCCTTCCTTGAGCACTGCGCCGAATTCTTTCCAGAACGCATTGTAGACCGAGGGCTCATTGGTTGCCATATCGGAAAGTTTGGAAAGCACTTTGGATATAAGCGTTTTCTTCATTTTTTCGATGACCGGATTATGCTGCAGCATTTCGCGCGAAACATTGAGCGGCAAGTCTTCGGAATCGACGACGCCCTTGACAAAGCGTAGATATTCCGGGAACAGTTCCTTGCAATGATCCATGATAAAAACGCGCTTGACATACAGTTTCACGCCGTGGACACGTTCGGGCATGAACAGATCGAACGGCGCCTTGGACGGCAGATACAGGACGAACGAGTATTCCAGCACGCCTTCGGCCTTGCTGTGTATTGTTGCGCTCGGCTTGTCGAAACCGCCGACCTGCTTGAAGAATTCCTCATACTGCTCGCTCGTGATGTCCATCGGCTGGCGTTTCCAAAGCGGTTTTGTCTCGTTGATCACTTCGTCGTGACCTTTATCGTTTGGAAAGTAAATGGGGAATGCGATGAAGTCGGAGAATTTCTTGATGACCGAACGGACCGTGTAGTTTTCGGCATATTCTCCTTCATCTTCCTTGAGGTAGACGGTAATTTCGGTGCCGCGGGACTCTTTTTCGGTTTCAATGATCGTATAGTCGCTTTCGCCGGTCGATTCCCATAAAACCGCAGGTCCTGTCGCGCCGGCGCGTTTGGTAACGAGCTTGACGCGCGCTGCAACCATAAACACCGAATAAAAGCCCACGCCAAATTGACCTATAAGATTAGAGTCGACCTTCTGGTCGCCCGTGAGGCTTTCCACGAATGCCTTAGACCCGCTGCGTGCAATGGTGCCGATATTTTCGATGACTTCCTCGCGGGTCATGCCGATGCCATTGTCGGTGATTGTCACGGTTTTTGCGGTTTTGTCGACCTTTACTTTGACGCAAAGTTCGGTGTCTGTGCCGAGAATGCCGGCATTGGTGAGCGACTCAAAGCGAAGCTTGTCGCAGGCATCCGACGCATTTGAAATAAGTTCGCGTAAAAAGACTTCCTTATGAGAATACAGCGAATGAATCATGAGCTGCAGCAATTGTTTTACTTCGGTTTGAAAACCGAGTTTTTGTTCTTTTTGTGTTTCGGCCATTATGTTTCTCCTTGAGTTGTTGTTGTATATCGAAAAACCGGTTTGCAACTGAAGGTTGCAAAAACACCATAAAATAAATTTTGCGCACTTGAAAATGAAAAAAGCTTATATCGTAACGTGGGGATAAACACATAAGTGTCAGGCTAATTTCGAAAATTGGCTGAAAATTTCGCCTGCGCTCATGAGGCTTCCGCCCAATTGGTTGTATTGATCATATCGTTGGATCTGGGCTAAAAGAAAATCCCTTTTAAAATTTGCGTCCGTAAGGTCATTCGGGTTGCTTTGCAAAGACGTGGTTTGATTTTGCTCTGTTGCAGCTGTTTCAGGAGATGCGGGTGGAGTTTGAGAAACCGACATATCCTCTGAAAAAAGTAAAAGAGAATTAGACTGATTTTGCAAGTCCTGAAGCATTGCCAAATCATTATTAGTAGTATTTGAAACCTGATTGGACTGTATAGCATTATCAGTAATCGCGCTGGCAGTTGCAATAGCTGGAGGCAGAGGTGTAACAATAAAATTCGAAGCCGGAAGTGTTTGCGCTTTTATCCTACTCGGAATTGATGTAAAGGAAACAGGTGTTATATCCATAATATGCCTCATTATTCCCACAGTAACAATTCTTCGTTTGTTTCATGGCAAAAATCTCCATTTGTTCATTCCGATTTATTCATGATCTATAATGATTACGTTCTTGTGCAGGGGTAATTTAAAAACAATTACGATTTAACTTTTAAATTTCACATGGTTCATTTAAAAAATTTCCTAAAGTTCGGTGCAATCCTGTCGATATACCTAAAAGGAGTACTTTAATTTGACTCAATGAGCTACCTCACAGCAACCGTGAGGTATCTGAAAATGCAACTCACCCCTTTATCCCCTCTCTTGCGAGAGAGGGGATGCTAAGCCACCGAAGGGAGAGGTGACTTAAAGCCGAAGCTTCGGGGAATTCAACACATTAGTATTAAATAATTGGTTTCAAGAAGGATATTATGCCGGTTTCTGCCGTTAATTCGCCTCAAAATCACCAAGATATGAATAGCGTATATCCTAAAAAGGATGTCGCCCCGATATTGCCTGGAGCAAAAGGCGATGCAACACAGGCAAAAGGCACTAATAGTAAACAACTTACGCCGGATCAGCAAAAGGAAGTTGAAAAGCTTAAAAAACGTGATGCGGACGTAAGGGCCCATGAAATGGCCCATGTAGCAGGTGGCGGATCAAACATAAAAGGCGGCGTCAGCTATTCCTATCAAAAAGGCCCCGACGGTGTCATGTATGCTATAGGCGGGGAAGTATCGATCGATGTTTCTCCGGTGAAAAACGATCCCCGGGCGACAATCAACAAAATGGAAGCGGTCAAGCGTGCGGCCCTTGCTCCTGCCGATCCTTCAGGCGCCGACCGGTCGGTGGCTGCCGCAGCATCCCAGGAAGAGGTTCAGGCCCAGCGGGAATTGGCAGAACAGAAAACCGGGAATACCGGCATCGGGCAGGACAATGGTGACAAAAGCAAACCTCAGGCTGCTACAACCTCAACGTATACTCAAAACGGCAAGAAAAATCCTATTGTCAATGAAGCACAGCCTTCCACAATAAACGTGGTCGTTTAATTATTGCGTAATATTGCCCCATTCGGCACCTGATTATTGTTTGATCCGGCACCCTGTTATCGCGGCGTCCGGCACCCCAATATTGTTTCATTCGGCACTTTTAAGCTGATTGCGATAATGGGTGC
>Ga0182027_10014132_pt1 | contig 11075 bp, 10 predicted proteins | sample 712E1DmetaG_FD_121300 | JGI IMG/M metagenome (GOLD analysis project Ga0182027, IMG submission 121300) | Permafrost microbial communities from Stordalen Mire, Sweden - 712E1D metaG (Illumina Assembly) | ecosystem: Environmental > Terrestrial > Soil > Wetlands > Permafrost | place: Sweden...
CGGCTGCCTACCGGCGCGGTCGAACTGATCGACTACAAGACCGGTCGCGCCGGATCGCCGGCGGCCGCCCGATCGAGTCTCCAGCTATCCATCTACGCCCTCGGCTGCAGGGACGGGCTCGGCCTGGGGCGGCCGGAGCGGGTCACGCTGGACTTCGTCGAAGCCGGCGTGCGCTCCTTGGCGGAGCCTACGGACGAGGAACTGGACAGCGTCCGCGAGGGCTTGGCCGCGCGCGCCGCGGAGATCCGAGGCAGCGATTACTCCCCAACTCCAAGCGATCGCGCCTGCGGCTGGTGTGATTACCGGGCAATGTGCCCGGCTGCCGTCCCGGCGGCCACTGCATGAGCTGGCGCCGGCGCCGTGAGACGGATCACCAGCCGCCGCCGGCCGCCGCGCAGTCCGCGACCACCGTCCCGGACCCGAAGCTCGGCGACAGCGAACTGCATTTCTGCTGTATCTGCGGCGCACTGATCCTGGGCCTGGACCTGGAGGACGAACTCGACGGCGAGGGCCCGGGCAGGGACATCTGCGGCGCCTGCAACCGTACCCGCAACTTCGATATCGAGACGGGCTGGTAGAACCCCGGACGGCGCTACTCAGCGCCGCGCTGGTCCGCGTCGTAGAGCACCCAGTTGGCGCCGCAGGCGGCCTGGTTGCCCTCGTGCATCGCGGCGCTGAGCTGGTGGTCGTGCAGGCTGCTGGCATCACCCGCCGCGAACACTCCCGGCAGGTTGGTCTGCTGTTCGGACGTGATCACGATCTGGCCGCCAGGTGTCAACTCGAGACCCAGCTGGCGGGCGAGGTCGTTCGTGGCCACGGTGGAGCGGATCGTGTAGACCTGCTCGACGGGGACCCGGGTCCGGCTCGCGTCGTCCAGGACCAGCGCCGTCATCTGGCCATCGTGGTTATCCCACTCGGCGACGCCGCAGGCGTGGGCGGCTATGCCCCTTGCCGCGAGCCTCGCCAGCCGTGCGGCCGGGACGTCGAAGCCCTCGGCTCGGCCGGCAACGAGCGTCACCCTGTCCGTGAAGACGAGCAGATCGAGCGCCGTCTGCACGGCCGACTCGTCGTGGCCAACAACGCCGACGACGCGGTCGATCGACTCGTGGCCCTCGCAGTGGAGGCACCAGAACAGGCTCTGGCCGACGCACGCGTTCCGACCCGGGAAATCCGGGAAGTGGCCGCTGACCCCGGTCGCCAGGATCAGGGTGCGGGCAACGACCTCGAGCGGCTCGCCCTCGGGAACCTCGTCGAACAGCTGGGCCATCTCGGTATCGCGCGGCGGGAGGCCAGGAGGCGTCCTGGGCCCAAAGGGCCCGCCCTCGGGCAGGTGCGCGATCCTGATCCGGAACGACTCTCCGTCGCGCTCCACCGTGGCGACGTGGCCCAGCACGAGACTTGCTCCGTATTTCGCGGCATGACGCCAGCCCAGCCGGCGGATCTGCTCGGCTGGGACTCCGTCCGGGAAGCCCAGGACGTTGTAGGCGATGTGATGCCACACGAATCGGTCGCGCTCGTCCACGAGCAGGACGCTGCGGCGCATCCGGCCCATGTTGACCGCGGCCGAAAGTCCGGCGGCGCCGCCGCCGACGATGACGCAGTCGACCTCCCGCGGGAGGGGCCGGCGCTGGAGATTCTCGGTTGGGGTGGGCTCTGGCGGTGTCATGCATCAATCATGCGCCGTCCGGGCCGCGGCGGTCTCGCCGATTGCGCGGTCGGGTCGGCCTCGGCCGGCGGCGGGCCCTACGGGCGAGCCTCGAACCGCTCGGTTGCGTAGCGGTCGACTTCGTCTTCGTCGAGCGCAACGACGCCGGGAACGGCCATCGCGCCGTCCTCGATGGGCAGCGGCATGGCCAGCAGATCGTGGACGAGGATGCCGGCCGTGGCCAGCCCGTGAGCCGGCTCGAACCCGGTCTCCTCGACGGCGCGGCCGCCCGCTGCGGTTCGGCCGTCGGCCCTGCGTGCGCCCGGCCCCGAGTCTCGCGCCGCTCGCATCGCGGCCGCGATCCTGAGTACCGCGGCGATCCCGACTCCGGTCTCGTAGTATGTCCCCAGCACTACCGTCGCGCCGGCGGCGGCCGCCGAGTCGGCAATACGCATCGTGGCCGCCAGCCCGCCGACCCGAGCCGGTTTGACGACGATCACGTCGGCCGCCCGGTCGGCCAGAGCGGCACGGGCCGAGCCTTCCGAGTGGATGCTCTCGTCGAGAGCGATGGGCGTGCGAACTCGCTCGCGCAGCGCGGCGTGGCCGATCACGTCCCAGGCCGCCATCGGCTGCTCCACGTACTCGATCCGGAACGGCGCGATGCTCTCGATCCGCTCCGTGGCCGTGTCCAGGTCCCATGCCCCGCCGGCGTCGACCCGCAGCCGCGGTTCCGGACCGACCGCCCCGCGGATCGCCCGCAGCCGATCCACGAGCTGGTCCGTGGTCCGCTCGAAGCCGGCCCGCAACTTCAGGGTCCGGAATCCCAATTCCACGGCCTGCGCCGCGGCCTCGGCACCCGCGCTGGGACCGCCGAGGGCGATCATCGCGCTCACCGGGATCGCGGCCGGGTCCGAGCCCTTCGCTGAAGCAGTGGAGCCCGCGGAAGCACGACCGGCCCGCAGCGCCGCGATCGCCCCTTCCAGCCCCGCTATTGCCGCCCGCCCGGGCTCACCTTCGGCCTCAAGTTCGGCCCCGGCCGGCATCTTGCCCGCCGCCAGCGCCGTAACGATCTCCCGCATCAGCGACGCCACCGAGCCGGTCGCCACGTCGGACGCGAGCGGGTTCAGCGCCACCTCCCCCAATCCCTCGACCCCGTCGTCGTCGACAAGCCGCAATAGCCACGACCGCCGATGAGTGAACTCGCCGGTCGCATCCAGCAGCGGCCGCCGAAAAGGCACGCGCACGTGGATCGCCTCGACCCGCGCCAGGCGAGGCAGATCGGTCGGCTCGGCTGGTCGCACGGCTAGGCGTCGCGTGAGAGTTCGGGCTTCATGGCCGGGTCATTCTATCGGCCGCCCCGAATAGCCCGGTCCAGTCGGGCGTCGGCACGCACGGATAGACGCCGCGGGATCGGTCGGTGGGAAGGAGTGGTGGGCGATACTGGACTCGAACCAGTGACCTCACGGATGTGAACCGTGCGCTCTAACCAGCTGAGCTAATCGCCCACAGACCGGGCACCCGAACTTCGTCGCCCGGAAGGGCGTCGGCGTTCAGCGCCGGAGCCGCATTATAGCGGCCCGCCGCGGAAGTTCGGGGCGGCGAAACCGCAACTCCGCCGCCCCACTCCCGGCCGCCGGCGCGGATCGTCTAGACCTTGATCCCCGGCCAGCGAGCAGCGACGGTCTGGGGCGAAATCCCGTCCACCACGATCAGCTTCTGCCGACCCGTGGCCCCGGCGACGAGCCGCACCGACGTCTTGGAGACGTCCAGCTCTTCGGCCAGCAGCCGCACCAGCGCCGCGTTCGCCGCCCCGCCGACCGCCGGCGCGGAGACGCGGGCCTGCAGCACCCCTTCCTCCGACACCCCGTCAACGCGGTCCGTCCCGCCGCGGGGCATCAGCCGCACGGCGAAGCGGGCAGAGATATGCGAACGCTGGAGCCAGCGATCAGTGTCCATGTGCGGTTGATTATGGCGCCGGCAGGGCGGGCGGCAATCAAAACGCCCACTCGGAGCGTCCTGCGACCCGTGAAAGCCCCAGCCAACACGCGAAACTACGCTGGCGCGCCTCCGGCACCCGGCCGCGCCCCAAACAGCGCCCGTCCCACGCGGATCACGGTCGCCCCTTCCTCGACCGCGACGGCGTAGTCCTCGGACATGCCCATGGACAGCCCGGGCCCAAGTACCGCCGAGCCGGTCCGAAGCCGCCCAGACAACTCGCGCAGGCGCTCGAAGGTCGGCCGCGCCTCTTCGGCCGCGCCCACCAGCCGACCGACCGTCATCAGCCCGAGCAGCCGCAGGTTTGCCAGCCCGGCCAGCTCCGCCAGTTCGCCCTCGAGTGTTTCGGGCAGGAAGCCGGCCTTGGCCTGGTCCCGGTCGACGTTCACCTGGAGGTAGACGCCCAGCGGAGACCGGCCGAGCTCGCCGGATATTCGATCCAGCCGGCGAGCCAGGTCGAGCGAATCGACCGATTCGATGACGTCGAAGACTTCGACAGCCCGGCGGGCCTTGTTCGACTGCAGCGGCCCGATCAGGTGCCAGCGAGCCCCGGGCAGCAGCGGCGCCTTCAACTCGGCCTCGTGGACGCGGTTCTCGCCGAGCAACCTCAGCCCGGAGGCGACGGCCGAGGCCAGGCGACCGGCATCCACCGTCTTGGAGACCGCGACCAGGGTCACGTCCGCAGGATCGCGACCGGCGCGCAGGCAAGCGGCGGCGACGACTTCGAATACGTGATTGCGAGCTGCGCGGAAGCCGGCGATCGCTTCCGCGTCCACGACCGAACCCAAGGTGGTGAAGGGTTACCCCTTCTCCTCCTGCGCCGGCCGGCGAAGGAAGCTCGGGATCTCGAGATCCTGGTCGTCGTAGAGCGTCCGCGTGTTGGGCCGATCCGGCACCGGCCGCCGCGGCGGCGTGGCGCGGACCGGATCCGGCGCCGTCTGGCGCTCGACCGTGCCGTACGAGCCGTACGTGACCGAGCCGCGCGAACGGGCCCCGACCGACTCCTGGTTCCGGATGATCTGCTCGTCCAGTTCGCGCTGGAAGTCGCGTGCATCGCGCGAGACTACGACCGGGACTGGGACCTGGTTTCGGGATTCCGTGCGAACTTCGCGAGGCCGACGGTTCGGATCGAAGCCAGTGGCGATGACCGTGATCATGATCTCGTCTGCCAGCCGCTCGTCGAAGCTAGTACCGAAGATGATGTTCGCCTCCGGGTCCGCCAGCGACCGGATCTCCTCGGCAGCCTCGGTGACCTCGAAGAGGCTGAGGTTGGACGAACCGGTGATGTTGAACAGGATTCCCTGGGCGCCGTTGATGTTGATCTCGAGCAGCGGGCTGGCGATCGCCTGGCGGGTGGCATCCAGGGCACGGTTGTCGCCGCTTGCCCGGCCGATACCCATCAGGGCCGAACCGGCGTCGCGCATGACCGCCCGGACGTCCGCGAAGTCCAGGTTGATCAGCCCGGGCACGGTGATGATGTCGCTGATGCCCTGGACGCCCTGGCGAAGGATGTCGTCCACGTAGCGGAAGGCTTCAACCATGGAGGTGTTCTTCTGGACGACGTCGCGCAGCCGGTCGTTGGGGATCGTGATGAGGGTGTCTACCTTGGCCTTGAGCTCCTCGGCGGCGCGCTCGGCGATGAGCTTGCGGCGGGAGCCCTCGAAGGAGAACGGCTTGGTGACGACGCCAATGGTGAGTGCGCCGAGGTCCTTGGCGATCTCGGCCACTATTGGAGCGGCGCCGGAACCGGTGCCGCCCCCGAGGCCGGCGGTGATGAAGACCATGTCCGAGTCGCGGAGCGCGTCAGCGATCTTCTCGGAGTCTTCCTCGGCTGCGCGCTGGCCGATGGTGGAGTCTCCGCCCGCGCCAAGACCACGAGTGATCTTGTCGCCTATGCGGATCTTGTGAGGCGCGTCCGACTGGAGGAGGGCCTGCGCGTCCGTGTTGCAGGCGATGAACTCGACCCCCATCATCTCGGCGCGAATCATCCGGTTGACGGCGTTGCTACCACCGCCACCTACACCGATGACACGAATTAGCGCGAAGTTCTCGGAATCGGACCGCAGCGGCATCCTATGATCCTCCGGTGGATCTCCGGCAGATGTTGTCGTCTCGGTCCGGCCCCCCCGGGACTGTAGAGCACCTGCGCGTGACGGGGCTGGCTCGGATGCACGGAGTATACGCCTACCGGCGGCTTTATGGGTCCATAACCGCACACTGAAACGGGCCGCTCACGAAGGGGCGACGAACACGTGTTCGCATTTTCGAAGGGGACCGGCCGATTCGCCTGAATACCTGGTGGGACGTGTGGAGGATGAGATTCAGCCGGGCAGAAATGAGAGCCTGACGGTCCTCGCCGAGTTGTCCTGGTTGGGGTCCAGGAGGGCGATCGACTGCCATGTTCCGAGCGTGAGCCGACCCTCGACGATCGGAATCGTCAGCGACGGCGAGGCCAGCATGGACACCAGGTGATCGGCACCGTGGCCCGGCGGGCCGTGCCTGTGGACATAGCGACCGTCTCGGGGCAGGAGACGATCCAATGCCGCGACCAGGTCCGTGTCCGATCCTGCGTCCAGCTCGACGATCACGAGCCCGGCAGTGGCGTGTGGCACAAAGACACTCAGCAGCCCGTCGCCTTCGCCTGCCACGAATTCCGCGCAGGCCTCGGTCAGGTCGAAGAGGCCGCGACGCCGCGCGGTCTGGACCACGAGTTCGATCGTCTTCATCAGCGGCCCGCCGGCGGCCCTGAGCGCCCTGCTACGGCAGGACGTTGCGCATGGCGTCGCGGACCCGCGACAGGATGCCGCCCGCCGGAGCCGGAGGGTACGGGCCGCGATCCGCGGACTCGAGTCCCTTGGCGCCCCAGTAGAGCAGGCCGATGGCCGTGCTGTAGGCCGGGTTCATTATGTTGTCCGTCAGCCCGCCGACGCCGGCCGGGCCGGCGACGCGGACGGGCATGTTCAGCACCTCGCGGCCGAGGGCCGCGGCGCCAGCCAGCTGAGCGGCGCCGCCGGTGAGCACGACGCCCGCCGGCAGCATCCCCTCGCCCGAGGCCCTGATCTCCGTCCCGAGCATCTCGAAGATCTCGCGCATTCGCGCCTCGATGATGCTGCAGAGCTCACGGCTGCTGACCGTCCGGCCCGCTGCCTCACCCAGCGTGGAGATCCCGATCGCATCGTCCGCCGACACCGTGGACAGGTCGCAGCTGCCGTGCTCGATCTTGAGCTCCTCGGCAACCTGGAGGCTGGTCTTGAGGCCGATGGCGATGTCGTTGGTGACGTTGTTTCCGCCGACCGGCAGAACCGCCGTCTTGAACGGCGATCCATCCAGGAACAAGGCCAGGTCTATCGTGCCGGCGCCGATGTCGGCGACAGCGACACCCAGGTCCCTTTCCGTGTCCGAGAGGACGGACTCCGCGGAGGCGAGCGAAGCGGCGACGAGTTCGTCGATCTTGACGTTGGCGGCCTGTACGCACTTGGCCAGGTTCCGCACGGCCGTGGCCGCGGCGGTGACCATGTGGGTCTCGATCTCGAGGCGGACCGCACTCATGCCGAGCGGATCCTTGACGCCTTCGAGGCCGTCGATGATGAAACCACGGGGCAGGACGTGGAGGACTTCCCGGCCGCCCGGGACCGTGCCGGCACGGGCGACTTCCATGGCCCGGTCGACGTCCTCGCTCGTGACCTCGCGGTGGTGGCCGCTCACGAGGACCGTGCCGCGCGAGTTCTGGCTCTCGACGTGCTGGCCGCCGACGCCGACGAAGGCGCGGTCGATCTGGTAGCCGGAGATGCGCTCGGCGTGGTCCACGGCGCCCGAGATGGACCTGACGGTCTGCTCGATGTTGACGACCACGGCCTTCTTGAGGCCGCTGGCCGGCACCACGCCCTTGCCGACGATGGTCAGGCTGCCATCGGCAGACACCTCACCGATGAGAGCGCAGACCTTGCTTGTGCCTACATCGATCCCGACGAGCACTGCTTCGCGTTCCACTCGCTCCCGTCCTCGGTGGTGGCCTCGACCGCGAGGCGTTGTCTGCTTGAGCCGGCCGACGGCGCCGAAATGAGATTCCCGTTACCAGTGAAGGCTAACCGACCCGGGGGAAACGGGGCAACCTCGAGCCTGCGGTCCTGCACTCAGCGCAATATGACCGTGTCCGAATGGCTCGAACTGACGTCCGAGACGAGGATGACCCAGGCCACCTTCGACTCGCCCCATTTTCCGAAGGCGGACCGGAGATCGCGGACCTGGCCGGGGATGACGGTGGTCTTGCGCACCGTCGGGGCGTAGAAACCGAACTCGGCGATCCAGCCGGCCGGCACCGAGCTGAGCGTGAAACCGTGGTCGTCGTCTACCACGACGGCGAGCGACGGGGCCGAGCTGCCGACGTCGGCGGGGGTCAGATTGGCGATCCGGTAGCCGGCGTCGAGATTGACAGGGTCGACGATGCCGCCGATGCCGAGACCGGCGTCGGATGCGCGGCGATCGAAGACTACCGGCAGGGCCCGGGCCGCGGGGCCGGCCGTCCCGGCCGAATCAGGAGTGGGAGCCGGCACGAGAGATGGGACGAGGGAGGCATCCCAGGAGGGCGTCGGCGTGGGAGATGGCGTCGGCGACGGGCTGGCCTTCGTGCCGGGTTTGGTCGGCGTGGGCTTCGCCCCGGACTTCGTCGGCGTCGGTTTGGGGGTGGGCCTGGGCGTCGGGGTGGCAGTGGGCGTCGGCGTCGGGGTCGGGTTGGGGGAGCCGGCCGCCGAAGTGGTGGTCGGCGCGGAGACGCTGGGCGACGCGGACGGGCTCGGCGCGTTCGGGTTCGGCGTGGCGAGCGGGCCGGCATCAGATGGGACCGGGTTGCCGACCGCATCGACTACGCCGAACAGGAGGCCGTCCTGGTCGACCACGTATCTCGTGTCGCCGACGACCCAGACCAGCCTGGGCTCGCGCTCGACGATGTCGACCACGACCGTCGACGGCAGCTGGACCTGGATGGTCGCCGACACCACCGCCGGCAGCCGGACGAGCTTCGACGCTGCCCGGTCCGTCTCGAGGCGGAAGACGTTCGGCGTGCCGTCCATACCGACGATCGAGCGGATGATCGCCTGGCTGGTGAATACGGCGCCGTGGATCTCGAGGGTTTTCGCGGCAAAGGCCGGGGCCATGCTGACGGCCACGCCGCCGATAAGGCTGGCCGCCATGAGGATCGCGGCGAGGATCTGGACCGAGCGCAGCGGCGGCGAGCTGCGCCGCACAGGTACGCGGCGCACGTGCAAAACCGGGCGTCGGGAGGGCATTCGGCGGGCGTGCATGAACCCTACCTCCCCGACCAGCCGGACCAGTCGCCGACGAACTGGATCTCGTATTCGAGTTCGATGCCGAACCTGCCGGCGACCGCCTGCCTGGCGCGTTCGGCCAGACTGCGGATGTCCGCGGCGGTTGCTTCTCCCACGTTCACGATGAAGTTCGCATGCTTCTCGCTGATCGCCGCGCCACCGAGGCGGGAGCCGCGCAGACCGCAGGCGTCGACGAGCCGGCCAGCGGAGTCGCCGGGCGGGTTCCGGAAGACGCTGCCGGCGCTCGGCTGGCCGAGGGGCTGGTGCTCCCGGCGCCAGCGGCGGATCTCGTCGAGCCGGGAGTTGATCGCGGCCGGATCGTCGGGCTCGAGCCGGAACGTTGCGTCCAGAATCAAATCGCCCGGCGCGTGCTTGAAGCGGCTCTCGCGGTATCCCAGGCCCAGGGCCGAAGCCGGCTCAACAGCCTCCGTGCCATCCGCTCGCAGCACCGTGGCCGACTCCAGGACCGTGGCGATGTCCGAGCCGTGCGCGCCGGCGTTGGCCCACACGGCGCCGCCGACGGTACCCGGCACGGCCAGCCCGAATTCGAGGCCCGTCAAACCAGCCTCCTGTGCCATCGTGGCGGCGCTCGCCAGCGGCAGCCCCGACTCCGCGACCAGCCGCGTCCCATCGATGCGGGCCGCTTCCGCGCGATTGAGGATGACCAGGCCGCGGACGCCGGCGTCCGAGACGACCAGGTCGCTCCCCCGACCAAGGACGAAGTACGGAATCTCGCGCTCGCGGGCAAACCGGACGAGCGACGACAACTGCGCCGCGTCCCGGGCCGGAGCGTACAGATCGGCCGGACCGCCGACCCGCATGGTCGTGTGAACCCGCAGGAGCTCCGACGAGACGCTGGCGCGGATGCCCGTGGCGCGCTCCATCTCCGCGGCCAGGTCGTTGAGCCCGGAGCCACCTTCGGCCTCGGGATCGGAAACGCTCATCCGGCCACTCCCCGCGAAACGGCCTCGACCTGGGCTGCGTCGGGGTATTCCCGCCGCTCGGCCGCCGCCAGGACGAGCTCGGCAACCGCATCGGCGGCCCCGGGCCTGGCCAGGGCGCGGGCGGCAGCGGCCATTGCCTCGTGACTCTTGCGATCGTCGAGGATGGCGGCCGCAGCGAGCAGCGCCTCCGCGTCGAAGGCCGCGTCCTCTACCAGTCGCGCGGCGCCGGAACGGACCATCTCCTCGGCGTTGCGGCGCTGGTGCCCGGCGGCGTGCGGATACGGCACCACGACCATCGGCAGCCCGAAGGCCGCCACTTCCGCCAGTGTCGACGATCCGGCGCGGCCCACGACAAGATCGGCCGCGGCCAGGGCGAGCGTCATCTCCTCGGCCAGGAAACGTTCCGGCCAATATCGATTGCGCATCTGCTCGGGCAGGGCCGCCCGGCCGGCAATCGCCTCTTCGTACCCGGCGTCACCGGTCACGTGGATGACCCGAGCTCGTTCGACCAGCCTCGGCAGCGCTTGGGCCACGGCCGAATTGAACCGCCGGACCGCCTGCGACCCGCCGAAGATGAGGATCAGCCCGTCCTGTGCCGGGATACCGAGCGAATTGCGCGCTTCGACCCGGGCCACTCCCCGCGGATCGCGGATCGGAGTGCCCGTGACAAAGCACGGCCTTCCGCCCCGGGCCAGGGCCTGGCACGTGGCCTCGAATGCGACCGCCAGGCAGCCCGCCAGCCGGGCAGTTGCCCGCACGCTCCGCCCCGGGACGATGTTGCCGTCCCACATCACGACCGGGATCCGGAGCGCCGTGGCGGCCATCAGGACCGGCAGGGCAACGTAGCCGCCCGTGGTGAAGATCGCCGAGGGTCGGCGCCGCACGAGCATCGCGAACGCCTGCGGCACGGACAGTGAGAGGCTGATCGGATCGAGCACGACATGCACGTTCATGTCGACCGACCGGAGCGAACGCAGCAGCAGGCGCCGGAAGGGGATGCCCGTTGCCGGGATCACCTGCGCCTCGAGACCGCGATGGCCCCCGATCCAGTCGATCGAGGGCGCCCCGGGTCTAGCCTGCAGCGATCGGGCGACGGCGAGAGCCGGGTATATATGTCCCCCCGTACCCCCGCCCACTATCAGCAGACGCACTAATCCAACCTCGTTC
>Ga0182027_10014134_pt1 | contig 11074 bp, 6 predicted proteins | sample 712E1DmetaG_FD_121300 | JGI IMG/M metagenome (GOLD analysis project Ga0182027, IMG submission 121300) | Permafrost microbial communities from Stordalen Mire, Sweden - 712E1D metaG (Illumina Assembly) | ecosystem: Environmental > Terrestrial > Soil > Wetlands > Permafrost | place: Sweden...
ATTACTGGTTATGCAGTAACCGGCGACAGAGAGCGATTCCTTGAAGCAGGTATGGATGATCATATTACCAAACCTGTCGATGAACAAAGATTATTGTACATAATTGAAAAATACACTTCTTGAGATATATTTTATTTCGCTTCCTTCATGGAAAGTGAAATCCTTTTTCTGTTGATATCTATTTCAAGCACTTTTACCTGTACCTTCTGATTTAATTGCACCACCTCATTTGGATTGCTCACATAACGATCAGCTAATTGACTGATATGTATCAGTCCGTCCTGATGAACACCAATATCCACAAAGGCTCCAAAAGCAGTAATATTAGTAATGATCCCGGGTAATATCATTCCTTCTTTCAGGTCGGCCATGGAGTGTACGGTTTTATCAAATTCAAATACATCAAATTTCTTTCGTGGGTCACGACCCGGTTTTGCCAGTTCACTCATGATGTCCTGCAATGTAGGTAATCCAACTGTTTCGGAAATATATTCCTCAATCTTAATTTGTTTTCTTAATGCTTCGTCTTTTATTAAATCAGCAACAGAACACTTCAAATTTTTCGACATTTTGCTGACTACTGAATAACTTTCAGGGTGCACAGCACTTGCATCTAAAGGATTTTCGGCATCACGTATGCGCAAGAAACCGGCGGCCTGCTCAAACGCTTTATCACCAAAACGAGTTACTTTTTTTAAAGATTCTCTGGATTTAAATGCTCCGTTTTTATTTCGGTATTCAATTACATTCTTCGCAAGTACAGGCCCCATGCCCGACACATAAGTCAGTATTTCTTTGCTGGCAGTATTTACTTCCACGCCAACAGAATTTACACAACTTATCACCACATCCTCCAGACTTTTCTGAAGTGCATTTTGATCCACATCATGCTGATATTGCCCGACACCAATGGATTTCGGATCGATTTTTACCAGTTCTGCCATTGGATCCATCAATCTTCTGCCAATTGAAACTGCACCACGAACAGTTACATCGTAATCAGGAAATTCTTCACGGGCCACGGCTGATGCAGAATATACAGAAGCTCCGCTTTCATTTACCACCAGCGCAAGTAAATCTTTTTCAAAACGGATGCTGCGGATGAAGCGTTCTGTTTCCCTTCCTGCAGTTCCGTTTCCGATGGCAATGGCTTCTATCCTATATGCATTAACGAGGCTGTTGATCTTATGGATAGACTGTTTTACTTCATTCTCCGGGGGATGTGGATAGATGGTTTCATTATGTAATAATTTTCCCTGTTTGTCAAGGCACACCAGTTTACAACCGCTGCGAAAGCCTGGATCCAACGCAAGAACATTTTTCTGTCCGAGTGGAGGCGACAACAATAATTGTTTCAGATTTTCCGCAAACACTCTGATAGCTTCTTCATCTGCCTTTTCTTTCGCCCATTGTCTTATTTCAGTTTCCATTGAAGGTCCAAGCAATCGCTTGTAGCTATCGCGGATAGAAAGTTTCACCTGAACTGCTGCTTCATTATTTGCAATTATGAATATCTTATCAAGTATTTCAAGAGCTTTTTCTTCCGGTGGAGCAATAGAAATTTTCAGGAATGATTCATTCTCGCCACGCATCATAGCAAGGATTCTGTGAGAAGGTGCTTTTGATAAAGATTCTTCCCATTTAAAATAACTTGCATACTTCTCTCCTTCCTTATCTTTTCCCTTCAGCACTTTTGAATGAATGACCCCTTCCCTGCTGAACAAAAAACGAATTCTGGAACGCGCTGTTTTTTCTTCATTCACCCATTCAGCAATAATATCACGAGCACCGGATAATGCTTCTTCTGTATTTTTTACATCTTTCTTTGCATCGATAAATTCTTCAGCAACAGAAAAAATATCGAAATTCTTTTGTTCAATCAGCTTTTTAGCCAGCGGTTCAAGTCCTTTTGCCATAGCCACTGTGGCGCGGGTTTTCCGCTTTGGACGATAAGGCAAATAAATATCCTCGAGTTCGGATAAGGCCAATACTTCATTGATTTGTTTTTCAAGTTCATCAGTAAGTTTCTCCTGCTCCCTGATAGATTCCAGAATGCTCTCGCGGCGTTTATCCAAATCTATCAGCTGCTGCATTCGATCGCGGATGGCTGCAATTGCAACTTCATCAAGGCTTCCGGTCACCTCTTTTCTGTATCGTGCAATGAATGGTACAGTGGCTCCGCTTTTCAGCAAACTGACCGTGTTTTCAACCTGTTCACATTTGAGTTGAAGTTCCTTTGCAATTAGTTCAATATAATTCTGCATGATTGATTTTTCAATTTTGTCTATGGTGAACAAACATCCAATTTACATGTTTTTCATGAAAATGAAACCCATTTTCACGGATATAAAAAAGTTCTGTTTCATCAGGTAATTTGTCAAATTCTATTTTCAGGTTCCCGGCACTGGTTTCTGATTTTTTGTCAAATACAAATTTATTAAAAAGTAACATTCCACCCTTTTTCAGAGCATGATGTAATCCTTCCAGAAATTTGTTTTTTTCCAGCTGATCAGGAACTTCACTATCTATATAACAATCAAAAACGATCAGATCAAAATGCTGGTGGTTCTCATTGATAAAATCATTCGCATCAGCACAAATAATATTGTTATGCCGGAAACGGGCAGTATTAAAATATTTACTGCCTAACCTTATCACCTCCTGGTCTTTTTCCACAGAAACAAAATTACAGTCGTTATGATATTTATCCTGTATTAATGACGCCACACTTCCTGCGCCGAATCCAAGTAATAAAATATCTTTCGGATGATAGGACTCAAAGTGAATTTTATGAAATGTCTTTTTAAAAACTTTATAAAGATTACCATTAGAATAATTCACATGCTCGGAGTCCAAATGATATTTACCGTTGATATAATTGACTTCCAGTATTGGATTTATGGTACTGCTAGTTTTTTCAACGATTCTGCCCGTCAGGTAACTCCTGAAAAATTCCCAGTTAAATTTCAATAAAATTATATTAGTAATGTGGTTTGGATTCAAAAAGTAAAGGAAGCGAAAGAATCACGCATGCTGCATTACCTCCAAAGCCGATAGCATTGATCATCACTTTTTTTATATCGCATTTATTTTTTTGTTCAATGATAGAAGGGTATGGGAAAACCGGATATTCATTTTGCTGAAGACAATAAAGAGCCAGTTCAATATTCAATGCAGCAGAAGCGGCATAAGTATGTCCTGTTTTCCATTTTCCCGAATAACAATATGGAATATTTTCCGGGAATAATCTTTTGATGGCATTTAATTCTGCCTGATCGCCTTTCAGGGTTCCAGGCGCGTGCATCAGAATTAAATCAACAGGTTCTTCGGTTATCATTTCGGCCATTGCTTTTTTCATGGCAGAATATATTACACCACCATCTTCAGCAATACCTGTTGCCGAAGGAGGTCTCTCAAATGAAAACCCTGCCGATTCTATCACCGCATAATAATTTTTCTCTTTATTAAATTTTTCTAATGCAAAAACTGCAGCAGCTTCCCCTAATACAAATGAGTTTTCATTTTTTGTATCCATGCTTAATGGTTGACAAGGAAATTTATCTTCATTTCGTTTTGAATAAATACCTAATGCTTCCAGTTGAGCAAAAGTAAAAGGTGTAATGGGTGCTTCGGTTCCACCTGCTAAAACTTTTTCTGCCATACCTGCCTTCAGCCAGGCCATACCGTTTGCAATAGCCTGCAATGCTGTTGAGCAGGTTACCGAGCTTTCCATTGTAACTGCATCAACTGAAAGAAATGATGCGACTTCAGAAGAAACATTTCCAAGAGTAGTCAATGGTGATGTAAGTAATGCTGTTTCTTTATTAACATCCGCTAAAAATGCAGTATGAAATTTCTCCCACAATTCCGTTGCACCTCTGGAAGAGCCAATATTTATAAATGTTTTTGGATCTGCAGCTGAATTCCATTTTGCATCTTCCACTGCTTTTAAGGACGCCAGTATTGCCAGCAGTGCAGTACGATCTAGCCTTTTTAAGCGCGGGAAACTTTTTATTAAATTCTGTAACGCATTTTCCGCATCGGGATGAAGACTGCCTGCAATATAACTATGATTATTAAAATCACGGTGTGAAAGATAATGATTGCAGTCAGAATAATTTTCCCAGATTTGTTTTCTATGAGCTCCCAAAGGAGAGACAGAGCCAAAGCCACTAATAGCAATAATATCCGATGTCATGATTAAATTTTTCCTGTTGCAAATTACAAAGAATTTTTAAATCACAACACAAAAGAAAGGCCGGATAAAAATCCGGCCCATCTTTCAAAAAAAACCACAACCTTAAAAACCCGTAATGTATTTGTTCAGTTCATCAATGCTGCTACTGAATGTGAATCCGCTATTGACGAGATAATATTTATTTTTATCTACCGTGAATTTGTATGCGAACTTTGCCAGTTCAAGTTTGCTAGATTCAAAAGTTAGCATGTCCATCAGATCAAGAACTTGTTCGGATAATACTTTGTTTGCCGAAACAGCCTGTTCTGCAATTTTCAATTTCGAACTATCAAAAGCTGTATTACCCATAGTGCTTTTTAACATCATGAATGAAGTAGGATTCATATAACCATAGTATTCCGGCATAGGTGATGACGGAGGAGGATTGTTATAACCATCCCAATCGTACCATTCACCTGAATATCCATCATTTCCCCAGATAGGAGACTGACTGAGTACAGTATATTTATTGTACAGATCAATCATACTATTCACTTTCATTCCTGCTGGTACAAAAATATATCCAGCAAAAAGAACTGTGGGTGAGTTGTAATAATATCCATGGTAATTCGGACGGAACCTGAAAACTTTCAGAAAATGATTGCCGGAACTTACATTAGGAATACAATACTGATTTGTATAATTGTTAAAAACATTATTATCAAGTTCAACGTAAAAAACAGAGTTGTCAAAAATTTTAATGTTCAACTCCGAACTCATGTTAAAAGCTTTTGCACTTATTAAGCTAAGGCTGATTACGATAGTTAGTAGTAACTTTTTCATGGCTTGGTCCTCCTATAATTTATTGTTTCATTTTAGCCAAACCAATTTACATGCCAAAATAATTCAGGAATAAATCAGAGCACATAAAGCGACTGCAATTAGTGCGGTCCAGAGTTTTCTATGTTGTTCACAATTTAATATTTTGTATTATCTTTACATTTTAAAATTCCTTTCATGAAGAAATGCTTTATTATTTTTGTCATTTGCTTTTCTGTAATAACTACAAAAGTTTATTCGCAAATTTTTCCTGCAAGCCTTGTCGGTCGCTGGAAGTTTGATAATACTGCCGATTTATTACATGCTACATTAGGAAATGACCTTGTCCTCACCGGGACGCATACTGCCGTTTCAGGGCCTGTGGCGGGCGATACGGCTATAGCAATCGGTGTGGGAAGTTATTATACTTGTACACATGGAATCCCTGCCAATGGCGGTGGCACGCTGGTTAACGAATACTCCATTATGTATGATTTTATGATCCCTGCATCTTCTTTATGGTATTGTTTCTATCAGACAAACATTACCAACAGCAATGACGGCGAAGTGTTCATCAGTCCTTCGGGAACGATTGGTGTTGGTGCAACCGGTTATGCTGGTGTTACCATTCAACCAAACACATGGCACAGACTGCTGGTGAGCGTTGATCTGGGCAACAGTTTTAAATATTATCTCGATGGACATCTTATACTTGATGGCACTAGTCAGGCAGTAGACGGAAGATTTTCACTGGACAATTCATCCGTACTTTTTTTCGCTGATGATAATGGAGAAGATAATCTGATAGATGTCGCACAGATTGCCATTTTCAACGCAGCTCTTGATTCAGCAGAAGCATTTCAGTTAGGTGGACTGAGTACATTCAATATTAATCCTTATCTGCAAACGCCTACTGCTACTTCCATATATGTCAGCTGGAGTTCGCATGAAAGTTCAACCACAATTGTACAGTACGGGACCACACCTGCTTTGGGAAATTCTACGAACGGTACGTATGAGGACATTTCCACCAACCGCTGGCATACAGTGAAACTTACAGGATTGACGCCTGCCACAAGATATTACTATCGTTGCATCAGCGGGATTGACACTTCAGCCACTTATCCTTTTCATACTGCAGCCAATCCCGGAACACCCGGAGAACATATCCGTTTCGCCATTATTGGTGATTCGCAGACCAATATCAGTATGGCTACTACTGTCGCCGATTCAATGCTGAGTACTTTTAGAACATTATATGGAATGAACTGGTATGATTCCATCACGCTGATCATGCACTCGGGCGACATCATGGGTAACGGCAATGATCTGCCCAGCTATACCAGTGAATACTTCACGCCTTTTGCAAAGCTATCATGTTCTGTGCCTTTCATGATATCAATAGGAAATCATGTGATGGAAAGCAGCTATTATTATTCATTCGTGAAATATGAAGAGCTATCGGATTTTGCAATACCAAATCCGCTGAATGAAAAATATTATTCCTTTTATCTGGGCGACTGCCAGTTCATAGCGCTTAACACTAACGGCAATTATAACAACAGCACTCAGACAAACTGGTTAACCAGTAAACTCAGCAATTCTGACACGAATTCACTTTGTGATTTTGTGTTTTCCTTTTCGCATCAACCGGGGCATAGTGAGATATGGCCCGATGGCAACACGGCCTATGTGTGGAATGATGTGTATGGTGAACTGAAAAAATTTCCCAAAGAAGTAATGCATTCCATGGGGCATTCGCATTGCTATGAAAGAGGTGTGTTAAGAACAAGTCATGCTATGGACTGGGATTTTCGCACTACTATCAGCGGTGGAGCAGGCGGCGATCTGGATCGATGGGGAGCATATACTAATCAAACCGATTATCCGGAAGTGCAGCGCTCGCTGGATTATTATAACTGGGTATTGGTAGATGTAAATATGACTGAAAAAAAATGTGAGACAAAAATGTACAGTCTCGGAAACCCGGATAAACCTATGAATAATGTGATTGCGGATCAATGGCATCGGTACATTAATCAGGCAGCGCCAAATAAACCGATTGCTATTTCGCCAGGGACGACGGGAAGTATTATTCCTATGCTAACTGCTTCTTTATTTTCAGGATTAGATTCATTAATGAGTTCACAGTTCCAATTGGCAGGAAAATACGAAGGCTGGAACAACTCCATCATCGATACTTTGCGTGATAAGGAAGATACTTATCAGGTGACCGGCGCACCCAACTATTACCCTATCAATGTGAATGCAGGTATTGACCTGCATGAATTTCAGGTGCCTGCGGGTTTGCTTGTTTTGGACTCCACTTATAAATGGCGAATCCGTTACCGAGATGATAATGTGCGCTGGAGTGCATGGTCCGACTCGATGGAATTTAAGGTACTTCCAGTACAGGTGGTAGATATTTCAGATGGTGATTATTTTACTTTAATGCCAAATCCAACTAGCGGAAAGCTCAACGTTCAAAGCTTAAAGTTTAAAGTTCAAAGTTTGGAGATTTATAATATGCAGGGTCAACAGATGCTCTCTGTACAATTTCAAAATCAAAACACCATGCAGTTTGATTTAAGTTCACTGGCAAGGGGGTCTATATTGTGAAGATTCAAAGCGAAAATTTCGTGGTGAATAAAAAGTTGATAGTGCAATAGGATAAGAATATGAAAAAATATTTAATTATTCTGACAATTGTAACCTTTGCCGGTAAAGGATATGCTCAATCATTCCCCGGAGGTTTTATGGAAAACGGAATGGATACTGTTGTGAGGTCAAGGCTGGATTCTATACAAATAGCAGCTTTTATGCCCCAACGTGGTTTATTTACTTTTCCTGCTCCTTATAATACCCAAGGCGTAAGGATTACCAATGCCGGCGATTGTCAGGGAGGTGATTGTGTTTCATACATCGGTTATTCTTATTGGAGAAATACTAATAATCATATTGGTTGTGATTCTATGTTGATCTTTGCAGGCCTTGACATATCGAAGGGTGGAACTGGGCCCACCTTATTCAGTTACAATAAAATTACTGACCATGTAAATAATCTCGGACCTTTATTCACTACTTCCAGTCCGTTCTATTTGTGCAGTGGTGAAGGCTGGTATTTCAGCGCCACCTTGTCAAGCAAGTTATATATTAAAGGTGAGAAAGCGCTGATCAGGTATGATGTGATAACTCATGTTTTTGATACGGTATTTGATGTCAGGAATTTTTTTGGTACAGATAAATATATATGGCAATGTCATAGCAGTAACAACGACAGGATGCATTCATTTACTTTGCGTGATGATGCAACCTATGCCTCACTGGGCAGTGGTGTTTACGATGAGCTTTTAGATACAATGTATTATTTCCCTGCCATTGGCGACCTTGACGAATGTCAGATTGACAAAAGCGGGAAGTGGCTTCTTATCAAGGAAAATGTCGATTCCCTTTATGGAGAAGATAACATGATTATTAATTTAATGACTGGTGAGCAAAGGGTTTTATTAGATCAGGATGGTGCTGCAGGACATTCAGATAATGGATTTGGATATATGGTTGCTGCAGATAATTGGGGCGAAGTAGGCGATACTAAGTTGTGGCGATTCAGCGACCATCCTTTCAACTGGACCAGAGTGATGAGAGGAAGATATTGGTCTGATTTTGCAGGTTGTGGCTATGCTTCATGGCACCTGTCTTTTGCAGATGCAAAAGACACTTCAGTCGTTTCAATCAATAATCAATTTGTTGTTGCCAGTGCTGTTTCTGAAAATGGATGTCCGCGATGTGATGAGATCACGGCTTTCCGTTTGGATACCACTCTTGATGTTTTGGTTGTCGCACCGACCATGACTAATTTTAAAAAAACAGGAGGTTCCGGAGATACTATTCCGGGATATTCTAAAATGCCCAAAGGAAATGTTGACATCACCGGAAAATATTTTATCTGGAGCAGTAATATCGGCACTAACAGACTCGATGTGTTTATTGTTAAAATCCCTTCGCAACTTCTTGTCCCCGATTCGGTATTGAATTCTGTCCCGCATTCAGAAGAAAAAAACAATATTGTAAAAATATTTCCAAACCCTGCAAACGGAAAAATTGAAGTCAGAAGTGAAAAGTTAGAAGTGAGAAGTCTGGAAATTTATAATATGCAAGGCCAACTAGTAAAACAAATCCCAAATCTTAAATCCCAAATCCTAAATGAAATTGATGTGAGTGCAATGGCTAAGGGGATTTATGTGGTACAGATTCAAGGCGAAAATTTTGTGGTGAATAAGAAATTAGTCATTGAGTGAATTTTATTAGTTATTATGAACCAGAAAAAAATGACACTATGAAAAAATTAATTATCCTCTCACTTACATTTATCTTTAGTTTAAATTGGATATTTGCTCAGCATCCTGTGTGGCTTGGCAGTGCTTTTCCGGGTCCTGTTTTTTCGTTATCCCTACATAATAATTATCTGTATACGGGCAGCGGGAGCATGTTTACTATATATGATATTACAAATCCCCAAGCTCCAATTAATAAAGGACATTGCCATACTACAGATTGCATAACTTATGTTTCTTATTATAATAACAAATGCTTTGCAGGAAACAATGCCATGGGTATTGCCGAGATTAATATCAGCAATCCTTCTGCTCCCATTGTAGAACGATATCTTTATCCTGACCGTATTGCAGGATATAATCCTGCCATCGACAGCACACTTGGGTTTTTCCCAATGGGTTCTGCAGGCCTGTGGGCATTGGATATCGGGAACAACGATTCACTACCATACGCTCAGTGGGGCACTATCCCTGCGAGCCATGACTTCTGCATTGATGTTGTTAAAAGAGACAGCATGCTTTATGTAACCGATCGTAACAATGGTATTTACATTCTTAAGTATACAAACGATACGCTTTCTCAGTTTACTCATTACCCTTTCAGCAATTATATGGCTATGGAATGTGAAACTGACACAACCCAGCATTACCTTTATGTCACAGGATTCCATGTAGGTTCATTGCCCGACTCATTGTCTTTATGGGTTTTTGATATTCATGATCCGTCAAACTTTCAACTTCTCGGAACCTACAAACATCCACCCATTCCATCATATCCGCTCGACCTGAAAATAAAAAACAACATTGCATATATTGCAGCATGGGGCGCCGGGATCATTATGGTAGATGTTTCGAATCCTTTAGCTATGCATCAGTGCGGTACCATTGCTACAGCAGATGCATCAAACTGGATTGAAATTAAAGATACAGTCGCATGGGTAGCTGATTTATCCGCCGGTTTTAAATCGGTGAATATTGCTGACACCGCTAATCCCATCGTCCTTTATAAAAATGACACACTGGGTGACAATTATGGCATTGCAAAATCAGGTAATTATTTATATACTTCCATTAGGGGGAAAGGGCTTGAAATAGCTCTTAATAATTCCGGTGTGCTGACCGAAAAAGCTTTCGTTCCTCAAAAAGCAAAACTTTATGCACCGTTTATTAATGGCAATTTGTTATTTCTTCCGGCATGGGATAAAGGAGTCATCGTTTACGACATAAGCAATCCGGAGCAACCGGACAGTCTGACCTGTATTAAGCATAGCGGCGATAATGGTGCCATTTCAGTAAATGTCAGCAATGGACAAATGGTCGTTGCAGAAGCTACATATTATTTTGGTTTATGGCGAAACTTCAATATTTATATCTGGGACATCTCCCTGCTTTCTTCGCCTGTCCTGCTTGGATCAACACAATTTCTCTCACTCCTCGCACCATACGACCTTCCTTCTTATAACATTGACAGGCATAATAACCTTGTCGCACTCACACAATGGCACGACGGGCTGAGTGGAAATTTTTATCTTTTTGACATCAGCGACCCGCAAAACATTAGCATTGCTGATACAGTTCACAATTGCTATCCGTCCGATGTTAAAATATTTGAATCCGGTGTAAATTTATATGCTGCAGTAACCATGGGATCTTCAATGCCAATGGTTAACAACGGGCTTGCAATTTATGATATAACCAATTCAACACAAATAACAGAATGTGGTTTTTATTATGCAGGAAATAC
>Ga0182027_10014135_pt1 | contig 11074 bp, 8 predicted proteins | sample 712E1DmetaG_FD_121300 | JGI IMG/M metagenome (GOLD analysis project Ga0182027, IMG submission 121300) | Permafrost microbial communities from Stordalen Mire, Sweden - 712E1D metaG (Illumina Assembly) | ecosystem: Environmental > Terrestrial > Soil > Wetlands > Permafrost | place: Sweden...
GATGAGCACTTTTTCAAAAGGATCCAGTGAGTTTATTTTACGATACGAATTCGGATATAAAGTGAGCGCTGCTAATCCAAGGTACTTTTAAGAATGCGGAAGAGGATTTTATATATCATAACCATAGTTCTGGTTTCGGCTTTACAAACAAGGGCACAGCAGCCTTCTGTTTATGAGGTTAAAAGGATGTCATTTAATATAAAAGGGTTTAACAGTATATCTCCGGTTATCATAAAAGATGGCATAATTTTCTGTTCCGACAGGCGATTCAGCGCTTTTGAAGACCGTACTTCTTTTGATGGACGCCGTCTTTATAATATTTACCTGGCAGTAAAAAAAGACACTTCAGCATTCAGTAAACCGATAGCATTAAAGAGTGAAAGAAGTAATAAATTCAATAACGGTCCGTTATGCCTGGCACCTGATGGCAAAACAGTTTATTTCACAAGTGAAGTTGAAACAGGAGAACTGGCAGGCTATAAAAAATTCAGGAATCACAGCGGAATATTCATAGCAGAACTAGCAGGAACAGATCTGGTATCTCTACACCCGTTTAAATATAATGATCCACAGTTTGATGTTGGTCAACCTTCGATAAGTAAGGACGGGAAATACATTTTTTTCGCATCGGATATGCCTGGAGGCAATGGAGGATCTGATCTCTATTCCTGCGAATTGATTAATGGAGATTGGTCTGAGCCTGTAAATCTTGGGCCTAAAGTGAATTCCTCCGGAGCTGAAAACTATCCGTATATGCACTCGTCGGGCAGATTATATTTTACTTCTGACAGACCCGGTGGTTTTGGCAAACTTGATGTATATTATACCTCATTAAATAATGGTTCGTGGGAAGACCCCATCCTCCTTCCCGAACCAATCAATTCCTCCTCAGATGATTTTGCTTTTGTTGCAGAACCCGATCTTCAGAACGGTTACTTTGCATCTAATCGCCGTAATGAAGATGATATCTATAAATTCACTTCGACAATAATACGAAAAGTCTCATGTGACACATTAGAGGAGAATAATTATTGTTACCGCTTCTTTGAAGAGAATGCAGTAAAACAAGATACTGTGCCTTTCCGTTATGAATGGAAATTCGGAGACGGGAACCATGCTACCGGTCCTCTTGTTGAGCATTGTTTTAACGGTCCGGGAACATATACTATTCAACTTGATGTGGTAAACCTTGTTACAAAAGAGGTCACCTACAATGAAAAATCTGAAACCGTTATAGTTACGGAAGTAGAACAACCATATATTTCAGCGCCTGACAGAATTAGCACAAATCAAAATGTAACTTTGAGTGCTGACAGCACCAATCTTCCTGGTTGGAAAATATCACGATACTACTGGAACTTTGGGGACGAAACTATCGCTGTGGGGAAAGAGGTTCCCAAGAGTTACTTAAAAGCCGGAACTTACAATATTCAACTTATTGTATCAGCAGAGCCGGACCAGGGAAACAATGTCAGGGAGGCATGTATTTCAAAAAATATTATTGTTTTCCCTAAGCCTTGATACTGAAAATAACTAATTTTGGCATTAATGGAATTGAAAAAATCAATATATAAAATACTCTTTCTGGTTTTTTTACTTGGGTTTCCGATGTTTGTCAGATTATCCGGGCAACCTGTCCCGGGGAAAGATGAAAATATCCCATTCCTTGTGACTTTTGGGAAAGATGGGAAGACATCCTGGGGTGACGCTGATTTTTACCAGGTATTTTTCTTTAGCATCCTTAAGGATTATACTAAACCGATTTATATAAGAGTTTTTGACCCTGATTGCGGAGGTGAAAATGATGAAATTCAGGGCGAGTTCAATACTAAAACCAAGTTCTCTGTTTATGGAGGCAAAGGTGTTGATCCTGAAAAAAATGAAGAATCCAGGGGCCTGTTGAAAGGATTAAATTACAAATCCGGTAACTTGTTGGCATCAAAGATTTTTGGCAATGAGGCGAAATATGATAATAAATATTATACTTTCGGACCGTTTAATCCTTCAGAAGGAGATTTTAATACAAAATGGAACAGTTATATGTTCAAAATTGTATGCGAAGGAATAAGTGGCGACGATGGAAATCTTTACAGGTATTTTCTAAGCAGTGAACCTGACAACAACATCCCGATTGAAGGAGCAAATGCATTTACCTATGCTTATCATTTCAGGATGTGGAATGATTTTAAAAGTGTTTCGCACATATATCCTTATATTGACACCGGTGTTGTGTATATCAGGCAAAGTAACTTTGACTGGGATAATGACGGCACTATTTTGGTAGTATCAAGATACAAACAAGGTATATCGGTGCCTATATCAGATGAGGATAACTGGGTTAGATCCAATATCCCTATAGAACCCCAGGAAGTGGGATCTTCACTTGACTTTCAGTTTCATAAAAGACAGGATGATCTGGTTAAAAATAATAATGTGGTAATTGAGCTGGAAAACCAACGCGGAGATGCAGTGAAGTTCTTTAGTTCACCTATTGGAGGTGTTCCGATATACCAGCCAAAAGTAGGTTATGAGAAAGTAAAGCCAAAGAAATAAGTGAAGCCTGAAATGAGATTTAATATCAATCTTAAAGTATTAATCAGCACCATCGGGTCCTTATTTCTATTCTCATTATTATCAAGTGGTCAGATTTTCAGTTTCGTGAATTATGGGACAGAGAGGAATATCCCTAACGGCTATGTCTATACCATTATCCAGTCAAAAGACGGGTTCCTCTGGGTTGGCACCGGCAACGGGTTGACCCGGTTCGATGGTTATAAATTTTTCCAGGTTCAATATCCGGATTCCTCAGTTGGCCGATACCCTACAAAATGCCTTAAAGATAAACTGGGAACACTATGGTTCGGTTGCAGTGATGGCGCTGTTCTATATGAAAAGGATAATAAATTGATCCAGGTTCCTGTTTCAAATACAAAAAGCATAAGCGAGTTAATTGAAGGACCTGATGGCCTGATTTATGTAATTCCACAGGGCAAAGCTGTTTTTTCAATAAATCCGTTGAAACCTGAAGAGGTACGTCAATACCCGATCTCGGTTGAACCTGTAATGTTTTCTGCTTCTTTTACCAAATCGGGCAATTTGCTTATTGGCACCGAAAAGAATCTTCTGGTTTGCAAACTGGGAAAAGATTCAATTTCAGTTGTCAAAGTCATTGAAGGAACAGATTCTTACGGTGTCACTTCGATATATAAGGTTGGTGACGGGTCAAGATTTATCCTGGGAACTGACGATTATGGGTTATTTCAATTGAAAATATCTGATAAAAGTTACGACCTGACCCGTTTCCCTGACCATCCGGAATTCAATTCACTTAAAGTTCAATCTATCGCTGAGGGTTCAAAAGGATCTTTCTGGATCTCCACTAAAAGTTCGGGAGTAATTCAGTTTGATATGACTGATAATTATGAAAAGGTGAACTCGGTAAAATTTTATGATATTAACTCAGGACTTACCGGCAACGATGTAAAAACAGTATTCCAGGATATTGAAGGAAATTATTGGTTCGGATTATATGGAGAAGGAATTTCCATGCTGGCATCCTATTCTTTAAGTTATTATGCACCAGGGAAGAATCCACAGGAGAACAATATTCTTTATATTAAAAATTTTGATAACAATTACCTGCTTGGCACACCAACCGGTTTCCATATTTTTGACCCCATTGCAGGGAAGTCTCTCTCATTCACTGATCTTACCAATCAGATTGGACATGCGGAGATAAAATCTTTTTATCTTGACAATGAAAAGAACATTTGGATAGGAACCGGTGGAAAAGGCCTGTTTGTCAGGAATAATTCCGGATCGGTGAAACAGTTTTACAGGTCAGGTGATTCCGGCGCCGACGATATCAAAGATATTGAAATGGATACCAGGAATATCTGGCTGGCGACAACCAATGGCGTTATTGTTTTGGATAAAAAAGGGAACCTGGAGAAGAAATTTGATATCAATAATGGACTTCCTCATAACAGTATTAATAAAATATTGCTTACCAGTTATGGAGTAAGTTATATTGGTACTGAGAGTGATAAGTTATATAAGATTGATCGCGATTTTAATATTACGACAGGAAATGCCACTATGACCGGAAGCACCAGGAACAGGATACTCTCCTTTTCGCAAACCAAAGATGGTGCAATATGGGCTGCAACTGAAGGTAACGGTATATTCAAGTTTCTCAGAGATTCAGTTTCTTCGATTAACAGAGCTAATGATTTGATGTCGAATTACTGTTACAGTATTCTGACTGATCGGGAAAACAATATCTGGGTTGGTCATAATAAAGGATTTTCCAGGTATAATTCCAATACCGGAACTGTAAAGATTTTTGGGACTGATTTTGCAAAAGCCGGAGTATGCAACACGAACGGTTTGTTTGAATCGGCCGACCAGAAAATCTTTATCGGAACAACTGAAGGTTTAATAATATACGACCTTTTAAAGGATAAGAAGAGCTCAATCGGTCCATTTAATAACATAAATACTATTGAGATAAATGATATTTCATATCCTTATCAACCATCATTTGTACTACCATATAAAAAATATAAGATCAAAATTTCGTATTCAGGCATTAATTTCAACGCACCGGAGAAAGTTTATTACAGTAGCTTTCTCGATAACTTTGATCTTGACTGGAGTAAAATGACTAATTCGCGAGAAGCTTTGTACAGCCTGAGTGATGGTAAATATAAGTTCAGTCTGATATCTGTAAATGAAGATGGCTTCTCACAGGGAGCTCCGGTATCCTTCAGTATTTTAATCAAAAAACCCTTCTATAGAACATGGTGGGCAATCTTGTCAGAATTAGCTGTTTTAACTGGTATCGTAACTCTGATTATAAGGGAAAGGGATAAATCGCAGAAGAAGATTCAGGAATACCTTGAAAAAGAACTCGCGGCCAGAACAAGTGTTGTAATGAAGCAGAAGGGAGAAATCGAACTTCAGAACATCGAGATCACTGATAGTATAAACTATGCCAAGCGAATACAAACAAGCATCTTACCCGATATTAACAAACTGAAAGATGCATTTAAGGATGCATTTATCCTGTTCCACCCAAGGGATATCGTGAGTGGTGATTTTTACTGGTTCGATAAACTTGAAGAAGATAAGTTTATATTGGTCTGCGCCGATTCTACAGGACATGGAGTTCCTGGTGCATTTATGTCGATGATTGGCTCCACCCTTCTTCAGGATATCGTTACCAGAAAGAGAATCTCAAAACCTTCCGAAATTCTTAGCCTTCTGGATAAACAGATTTTCTCCACACTTAACCAGAATGTGGAATTAGGTGTCTCAAATGACGGTATGGATATGGTTATTTGCGAGTTCAGTCTTTCAACACGCCATATAAGGTTCGCTTCAGCCATGCGACCCGTTATTCTTGTACTTGACGGGGAACCATTTTATATTAAAGGCAACAGATCATCGGTCGGTGGCGAATCGGTGATTGAGAAATTCTTTGATGATCAGGAGTATTATCTTAAAGAAGGGGATACTATATACCTTTTCTCTGACGGACTGCCCGACCAGTTTGGAGGGCCATATGGCAAAAAGCTGAAAATAGCAAGGTTAAAGAGTATGATTGAGCAGATATCAAAACTACCGATGGATGAGCAAAAGATGGCTATGGCGAAATTCTACTTCGATTGGAAAGGTTCTTATGATCAGGTTGATGATGTACTTTTAATGGGGGTGAAAGTCTGAAAAGACTGTCAATAAATATTATTTACTGAAAGCACAATCTCATTTGTAGACGCAACATTGCTCTCATTCAGGGCTCTGTCTTTAATATAAAAATCGTATCTGATTGTATCTGCAGGAGAATAAAACAGATAAAGGAAAGTTACTGATATTGTCCCTTTAAGTATTTTGTTCTGCCCTAACCTCTCCATATAAGGGATCCTGTATGCCGACGGTTTTAACGGGTCATTATCAGGAGCAGGCAACATGACTCCCCCTTTCTTCCTGAAAAGTGTGAAAAATAAATTTGTGGAATCAGTCTGATCTGCTTCAGGAGCATTCAGCCCCATGTCGCCATCACCGTCTTCAAAATAGAATTTTAGTCTTCCACCCTTTGAATTATTGCCAAGAATATCTGTTGTATCAAAAATAGTAAAGCTGGTAAATTCAATATGCGGAACCACGGGCAATCGCTCGACCTTATGGCAGGAATCCAGAATAGAAAAGCTAATAATAATCAAAAACAGATATCTTATTTTTTTCATGGTTTTTAAGGTAATAATATTTCACGAACAAAAACCACACCAAATATGATCATTTTTTTCTAAAAAATATCCTTATCGGGACACCTGTAAATTCAAATTTCTCCCTCATCCTGTTCTCAAGGTACCTTTTATACGGATCTTTCACATATTGAGGAAGGTTACAAAAAAATGCAAAAGCAGGAGTATAAATCGGAAGCTGTGTCACATATTTGATCTTAACATATTTCCCTTTTAATGCCGGGGGCGGATTGTTCTTAACAACCTGTAACATCACCTCATTTAATTCAGATGTACTGATCTTCCTGTTCCTGTTCTGATTTACCTGTTCAATCAGTTCAAGCACTTTGTGAATCCGCTGCTTATTAATTGCGGAAATAAACAGAATGGGATAATCAGTGAAAGGGGCTGTTTTTTCCCTTATATCATTTTCAAACAGAATAGTTGTGTTATTTTGTTTTTCAATAAGATCCCATTTATTAACCAGAACTATCATGCCTTTATTGTTCTTTTGAATCAGGGACATGATATTTAGATCCTGGGCCTCAATTCCTCTTGTCGCATCAATAAGAAGAAGACAAATGTCCGAATTTTCAATTGTTTTAACAGCCCGCATCACTGAATAAAACTCAATATCTTCACTTACCTTTCCTTTCTTACGCAGCCCAGCTGTATCGACAAGGAGAAAATCGTGCTGAAATTTGTTATATCTTGTATATATTGAATCACGGGTAGTTCCGGCAACCGGAGTGACAATATTCCTTTCTTCTCCGAGAAGAGAATTTACAAGAGATGATTTGCCGACATTTGGCCGTCCGACGATAGCAATTCTTGGTAAGTCAGGCATAAGCCCCGGCTCTTCCTCCGGCAGGCTTTTTACAACCTCATCGAGCAGTTCACCAGTTCCACTGCCGTTCATGGAGCTTAACGGGAAATAATCGCCAAGACCCAGATTGTAAAATTCATTGGCATCCATAAGTCTTTCTCCATTATCAACCTTGTTTACGACAAGCAGTACTTTCTTGTCTACTCTTCTGAGAAGTGAGGCTACCGATGAATCCAGTTCATGAATACCACAAGTTACATCAACCATAAACAGTATGAGATCCGACTCTTCGATGGCAAGTAAAACCTGTTTATTTATCTCTTCTTCAAACATGTCATCAGAATTCTGAACATATCCGCCTGTATCGATTACCGAAAAATCCATTCCATTCCAGTGCGAAACTCCATAGTTGCGATCGCGGGTAACTCCGCTTACTTCATCAACAATGGCTTCCCTTGAATCGGTAAGCCTGTTGAAAAGTGTCGATTTCCCAACATTTGGTCTGCCTACTATTGCAACTATTCTACTCATAAAATATTTTATATTTTTATTCTATTGATAACCAAATCTCTTAAGCATCAATGGTTTATCTCTCCAGTCCTTAGTTACCTTTACATATAATTCAAGGAAAACCTTCTTCCTGAAAAAATCTTCCATATCATGCCTGGCTTCAGTACCCACTCTTTTTAACATTGATCCTTTGTGACCGATTATTATGCCTTTCTGACTGTCGCGTGTTACATGAATCAGTGCCCTTATTTTGATAATGTCCTTTTCATCTTTAAAGCTTTCGATCTCTATTTCAACAGAATAGGGGATCTCTTTTTTATAATTTATAAGGATTTTTTCTCGAATGATCTCCGAAGCAAAAAACCTTTCATATTTGTCGGTGAGCTGATCTTTCGGGAAATAGGGAGGACTCTCCGGAAGCTTCGCCAGAATTGCATTCAGAAGAGAATCAAGGTTAAAATACTTAAGTGCAGAAATCGGGATAACAGGTGAATCAGGAAAAGCAAGATGCCACGATTCAACAATTTTTTCCAGATCGCCCTGATTTGTAAGGTCTACCTTATTCACACCAATAATTACAGGAATTCCTGATTCCTTTATCTTATCAATGTATTCACCTTCATCAGCAGTACGTTCTGTTACATCGGTAACGTAAAGGATCAGGTCTGCATCATACAGGGACGAATTGACAAAGTTCATCATTGTCTCCTGGAGCTTATACTGAGGTCTGAGTATTCCGGGTGTATCAGAGTAGACTATCTGAAAATCCTCGCCATTAACAATCCCCATTATACGGTGTCGTGTAGTCTGAGCCTTTGCTGTGATAATAGAAAGTTTTTCGCCGACGAGAGCGTTCATTATAGTCGACTTCCCTACATTGGGATTCCCCAGAATATTTACAAAACCTGATCTGTGACTCATCGTTAATAATTAAAAAATTCCACGCTTAAGCATACTTACCTCCTTGTCGTTGAGGTACCGCCACTTTCCCCTCTGGACATTTTTCTTGGTGAGTCCGGCAAAATATACCCGGTCGAGTTTTTTAACTTTATAGCCAAGTGTTTCAAACATTCTGCGGATGACTCTGTTTTGCCCTGAGTGAAGTTCTATCCCAATCTGGCTCTTATCATCAGGATCAGCATAAGATACCGCATCCGCAACGATTGTTATACCATCGAGCTCAATACCTTCAGTCAGTTTAAAAAGATCGTTTTTGGTCACTGGGCTATCGAGAAAAACATGATATATTTTTCTTCTTTTATACTTTGGGTGTGTGAGTTTCCCTGCAAGATCACCGTCGTTGGTGAGCAGAAGGACTCCTGTTGTTGCCTTATCAAGTCGCCCGACAGGATAGACTCTTTCGGGACAGCTGTCTCCGATAAGTTCGAGAACTGTATGTTCAGCATGTGGATCTTCAACGGTGGTAACATAATCTTTTGGCTTATTCATTAGTATATATACCTTTTTTTCAGCCGAAAGTCTTTTATTTTTAAATCTGACATCATCATCATAACTGACCTTTATTCCCATATCTGTCACAATGTGACCATTTACAGATATCAGTCCGTTTTTTATGTGTTCATCAGCATCTCTCCGTGAACAGACACCGCCGTTGGCAATAAACCTGTTAAGTCTAATCCTCCCTGCAGCTTTCCTGTTCTCCATATCAATTATTTATCAGGGTGCAAAGGTACAATTATTTGGTGATATTATGATTTGATGATTTTTTTGCACCTTTGTAAGTCTGAAAACTTTGTCAATATGGCACTTATAAAATCAATTTCAGGTATCCGGGGAACCATTGGAGGAAAACCGGGAGAAAGCCTGTCTCCGGTAGACATTGTAAAATTTGCAGCCTCATTCGGGACCTGGGTTCAGTTAAGACATAAAAAGGGTGGATTAAAAGTAATTGTGGGACGCGATGCCCGCAAATCAGGACCTATGGTAAATAACCTGGTAATTACCACTCTGCGGAGCCTGGGAATTAATGTGATTGATCTGGGAATGGCGACAACCCCCACCGTAGAAATCGCGGTTACAGGGACACATGCGGATGGAGGAATTATTATTACTGCAAGCCATAACCCGGCTGAATGGAATGCCCTGAAACTGATTAATGAGAAAGGGGAGTTTCTTTCAGCCCGGGATGGGATGGAGGTACTGGAAATTGCTGCCAGAGAAGATTTTAATTTTATTTCGAACGATCTCGTCGGATCTCTTGAGCATGATGACACATGGGGGAAGAAGCATATTGATCTGATTCTCGCTTTAAATCTTGTTGATATAAAAGCAATTAAAACTGCAGGATTAACCGTTGCTATAGATTGTGTCAACTCAGTCGGAGGAATTATTCTGCCACAACTGCTCAGGTCTTTGGGTGTAGATAAAGTTATTGAACTGAATACAATTCCTGATGGTAATTTTGCACACAACCCTGAACCATTGCCAGAAAACCTTAAGGGTATTTCAGAGTTCGTAGTCAATGGGAAAGCCGATATTGGTTTTGTTGTTGACCCGGATGTTGACCGTCTTGCTATTGTTTGTGAAGATGGAACGATGTTTGGTGAAGAATATACCCTTGTTTCGGTCTCAGATTATGTCCTTAAAAATACTCCGGGAAATACAGTATCTAATCTGTCTTCAACAAAAGCTCTGAGAGACATAACTTCCGGATATGGATGCAAACACTACTCAGCTTCTGTTGGTGAAGTGAATGTTGTGGAAGAGATGAAAAAAAGAGATGCTGTAATAGGTGGGGAGGGCAATGGAGGAGTTATTTATCCCGAACTGCATTGGGGTCGGGATGCCCTGGTTGGAATAGCTCTTTTCCTGTCGCATCTTGCAAAAAGCAACATAAAGTGTTCAGCTTTGCGAAAATTATATCCGGAATATGTTATTGCCAAGAAAAAACTTGCACTTGATCCTGCCATCGAATTTAGCCACATCATAGAGGCTGTGAAGGATCATTTTAAGGGTCATTTAACAGATGAGAGAGATGGTTTATGGATTGAGCATATGAACGGCTGGGTTCAGATCAGGAAATCGAATACAGAACCTATAATGCGTATCTATGCTGAAGGAAGGACCAGCCAGGCGGCAGATGATCTGGCTAATACCGTTATAGGGATTGTTAAAAAAACCCTCTGCCGCTTTGCGGCATCTCCCACATTGGGGATTTTGTTTCATGACTAGAACCCCTCTGCCGCTTTGCGGCATCTCCCCTAAAGGGGCGATAATACTCTTATTTAGCTTAATTTTACTAAAACAGTGAAGATTTTTCCCCCCTTGGGGGGAATGTAAAAGGGGTTATGATCATAAAGAATCAGCTTTCACCTGATTAATAATTGATTGTTTTTATAAAATTTTAATATCTTTGCGCCTCAATCAAAGAAGAATAAAGAAAAACTCGTATATAATCCCAAAAGAATAGACAAATGCAGAATAAAGCAGCTATCATCGTTCTGGCAATTGCATTAGGGTTGGTATCAATTTA
>Ga0182027_10014138_pt1 | contig 11072 bp, 13 predicted proteins | sample 712E1DmetaG_FD_121300 | JGI IMG/M metagenome (GOLD analysis project Ga0182027, IMG submission 121300) | Permafrost microbial communities from Stordalen Mire, Sweden - 712E1D metaG (Illumina Assembly) | ecosystem: Environmental > Terrestrial > Soil > Wetlands > Permafrost | place: Sweden...
ACGCTTGAGCACTCCAAAACAGCGCTGAACTGCGGCCGGCCAACGCCGGTCATCATCCGCGTCGTACACATAGCGCCCGGTCCGACTCCGACCTTAATAATGTCGGCGCCGGCCTCCAACAGAGCTTCGGTGCCGGCAGCGGTAACAATATTGCCGGCGGCAATAGTGATATTTTTATAATGCCCGCGGACTTGCTTGATTGCTTCGATCATCTTTTTCTGATAGCCATGGGCTGTATCGAGCACAATAATATCGGCGCCAAGCTCTAATATCTTACCGACTTTGGCGACCACATCGCCGTTGATGCCGGCAGCTACGGCAACCAACAATTTGTTGTTCTTATCAACTGCCGGTTGATAGAGGCGGGCTCGCATGGCGCCTTTCTGGGACATCAGACCGACCAGTTTTCTGTTCTTAATAACCGGGGCGGCGTTGACATGATGGGCAACCAGAAAATCAAACATTTTCTCCGGCGACAAGTTATAGGGGATTGAGATAACTTCTTTATTGGCAACCGCTTCCAGCGCCGTGAACTTGTCGTGATTGACAGCATCGGCTTCTTGGAAGACACCGACCGGATGATCCTGCTCGTCAACGATAACGATGATACCATGCGGTCGCTTATAAATTATATTTAAGGCTTTGGCGATGGTGTTGTGGGGCGACAGAGTCAACGGCGTTTCATAAATCAGATGTCGTGATTTAATGAAATCTATTGTCGCCTTCAATATCGGCAGCGGTATATCCTGCGGCAAGACAACCAATCCGCCGCGCCGAGTCACAGCTTCGGCCATTCTTTTGCCGGCGACGGCATTCATGTTGGCGACAATTAACGGGATGGTGGTACCAACTTTATCGGGTGTAATAAGATCAACGTCGAAACGCGAATTTAAAGTGTTATAGCCCGGTACTAAAAAGACATCATTATAGGTCAATTCGTACTGTGGCTGAGTGCCATTTAAAAATTGCACGACTACCCCCTATTTACGCGCTAATTCTACCTGATATGCAGGCGGTTTGTAAAATACACTTAACTTTAGAGCAAAGTTCATGTTAACGTTATATTCATGTCAAGTATTGAAACCGGTCAGCAACCAACAGAATCGGAAACTCCCCCATACGACTCGGATATGGTCAGTTTTCTAACTGATTCGCTTAGCGGCGAATCCACGGCGGCGGTTACCGCCGATGATATGGGACGTTTTATGCTGGCCCGCGGCGGGCAGGAGATGAATGGCCGGCAAGCCTTCTATGCTCTTCATAAAGCCTTGGCCGATCCGAGAGTAGTCGACCATAGGTTTCATGACGAGGTTTATGAATACGGTAACCGGGCGACCCATATTGGCATCAAAGTCAGCGCACTACCTGAAATTGCCGACTTAATCAAAAAGGGCGAACTACATAGTCTCCGTCTGCGCGAGATGTTCCGACAAGTATTTTTAGATTTTACAGATGAACTTTTCCGACCGCTGAGCTAAACAACAACTGTACTGATAATATTATTCTGATATTCTAATAAGGTGAACGACAAGCAGCCAGATAAAAAATGGCGGGTACTGTCCAGCAATCTTAGGATAGATTCACCGTGGTTAACGCTATACCAGGAGAAGCTGCTGGATGACAGCAACCAAGAGCTTGATTATTGGCGCGTCGAAAAACCTGATGGAATCTTAATAATTACAGTCCAGAACAATAAGATACTGCTGCCTAAACCGATGTACCGGCCGGGTGTTAAATCATACACCTTGGATCTGTGCGGCGGCCGGCGCATCAACCCGAACAATCCGCTTGAAACAGACGCCAAAACTATCGTTAAAAGGGAACTGGGAATTGATAACGACAGCTCATTCGAACAGATGAAGCTCTTAGACAAAGACGGCTGGAACCGGGACAGCTCATTTTCAAACGTAAAAATATACGTTTTTCTGGCAACCTTGGCGCCAGACACTGTTGCCCACAGCTTATATCAGGACAAACAGTTCGCCGCTGACTACAGAGGTATAACTAATTTGCTTTCTCGTATTGAATGCATGCAATGCCGATTAGCGCTGAGGGAATGGCAATCATTGCTAGTACAGATTGCTGGTTTCTGACCGGGCTCTCTCTTGGCGTTGCCGCAATATCTCAGTTTGCTTGTCTTAGTAAGAAATACTCTTAGACTTGGCTGCTTGTTTAGCTTGGTCAAAGACTCTGACCATGTCGCGGGCTACTACCCGGTGCGAATGATCTAGTTGAGTTCTCCTTCTTGTCGCCTTCCGAAGAGCATCTATAACGGCCCCAGACTGCTCTTCAGGCATAGGAAGTTCGGGCGCATAAGTTATCCTGTCCGCTTGGTAATCATCGTCAGCCAATAATTTTAACATTGTTGAACTGACCATATCCGGGTCCCATTCGGGATGAGCTCGCAGAACCATTTCTCGGTAACCTACAAACTGTGTTCCCAATTGTCTAAGTAGATCACTTTCTCCTACAGCTTGTAAGCCGGCGGTAATTGCCATAATTTCATCGTTGCCCTGAGCAACCCATCCACCCGTCTCCATCGGCTTCATATACAACTCCTTGTAAAGTAAATAAACTCTAACACTAAATGCGAACAATCACAACCGCGCGCCGTGGCCATCTAAACGTCACTCCAGAAGACGGAGAACTGATTTTCTGGCTTGATATTGCAGCAGACTCATACCACCGGGGAACAGAGGCACTTTCGCTTGAGAAACGAGGTGATAATGATACAGTGGTAATTTTTACTTCGATCTGATAAAATAATTTAGTCCAGAGTGAGTGGAAAAATCTTGATTAAACAGTAGGCCCGATACCGCGGGGTATTTGATCCATTTACTCGCGAAAGTGTTTATAAGAAAACGTGCGTAGCATCTTAAGATTAGGCTTTGTCAGTTCTTTTATTCCGAAGAAGTGCGGCATTGCTACTTTTAGCCGCGATTTAATGAACGGCATTAGCGACAACTTCCCCAGTAATCAGATGGTGGTGGCGGCGGCCGAAAACGACAACGAATCATATATATACCCCGAGTCTGTCATAGCTATCCTTAAAACCAATGATTTAGATTCTTACCGCCGGCGGCTGCAAAATTTAATCAGTTAAAATTAGACGCCGTCATGCTGCAACACGAATTTGGCCTATACGGAGGCAAGCGAGCTAAATTTGTCCACGAAGGGGTTGTTCACGACGATCCGACCGGCGACAATATTTTCACTCTGCTCGACAACCTCACCTCTCCGATAATATCGACTTTGCATACCGTGTTGCCATACCCTGATCCAGCCCGTAAAGCGGTTACCCGGGAGATTGCTGAGCGGTCGGCTATGGTCGTAACTATGAGCCAGGACTCGAAACGGATTTTATGTGCCGACTATCAGATTGCCGAAAACAAAATTGTCGTTATTCCTCACGGCGTACCCAAGAAAGTCAACAAAAGCCGCTCCAGCATTCTCAAAGGTCTAGGCCTCGACCCAGACAATTTTTATCTAGTTATTACCGGCTTAATCAGCCCCAATAAAGGTGTTGATTTAGTGATACAAGCTTTGCCGAAAATTCTAGCCAAGCATCCTAATGTCCGGTTGTTAGTTGTCGGCCAGACCCATCCGCAAGTGCTGGCGAGCGAAGGCGAAAGCTATCGTGATAGCTTAAAGGCCATCGCTAAAAAACTCAGTGTCGACGGGGCCGTAACTTTCGTTAATAAATACCTCGAGACCGAACAACTGATGGAATATATATCGGCGGCCGACATTTATTTGACGCCGCACCGTGATCCCGAGCAATCTGCTTCCGGTACTCTCGCTTATGCCGTCGGCACTGACCGCTTGTCAATATCCACACCCTACCGCTACGCCCAGGAGTTGCTGGGTAAAAATCGCGGCTTTTTGGTGCCTTTTGAAGACCCCATCAGTATCGCCATTAATGTCAACCGCTTAATTGACGACGGTGAACTACGAGAAATCACCAGGAAAAAACTCAAGATATATGGCGACAAAATGGCTTGGCCGGTCGTCGGCAAGGCCTACTTAAAAATAATCGAGGACTACGTTATCAAACCGTAATGGACACTCCATTTTTTGATGCTCTGATCGACGATTTTGGCATATGGCAACACAGCGACGGCCAAAACATCTTAGTCGAAGAGGGCTACGCGCTTGATGACGCCGCCCGCGGATTGTTGGTTTGTTTGGCTCTAAAAAAGCATCGCCAGGCGGAAGTGTTATTTAATTACCTCCGTCTATCCTGCCAGCGCACCGGCTTCAATGGTTTTGCTACTAATCAGCGAAAATTTTATCAGTATCCGGCTTCCGATGATGCCACTGGACAAGTAGTCTGGGCCATGGGTTACGCTTATTCGCTAAATTTTCATGCCCAGCAGGCCTTGGCAGTTATCGACGGCTGCCGGCCGGCCGTTAAGAAATTTCGGCACCTGCGCGGCACGGCTTATGCCTTGCTGGGGGCTATTTATGTCGATAAAGACTTGGCCAAACAGCTGGCTGATCAAATGCTCGGTTATTTTGCAGGCGCATCGGACGATTGGCTATGGCCGGAGCCAGTCATGACCTATGGCAACGGGATTATTCCTTACGCCTTGCTGCGCTACGGCCTGGCCAGCTCTGACCGCCAGGTGAGTCAGCTTGGACTAAGAGTCTGTGACTTTGTTCAAGGTAAATGCCAGATGAACAACCGTCTGTTAGCTCCCATCGGCAACGAGGGCTGGCTGCCCAAATCTGCCCTGAGCGTTCCTGAATATTCCCAGCAACCGATTGATAGCGCTTACATGATCTGGGCCTGGCTGGCAGCTTATCAATGTTTTGGTCAAAAAAAATACTTAGCATTGGCTAAAAAATGGTTCGGCTGGTTTGAGGGCATTAATATTAAGCATGAAAAGATGTATGACCCGCTGACCCTGAAGTGCTTTGACGGCATTGACCACTCAGGAGTCCATGGCCATAGCGGCGCCGAATCAAACATTTGTCTGCTGCTGAGCCTGCAGCTATTAAACACAAAAACCACCATTTAGTATCAAAAAAATCAATAAATCATATACACTATTAATATGCTTAAGCGTTATGACCGTAATCCGATAATTAACGCCGACCCAAACTCTAAATGGTTTCCCAAAAAAGCCTATAACGGCACTGTCGTTAAGCACGACGGCGTCTACAATATGCTGTTTCGCGGCGTCGGCGAAGACTGGGTTTCAAGAATTCTGCTGGCAACCAGCCATAACGGGGTAGATTTTGAGATTGACCCGACACCGGTAATTGTCCCGGAAAACTCCTGGGAAGAGAAGGGCTGTGAAGACCCGCGGATGATATATCTTAACGGCAAATACTGGACTACCTATACCGCCTTTGACGGCACTAAGGCCCGGGCGGCTATCGCCTCAAGCTATGATTTGCATCAATGGCAGAAGCACAACCTGATGTTCCCTCGGCTGACACACACCCAAAGAGAGAACCTGCCCGACGACTGGTCAAAAGCCGCCGCCATCATACCAGAGAATATCAACGGCCGCTATTATATCTTGTTTGGTGATAATCATATTTGGCCGGCTATCTCAGACGATCTGCTGCACTGGCTGCCGATCTCGGCGCCCATCATCAGTGCCCGAAAAGATCATTTTGATGCGGCCTACGTCGAGATGGGCCCACCGCCTATCAGAATCGACAAAGGCTGGCTGGTTTTCTATCACGGCATCGATAACTTTAGCGAGAAACGAATTTATCGCCTCGGCGCAGCATTGCTGGAGCACGACAATCCGCACCAGGTTATTTGGCGCTGTTCTAAGCCGATACTGGAGCCGCGTGAAAGCTATGAAACCGTCGGTTATACCGATCTGGTCCCCGGCGGCTATAAAGCACTGCGCACTATGTCCACAGATGACATCGACAAACTGGCTGAGAAGAAATTACTACCTGAATCGGTATTTTGCTGCGGGGCAATCCTAGAAGACGACGTTGTCCGACTCTATTACGGCGCCGGTGATACCCGGATCTGCACAGCCACGATTGATCTGCCGACGATCTTAAATAGTTAATTACTGTCCACGGCCTAAAAAAGACAACCGCAAATATAAGCGGTTAATGCAAACTGTGAAAGGCGTTATAGAGCGACTCATACATGCCGCCGACCATTATAACGCTGGCTACGCTAACAGCTCCGGTAAAAGCCGGCAGTAAACGGTCGCGGTAGATATCCACCCGGCCGGTGGCTAACTCTGGAGCACTACCGGACGCAGGGGCAGCGGCATCGAGATAAGCTACAGCTTCGTCGGCTAAGCTCTGGCCAACAACGTTGTTTAGCTCCCAATCACTATCGGTAATCGGTCCCAGCGGTTCACCTTCAGGAATTTGACTCATGCATGAAAAATACTCCGTCAAGTAGAATGTTGCAATACTGCAATTTATCCTGAACAAAAAATTAACCGGAGATACCAGCCGTAATTATCGAATCCTTGAGCTTGGTTGCTGGAGCGATGAATTCCCGGGCGAGGTATTGACTAGGCCCGACATATATGGAAGAATACACTATACTAATTTTACGGAGATCTCAAATTGCCCAATCGATATAAAGACAATGCCAGTAATGATCCTTTGCCACCCGAGGCACAGCGCGTCATGACTGCTTGGGCTGACACAGAAGGAGCCTATCGTGATCACTATGATGACATCCGGCAGGCTCTTGGGCGTACCATGGCTCAATCAATAATGAACCGAAACCGGAACTTCGCAGTTGACGCCGAACACGCACTGGCTACAGTTGCGCCGGATTTACTGCAGTCGATGGATGAGCTACGGCGGGGTATAGATGCAATCGTCGGCTGGAAGATCGATTGGCGCCACCGGGTCCGAGGCGATGTCATCGATAACGATATAACAGTAAACTCAGATGAAAGCATTGTCTCGGTAAGAGCTATATGGGGACCGGACGAGTATGAATTAATAGCGGGCTGGGTACGCGGATCACAAATAGGACCGGATAGAATCACCGGGTCGCCCGGTGCTTGGATCGCGGTCGCTCTAGAAGAAGATGATGAAACAGGCAGCTTTTTCAATCTGGCTGATATGTATGAGGTTGAATTAACAGCGCCGCCGACTGCTGATTAATTCATTAGTTAACTATCTGGCGCTGGCTCTGCTTATGGTTGCAAAGATTGGCAAGCAAGTCGATAATTATCTGGATGAGTGAACCAGGAGAAGATTATCCCGAGCTACATCTGGAATGCCGTGTGACTAGAAAAATAATTGATGAAGGGGCTGACCATATAGCCAATGTTGATCGTTTTCTGCAAGAAGGCGAAGAAGGTTATGAGTCTCAACAAGCCGAATTAAGCCGGACTTTAGCTGCCATGAGGGAGGCGCTGACCAACAAGCCGTCTGGGTGCGGATTGGCCGATCCGAACGGCTTTGACCATTTTGAGTGTCAGACTTGCGGTTTCGACGTCTGGGTAGATAGCTAATCAGTCACTAACTCGCCGAATGGCCGTACGCGCGGCGGCTGGCTGGCATTACTAACAGCTGATCAGTATGATTTTTTTGACGTTACCCTGATTAGATGATAATATATCGTTCTGTATGACAACTCCTTATGAAGAGGACCCTTCTTCGGACGAACCATTTTTTTACGCGTCTCTTAATCATGACGATCCGGCTTTAGTAGAACCCTTTTTAATCGATATTCCTAGCGGCGGAACGCTGGGTTTGTTTGAGACCCCCGAACAGCAGGAACACAATGAAGCTGAAATTAGTGCCAGTCTGCTGCGAGCCGGGGATTTTGTTGCTTTCGAAGTCGCCAGCGAACTTCACCCAGCCCCATCTTATACTTATGAGGTCACAAGTGCAGACTGGAACGATATAGGAGTCCTGGGTGGTTATAGTCCTCGGGCAACAATCACCGGCAAACTAGTTGGCGACGTTTTACCCAAAGATATCCAAGGCAAATCGGCTATCTTTGGCGGCAGCGGTTGGGGCGGACCGGCTGTCGTTCCTGACGCTATTACTACCGGACGTTCACCTTATTTCTACGTCGAAGGGCTGGGCGAATATCAAGCCCCGATGGTGGATTACTTTGAAGTCTTCCGGCCGGATGATCAAGGTGATCTCCGCCCCTCCGAACCGAACCAGCTGGCTAGCGAAGTTAAGAGCGAAATCCCCGAACATTATATTCGGCTCGATCAAGTTGATGAGCTGATGAGCCGCTTTGGTTTTAAAAACTTCGATTTTAGGAATCCCAGCCAGTCAACCCAAAACTGCCGCTGCTTAATTGACGGCTACTATGTCAGTAACGGGCTGCTGGCTTACAACGACGAGCGTTATACCGCCCACTACCAAGCAGGCATGGCGCAGGGCAACCGATTAGCGATCCTCGATAGGCAAACAGCTGTCTGGAGTGAGTTCAAATATTTCGGCTGGAAAAATCATGATGTGCTGCAGGTAGCTATGGCTGATCTATCCGGGCACAATCTTGACCTTCCCCCAGGTTCAACCAAAACCACCCCTGAGAAGGTTTTTTGGAGCGGTCGGTTAGTCGAAGAACACCGTGTCAGTCAAGCCGGAGTAGCAATCACAACCCACACAACTTCAGGCACTAACGGCTTTAGCGCAATTAACTATCGGCCGGATGCCAAGGAAACCGTTGATATTTTGAGAGTACCCGGACTCGGTGAGGGTCAGGAATTATTTAGCCCCGACATTCAGCTTCATCGCGACGGATCTATCCGGATTCCATTAAACGCCCCCAATAATATGCTGAATGCTAAATACCCCGGACTGCTCGACCGCCTGAGAAACAATGTTGGATTTTCGATGTCAAGCGGAGGACCTACAACCCTAAATCTGGCCGGTAAGTCGGTTCAACTGCGCGATCCTGAGGCTGAGATTGCTTCACTATACGAGAATCTTCCCATGCGCCAGCAGCAGGAGGCTGCCGGCGACCAGACCAAACGAGCTCAGAGGGCCGGTCGAACGGTTGTTCTTTACGACAAGAAATCTAATGATTCGCCCAAGAATCAGTAAGCGGTCCGCCCCTAGCTCAGGGCTTCCTGCAATTTATGTAAATCAATAATTGTAAACAGATGATCGTCTTGTCCGATCAGTCCTTCCTTAGTCAGTTCCTCCAACGCCCGGCTGGCCGTTTCCCGGCTCATGTTGATTGAGTCAGCAATGTCTTGGTGGGTTATCGGTGCATCGATAATCGAGCCCGACCCATGGAGTTTGCCAAATCTTTCGGTCAAATGCATTAATTCTGAAATAATTCTACCCCTAGCCGAACGGAATTCCAGAGTCTGGATCCTCTGGGTGTAGGTCGATATTATATTTACCGCTTGTTTTAATATCTCCTGGGCCAGCCAGGTGTTTTTACCCATGGCTGTCCGTAGGGTATCCTTGGAAGATCTTATCGCCGTGACATCCGTTAACGCTTCGTAATACAGACCGGTAGTGTGCGCTCCGTCCAAAGCCCAGGGTAGCGGTAAGACATCACCAGCCTCGTGAATTAACAACAGATTTCCTTGACCAGCCTTCGATACCGAGTAGGCCTTGACGAAGCCTTCTTTAATAAGAAATACACCCGGCGGGTCATCGACACCATTGATTATCGTCTCGCCCCGGACAAAGTCCATCGTAAAACCATCGTTAAAATAGGCGATAATGCTTTCGTCGTGTGTCACTCGAGCCGGTACAACTCCTGCGGATGCTCCGTTCATACTTACAGTATATTCTTTTTTAAATATCGATTGTGTGATATTGGTTACAATGTGATAACGCGCACATATGCTTATAACCAGTAGCATTAAGCTGGTACATAACAGGCTAACATTAGTATTTACATCAATCGGAAAGGGGGATGTCATAAACTGCTAGGCTTTGTTCTATAAAGCAACGAAAGGTTAAAAAATGTCACACTCAACCAATGCGGCACAGAACAAAAACCAAAAGCCATCAAAAACACCATTCGAACAGTATCTTTATAATTCAGGCGAGCCAGCGGACTATCTCAGCAATGATACGCCGGCCGATATGGAAGCCGAACTACTGGACAGCAGTTTTTTTCTGAGACGAAGGATTAGGCGGACAGCCGATAAGTTTCGAAGAATGTCTATGTGAGTGATTAAAAGTTCTCCGGCGGTGGAGCTCATTTAATCACCAACTTGACGTTAGGCAGTTTTACTTTTCTGCCAAGGTTAATAGATTCGACGCGGTTAATCACACTTCTTGGAATGGGGATGCGTTTGAAAATTGAGCGTTTTAATATATTTAATACTTTAAGAGCTGTCCGGCTCAAGGATGGCTAAGCTACGGCCAAACCATAATTTGACCGCTATTAATGTTATTATTAGATAAATGAAAACGCCTGAGATAATTGGTCGGGTTTTGGCCGTCGGTATCGTTGGTGGGTTTGTTGTCAGCTCCTGCGCCCAATCAGAAACCAGCCAGCCAGTTAAGACCCGCCCAGCAGTTAGCAGCAGCCGGCCGGAGTGTGCTGGATTGAGCGCCACCGACCATGGCGACGTTGCCCGATTCGTTATTAAGATCTCTGGAGAAACGGATCCCGGTCCGGCTGATGCCGTTCTGACTTATGACGGCTACACTGTCGCCCTCGAAGCAATTAAACCAGGCCTAGACCATGTTGATTTTGAAACCGGTAGCGACATCTATCATCAAATAGCACAAAGCACCCAAGAACAAACCCTTAAAGCTTATATAACATCGAGTCATCCCGCTCTCCAAACGTCTCCCGGCATTGGAGTCTGCGAACAGCAGTTTAGTGGCTAGCCGGCGGCAAACGCTTCTGGCGAGATTTGTCTCTGAATAATTATCAACTTACTGGTTTTTGTCTTCGATAGAGTAAAATTCTTCTTCTTTGTCTTTCGCTTTTCCCACCCCACACACCATACTCTTCGTTGGCAGCCAGCGCATATTCCAGGCACTCCGCCTGAACTCGGCAGCCCGAGCAAACTTGCCGAACGTCGTCGACATCTTTCTCATACACAGGATAAAACAGGTCCGTGTCGATTCCGGTGCAGGCGGCACGACGTTTCCAGCTCGTGTTGAGATCACCGATCGAAACT
>Ga0182027_10014139_pt1 | contig 11072 bp, 9 predicted proteins | sample 712E1DmetaG_FD_121300 | JGI IMG/M metagenome (GOLD analysis project Ga0182027, IMG submission 121300) | Permafrost microbial communities from Stordalen Mire, Sweden - 712E1D metaG (Illumina Assembly) | ecosystem: Environmental > Terrestrial > Soil > Wetlands > Permafrost | place: Sweden...
CCGTCAAGGCCTCCAGCGAGGTCTACGGCAAGGGCGTCGGCGACCTCGCCGGTGTTCCGGTCGCCGGTGACCTGGGCGACCAGCAGGCGGCCCTCTTCGGCCAGACGTGCTTCTCCGCCGGCGAGGCGAAGAACACATACGGCACGGGCTGCTTCATGCTCCTCAACACCGGCACCAAGCCGGTGCCCTCCAAGAGCGGCCTGCTGACGACACTCGGCTACAAGATCGGCGACCAGCCCGCGGTCTACGCCCTGGAAGGCTCGATCGCGATCACCGGCGCCCTGGTCCAGTGGCTGCGCGACAACCTTGGCATGATCAAGACCTCGGGCGAGATCGAAGACCTGGCCAAGACGGTCGACGACAACGGCGGCGTGTACTTCGTGCCGGCCTTCTCCGGCCTGTTCGCGCCGTACTGGAAGAGCGATGCGCGCGGCGTCATCGCCGGATTGACTCGCTACGTGAACAAGGGCCACATCGCCCGAGCCGTGCTCGAGGCGACGGCCTGGCAGACCCGCGAAGTGCTCGACGCGATGAACGCCGACTCCGGCGTTCCGCTAACCGCACTCAAGGTCGACGGCGGCATGGTCTTCAACGACCTGCTCATGCAGTTCCAGGCCGACGTCCTGGGCGTGCCGGTCATCCGGCCGAAGGTCGCCGAGACGACCGCCCTGGGCGCCGCCTACGCAGCCGGTCTCGCGGTCGGCTTCTGGAAGGCCGTCGAGGACCTGCGGGCGAACTGGCAGAAGGATCACGAGTGGAAGCCCAAGATGGACGCCAAGACTCGTGAGGCGGACCTCAAGCTCTGGAAGAAGGCCGTGACTCGGACCTTCGACTGGGTCGAGTAGAGTCGCAACGAATCCGGCGGCCGGCTTGCCCGGCCGCCGGATTTACAATGTTCCGAAGGTCGCATCTGGCGGAACAATGGATAGGCAACCAAGCGCACCAAAGGTCGTCATCATCGGTGGCGGAGGCACGGGGGGAGCCCTCGCCCACGATCTGACTCAGCGCGGGGTCCGCGTGACCCTCGTCGAGCGCGGCGAAATCACCTCGGGGACAACGGGCCGGCACCACGGCCTGCTCCACTGCGGCGCCCGGTACGCGGTCAAGGACCGCGAGTCCGCCGTTGAATGCATTGAAGAGAACACCATCCTGCGGCGGATCGCGCCGGGCTCGTTCGAGCTCAACGACGGGCTCTTCGTCGCGGTCACCGATGCCGAGGCCGACTACGAGAAGGTCTTCTTCGAGTCGTGCCAGGCCGCCGGAATTCCGGTCAGGAGAGTGGACCGGGCCGAGGCCCTGCGCCTCGAGCCGAGGCTGAACCCGGAGCTCCGGTGCGCCGTCCAGGTCCCCGACGGCACGATGGACGCTATGCGTATGCCGCTCCGGTTCTTCGCCACCGCCAAGCGCAACGGCGCCGAGATCCGGCCGTTCAACGAGGTCGTCGGGCTGACCATGACCGACGCGGCGTCGCCCCGGGCGGTCACCGGCGTGTCCGTGAAGGACCTCACCTCCGGCCGCACGTACGAGATCGGCGCGGACCTGGTGGTCAACGCAGGCGGGCCGTGGGCGGGCAAGGTGGCCAGCATGGCCGGGGTGGACGTGCCGATCCAGCCCTCACCGGGGATCCTGGTCGCGGTCCGCGGCCGCTATTGCAACATGGTCGTGAACAGGCTCCACGCATCCGGCGACGGAGACATCGTGGTGCCCCAGCGTGAGCTCTCCGTCATCGGTACGAGCTCCTGGGTGACCGACGATCCGGACCACCTGACCGTCCCGTCCGACCACGTGGAGATGATGTTCCGGGAGGGATCGATGATGATCCCGTCGATCCGTGGGGCGGAGGTCCGGGCTACCTGGTCCGCGGCCCGGCCGCTCATCGGCGAGCGCGGCGCCTCCACCGGCCGCGAACTGTCGCGCACCTTCAAATGCTTCGACCACGCGGCCGACGATGGGGTCGAGGGCTTCGTGACCATCTCCGGGGGTAAGGCGACCACGCTGCGAGCGATGGCGGAGGCAACGGCCGACGTGGTCTGCCGCAAGCTCGGCGTCGATCGACCGTGCATGACCCGCGAAGTCGTGCTCCTGCCCCACACGGAGTACTACGCATGACCGCCCAGGAGTCTCCGGTGACCGAACAGGCCCAGGCCCCCGTCGATACCCACGCCACCTCGGGAACCGGCCGCCACGTCCGCTTCCGCGTCTCCCGGTTCAAGCAGGGCGACCAGCGGCCGCACCTCCAGGACTACGACGTGGAGATCGCGCCGGCGACCACGGTCCTCGACGCCTTGACGGCGATTCGCCGGGACCAGGACCCGACTCTGCTCCTGCGCCACTCCTGCTTCCACGCGTCCTGCGGGACCTGCGGAATGCGGGTCAACGACAAGGAAGCGCTGGCCTGCGTCACGGAGGTAAGCGACCTCGACTGCGACACGGTCAAGGTGGAGCCGATCGCGAACCAGCGCCTGGTTTCGGACCTGGTCACGGACATGATCGACTTCTACGATCGGTTCCGGGCGATCGGCCGGCCGTTGCTCCGCCAGAGTGAAGCCTTCCCGGACTCGGAGGTTGCGCCGGGAGTCGAAGAGCACCGCCGTTACGAGAGCTGCATCGAATGCGGACTCTGCTTGTCGGCCTGCCCGATCGTAGCCAGTGACGGCCGGTACCTCGGGCCGGCGGCGCTTGCGGCGGCCCAGCGTACCGTCGCCGAGCCGCGCGGTGGCGACACCTTCTCCGTCCTGCGTCTGACCGACGACGCCCAGGCGGCCTGGCGCTGCCACCTCTCCTTCGAGTGTTCGGAAGCCTGCCCGTCCAACGTGGATCCGGCCGGCGCCATCATGTTCATCCGCCGCAAGCTGGCAGGCCAGCGCGTCAACTCGATCTTCGGGAGGCGGTCATGACCGTACGGGAAGATAGGACAAGCCCCCGGCGCCGCGGCGTCTACGGCTGGGTCGATCCGCGCGGTCGCCGGCTGGGGCACTGGGCCTTCATCCTCAACCGCCTGACCGGCCTGGGCATACTTCTATACCTGGGGCTGCACCTGGTGGTGTTGTCGATGCTGGCCACCGGCCCGAATGCCTGGGACAACTTCGTCTCCCTTGCCCTGACGCCCGTCTTCCTGGCCATGGACGTGGTCCTGATCTTCGGTCTGCTGCTCCATGGGCTCAACGGCATACGCGTCACGCTCGTGGGTTTCGGCCTGGTGGTCGATCGCCAGAAGGCCCTCTTCGTGTCGCTGATGGTGATAGGGGCCATCGTCCTCGTTGTGGCGTCGCTCCACATATTCGAGGTGGGGTAAGCGATGGCTGAGCGAATCTCCGGAGACACCGAGATGACCGATCGGCCGGCCGATCGGGAGGTCGAGCGATCGACCTGGGCGCCTTCGAACGAGTCTGGGCAGCCGGCCTGGGGCTGGATCCTGCAGGCGGTCACCGGCGTGCTGGTCCTGTTCCTTCTCAGCTTCCACATGATCGCGAACCACTTCATGGTCACCAAAGGCCTGCGCGACGCCGCCTCCGTGGCCTCGTGGTTCTCGAACCCGCTCGTCGTGGTCCTGGAAGTGACCTTCCTGGTGGTGGTGACGTGGCACGCGCTGCTCGGCCTGCGCGCGATCATCTTCGACTTCGGCTTCAGCCCGAGGACGGAGCGCCGGATAACCTGGATTCTGACCGTGGTGGGCACCGTGGCGGTCGTCTATGGAATCTGCCTCACGGCGGTGATCGTCTCCCGGGGCTGATCCTCGGACTGGAGGCGTGGCGTGGCGGATTCGAGCGAGCCGCTGGTAGGCATCGTCGTCGTCTCCCATTCGGCGCGGATCGCCGAGGGTGTCGTCGAGTTGGCCCGGCAGATGGCCGGGCCCGAGGTGCCGCTCATCGCCGCCGGGGGCATGGCCGACGGCGCAATCGGAACGGATGCGGTGCTCATTGCCGAGGCGATCGCCCGGGCCGACGCCGGTGGTGGTGTGCTCGTGCTGGCCGACCTCGGCAGCGCGGTCCTGAGCACGAAGCTGGCCCTCGAGATGGTCGATCCGGAACTGGCCGCCCGGACCCGCTTGAGCAACGGACCGATCGTGGAGGGCGCGGTCGTGGCCGCGGTCCGGGCCAGGGGCGGCGCGACGGTCGACGACGTTCTCCGCGAGGCCGAGGCCGCGGCGTCGATGGTCAAGGACGCCGAGGCTGAGTCGGGCGATCTCTTCGCCGGCGCCGGCGCGGGGCCGGGCGTAGCGGCCGTAGCGTCCGGAGCGGCCGAGCTCGGCGGCGGGGCAGCCGGCGCCGCCGGCGGCGCCGGCACGTTCACGATCGAGGTCCGCAACCCGTCCGGCCTGCATGCCCGGCCGGCGGCGGAGTTCGCCGCTGCCGCCTCGCGGTTTCGATCCGCGATCGGTCTCGAGAACCTGACTTCGGGTACGGGCTCCGCCGATGCCAAGAGCTTGACTGCCGTTCTCAGTCGTGGAGTGGCGCACGGCCACGTCATTCGCGTGTCGGCCGAGGGAGAGGATCAGGACGCCGCGCTCGCGGCGCTGCTGTCGCTGGCCGCCGGCGGTTTCGGCGAGGGCAAGGCGGCGACCACGCGACCCGGGCCGGCCGCTGCCGCTGCTGCCGCCGTCCCGCCCGCGGCCGAGCTGCCGCCCGCGGCGCCCCGGCCGCGCCTGGCCGGAGCCATTGCCGGCACGCCGGGCGCGGCGGGCGTGGCCGTCGGACCCGTGTGGGTTTACGCCCCGCGGCCGTCCGGGGCCGCCGCTCAGCCGGCCGGCGCGACGTCCGACCCCGGCGAAGTCGTCCGTTCCGCCGCCGCGGAAGCCGCCGCCCAGCTCAACGCCCTGGCGGCGCGGGTACGGGGGCACCGTCGCGACGAAGACGCCGGCATATTCGAAGCCCAGGCCATGATTGCCTCCGACCCGCAGATCCTGGACGATGCCGCTGCGCGCGCTGCCGCCGGCATGGACCCGGCGCGAGCCGTGGAGTCGGCGGCGGGTGCGGCGGCGGAGCTCATGGAGGCCCTGCCGGACGCGCTCCTGGCGGCGCGGGGCGCGGACTTTCGCGACGTGGGTGCCAGGATTGCCCGGATCATTCGAGGCGAGTCGCTGACGCTGCCGGCCGTGCCCTCGATCGCGGTCGCGGAGGACCTGCCGCCCTCCGTCGCGGAGGAGCTGCCGGAAGATCTCCTGCTCGGAGTTGCGATCCAGGGCGGCTCGGCGACCGCGCACGTCGTGATCCTCTCCCGCGGCCGGGGCATTCCCGCCGTGGTGGCGGTGCCGGGGCTCCTCGAAGCGGCGGCGAAGGCGTCGGCCATCGCGATCGACGGCGAGTCGGGCGAGGTGGCCCTCGACCCGGACACGGCCACGCGGGCCGAGTTCGCGGCTCGCGCCGAGGCCCTGGCCGAGCGCCGCCGCGCGGCTGCCGCCATGCGCGGCAACAAGGGAGCGACTGCCGACGGGCAGCCCGTCGCCCTGCTGGCGAATATCGGCGGCCCGGAGGATGCCGGCCGCGCCATCGAAGCGGGCGCCGAGGGCGTCGGCCTCTTCCGCACCGAGTTCCTCTTCATGAAGCGCCGGACCGCGCCGACCGAGGCCGACCAGGTCGAGCCGTACCGGCGCGTCTTCGAGGCCTTCGGGCCCGATCGACCGGTCGTCGTCCGCCTGGCGGACATCGGCGGTGACAAAGACCTGCCTTACCTGGGCCTGCCGCACGAGGAGAACCCGTTCCTCGGTGTCCGAGCGATCCGCCTGGCCGAGCGGTCGCGCGAGCTGCTCGCCGCCCAGCTGCGGGCCATCTGGCGGGCCGCCGGGCAGGCCGGCGTGGTGCCCCACGTCATGGCGCCGATGGTCTCGACGCTGGACGACGCCCGGCTCCTGATCGAGCTGCGCGACGAAGCCCGTGCGGCGGTGGCAGCCTCGGGCGCGCCGCTGCCCGAGCGCATGGTCACCGGAATCATGGTCGAGGTCCCGTCCGCGGCGATCCTGGCTCGGGAGCTCGCGCGGCTGGTCGACTTCTTCTCGATAGGCACGAACGACCTGACCCAGTACACCCTGGCCGCTGATCGCTCCAACCCCGCCCTGGCGCACTTCCAGGACGCCCTCCATCCCGCGGTCCTGCGCCTCATCGGCGGCGTGGTCGCCGGCGCCGATGAGGCCGGCATACCCGTCGCGGTCTGCGGGGAGCTGGCCGGCGATCCGATCGGGGCGCTGGTACTGGTGGGCCTGGGCGTCGACGAACTCTCCGCGGACGCCGGCTCGCTCGATGACGTGCGCGCGGCCCTGGCCGCGGTGACGCGCGCTCAGCTGGCCGATCTTGCGCGTGACGCCCTCGCGGCCACCGATGCCGTGGGGGTCAGGTCGATGGCGCGCGAGCTTCTGCGGCCGCTCGGAGCGGGGCTCGGGCGCAGGCCGTGAGAATGGCGAGCCTGGGCAAGTCCGGCCTCCCCGTCAGCGAGATCGGGCTCGGCCTGGCGGCGATCGGCCGGCCGGGCTACATCAACCTGGGCCGCGACCGCGATCTCGGCGCCGATCGCAGCGTCGAGGCCATGCGCAGGCGAGCCCACGATGTGCTCGACGCCGCCTACGCCGGGGGCGTGCGCTACTTCGACGCCGCGCGCTCGTACGGCCTGGCCGAGGACTTCCTGGCCTCATGGCTGGACGCGCGCGCCTTCGGGCCCGGCGACGTGACCGTGGGCTCCAAGTGGGGCTACCGCTACACGGCCGACTGGCAGGTCGGAGCGACCGTCAACGAGATCAAGGACCACTCCGTCGCGAACCTCCGGCGCCAGGCCGCCGAGAGCCGCGGGCTACTGGGCGACCGGCTGCGCCTCTACCAGATCCACTCCGCCACTCTCGAGAGCGGCGTGCTTGGCGATCCCGAGGTGCTGGCCGAGCTGAGCTCGCTGGCCGCGGCCGGCCTAGCGATCGGGCTGTCGGTGAGCGGGCCCCGGCAGTCGGACGTGATCCGTCGCGCGCTCGAGGTCCGAGTCGACGGCCGCCCGCTCTTTGCCTCGGTCCAGGCCACGTGGAACCTGCTCGAGCCGTCGGCCGGACCGGCGCTGGCCGAGGCCAAAGCCGCGGGCTGGGGAGTGATCGTCAAGGAAGCGCTGGCGAACGGCCGCCTCGCGACGTTCCCGCCGCCCGCGGCCCTCGCGGCGCCGGGTTCGCCGGCTTCTCGGGCGCGGCCCTGGCCGCTCGAGAGCGTGGCCGGGCGCCTCCACTGCGCCGCCGACGCCGTGGCCATCGCCGCCGCGCTGGCTCAGCCATGGTCCGACGTCATCCTTTCGGGAGCGGTCAGCCCGGAGCAGCTGGCCGGCAACCTGGCCGCGGTCGACGTGCGGATCTCGCCCGACGACCTGGCCGAACTCGCGTCCATGGCCGAGCCGCCGGCGTCGTATTGGGCGACTCGAGCGGCGCTGGCCTGGGCCTGACCGCCCAGAGGCCGCCGAGGAAGGGGGCCTCGCGATGCCGGCCGCGTCCCCCGTGCCGGCCGCTCGCCGCTTGCCGGCCGCGCGCCGCTCGCCGGCCGCGCCGTGCGAGCCGAGACCACGAGCCGCGCCCCGGCGCAGCGACAAGTCGCGGCCCGCACCGTGAATCAGCAGGCTCGGCTGCGGATCCGCTCTGATAAGATTGTGCACACGCTCACGACTGAGCAAATGATCGGGCCGCCTGGGGTTGGCAGTTGGAAGATAACGCCGGCCAGAGCCTGTACGAATTCCTGGCGCGCATCGCCCATCGTTACTACGTCGACGATCGGACGCAGGAGGAGATCGCGCGCGAGTTCGCCCTGTCGCGGGCGAAGGTTCAGCGCCTGCTCGTCCAGGCGCGTGAGGCCGGCGTAGTCGAGATCAGGATCCAGGCCCCGCCGTGGCTCCACCTGGAGCTCGAGGACGGTCTGGCGACCGAATTCCATCTGACCGACGTGATCGTCAGCACGTCGCAGGCGGACCCGCAATCGCAGCGCGAGGCTGTCGCCCGGAGCGCGGCCCGATACCTCGAACGTCGCCTCGGCAAGGGAGCCATCGTGGCCGTGGGCCATGGTCGTGACACCGGCGAGGTGCCGCGGTTCTTCCGGCCGGGCCGCCGGCTCGACTGCACGTTCGTCAGCGCCATGGGCGGCTCGCCGCGGGTCGATGCCCCGACCAACCCCAACGAGATCTGCCGCGCGCTGGCGCAACAGTGCGGCGGCCGGGCCGAGAGTCTGTACGCGCCGGCCTACGTCGAGAGCGAGGAGATGCGTGATGGGCTGCTCCAGCAGGAAGCCATCTCGCACACCCTGCGGCTTGCCGCGCAGGCGAGCGTCGCCCTCGTCGGCATCGGCGGCACCAACGAAGACTGCACGATGGTCCGCAGCGGCTGTCTCTCCACCGATGAGATAGCCCGGCTCGTGGGCCAGGGGGCCGTTGGCGACGTGCTCGGGAACTACATGGACGTCGATGGTCGGTTGATCGCGGCGCCCCATCGGGACCGCCTGGTGGCCCTGTCCGTAGACGAGCTGCGCCGTATCGAGACCGTTGTCGCGGTCGTGAGCGAGGCCGAAAAGCCGCTCGCGATTCTCGGCGTCCTGCGAGCGGGAGTCATCGACGTCCTGATCGTCGACGAAGCCAACGCCCGGGCCGTGCTGGACCTGGTGCGCCGCGGCGGCGAATCGGGTGACCCGGCCGGCCGCGAAGAGGTTCCGGCGGGCAAGAAAGCAACCACCCGGGCTACCGGCAACAAAAAAGGAGTGGTCGGCTCGACGAAGGATTGATCAGCCGCACGGCGGTGGCGTAACCGGCTCGGCCGCTGGTCACGGCGGGCTCGGCTCGGCCGCGGGAGTTGGCGTAAGCCCGACAGCGAAGCGTCCCAAGGAGGTTCTGGAGTGCCGATAGTTTCAACGAAGGAGATCCTTACCAGGGCATTTGCCGAGCGCTACGGTGTCGCAGCCATCAACGTCATCAACGACCTGACGATGGAGGCCGTCCTCGCCGCCGCCGAGGAGCTGAAAGCCCCCGTCATCCTCCAGACCTCGGTCAAGCACGTGAAGATGACCGGGCTCGACGCCATGTACGCGATGTGGGTGGAGTACACGAAGCACGTCTCCGTCCCAGTCGCCCTGCACCTGGACCACTGCCCGGAGCGCGACGTAATCAGCGCCTGCCTCGCCAAGGGCTGGAGCTCGGTCCTCTTCGACGCCAGCAAGCTCTCAGTCGAGGAGAACAAGCGCCAGTGCGCCGAGGTCGTCGCCGAAGCCCGCCGCTACGGCGCCGACGTCGAGGGCGAGATCGAGGGCTTCAAGCGGACCGAGGAGATGACCGGCGACGAGGCCGAGCACGTCCAGAGCCTGCAGACCGTCATCGACTTCGTCCACGCGACCGGCGTCGACGTCTTCGCGCCTGCGATCGGCAACGCTCACGGCATGTACAAGACGACGCCACACCTCGACAGCCAGCGGGTCACCGACATCGTCGAGGCGACCGGTATTCCGGTGGCGCTCCACGGTGGCACCGGCATGACCCCGGAGCAGTTCAGCGACCTGATCGCCCGCGGCTGCGCCAAGGTGAACATCTCCACCGCGCTCAAGATCGCCTACATGAAGTCCGGTTACGACTTCATGACCGAGCACCCGGGCGACTACGATCCGCCCAAGATCTTCACCGCTCAGCGCGCCGCGGTCATGGAAATGGCCAAGTACCACATCCGGTTGTTCGGCAGCGAAGGCAAGGCCTGGACATGAACGCGCTGGTCTTCGACTGCGACGGCGTCCTCGCGGACACCGAGCGGTACGGGCACCTGCCGTCGTTCAACCAGACCTTCGTTGAGTTCGGGCTCCCTCTCGAGTGGTCGGAGGAGGAGTACGGGCGAAAGCTGCTGATCGGAGGTGGCAAGGAGCGCATGGCCAGCGAGCTGACGCCCGACTTCGTCCGGGCCAACGGGCTGCCGGCCGACCCCGACGCGCTGGCGGCCGAGGTCGCGAAGTGGCACAAGCGCAAGACCGCCCTCTACACCGAGATGGTCGCCGCCGGCAAGCTGCCGCCCCGGCCGGGCATCCGGCGGGTGATCTCCGACGCGCAGGACGCGGGCTGGAAGCTGGCGGTGGCCTCGACCTCCGCCGAGGCGTCGGTCCACGCCATCCTCGAGTACGCGGTCGGCAAGGAGCGCGCCGACCGCTTCGACGTCTTCCTGGCCGGCGACTGCGTTCCCAAGAAGAAGCCGGCGCCCGACATCTACCTCCTCGCGCTCGAGAAGCTCGGCGTCGACCCCGCCGAGGTGCTCGTCGTGGAGGACTCCCGCAACGGGCTCGAGGCGGCCTACGCCGCGGGCCTGCGTTGCCTGGTAACGGTCAACGGCTACACCGAGAAGGAGGACTTCAGCGAGGCAATCCTCGTGGTTTCGTCCCTGGGTGATCCGGATGGGGAGCAGACGACCGTCATCGCCAACCGCTCGGCCGCGCGGCCGGGTGCGTACGTGACGCTCGCCGACCTCGAGGCCTGCCTCGCCCCGTAGCTCCGTCCGGCCACCCACCGAAGCAAGGAGAAGGAGGCCCATATGGCTAAGGCGTCGTTCGACGACGTCGACCTCGTGCTCAAGACGATGGCCACCACGATCGTCGACAACGCGGAGTACTTCGCCCAACTCGACTCGATCGTCGGGGACGGCGACTTCGGCTTCTCGTTGCGCAACGGGTTCGAGGTCGTGGTCGCCGACTACGACACGTTCGACAAGTCGAGCGTGGGAGCCGTGCTCAAGAAGATCGGCCTCACCCTCGCCGGCAAGGTCGGAGGGGTTTCCGGCCCCATATGGGGCACGGCCTTCCTCCGGGCGGGCGTCGCGGCCGGCGATCGGACCGAGCTGGCGCCCGAAGACGTGATCGCGATGTTGCGCGCCTCGATCACGGGAATCATGGCCCGCGGCGGCGCCTCGCTGGGCGAGAAGACGCTGCTGGACGCCCTTGTTCCGGCAACCGATTCCATGGAGGCGGCGATCGGCGACCCGACGATGCAAGGCGACCACGGCGTCAAGGCGATCCAGCGGGCCGCGGACGTGGCGGTGAAGGCGGCGGAAGACACCAAGTCCATGCTGGCGATGCGCGGTCGGGCCGCGTACACCGGCGAGCGGA
>Ga0182027_10014140_pt1 | contig 11071 bp, 5 predicted proteins | sample 712E1DmetaG_FD_121300 | JGI IMG/M metagenome (GOLD analysis project Ga0182027, IMG submission 121300) | Permafrost microbial communities from Stordalen Mire, Sweden - 712E1D metaG (Illumina Assembly) | ecosystem: Environmental > Terrestrial > Soil > Wetlands > Permafrost | place: Sweden...
CTCGAGCGTGACTGGTGGCGGATTCGGAACCATCTCGGGTGTGACCCAGAACTCGAATCGCGAGTTGCGTTTCTCGGGTCGAGTGAACTTCTAAGCGGCAATTCGCAGCAACCGCAACCCTTGAGCCGGCCGCATGATATGCGGCCGACTCGCTGAAAGCAGCCAAACTTTTCTCTTGCACGCGAAATCATTTTCATGCTGCTGGCGGAGCTGTCGATCCGCGCACCACCAGGCTGGTGGAGACCAGGAACTCGCGCTTCATCTTCAGATTGCCGGAGTCTTCCGCCTGCAGGCGAAGAGTCTCGAAGGCGGCGCGCGCCAGATCGATGCGAGAGCAGCGGATGGTGGTCAGCGGAGGCAGCGTGAACTCGGCGAAGTTGATGTCGTTTGACCTGTTTTGGGAGCAGAGGGTCGGGCGGGCCGACTCAGCTGTCTCACGTCCGGTTTGACCGCGTCACAGAGCCTGATAATTATTCCCACTTTCCCTGGCCGTTAGGAAATGAAACCTTATCCTCCCTTGAAGACCTCCACCCGTGATTCCCCACCCGTGATTGGCCCGTTTCACACGTATTTCGCCGTATTCAGGCAGCCCACGAAGTCTTGTAAGTAGCTGGAAACTCAGTTTATTAAGGCCCTGAAAAGGCCTGCGTCGGCGGTTCAATCCCGTCCGTGGCCACCACTTTAGAATCAACTACTCATCTAATAGCGTGGAATTCCTAAAACGTCACATCATCTCTAAGATGAATACTGCCTTACCGCCCGAGATACACCCGGTACTGCTGCTCCAGCACGCCGGCGGCGCGGGCCAGGGCCAGCTTGGAGAGGTTGTACTGGTAGAGGCTTTCCACCAGATTGCTCTGAGCGGCGGCCAAGGTGGCCTGCGCGGTGACCAGGGGCAGGTTGTCGTCCACGCCGGCGTTCACGCGGTCGGTCTCGTCGCTGAGCGCGCGGGTGGCCAGATCAACGTTGGAGCGGGCCACTTCAACCAGTTTTGAGGTTGCGTCCACATCAAGCAGCGCCGAGCGCACCTGCTGGTCGATCTTACCGCGCAGGTCGGCCAGTTGGGCGTCCACAGCGGATCTCTCGGCCTGCGCCGTTTCTACGTCGCCGCGCAGTTTGGCCTCGCGGAAGAGCGGCACGCTCAGGCTGCCCACGGCGGCGAAGTTTCCGTGCGCGCCGACGCCGGTCACTTCGCTCACGCTGTAGTAGCCGCCAAAGCTGAGACTGGGCAACCGCTGGCTGCGATAGGCGGCGTGGATAGCCTTGAATTCGATCGCCTGATTCTGCAGGGTCCGATAGTCCTGGCGGTTCTGATAGGCAACGGCGCGAACCTCTTCGGGAGTTTGCGTGGCCAGTTCGCTGTAAGGCGCAGGGTCGGTGAGGGCGATCTTCTGGCCGGGGTCGATGCCGATCTCGCGCTTGAGCAGGATCAGATCCTTTTCGAGAGTGTTTTCAGCGGCGATGAGCGCCTGCTGCTGGGCCTGGAGCTGGACCCGCGCCCGCAGTTCGTCCAGATTGGAGACGGTACCGGCCTCGTGGGCGGCGTGGGCCTGGTTGAACAGCACCTGAGCGGCGGCTTCAAGGGCCTTGGCGTTGTCCACCTCGCTCTGGGCGGCAATGGCGTGCAGATAAGCCGCTGCAACCTGCTGCACCACCTCGCCGCGCGCCGACATCCGGGCAAAATGGGCCGCGTTCTCCGCCGCGCCTGCCGCTTTGAAAGCGGCGATCACCGGGCCGGAGAAGAGCATCTGGCTGTAGTGGATTTGCCCGTCGGTCAGGTCGTCGCGGGTGATGTAGGAGAGCCCGGCGGGTATCTTGCCGCCGGGAAACAGCCCGGCAAATTTGCTAATGACGCCCGGCCCAAAGCCCAGCGCGGCCAGGTTGTGCTGGTAAACGCCGGTCGAGCCGGTAAGGGTAATGGTGGGAAGGAAATTCTGGAGCGCCTCGTTCTTTTGCCCCTGGAGCGCCCTTTCACTGTTCTCGGCTTGCTTAAGCCCGAGGTTGTTTTTGAGGCCGAGGCCGATCGCCTCGTCCAACGAGAGTTTCAGAGTCTCGTCGCTGGCCGGATGGGCGGTCACGCTGCCGAAAAACGGGTTGGTGGCAGAGCTAGGGTTGGGCGACTGCGCGTAAGCGGCCTCTCCCGCTCCGGTCAAGGCCGCCATCGCAAGAAACACCGGCGCCGCTGCCCGCCAGAGACCAAAATGTTGCGCTCGATTCACTGTCCTTATTCTCTCAGATGAAGCATCAGCCGGGAGGATTCCGGGGCGGGCGGAAAGCCTGCGGAAGGCGGCTAGGCCGGTTTCCATGCGGAGCCCAATGCCCCTGAGAAGGCCGCAGTTACCTTTGGGGAAATTTTTATTGATGAACAAGTTACTATGGCTGCACCGTTACGGTAAACTGTTGCTCGCACAATGGACATGTCCAGCATCTCTGTGAACAATCTGGCCAAGGCCTGCGCCCACTCCTCCGATGCGGTGGAATGGGAGGAATTTCTGCGCCGTTGCACGCCCCTGGCCTCGCTGGTAGCATTGCGCGTCTCCCGGCTTTGGATGAGCAGCCCATCTCCGGCAACGGTAGACGATATCGTGCAGGAGGTGTTCCTGAAATTGTGCGAGCGGGAGCGCCGCATTTTGAGGGATTTCGAGCCTCGTGGAGAGGATTCCTTTCTGGGCCTGCTGCGCATCGTTTCCGCCTCGGTGGCCAACGACTACTTTCGCCGCATCTCCTCGCAGAAGAGGGGTGGCAAAGTGGTAACAACCCCGCTTACAGAGGATGCGGCTACCCGGCCCGCAGCCGGCGCTTCGCAGGCTGCGCAAATGCGGCGGACGGTACTGCTATCTGAACTGGACCGCATGCTGCGTTCGGCGCCGGAAGTGATCGGAGAACGCGACCGCGCCCTGTTTTGGCTCTATTATCTGCAAGGACTTACGGCGGAGGAGATTGCCCGTCTGCCGGTTGCCGGACTGACGGCCAAGGGCGTGGAGAGCGTGTTGCGGCGCGTAACCGGGTGGTTGCGCAAAGAGATTGAAAGGCGAAGACCGGAAGACCAGAATGAATCCGGTCAGGGAAAGAAACCGTTTTGTGAAAGGAATGTTGCTCCCATCCCCGATACATAAAGTGCAGCTATGAAGGATGATTTAACCTCCAATCCGGAGAACCACTCTGAAGATGCCCTGGCAAGGGCGTTGGAGGAAGTGATTGATGGGCGAGCGTTCCGTCGCGGGGATTCGCGGGCAGACGATGCGAGCTTGCCGTTGGAGGACGCTTGTCCCGAGCCCGGCGAGTGGCTGCGGCTTCTAAGCGGTGAAGCGCGCCCGGAGGATACGGATGCGTTGCTGGCCCATGCGGCAGCTTGCCGCGCCTGCGCGGCGCGTCTTCGCATGTTGTCGGAGGATGCCTCACCGGAAGAGACCGCTGGGGTTGGCAATCAGGCTTCTAGTTCCCGCGAGTGGCAACAAAAGCTGGCCGTAGAACTTGCCCGCACTCCACATCGCCAGGCGCAGAAGCGGGCGGCGCGGCTGTACCTCTGGGCTGGAGCAGGCCTGGCCGCATCGCTGGCTATCGCTGCCGTGCTCACCATCTGGTGGCAGCACGTAAATACGCCGGAGCGGCTGCTGGCCGAGGCCTATACCCATTCCCGCATCTTCGATCTGCGCATGGCGGGAGCCGGTTTTGCTGAAGTAACCCCGCAATCGCATCTTCGCGGCAGCGCAACGGGCCGCGAATCGTCGAAGCTGCTGGATGCGCGCGCCCGCATCGAACGCCAGTTGGAAAATGCTCCCCAAGACTCGCATTGGCTCCAGCTCGAGGCACGCGCCGACCTGCTGGAAGAGAAATTCGATCCGGCCATCGACATCCTCGACCGCCTACTGGCCGCCGGTCCGGCCACTCCCAGTCTGCTGGTGGACGATGCGGCCGCCTACTACCAGCGCGGAGTCGCCACCGGAAACGAAAACGATCGTGCCACGGCTCTCGATTCCCTGCGCCGCGCCGACGAACTGGCTCCCGGCGACCCCCTGGTCCTATTTAATGAAGCCATTGTCATGGAGGATCGTGGCCAGGTGATGAACGCAGTCGAGACCTGGAACCGGTATCTGCGCTTCGAGCGCGATCCCCGCTGGCTGGCCGAGGGACGTCGCCGTCTATCTGACCTGGAACAAAAACTGAATCAGTTGAAGGCCCATCGCAGCCGGATGGAGCAGTATCTGGCCACTCCACAGGCGATGCGCGCGCTGGCGGCCGATCCTGGCGCGCTGTCTGCAATCGACGAGGAACTTTCCAGCACCCTGCTGCCCAAGCTGCTGCGTGACGGCTTCCCTGTTCCGATGGACCGTTCCCGCGGCTCCCCGTGCGCAGAAGATTGCCAAGCCGCGCGCACTCTGCTCCTCGCCCTTGCCGCCTCCTTAGAACGCACCCATCGAGACACCTGGCTCTCACAGCTTTTTTCCCCCGTCTCTTCCACTCCCGGTTCTTTTCCGCTCAATCAAAATTTCCTCCAGGCCACCCAGGCCCTTGCCCAGGCCATCGATGCGGATGTTCAGGGCGATTACCTCGCCGGCCAACAGTGGGCGCTCAAAGCCAGCCGTCTCTTTCATGGGATGGGCAACACCGCGGGGGAAGACCGCGCGGAAGTGGAGCGGGCTTATGCGCTACAGCGCTCCAACGATCTCGTTGGCTGTTACCGAGTGGCGCATCCGCTGCTGGGCCGCAACCCGCAGTTTGTATGGATTCAAATTCACAACCTCACGGAAGATACCCAATGCGATTCCTCCCCTGGAACTGCTTCGGAGAACAATCCATTCTTTCTGCGCGCGGTCAGCCTGGCTCACGATTATCACTATGCGCTGCTCGAGTTGCGGGCCAGGAACCTGCTGGGGGCGGCGGCAGTCGATGCGGGCGATACCGAGGCAGCATGGCGGGTCTATCTGGCTACGGTTCGCCGGTTCTACGGCGGCGACTATCCCGCCTGGCGCCTCTATACCACCCTGTCCGGGTTGGAAGAGCTGGAGCAAGCCACTCCGCGCATCCATCTCACCCTATTGCTTCAGCGAGAGGTGGTTGGCGTTCTTGAGCTGACCCAGGCGCGTGAATTGATCCCGACCGAGAGGTTCAAACTGGCCGCTGCCGCCATTCGCGCCGGGGCGCTCTCCGAGGGCCAGGAGCAGATGCGGGTTGCGGAAAGCGAGTTGGCAGCCAATGGCGGCGGAAAGTCCGTTCAGGGCTATCTGGCAGAAAACGAGATCGCCATGGCGAACCTCTATCTTGACCGCCGGGACCAGGGTACGGCGGCAAAGATGCTCGATGCTGCGAACGGCCATATGGCCGGCGAGCGGAACACGTATCTTCAGAAATCCTATGCGGTGGTTTACGGCCAACTGGAACTGGCACGGGGCCATCCGGAAGCGGCTGAATCCTTGCTGCGGGATGCGATTATCGAAGAGGAACGCCTGGCAGGCAAGGCGGATGCCGAAGGTATCGCCCGCGCCCAGCAGGATCGGACCCTGTATGCCGTTCTGGCCGGCGTGTGGCTGGCGCAGGGCCGCTCCGGCGAGGAGGTTCTTGCTCTTTGGGAGAGATACCGGCTCAGAATTCTGGGCAATCCGGTTTCCGCCTGTCCGGATAAGGGGCTTGCCTGCCTGACACCGAGGCTGACCGGCGCTCTGGCGCGGCTCGGACAAGATCGTGTGCTGGGACAGATCGTTCTGCTGGATCGGCTGCTTCTCTACCGGGCCACTGCCCAAGGGGTGGTCTGGACCTTGGTTCCCATACGCAAGGAGGACCTGCTGGCGGCAGCAACGCCGTTGGAGCGCGCGGTCAGTTCGCCCACAACTCCACTGGACTCCGTCGATCGCGCGGCTCGCCGGATGGGCGGTATCCTGCTCGATCCACTTGGTCCGCTCAATGAAACGGCTGCCGCAAATAGTCAACTGCTGCTGGAGTCCGATCCTCTGCTCGGCAATCTGCCTTGGCCGTCCGTCGCCAACGCGGCCGGTCCCATCGGCCTGCGATTCAATCTGGAGGAAACGCCGTCTCTCCTGCTCGACCGCAGGCCTGCGCTGGCCGGAGCTTCTGCAACCAAGCCAACCGGCAAACCTCTCATCGTGGGAGTTTCTGTTGCCTCACCTGAGACCGAACTCTTGCCGGAAGTGCTGAACGAAGCCAGGGCGGTGGCCCGCTTCGGCAACGAGCCGAATCTACTGCTGGCCGATCAGGCGACCCAAGCGCAGGTTGCCGCTCGGCTGACGACGGCCTCGACAATTCACTTTGCCGGTCACGCCGCCGAGCAGGATGGCGTCATGCGCTTGCTGCTGGCTCCCGCGAGAACGGCTCCTACTGGCAGGAGCCCCGCTGGCGTAGTTACGGACAAGCCTTACCTGGATAGCGCCATGTTTCGCAGGCATCCCCCCCGGGCCGCCCGTCTGGCCGTCTTCTCCGCTTGCTCCACGGGGAAGAGGGAAGAAGGCTGGAATCACGGCATGGGAGATATCGTAGACACGCTGGCTTTCCTCGGCGTTCCCGATGTGGTCGCCACTCGCTGGCAGATCGACTCCGCCTCTGCCGTTCCCATGATGGACGCTTTTTATGGCGGCCTGGCAAAAGGACTCAGCGTTCCCCAGGCCCTCACTGCGGCGCGGCAGTCACTCATCCGCGACGTTCGCTACCAGCATCCTTATTACTGGGCGGCTTACTATGCCTCCGGTTGGGGAAACTCCAACTTGAGTCAGGTCTTTCACGGCCCCCGATAACCTGCTGCGACCGGATGGCCCGGTTCTGGCTCCCGAGACTCTGGGTTTTGCCGCCTACTCATTCCGGATCGCCTTGATCAGGACCTCGATCGTTCGCTTCTTGAGCCCGGCCAATTGAGCTACCCTGCTCTCTTCATCATCGAGGGTAGCTTTGGGCATCTTAAGGGCGTCCTGCCATTCCGCGACTAACAGGCCAGCCTCAGCGCGCGTAGTTGCGTCGATGGCCGTAAGGTCTCCATTCGCAATCAAAGCGATTTGCGCAGCCAGTTGCGAGGAAGTAAGCGCCCAGAAATTGGTTCTGGAATTCTCAAGCTCCATTGGAAATCCCTCCTAACCGCCGGCCGATAGCTCGCGGTCATTAGCGATGCAATTATCCGCCTGGCTCAGCCGGGCAATCATAACGGAAGCCAGTCCGCCGTGTCGATGCACCTTCAACGCTACATGAGGTCAGTGTAGTTTGGTCCAATTTGATGAGATAAGTAAGGCTGGATGACTTACTTATGCCTACTTGAAAATCGGTCCAATTGACCCCGCATTGTCGCCTAACTGCGGGTCCACGCGAAAATCCCATACCGACTGGTTGATGTCGGAGGCCGACAGAATCTCCACCAGCGCGTACTCGCCGATGAGCAGCGCATTTTGCGGCTGAATACGCAGCCAGTGCTTGCCTGGCAGCACCTCCACCTTGGCTGGGATCACGTCTTCGTCCTGGGTGACCGTGCCGGCGGGGCTCATGTGGATGGCGCCCACGATGCGCACGGCTCTGCGCTCGTCCACGCGGACGATGGCGAACCCCGACGTGGCCGAATGCCCGCCATGCTTGCGGCTGGCAACCTCCTTTGCGCCGCCCGTGTCTACCGTCATGGCGTGGGAGAGCACCTTCTCGGCGTCGTCGCGCGCATTGAGCGAGAGATAGATCGCCGGATCGTTCACGTGCAGGTGAACCTTGGCGTGCGCGCCCTCCAGCTCCAGGCTGGCCTTGGCCCCGGTCAGTGGATTCAGCGTACTCAGCCCGTGTTTGGTCTTGGCATTCATATTCAGTTCCGAGGGCGTCAGCTCCACCAATTCCGGCGTGCCCTCAAAGGTGTCCAGCGCAAAGACGCCATCCTCATCGGGCAACTCCAGTCCCTTGGCTACCTCGGGCATGCGGGCCTTTTGCTCGTCGCGTTCGGCTGCCTCTTCCTTGTCGATGTCTTCAGCCTCCTTCATGGCCGGCGAAGGCTCTTCCACGGCAGCCGTGGCGTGATCGCGTTCCCATTTGCGTGTCGCCTCCCAGTCCACCAGGTCCACGGGCAGCTCCTCCCAGTCGCCGCCGCGTTCCAGGGAGATATAGCGCACCCGGTCACCCACAATCTCGTATTTGCGCACCAATTGGTAGTTGCCGTCCTTCAGAATGAGGCGGTGGTTGGTGGCCATGCCGGGCACGTCGGGCTTCAGTGGCAGGGGCTTCTGGGTCTGCGCCGCCGCTGCCGTTGCCGCCAGCAGAAGAATCGCCAGGAAACCGGTCAGCAGCAGCCGCAAATGAGGAAATATGGTCATTGCCCCACAGTTTAGACGAACGGGGCCGGCCTGCGTTGGCTGCCCCGATCCGGCGAAAACTGGATATTCCCGTAACCTGGATCGGCACTTCCGCATCCAATATTGTGTATTCTGAATACGGGGGCACTTCCGTTGAACGGATTCTGGGCGCATTTCCGCAGGGTAGGCCAGCCAAAGCCAGGCGCTTTGCCGTTGGTTACCGTGGTGTGTCTTGCCCTGCTGGCGCTGTTGGCTACGGTCCAGGTAGCGCACATGCATCCGATCGGCAATGATGCCGACCATTGCACGCTGTGCATCGTGATGCACACGGCAGCGCCCGTAGCGGTTACAACCGCCGTAATCGTGCTGGCTCAGATCGAGAGATCCGCCCAGGTTTTTGTGCCGCAAACGGTCATCCGGCACTGGCACCCCAAGCTCTTTACACGCCCCCCTCCCGCTGGCTGCTAGCCCATCTTTCCGGATTCCTTCTTGAACGTTGCTTTGGGACTACCCTGAAACTCCTTCCCCGAAGGAAAAGTACAGGCAACCTTTCAAGCTGATCCTTCTAAGTCCGGAAAAGATACTCCTGCATTCGTCAGGTTGCGCGGCATTTTCCCCGGCAGCCTGGTTCCAGCAGCCGTCAGCCATTATTCGGAGGCTCTTATATGCCGTTCAAACGCGGCTCGAATTTCGCGATTCTTTCCCTACTCGTCTTGCTCTTCGCGGCGCTTTACGCGCCTGCGCAAAGCGGCAACTCCGGTCAGGTGCGCGGCACGGTCACCGACCCTTCCGGTGCCGTGATTCCGGGCGCGACAGTTCACCTGGTCAACGCCGTCAGCGGGCTAGACCGGACTGTGACCACCGACGTCGATGGCCAGTTCGAGTTTTCCAGCATCCCCTTCAACCCCTACCGGATCAACGTCTCGGCCAACGGGTTTGCGGCTATGGGTAAGAGCTTTGAGATTCGCTCCTCGGTGGGCACGAATCTCAAACTGGTTCTCCAGATCGCCACCGCCAGCTCCACCGTTACGGTGGAGGCCTCGGGCGACCTGGTCGAAACCGACCCAACCTTCCACACCGACGTAGACCGTGAGCTGTTTGCCAAACTGCCCCTGGAGAGCGAGTCCTCCGGAATCAGCTCGCTGGTGACGCTCTCCACCCCTGGCGTGGCGGCCGATTCCAACGGCCTCTTTCACGGCCTCGGCGATCACGCGCAGAACTCCTTCTCCGTAGACGGCCAGGCCATCACCGACCAGCAAAGCAAGGTCTTCTCCAACCAAATTCCACTGGACTCCGTACAATCGCTCGAGGTCATCAGCGGCGCGCCCCCGGCCGAGTTCGGTGACAAGACCAGCGTTGTTATCAAGGTAACTACCCGCTCCGGCCTCGATACTCCCAGGCCCACCGGCAGCGTCTATTCGTCCTATGGCTCCTTCGGCTCGGTCAATACCGGCTTCAACCTGGCCATGGGCAAGAAGAAAGCGGGCGACTTTATTGCCGGAAACTTCCTAGACACCGACCGCTTCCTCGATCCGCCGGAGTTCAAGGTCTTACATGATCGTGGCAACGAGACCAACGTCTTCAACCGCGCCGATTACCGCTTCAACGCGAATGACACCGTGCAGTTGAACCTGGGCTACACTCGCTCTTGGTTCCAGACGCCCAATACCTACGACAACCTGAACCCCGCCCAATTCAACGGTTCGCTGGCTTCCGGTTCATTGCCCGCGACGGATCAGCGGTCGCAGATCGGCACCTACAACGTTGCGCCTACCTGGACCCACGTAGTGAACGCGGACACTGTGCTCAACACGGGCGCTTTTCTGCGCAAGGACCAATTCGACTACTACCCCAGCCACAATCCTCTCTCCGACCTGGGGCCGGCCAACCTGCAACGCGAGACCGTCTCGCAGAGCCGCAGCCTGGCCAACCTTGGCGTCCACTCCGACGTCTCCTGGAGCCAAGGCCCGCAAAACGTGAAGGCCGGCGTCACCTATCAGCAGACGCTCCTGCGCGAGAGCTTCGGCCTGGGAATTGTCGATCCCGCGCTGAACGCGCCCTGCCTGGATGCCAACAACAATCCGGTCCCCGGATTCATAGACCCCTCGCAGTGCGCAGCCGCCGGCTATCAGCCGAACGTTGCCGCCAACCCCAATGCTGCGTCGCCGTTCAACCCTATTCTCGGCTGCTATGACCTTACCCGGCCCGCGCCCTCCGCAAACGATGGCTGCGCCTCATCCACCGGCGGCGACTACTTGTTTCGCGGCCGCGCCGACGTGAAGGAACTGGCCCTCTACATTCAGGACTCGATCACGGCCGGCAACTGGCTCCTCAACGTGGGCATTCGCGGCGATCTCTACAACGGGCTCACCGTGGCCCGCCAGGCCGAGCCGCGCCTGGGCCTCAGTTACCACGTCAAGCCGACCAATACCGTTCTCCGCGCCTCGTATGCCCGCACGCTGGAGACGCCCTTCAACGAGAACCTGATCCTCTCCAGCAAAGGTTGCGACTCTGCCGTGATTCAGGGCCTGGTTCCGTGCGTTACGGCATCGCTACCATCCGGATTCCGCAACGAGTTCCACGCCGGCTTCCAGCAGGGCGTAGGCCGGTACTTTGTTCTGGGCGGCGACTACATCTGGAAGTACACCCACAACAGCTTCGATTTCAGCGTATTGGGCAACACGCCCATCTTTTTCCCCATCGATTGGCGCAACTCGAAGATTCCGGGCTTTGCCGCCAATGCCAGCGTGCCCAACTTCCACGGTCTGTCCGCGGAGATCGTCATGTCCAGCGTTGCCGCCCGCTTC
>Ga0182027_10014142_pt1 | contig 11070 bp, 5 predicted proteins | sample 712E1DmetaG_FD_121300 | JGI IMG/M metagenome (GOLD analysis project Ga0182027, IMG submission 121300) | Permafrost microbial communities from Stordalen Mire, Sweden - 712E1D metaG (Illumina Assembly) | ecosystem: Environmental > Terrestrial > Soil > Wetlands > Permafrost | place: Sweden...
CAACGCCTCGAGGCGTTGCCGCATCTTTTGCCCGACCGCCTCAGGGCTAAGGTTGGCCCTCACAAACGCGCGGCCGGCATCCGAGAGCCGGGCTCGCAAGTCCCCGCTTTGGGCGATGCTCCTCATGTGACTGGCGGCCTGCTCCACATCCGGATCCGCCCACAGACTCCCCGGATCGTACGGTGCAGAGTCCCACCCCACCGGCACCATCTTATAATCCACCAGCAGCGAGTTGTCTCGAAGCGTGAAGTCCGTGTTGCCGGAATAGCCCGTCGCGATCACCGGCTTTCCCAGGTACATTGCCTCGGCCAGCACCAGACCGAAGCCCTCGGACCGGTGCAGAGACACGAAGCAGTCGGAGCATTGGATGAGGGCGTACATTTCCTCCCGCCCGAGAGTGGCGTCGATGATCCGGACCGCTGTCGATGAGCCGCACGCGTTCCTCAGCTTCTCCATACTATCCGGACCGGCTTCCCCGTGGTTGGCTTTGAGCACCAACTGGCAACCGGACTGCTCCGGAAAAGCGAGCTGGAATGCTCGTATGGCGGCCAGCGGGTTCTTTCTCTCCATGACGCTCAGAACGTCGAAGGCGGCCAGAAAAATGAACTGGCCCTGGGCCAGCCCGAAGTGCTGGCGATCTATGCCTGAGGGCACCACCGGACTCACTGCGTAGGGGATCATCAGCACCGGCACCGTGGCCTTGCGCTCGACCGCCTTGCGGCAGAAACTGCTCGGCGTCCAGATCTCGCGATACGGTGCGAAGGCGCTCATCCAGCGGTTGGGGAACTCGTCCAACTCCCAAGTCCAGAAGCCTATGTTCAGTCGATGGGCGTAGAACTGCTTGCCGAGCCTCTGCCTGGTCGCGGCGGTCTGGTCCGCATTCACGTAGAACAGGTTTGCGAAGTACGGGAACTCCGTGGACATCGCCGCTCCCGGTTCGTCGTCTGCCGAACGCAGGCTGGTCGGGACACCGGCCGCCCGTAAAGCCCCATACGCCTCGCGCGCCGACTGTCCCACGCCGGTCGGCGCCTGAAAAAGCCCGACCAGGTTCACGCCGAACTCTCGCGAGGCCGTCCGCCCAGGGGCCGCGCGTTGGCGCCGCCTCGTCGCGCGCCAGGCTCGCGCTATTCCCGCGATGCGCCCCACCAGGCCCCGGGCGTAGAGCGAAGCCGCCATCCCGCGCCGTGTCAGCTCAGCCCGTACCCGCGATGCCGGACCGGGGAGCGCGCTCATGACGGCGCGCCACTGCCTCTCAATGGGCGCGGTCTGAAGCGCCGACAGCTGGTGCTCTTTCCTGCCGTAGGTCAGCAGCCAGATGAGAAAGCGCACGCGATCGCGCCCGTAGGGATCGGGAAAGGCACGGTGCAACTCCGGGCGCGACTGGTAAATGGCGGCGGCCAGACGGGTGAGCCGGAAATCCGAGCCCTCGCTCGCGGGCAGCGGATCGGTGTGGAATGGCCTCAGTGCCGGCCTCTCCGACCGGACCCCGCCATCGCGGTAGTCCTGGCAGGCACGCACCGCATCCCGGATCGTGGCGAGGAAAGCATCGTCGCTGTAATTGTCGCCGAATATGTCCGGCATTCCGGACTGCAGGTCAGCCCTGGCGCTATAGATCCGATAGGCCAGGCGCGAAATGCCGGACCGCGCGCCTTCTCCCTCCTCGACCGGACCGTTCCACACGTCGACAAATGCCTCGAACCCCTCATCCGAAAACGGATCCTCAATCGAGCCGACCAGTTCGGGCACCTCATGGTGAAGCGGCCGCCCCATATCGGGGATCGGCACGCCGTTGTGAAAGGTGGCGAAGGAGTAGGGCCACTTCTGGCAGGTAAGGTACTCCGCCGCCAGCAACTCGTCGCGATAGGCGAGCAGCAACTGCTGCGTCGCCTCGGGGAGGTCCTGCACCAGGAACCGGTTCTGGTGGCGCGACAGCTTCTCGGGCTGGCTGGGATCGTACCCACTGAAGTGAAAGAAGGACAGGGGCGAACCGGCAACCTCATAGCCGCTCTCCGAACGGGATAGGACTCGATGGCCGAGGTTCCAGTAAGCGACGTTGTATCCAGGGTCGCGCACGATCGAAACGCCATCGAACATGCCGGGCACCAGGTCGATCCACTTTTGGTCCACAAAAAGGCCGCGCGCCACGTCGACGACGCATCGGTCGTACAACTTCTGCCGCCACCACGAAAGGAATGCCGCGCTCTCGGCGCTTCTTCGAACACCGATAAAGCCCAGGTTGTAGGTGCCCGCTCTGAGGATGTCGATCTCGCCCGGAATCCGGTCGTCGTCCAGCGCTCCGGTCAGATGCGGCGTCAGCACGATGTTGGCCGAGTCGAGAGCCTGGGTCACGCGATCGAGAGGCGAATACACCTTGATGTCGGGGTCCAGGTAGAGGATGCGGTCGAACGAATGGGCATCGAAGAGGGCTTCAAAAGCGTACGGCTTCACCGCCGTGCTGAGTTCCAGGATCGAGTATTTGAAATGGAACCAGCGGGGCTCGGGAATCGGCAGATCGCGAGAGAGCACGATCTCGAAATCCTCGCCGTGTGGGTCGAAACACTCATCGACCAGATCGACCAGCACGACAAAGCGCTGCCAGTCGGGCTGATGTTCCGCGACGGAACGCATCAGCACCCGGGCATACGGAAGGTAGTTCTTCGCGACTACGGTAAAGACGGCAGTCATGCGCCCCCTGGGTAACCGAGCGCGCGGCAAATCTCATTCCACCGCCGCCGTTCCTGAGAGCAGGCTTCGGAGCGCAGGACCGCCAGCCGGTCGCGCACCGCGTCCCGCTGGCGCCACAAATCCCTCGCCAGGGGCAAAAACTCCCCTCGTTGCGCTTCCCCCACCGAGAGGCACCAACGTTCCAGACCGGCGGCAGCCAGCGCTCCCTTGAGCTTGGTGCGCGTGTACTCGTCCACGTAGATGCCAAGCGACGGAACCCCCGCGGCGGTGGCGAAGACGAGCGGGTGATAGCGCGTCGAGACCACCAGCGCCGACTGTCCGATCAACCAACGCACCTCGCGCGCCTGCCAGAGGCCGAGGAGCAGCGGCCTGGTGCGCAGGTGGGCCGCTAAAGCGCGTCCCGCGACCGCGTCCGCCCAGTCGTCACCGACTTCGGTTCCGCCAACATGGGGAACGAATACGATGGCCGCATGGAGAACCTCCGCCAGGGCATCCAGTTGACTCGCGAGCGCCCCGAGCGAGCGCTCGCGGTGCAGGGAGCCGAACGAAGCATCGAGGGTGACCACAATCCAAGGCCGCGACTCGCCGCGCAGGCCGTCCAGACGCTCGTCCTCGACCGCCTCAGGGGCGAGAAGGAAAGCGTCGTCCAGTTGCTTGTGCACGCGATCCGCGGGAGTTCCCAGAGCGAGCGCCAGCGCGGCGGAAGCGTCGTCGCGAACCCCGACCCAGGCCAGCTTCCGGAAAGGTCCGGCCATGAGGCGGCGGTTCTCGGAGTTCAGCGCGGGCCCCAGCGTCTGACCCACCATCGCGGTCGGAATCCCCAACTCCTGCGCCTGATCGAGAAGCGCGACGCGCTCGTGCACTTTGGCCGGCCAGGTGTCGCACAGGTTGCCGCCGCCGGACACCATGAGCCCGGTCGAATCCTGAAGACCGCCGGGCCACCGGACCGCCTGCACTCCATAGCGCTGGCTGGTCCAGGCCGGATCCGCCGACAAAACCGTGAACTGGATGCGGGGAACGAGCTGGCGAAGGGTGTGGATATTGGCTTCGAGCATGGCCTCGTCGCCCAGGTGGTAGAGGCCCGGCCCGCCGACATCGGCAATCAAGAACAGCCGCGGATCCCGCACCGCCCCCCTCGTTCTTTTTGCAGTATACACCGCGAATTCCGCGTCCGTGCTACGCTGGAATATTCGCGCGTGCCGGCACGTGTCAGTGAAGCCCTGATTTTGCGAACGTTTCCTCTGAAGGAATCGGATCTGATCGTTAGTTTCCTCACTCGGGATCAGGGTAAGTTGCGCGGAGTGGCCCGGCGGGCGCGGCGGCCGAAGAGTCCGTTTGGCAGCGGCCTGGAGCGCCTCTCGCACGTCAAGCTGTACTACTTCCAGCGGGAGACCAGGGAGCTGGTGAATCTGGATTCCTGTGAATTGATTCATTCGCAGTTCAGTCTGGCGCCGGACTACACGGCGGGTGTTGCGCTCGATGTGATGTCGGAAGTTTCCGAGCAACTCCTTCCTCCGGCGGAGCCGAGCGAGCGGTTCTTCCGGCTTCTGGTCGCGGTGCTGGACTTTCTCAGGACGCGCGAGGCCGAGGGCGTGTGGCAGGGGATGAACTACTTCCTGCTGTGGGCCGTGAGGCTGTCGGGGATTTTGCCGGAGCTGAAAGTCGCCGTCGAATCGATGGAGATTGCGGAAGAGATGTTGTACACCCCGGTGGCACGACTTCAACAGCGAACCTGGACCCGGGAGACCGCGGCCGACCTGCGGCGCCTGATGGTGCGGACCATCGAGGAGCACATCGAGCGCCGGCTGGTAACGATGCCGCTGCTGGAGACCGCTCCCTGACGGTCGCGGTTCGGTAAGAGAAGACGAGAGACGATGGAGACCTTTCAAGACGTCCTGTTCAAGTTGAAGAAGTACTGGTCCGATCGCGGCTGCATCATTCAGGAGCCGTACGATGTCGAGGTGGGCGCCGGGACCATGGCGCCCGAGACGTTCCTGCGCGTGCTGGGGCCGAAGCCCTACCGCGTAGCGTACGTGCAGCCGAGCCGGCGGCCGGCCGACGGGCGCTACGGTGAGAACCCCAACCGGCTGTACAAGCACATGCAGCTCCAGGTGATCCTGAAGCCGTCGCCCGCCGACGTGATCGACCAATACCTGGGGAGCCTGGAAGCCATCGGCATAGACCTCCGCAAACACGACATCAAGTTCGAAGAGGACAACTGGGAGGCGCCGACGCTGGGCGCCTGGGGCGTGGGCTGGCAGGTGATGCTGGACGGCCTGGAGATCACGCAGTTCACGTACTTCCAGCAGTGCGGCGGCATCGACCTCGACCTGATACCGGCAGAGCTGACTTACGGCCTGGAGCGGCTGACCGCATTCCTGCAGGTCAGGGATAGCGTCTACGACATCGAGTGGGCGCCGCTCGCGACCTACGGCGACGTGCGGCTGGCCGATGAGTTGCAGAACTCGGTCTACAACTTCGAACTGGCGGACGTGGCCACGCTGTGGAGCCTGTTCGAGCTGCATGAAAAGGAGTGCCAGCGGCTGCTGGCGCTGTACCCGGACTACGCGGACAAACATCGCTTCCCGGTGCTGCCCGCCTACGAGCACGTGCTCAAGTGCTCGCACCTGTTCAACCTGCTGGACTCGCGCGGCGCGATCAGCGTGACCGAACGGGTGGCGGTGATCGGGCGCGTGCGCAAGCTGGCGCTGGGCGCGGCCGCGTGCTGGGTGGATCAGCAATCGCCGGTCCAAGCGGCGGTGGAGGTGGCGCAATGAGCGTGCCCTTCCTGCGCGAGATCGGGACCGAGGAAATTCCTGACTGGATGATCGAGCCGGCGCTGGCGAGTCTGTCCTCACTGTTCGGGGGCCTCCTGGCGGCCGAGCGTCTGGCGGCCGGCGCCATACGGACCGACGGCACACCGCGGCGGCTGGTGTTGCGCACGGTGGACCTGGCCGAGCGGCAGGCGGACGCCGAAGAACTGGTCTCCGGCCCTCCGGTCTCCGCCGCCTACAAAGACGGCCAGCCGACGGGCGCGGCGTTGGGCTTCGCGCGCAAGATGGGCGTGGACGTGGCGGCGCTGGAACGGCACGACACGCCGCGCGGCGAATACGTGGCGTATCGCAGGAAGATCGCCGGACGGACGGCGCGGGAGATCCTGGCCGAGGCGCTGCCGGATCTGATCCTGAAAATCCAGTGGCCGAAGACCATGGTGTGGGGCGCCAAGGGCGGCCCACGGTTCATACGGCCGATCCGGTGGCTGGTGGCGCTGGCAGGGGCGGAGGTGGTGCCCTTCGAGATCGCGGGCGTGCATTCGGGAGCGGTCAGCGTGGGCCACCGCCAACTCGGCGCGGCGCATGTGCCGGTGACCATCGAGGACTTCGACCGGCAGCTCTACGAGAACGGCGTGATCGTTTCGGCCGCGGTGCGGCGCATCAAGATCGGCGCCAAGATCGACGCGCTGCTGATGGGCAGGGGCCTGCGGATTCGGGAAGACGCGGCGCTGCTCGAGACGCTCGCCTACATCACCGAGCGGCCGAGCCCGGTTCTGGGCAGCTTCGATCGCGAGTACCTGAGCCTGCCCGCCGAGGTGCTGGTGACGGTGATGCGCCATCACCAGAAGTACTTTTCGGTCGAGGATGCGGAGGGCGTTCTGGCATCGCACTTCGTCGCGGTGATGAACACCAGCTCGGATCCGGAGGGCCTGGTCCGGCAGGGCAACGAGCGCGTGCTGCGCGCGCGCTTCAATGACGCGCGCTTCTTCTGGACCGTGGACCTGAAGAAGACTCTGGCAGATCGCGTGGCCGATCTGGCTCATGTCACTTTCCAGACCAAGCTCGGCTCGTACCTGGCGAAGACCAAGCGGGTGCAGAAACTGGCGCGGAAGCTGGCGAAGCTCGCGAAGACCGATCCCGCGCCGGTGGAGCGGGCGGCGCTGCTGGCCAAGTGCGACCTGACGACCGATATGGTCAAGGAGTTGACCGAACTTCAGGGCGTCATGGGCGGCCTCTACGCGCGCGAGCAGGGCGAGCCGGAAGAAGTCTGGCGCGCCATATACGAACACTACAAGCCGGCGAGCATGGAGGACGCGATTCCCGCCACCCTCACAGGCCGGCTGCTCTCGCTGGCGGACAAACTCGACACGCTGCAGGGGTGCTTTGAGATCGGCCTGGTGCCGACGGGATCGAAGGATCCGCTGGCGCTGCGGCGCGCGGCCCAGGGTGTCGTGAAGATCCTGGTTGAGGGCGGGCTCAGCCTCCCGCTTTCGAAGCTCGCAGCCGGCGACCAGCCGCTGGCCGAGTTTTTGCTCGACCGTGTGCGGTACTACTTCAAGGACATTCGGGGATTCCGGTACGACGAAGTGAACGCTGTTCTGGCGGCCGGTCACGACGATCTCCCCGACGTGGAGAGCCGGCTGGCGGCCATCCAGGCCGTGCGGCCCACGGAGAATTTCGAGCCGCTGGCGGCGAGCTTCAAACGGATCAAGAACATTCTGCGGCAAGCGGCCGGGCAGGCGGAACCGCCTGCTCCACAAGGGCAAGGGCAAGTGCAGGTGCAACTGCTGGAAGCGGGGCCGGAGACCGAGCTGTTCCAGGCGTTCGAAAAGCTGCGGCGGCGCGTGAAGCGGTCGCGCGCGAAGAAGCAATACCGGGAAGCGCTGGAGGCCATCGCCTCGATCCGGCCGCAGGTGGATTTGTTCTTCGACAAGGTCTTAGTCAACGCGCCCGACCCCGATGTCCGGCGAAATCGTCTTACATTACTCGATCAGTTGTTAAGCGAGTCTTCGGCCATTGCCGATTTCTCGGAGATTGTTGCCACAGAGGCGTCCGCCAGCGCGGGTGCCGAAAAAACCGAGCCGCAACCATGAGGGACGGTTTCCCCCTGGGGCGGTACTTACAGGAGAGAAGCAAGAATTATGAGTAAATACGTTTATTCCTTTGGCGGCGGCACGGCCGACGGCGACGGAAAGATGAAGGACACCCTGGGCGGGAAGGGCGCGGGCCTGGCGGAGATGTCGCGCGCCGGCGTGCCCGTGCCTCCGGGTTTCACGATCTCGACCGACGTCTGCAAGGTCTACTACGAGAACAACAACCAGCTCACCCCGGAGATCAAGGACCAGAGCGCGAAGTGCCTGGCGCTGCTCGAAGAGCGCATGGGCCAGAAGCTCGGGGACGTAAAGGACCCGCTGCTGGTCAGCGTCCGTAGCGGCGCGAAGTTCTCGATGCCGGGCATGATGGACACCATCCTGAACCTGGGCCTGAACGACGAGACGGTGAAGGCGCACGAGGCGCGCAGCGGCAATCCGCGTTTCGCGTACGACTGCTACCGGCGCTTCATCCAGATGTTCGGCAACGTGGTGCTCGAGATTCCGAAGGCGGAATTCGAACACGTCTTCGACGGCCAGAAGAAGAAAGCGAAGGCCAAGCTGGACACCGACCTGACGGCGGCGGACCTGCAGGCCGTGATCGTGGGCTACAAGGCGCTGATCCAGAAGAAGACGGGCAAGCCGTTTCCGCAGGATGCGCTGGTGCAGCTCGATATGTCGAGGGACGCGGTGTTCCGTTCCTGGATGAATCCGCGCGCGATCCACTACCGGAAGATGAACAAGATTCCGGACGATCTGGGCACCGCGGTCAACGTGCAGGCGATGGTGTTCGGGAACATGGGGGAGACGTCGGCGACGGGTGTGGGCTTCACGCGCAACCCGGCGACCGGCGATAAGGAATTCTACGGCGAGTTCCTGACCAACGCGCAGGGCGAAGACGTGGTGGCGGGCATCCGCACGCCGCGTCCGATCACCGAGCTGGCGACGTTGATGCCGGCGGTCTACAAGCAACTCCGCGAAATCACGTCGAGCCTGGAGAAGCACTACCGCGACATACAGGACTTCGAGTTCACGATCCAGGACGGGAAGCTGTACATGCTGCAGACCCGCAACGGAAAGCGGACGGGGCCGGCGGCGGTGAAGATCGCCGTGGACATGGTCAACGAAGGCCTTATCGACAAGAAGGAAGCGATTCTGCGCGTGGAGCCGATGCAGCTCGACCAGTTGCTGCACCCGGTGATCGTGCCTTCTTCGCGCAAGAGCCTGAACAAGATTGCGACCGGGCTGCCGGCCTCGCCGGGCGCCGCGGTGGGCAAGATTGCGTTCACGGCGGACGATGCGGTGGTTCTGGCGAAGACAGGTCCCGTGCTGCTGGTGCGCGCCGAGACGGCGCCGGACGATATTCACGGCATGGAAGTGGCCAAGGGCATTCTGACCTCGCGCGGCGGCATGACGAGCCACGCGGCGGTTGTGTGCCGCGGCATGGGAACGCCTTGCGTGGCGGGGGCGGGCTCGGTGCAGGTAAGCGAGCACAAGAAGACGGTCACCGTGGTGGGCGCGGACGGCAAGACGCTGGTGCTGAAGGAAGGCGACTGGCTTTCGATCGACGGCTCGCTGGGCGAAGTGTATGCCGGCCAGGCGCAGACCGAAGAGGCCGATCCGAGCTCGGGCATTCTGGCGACGTTCATGAGCTGGGCGGACGAGTTCCGCGGCAAGTTCGGCGTGCGCGCCAATGCGGACATTCCGCGTGACGCGAAAGCGGCGCGGCGTTTCGGAGCCGAAGGCATCGGCCTGTGCCGCACCGAGCACATGTTCTTCGCGCAGGACCGCATCGAGCACATGCAGGCCATGATTATGGCCAAGGACGAGAAGCAGCGGCGCAAGGCGCTGACCAAGCTGCTCCCGATGCAGCGCAAGGATTTCGCGGGCCTCTTTACGGCCATGGACGGATTGCCGGTGGTGATCCGCACGCTCGATCCGCCGCTGCACGAGTTCCTGCCGAAGCGCGAGCAGTTGATGGTGGACGTGGCCACGCTGCCGTTCCTCGACAGCAAGAAGAAGAAAGAGCTGGCGGCCACGTACGGCGTGACGGTGGGCGAGTTGAAGAAGCGCGTCGCCGAGTTGCTCGAGGTGGTGGAAGGGCTGCACGAGTTCAACCCGATGCTGGGGTTGCGCGGCTGCCGTCTGGGGATCCTCTATCCCGAGATCACGGAGATGCAGGCGCGGGCGATCTTCGAGGCCGTGGCGCAGGTGGCTAAGAAGGGCATCAAGGTGATTCCCGAGGTCATGATTCCGCTCATCGGGAACGTGAAGGAGCTCGAGAATCAGAAGGCGATCGTGGTTGCGGTGGCCGATGAGGTGCTGGCGAAGGCGGGCCTGAAGGACCAGAAGTACATGGTCGGGACGATGATCGAGATCCCGCGGGCGGCGCTGACGGCAGACGAAGTGGCGGCCGAGGCGGAGTTCTTCAGCTTCGGGACCAACGACCTGACGCAGACCACGCTTGGAATTTCGCGCGACGACTACGTGAGATTCTCGAAGCGCTACGAAGACCTGAAGCTGTTCAAGGCCGATCCGTTCGCGGTGCTGGATCAGGACGGCGTGGGGCGACTGATGAAGCAGGCGGTGGCGCTGGGCCGCAAGACGCGGCCGGATCTCGAAGTCGGGATCTGCGGCGAGCACGGCGGCGAGCCGAGCTCGGTGGAGTTCTGCTACCGGTTGGGGATGAACTACGTATCGTGCTCCCCGTACCGGGTGCCGATTGCGCGGCTGGCGGCGGCGCAGGCTGCCATCAGCGGCGACAAGTCGGAATCGATGAGAACGGCGTAGGCCCTTCTCAGAATGCTGTTCGAGCCGGCCCTTGGGGAACGCCCCGGGGGCCGGTTTCTTTTGTGGGTGAATAGAGGGCGAATGGTGGGTTCTGTTTTTGGGGCTTTTGTTGATGCTGTTGGGCTTGTTGGGTTCGTTTGGCACAATTGGCCAATGGCGCGGTTGGCGATTAGAACGGCGTAAGGTGGAAGCTCGGTGGCAGGCGAAACCGCCTGCCCCACGACGTGGAGCCGGGTGAAGACAGGGCGAACGGTGGGTTCGTTTTGTTGGACTTTTGTTGAGCCTGTTGGGCTTGTTGGGTTCGTTCTGCAAAATTCGTTGAAGATGTCGGGGTTGGGGCATTCCGTCGGTGCGTCCTCAGAACGAGAGTAGCGGGGGATGCGCTGGGGGCGACGGGGCGGAATGCGTAAGTGGATGAGGGGGAGGGAAATAGGATCTGGAAAACAGGGGGACCGGGGAAATATTGAGGCGCTGAAGTGGCGGCGCGCGGGACGGTATGGAATTTCGCAAAGGCGGCGAAATTCGGTCCAGTCCCCGGTTTGCGGATCATCCCGATACCCGACGAGACTTGCGCCGCACGGTCAACCGCGATGCGCGCGGTTGTGAGACACTGCGTTGTGGACGGTTGCGCGCCGTTCCAGGCGTCCGTGAATCGGGCGGTTAGCTCAGTTGGTTAGAGCGCCTGCCTTACAAGCAGGAGGTCCGCGGTTCGAGCCCGCGACCGCCCACCA
>Ga0182027_10014143_pt1 | contig 11070 bp, 11 predicted proteins | sample 712E1DmetaG_FD_121300 | JGI IMG/M metagenome (GOLD analysis project Ga0182027, IMG submission 121300) | Permafrost microbial communities from Stordalen Mire, Sweden - 712E1D metaG (Illumina Assembly) | ecosystem: Environmental > Terrestrial > Soil > Wetlands > Permafrost | place: Sweden...
CCTGGTGCTCTTCAACCGCTTCTACCAGCCGGATTTCGACCTGGAAGCGCTGGAAGTGGTGCCCAATCTGATCCTCAGTAACTCTCACGAACTGTTGCTGCGGCTGAACTGGATCGCGGTGCTCTACGGCACCGTGAAGGCCGACCTGGCCCTGACCGGCGGGGTTCACAGCGCCCCGGATGTCATCAAGGCGATGATGGCCGGCGCGAAGGTCGCCATGATGACGTCGGCGCTGCTGAAGCGCGGCATCACTTACCTGGACACGCTGACCAGCGAGTTGCTGGTGTGGATGGGCGAGCACGAGTACGACTCCATCCGCCAGATGCAGGGCAGCATGAGCCGCAACGCCGTGCCGCAGCCCGCCGCCTTCGAGCGCGCCAATTATATGAAGGTGCTGAGTTCGTACGCCATGAGGTAACGCGGCACGGGCAAGACAGGTAACATCGGAGCGGCGGCATCCCGAGGGTCCGCCGCTCTTTGTGTTTTTTGGGTGGACCCTACTCGCGAGCGGCGGGCTTCTTGTCCAGGTACTTCACGAACAGCACGGTGTTGCCGCGTTCGTTGTAAAGCAACTCGTCCACCATGTTGCGCGCCAGCAGAATCCCGAAGCCGCCGGGGCGCTTGCCTTCCCCGGCGCGCACTTCCACGTGGTGGATGGGCGAACCGGCGGGATTGGAGATGGCGGCGTGCGGCAGGAAGTCGAGCGAGAATCCCTGGCCGGGATCGTGGATGTGCACGATGAGGGAATGGGAGGTCCGCACCAGCGAGGCCCGCGCGTGCTTCTTCGGGTCGCTGTGGCCGCCGTGCTCCATGGCGTTCATGAGCAGTTCGCGAAACGCCGCCGCCACATCCTCGCGCGTTGCCGGCGGCAGGTCGCCTTCGATTTCGCGCACGAACTGGGTGGTCCGCTCGACCGCTTCCATCTTGCAGCGGACGTCGAGGGTGACCCACTCGGGCCGCGCCGAAACCAGGCGGATGTCGTCCTTCCACGACGGAGTTCCCAGGGCCTGCAGCACCATATCGGCGAACAGTCCGGGCGCCGCGGGCGTGCGGAAGTAGGAGTAGGCGCGGTGGCGAATGGCGCCGATCACCCGCGCCGGGTCCGGATCGCCGGTCAGGATGACGCGCGCCTGGGGCGCCACGTGGCGCACCTGCCGCAACAGTCTCAACGCGTCGAACCCGTTGCGGCCCGGGCCGGCTACCAGCACGTCGCAAGGCGCCTGGCGCAGGCTCGTCACCGCCTCCTTTTCGTCGAGGAAATCCTGAATACTGCACTCGCCGGGCTTCAGCAGACCCGCCAGCAATTCGTGGACGGCGGGGTCCGAATCGACCACCAGGAGGCGTTGAGCGCTCACAGCATCTCCATAATCCTACTGTAACCGACGTTTGCCGCCCTATGGCGGGTTGCCCCCGGTTTTCTGGCGCCACACCCAGCAGGATTCGGTAACCTCCGTAGTCCGGGGAGCATCTCACCTTAGGTGATGGCCCACACAGACCCTGTCCGTAGTGTCTCCCGCGTTAGCCCCGTGTTTTCGGTGCCGGCCGGCGCGAGACGATTCCTTCTGGTTCTGATAGCCGCTGGTGCGGTTTCGGCCCAGATCTACCCGCCCGGCGGGGGCTACCCCGGGACCGGGTATCCGGGAAACGGTTACCCGGGAAACGGCTACCCACAGGGACGCGGCGCCGGCATCCCCATCCCCAGCAAGGGACAGAAGCCGTCCGATCCCAAACAGCCGCTGCCGAACTATCGCGGCAAGCTCAAACAGATGGACGACAAGACCATTACCCTGACCCTCCCCGACGACCGCGACCTGCTGTTCAAACGCGACGGCAAGACCAGGTTTTACAGGAGTGGCGACGAGATCAAGACGCCCAAATTCGCGGTAGGCGACCAACTTTCCATCGAGGGCCCGGTTTACGGAAGCGGCTACATGCTGGCGGTGAACGTTTACTGGGAGAAAGCGGCCGAAGGGGCCGCCGGCACGGACAAGTCGGGCGATAAGAAGGACGATTCCGTCCACGACGCCTGGAAGGACGCTCCCCAATCCGCGCAACAGGCTCCGCCACAGCCCAAACCTGCCGATTCCGCCGTGCCGTCCGCCGTGCCGTCCGCCGCGCCAGCGCCGCCACCACCGCCACCCGCCAGGCCCGACGCCAACGATCCCGGACCGCCCAGCCTTCGCCGTGGCGCGCCCGCCGACGTGAATCGCGAGCACGCCGCGCCGTTGCCCGAGATTCCGCCCACCGGCCCGGTGAATCCCCCGCCGCCGCCCGATTCGGGTGGCGCCCCGGCGGCATACCGCAATGACGACGACGCCCCCATCGCGCGACGCGGCGGCGATGACCTGATTCGCCGGGCCACCGACGCCGCCATGGACTTCACCGAGGGCTTGCCCAATTACGTCTGCAAGGAGCAAATGGCCCGCTATCACAGCGAGACCCACGCTCCCAACTGGCAGCCCATCGATATCGTCTCGACCGACGTGATCTATGAGAACCACATAGAGAGTTACAAAAACCTCGCCATCAACGGCAAGCCGGTGAAGAAATCGATGGAGGAGATGGACGGAGCGTGGTCCACCGGGGAATTCGGGACTGTCCTGATCAACCTCTTCTCGCCCGGCACCGCCGCCGATTTCCATTACAAGAAGGACTCGCGTTCCGGGGGCGTGATGGCAAAGGTCTACGATTTCGCCGTGGAGCACGCCAACTCGGCGTGGATCATCCAGATGGCAGGGCAATCCTACCGTCCGGCGTACCGCGGTTCGGTGTGGATCGATCCGCAGACGGCGCGGGTGCTGCGCATCGAGATGCAGGCCTACGGTTTTCCGCAGGACTTCCCCACGGACCATGTGGAACAGGCGACCGATTACGAGTACACCCGCCTGGGCGACGCCCACCAGTACCTGTTGCCGGTGCATTCCGAGAGCCTGTCGTGCCAGCGCGGCACGGACCTCTGCAGCCGCAACGCTATCGATTTTCGCAACTACCGCAAATACACCGGCGAGTCTACAATCAAGTTTGGGGACACCAAATGACGCAACCGATTTCACGCCGCGATTTGAGCCTGCTGCTTCCCGCCCTGGCCGCCGCCACCGCGCGAGCCCAGGCGCCGGCGCTGCCCGTGCTGGACACGAAGGTTTACCACGACAAGCAGATTGCCTATAAGGGCGACGAGAAGCATAAGGGCCGCGAGTTCTTCAACGGCGCCACGCACACCGGGTATCACATCGCCATGCACGAGACGATTATTGGCGCGGGACTGCAGACGCACCCGCCGCACAAGCACGAGCATGAAGAGTTGGTGATCGTGATGGAAGGCACGCTGGAGATGACCAACGAGGGCAAGAGCGAGGTGGCCGAGACCGGATCGGTGATCTACTTCGGGTCGAACCAGATGCACAACGCCCGCAACGTGGGCGCCACGCCCTGCCGCTACTACGTGCTGGAACTGCGCGCCAGCGCGTAGGGGACGGTACGGGGCGGCGAAGGAACCGATGCACGGCCGCCACCGGCTCCAATTCCTCTTTGTCGTGGTAGGCGGAACGGTACTGGGGCCGTCCCTCACGCCGTAGTGTCCGATGGGAACCGGATGTGCGGACGATGCGCCACCCGATGCGCTGCAACGCCGCAAGCACCCGCCGCGCCTTGGTCGCGGCCCATTCGCTCATGCGGCTATCGAGAAATGCAACGTGTCGGCCGCGGGCCTCATCTCTCCGTGCTTGATTTCCTCGGCAATCACGCGCAACGCCAGGGCCTTGGCCTTCAGCGTTGCTTCCTCGGGAGTCGCACCGTACACGGCCACACCCGGCAGTTCGGGAACGTCGCCAATCCAGCGGCCGTCCGTCTCGCAGGGCAGCCGGATGGTGAGTTGCATATCCTTGCATCCTAGCAGGATGCGGGCTGGCTGGCGCGCGGCCCGCCCTACCGCTTGACTACTACCGCTTCACTACCGTGAGCGTCACCAGCGACGAGTACTGCGCGGAATGGTGCACCGAGTTGTGCGCCACCACGCCCGCGGTTTCGTCGTAGTTGTTGCCGCCGGTGTTGAGGTTCCGGTCGAAGCGCGGGAAGTTGCTGCTCGACACTTCGATGCGAATCCTGTGGCCGGAGGCGAAGAAGTTGCTGGTGTTCAAAGGCTGGAACGACACCTTGTAGACCTTGCCGGCTTCCATCCACACCAGCGGCTTCTCGTAGCCTTCGCGATAGCGCAGGCGCTGGATGGTCTCGTCCAGGTTGTAGGCGGTCCCGTCCGGGTACACGTCGAGCACCTTCACCGTGAAATCCGTGTCCTTCGCGTCCGATGACACGAAGAGCGTGACGTCGATCGGCCCGCTGGCTTCGATCCCCTCTTTCAGAGGAGCCGAGGTGTAGACCAGAATGTCGGGACGCGCTTCCATCTTCCGCTGGTCGAAAGCGCCGCCTGAGATGGCGTTGCCGGTGCAGCACACGTTGCCGCCGTAGGACGGCACGGGGTTCATGGGGTCGTAGATGAACGAATCCGGGAGATCGCCGGCGGGCGGCGCGGCGGCTAGCGAGCCATCGCCATCCAGGGTGTTGGCCTGGCCGGCGCTCGAAAGGTACAGCGTCATGGGCCGCGCGCCCGGTGGCGGCCAGGTGTCCGACGATTGCCACTGGTTCATCCCCATGGTGAAGTACCGCACTCGGGGCTGAGTTTCGAGGATGCGATTGTGCGCGCCCTTCAGAAAATGGTCGAACCAGCCATAAGCGATCTCGTCGTAGTTGAGGCGCGCGTCGCCCACGCTGCGTTCGCCGGCCACGGTGTTCTGGGAGGCCCGCTTGTAGCCGCAGTGCAGCGTGGGAGCGATCACGGCGTACTGTTCGGCCGCGATCTCCGGCTGGGCGGTTCGCCGCACGTAGTTGTAAGCCGCCAGATTCGGTCCCACCGAAACGTCGTACCACGACATGAGCCACAGCCCCGGGACGTTGATGGGCATGTTGTCGTGCCAGAGACCGCCGCGGTACCACGCCGGATCGTTGGGCGTCCGCCGGATCATGGCGCCGCCGGTGGGGACTTCCATGCGGTCGGCGAAAATGCCGTGAGGCCCGTCGACCGCCTGCAGGATGTCCATCACGGGAAGATGCCAGAGCGCCTTGGACCAATCGACGGGCGGCATCCGCGGCGCGAGGTCGAACAGGCGCGATGCGCGGATGAGATCTTCCCGCGGCGTGTCGGGCGGAAACATGGGCCGCACCTGGTTCTGCTCGTCGTAGAGCCACGCGATGAACAGCATTTGCACCGCGCCGCCGCGGTACCAGTTTCCCTGTTCGAAGTATGGGGCCACGCGGCCCACGCCGGCGCCGAAGCTCTCGGGGATCATGGCGGCGAACGCCGGGTTGCCCAGCGCGGCTGCGCCCAGTTGCCATTCGGCGGTGGACGAGCACCCGATGGCGCCGACCTTGCCGTTGGACCACGGCTGCCCGGCGATCCACGAGATGGCGTCCGAGCCGTCCGAGGGCGGCGCGCCGAGGATGTCGTAGTTGCCCTCGGAAAACAGGTGGCCGCGCTCATTCATCTCCACGTAGGCGTAGCCGTGTTTGACGGCGTCGAGTTCCACGGTCATATTGCGCGGTGCGCCGTTGCGGACGTCCCAGAAGTTGAAGTCGTACGGCGTGCGCACGAAGATGGCGGGGTACTTTTTCGAGGGGTCCCTGGGGCGGTAGATGTCGGTGGCCATGCGCTTGCCGTCGCGCATCGGCACCATCACCTTGCGCTCCACGATGGCCAGCGATTCGAGTTCCGCTTCGGTGGAGTTCCGCCTGGCGATGAGATCTTTGTCCGGCGGCGTGCGCTGTTGCGCGCAAGCGGCCACCGCGACGAGAAGAAAAGGGGTCAGACGCATTTTTCCGACTACCTCAACGCCTTCTCGATCGCCGCCCGCAGGTCCGCCTCGGTCGTGTCGCCCTCGATGCCTTTCGCCACGCGGCCAGTGCGGTCCAGCACCAGCGTGACCGGCAGCCCGTCGAGCCGGTACTGCTTCCAGGCGCCGGCCAAACCCGCGGCCACGGGGTAGTCGATGGGGTGCTTCTTCAGGAACGCCGGCACGCCCGAGGCGTCCTCGTCCATGTCCACGCCCACGAACGCCACGCCTTGCGGGCCCAGGTCGCGATAGACCCGGTTGAAGATGGGCAGCTCAATAACGCAGGGGACGCAGTAGGTGGCCCAGAAGTTGACGACGGCCACTTTGCCCGCGAGCGTCGCGGGGTCGAACGGGCCGATGGCCGCCTCTGGAGGGCTAGCCGCGGCGGGCCGCGTCCGCAAAAACGCGAGGAACGCCGCCGCGTCGCGCGTCAGCCCGTCGAACTTGGCCACCTGCCGCTCATCCGCGTCCAGGATTACGTAGAACGGTTCCGAGACGGTGCCGAACTTCTCCTGTTGCAATTTGGAGTTGGCGGCGGAGGCGGCGTCGGTGCCGTCGGTGTACAACTCCAAGAGCACGAATCCCTGCAACTCGGCGGCGATCTCGGGGCGGTTGAGGATGTTGCCGCGCATCCAGTGGCAGTTGGCGCAGTTGTAGCCGGTGAAATCCACGAACACCAGTTTGCCTTCGCGCCGCGCGCGGTCGAGCGCCTCGCGATACTGGTCCTTCATCCACACCAGCGCGCCGGAACTGGCACTCACGCCGGGCGATGAGCTGCCGGCCATCGGCACAAACGCTTCCAGGTTCCCCAAATTGCCGCCGAACATTCCGGGCACCAGGCTGAGGGCGAACGCCAGCAGGGCGGCGCCCGTCAGCAGCCGGCCCAGGCCCATTGGCTCGTTAGGTTTGACGCCCTCCAGGCGCAGGAACCCGAGCAGGTACAACCCCGCCATTGAGAAGAGCACCACCCAGATCGCCAGGAATCGCTCGCGCGGCAGCAGGCCCCACTGCAGCACCTGGTCGAGGCTCGCCAGATACTTCAGGCTGAAGGCCAGAATTGCGAAACCCAACACGACCTTGACGCGCACCAGCCATCCGCCGCTCTTGGGCAGGCGCTTCAGGAACGAGGGGAACAGCGCCAGGAAGAAGAATGGCAGCGCCATGCCGGTGGAAAAAACCGCCATCCCCAGCAGCGGCCGCAGCACGCCCAATTGCACGCTCCCGGCAAGCAGCGTCCCCACAAACGGCCCCACGCAAGCGAACGAAGACAGCGCGTAGGTCAGCCCCATCAGCAGCGTGCCGATGAAGCCGCCGGCGTTCGAGGACCGGTTCAGCCTGGTCAGAATGGGCGACGGAATGGCGATCTCGAACGCCCCCAGCAGGCTCAATCCGAAGGCGGCGAACAGCGCCGCGATGAACCCATTCACCCACGGACTACTGCCCAGGTTCTTCACGCCCGCCGGACCCAGCGCGGCCGACGCCGCCGAACCCAGGCCGGTGAACAGCACCACGATGCCCAGGCAGAAGACCACGGCCTGCATCACCGCGTCGCGCCTCCCTCCCGAGGGCCGGTTAAGGAAGTACGACATGGTGATGGGGATCATCGGGAAACAGCACGGCGTGAAGACGGAAGCCAGGCCGAAGCCGAACGAAACCAGCACGAAGGCCAGCCAGTTGCTATCGGCCTGCGCCGGCGACGATGCCTTAGGCGCCACTGCTTCGGCATAGCCCGCGGGAATCGCCGGAGCGGCCGGCGCCGCCGGGTCGATGCGCAGCGCCACGGTTCCCGTCCACTTTCCGGGAACGCAGCGCGTGTCGCTGCACACCTGGTAGCGCGCCGCCAGCTTGAGATCGGCCACGCCCGTGGGCGCTTCCCTGCGCACCGCCAGTTCCAACAGGAACACGGCCTGGTTCTCGTAGATCTCGGCGTTGGCGTTGGCGGTCTTGTCGAAGATCTTCCGCGGCGGCGACTGCAACACGCGCACCCGCTCGACAACCGTGTCCGGCCCCACCTTGAAGGAAGCCGGAATTCCAGAGGGCGACGATGCCGCGTAGAGGTGCCAGCCCGCATCGATGCGCACCGTGACGCGGATCAGCGCTCGCGCGCCGGGCGCCGCCGAGGGTGTGTCCGCCAGCGCGCTCCAGTGCGCCGGCTCGACGGATTGAGCCAGCGCGCAGCCCGCGAACATCAGCGCACCGGCCCATAGCCGGGCGGGCGATGGCCGATTGCCGCCTCTCATGAGTTACGCTCCGACGACGAGCTCTTCTTCGATTCTCTGGTTGACTTTGCCGGCGGCGAACTCGGCCGCCACGCGGATGGCGTTCTTGATGGCGTTGGCGTTCGAGCGGCCGTGGCAGATGATGCACACGCCGCGCACTCCCAACAGCGGCGCGCCGCCGTATTCGGAATAGTCCAGACGTTTCTTAAAGTCGCTGAAAGCGGTTCTGGAGAGCGCGTACCCGATCTTGCCGGTGATGGTGGATTCGAGCGAGTCCCGCAGCAACGTCTTCACCATTTCGCCCACGCCTTCGCTCACCTTCAACGCCACGTTGCCGGTGAAGCCGTCGCAGACAATCACGTCCACCTCGCCGGTGAAGATGTCGCGGCCTTCCACGTTGCCGATGAAATTCAGATTGAGGGTTTTGAGTAATTCGGCGGTGGCGCGCGTCAGGTCGTTGCCCTTGTGCGCCTCTTCGCCTATGGAAAGCAGTCCCACGCGCGGTTTGGGACGGCGCAGGATGATGCTCGAATAGATTTCGCCCATCACGGCGAACTGCGCCAGCATGCGCGGGGAGCAATCCACGTTGGCGCCCACGTCCACCACCACGGCCGGCGAACCCTTCATGGTGGGCATCACGCCGGCCAGGGCGGGCCGCTTCACTCCGGGCACCACGCCTTGCACGATCTTGGCCGTCGCCATGATGGCGCCGGTATTCCCGGCCGACACCAGCCCCTGTGCACGGCCGTCGCGCACCAGGCGGGAAGCCACTTTCAGGGAGCTGTTCTTCTTGGTCTTGACGGCCTTGCTGTGGTCCTCCATCGTGATCACTTCGTCGGCGTGCTCGATCTCGATGGGGAGATCCAAGTAGTCGGGATACTTTTCCAGTTCCTGGCGGACCACATCGCTGCGGCCCACCAGAATAACCCTGACACCCAAACTTCTGGCGGCCTGAACTGCCCCCTCGACTTCGGCTTTCGGGGCGTGATCACCGCCCATTGCTTCCAGCGCAATGGTCAGCATGTTGGAATGGAGCTACTCCTGTTCGACTTCCACCACTTCGCGGCCCTTGTATTGGCCGCAGTGCGGGCACACGCGGTGCGGGAGCTTGGGTTCATGGCAATTCGGACATTCCGAAAGGCCAGCCGGCTTCAGCGCATCGTGCGCGCGGCGGGTCTGGGTCCGCTGGTGGGAATGTCTACGTTTCGGATTCGGCATATACTTACCTCAATCAATCTCCTTCCGCATCGCGCGGAGTACTTCATCCCGGCCGCTACGGACGCAGATTGCGGAGCGCCGCCCAGCGATCGTCGGACTCCTCAATCTTACAATCGCAGGACGTCTCCCTGCGATTCTTCCCACAGATCGGGCAGACGCCCGGGCAGTCTTCGCTGCACACTCTCCGCATCGGCAAGGCCAGCAGCACCTGTTCCCGGAGGACATCCTCCAGTTCCAGGCCGGCTCCCTCGTAGAAACCGATCTCCGCCTGGCTCTCGTCGATCTCGACTTCCGCCTCGCTCGCGACGGCGGAGGCGGGCCGGTAAAACAAATCGAAGCCGGCATCCAGCGGAAAACGGGCCACCCCCGTCAGGCAGCGGTCGCACTGCGCCGTGATTTCCACGGTGTACCGCCCCTGAATACGCATTTCGCCATCCGTATGCGGCAGCAACTCGGCAACACCGGTCGAGCGCAACGGGGACGAAGCCTCCACGTACCAGCCGGAAAAATCGATCTGTCCCGGCGGGAGGGTCTCGTCGAAACGAACCTTCCGCAGCTCCAACTCTTTGACACTAAGGAACATAAGGGAAGCCTGGACGGCCGGGCAGAACGAAACCAGTATAGCATGGAGCGGGCGGCGCGCTGGCGGCGATTAGGGCGGCGGGGTATGCTCAGAAGAGGAGGGCGGACGATGGTACCAGGGACTCTGGATTGGTCGCAGTGCCCGGCGGTGGAGAGCGTGCCAGGGAAGGTCAGCGGGGCGTGGGTTTTCCGGGGAACGCGCGTGCCCGTGTCGGCGGTCTTCGAGAATTTGAAGACCTCCCCGATTGACGAGGTTCTTGAGAACTTTCACGTCACTCGCGGTCAGGTCCGAACGGTGCTCGACTTCGCCGCCAAGAGCACGCTGGCGCCGCTGGAGATTACGCGGGCTTGATGAAGATTCTCCTGGATGAGAGCGTCCCACAGAAACTGCGGCTGCTGATCGAGGGCGGTCACACGGTTATGACCACGTGGTTTCAGGGCTGGTCGGGGTTGAAGAACGGAGCGCTGCTGGACGCGGCGGAGGAAGCCGGTTTCGATTTGTTCATCACGGCGGATCAAGAGTTGAGCTACCAGCAAAACCTGAAGGGCCGGAAGATGGCGCTGGTGGTGCTGAGTACGAACAACTGGAGTTCGGTCAAGGCGCATGCGGGCCGGATTGTGGCCGCGATCAACGCTGCGACGCCGAGCAACTATACGGAGGTTGAGATTCCGTTCGAGTAGGCGGCCCGAGCGCGGGCACCACGCTGACTGAATTGGCGGTACCGTAGGTTGATCGCCTGTAAGGACTGATCTTGAACGCCACCGGAGGCTCTCAGAAATGCGTCCGCTTCCTGCTGTTCTCCTGACGTTGGTCACGCCTTGGTCGCTGGTAGGCCAAGCCTACACCATATCGACATTCGCCGGTGGCGGGCTGCCGGGGAACATACCGGGAACGTCAGCCAGCCTGTACGGACCGCAAGCGATTGCGGTTGACGGGGCGGGAAATGTCTTTGTCGCGGACGGAGGCTATGTCCTGCGGTTGGATGCCGCGAAGGGTGTCCTGACTCTGGTGGCGGGAAACGGGACGCTGGGCTATAGCGGCGATAACGGCTTGGCCACCAGCGCCCAGTTGGGCGCCAGGGGCGTGGCGGTGGACTCCGCCGGCAACCTCTTCATCGCGGATGCTCGCAACAACCGCGTCCGCAAGATCTCGAACGGGGTGATCACTA
>Ga0182027_10014144_pt1 | contig 11070 bp, 9 predicted proteins | sample 712E1DmetaG_FD_121300 | JGI IMG/M metagenome (GOLD analysis project Ga0182027, IMG submission 121300) | Permafrost microbial communities from Stordalen Mire, Sweden - 712E1D metaG (Illumina Assembly) | ecosystem: Environmental > Terrestrial > Soil > Wetlands > Permafrost | place: Sweden...
CCGTATACGTTTATTTTGCCGGCAACCAACTACGTGCCCAAAAAAATAAACCCAAAACGCCGCACCGTCGGTGTCCGCATACCGGACAACATCGTTTGTATGGAGCTTGTCAAGCTCCTTGGCGAACCGCTGGCGAATGCTTCGATAAACGTGCCGGGCGACATGCGCGGCGACCCCATGAGCTTTGCATCGGTTATTTTGCATGAGGTCGATATCATGCTCGATATGGGTCCGCTCGACAATCCGCAAGGGTCGACGATTGTGGATTTAACGGGAAATGCCCCACAGCTCGTACGGGAAGGAAAAGGACCTTGGGATTGAAACAGGATGACCTCACCTATTCTCCCCTATCCCCTCTTTCCCTGTCCGATAGGAGAGGGAAAGAGGGGAACGAAATCAACGAAAAAATGACAATATAAATTACTAACCCCATGCTCCCCATGGGATAAGTTTGCATTATATATTTATACGCAAAATGCGTATATAATCCAGATATAGGTACTAAATAGAAAAGAAAATCATGGGAAAAGAATTCGATAGGTTCGTAGAGATCGTCGCCCGGTTGCGCGCGCCGGATGGATGTCCTTGGGACAAGGAACAAACCAATAAAAGCATTCTCTCCTGTATGCTCGACGAAGCATATGAATTCTTCGAGGCAGTGGATGAAAACGACAACCATAAAATGCAGGAAGAATTGGGCGATTTACTATTGCAAATAGTTTTGCATTCACAAATAGCAAAAGACGAGGGCCGGTTCAACCTCGAAGATGTTTCAAAAGACATAGCTGATAAACTGGTACGAAGGCACCCGCATGTGTTTGGCGAAGTGAAAGTGGATTCTTCGAGAGAGGTGCTTCATAATTGGGAGCGGATCAAAAAAACGGAAAAGGAAGACCGTAAATACCTTGTCGACGATATTCCCGATGCGTTGCCTGCGCTTTTTAAGGCGGAAAAAATACAACGCCGCGTTGCAAAGGTCGGCTTCGATTGGAACGACATTACGCCTGTTCTTGATAAGGTAGAAGAGGAATTTGCCGAATTCCGCGAGGCAATACTCAAAGGCGATCATGTCAACGCCCAAGAGGAACTCGGCGACATTTTGTTTGCACTGGTCAATGTTGGCAGGCATAACCGCATTTCCGCCGAAGATGCGCTGCGGGTGACGGTCAATAAATTTGCGCGAAGGTTCCGCTATATTGAAGATAAATACAATGAATTGGGCAAAGACATAAACAAGGCCCCTCTTGAAGAAATGGACAAATACTGGGAAGAGAGTAAGAAAATAGTGGGCTGATGCTCGTAAGGTCAATCAGCGGTCGAATTTCTTCCTGTACGAACAATGCCTGCACAATGGTTCAATAACCATCCTCTTGGAAAACCCGTTGATGATGTCAAGGGTACGCGGTTTTTGCAAAATGGTTTCAAAGGGTTCATTAAAAACATTCCCAAGGCCCATGTCCCCATTCCTGTCAAGGCAACAGGGGACAACGGTTCCATCAACCAGAATTGCGATTTGTTCCCGTAAGCCAAGGCAAAATCCATTTGGGCCAAAATCTTTGCCGGTCATGTCGGGCCAGTCAAAATGAGCAGTCTGATTAATGAAAACATTTTTAGTGATTGGGACAGAAAAAGACGAAAGCAGGTTTTCGGCAATCGAAAAAGCCGGATTAAAAAAAGCCTGCATTGCAGCAACAATGGAGTCAAACGACTTTTTATCGGCATTTTCCCTGGCAGGCCACAAACGAAAGCTTACATAACAGAAATCCTTTGCCTTATTGGCAAACAATAATATCGGGCGAATATAATCGTCGGAAGAACCCTCCTTTTTGTCCTGGCAAAAGCTGTGAAGTGAAAAAGTGATTTGTCGCAAGGCTGGTTTACCTATAAGTGCATCGCCCTTCTCCCTAATCAGCGTTCCGTTTGTGACAAGATTGACGAATTTGCCGTGACCTTGCGCTATGTCCAGAAAATTGCCAAGCCCGGGATGCAGCAATGGTTCGCCGAGAACGTGATAATACAGATAGGAGCCGAAATTGCCTATTCGCGAAAGCACTGTTTCAAATGATGTATCGTCCATGCTGTGCAAAGCCCGGTTTGTGCCGGGGCAAAAGCCACACGACAAATTGCAGGAATTGGTGATTTCGATGTAGATCCGTTTGAAGGGTTTCATAAAAAGACCTTTTTAGTTTCTTGGAAAATGCTTTCTGCCTTTATGGGATCAATTATTATTCCTATACGTTGTGAAATCTGCAAATGGTTAAAGCATATAAGGAAATGGTTAAAATGCTCAATATGCCGGTTCAACCTGATACAAACCCTCAGGGCTCTTTTGCTTGCAAATCGTCGGCAGACGTGCATACGCTTGAAGCCGCAGGCCGCGCACTTGACGGACGTAATAAAATGGACTTGCGGCGTGTCCTGCCTTTTTTAGGTCCGGCATTCATCGCCAGTGTTGCCTACGTCGATCCCGGCAACTTTGCCACGAATATTCAATCCGGTTCCGAATTCGGTTACATGCTTTTATGGGTCGTGGTCGTGAGCAATCTCATGGCAATGCTCATCCAAACACTGTCGGCAAAACTCGGTATTGCCACAGGAAAAAACCTTGCGGAACTTTGCAGGGAGCGATTCGGACACCGGCCTGCCGTATTCATGTGGGTCATCATGGAATTGGTCGCCATGGCCACCGACCTGGCCGAATTCATAGGCGCAGCAGTCGGCTTTAACTTGCTTTTCGGTATTCCGCTAGTATGGGGCGGTGTGCTTGCGGCAATCGCAACGTTCCTGATCCTTGGTCTTGAACGGTTCGGATTTCGCCCGCTTGAGGCAGTCATCACTGCAATGGTGGCAATGATCGCCGGTTGCTATCTCGTGGAAACGTTTCTCGATGTTCCGGATTTTGGAGCAATTATCCTCAATTCGCTGACGCCGCGTCTTTCCGGACGCGAAAGCGTATTACTTGCTGCCGGGATCCTGGGCGCAACCGTGATGCCGCATGCCATATTCCTGCATTCGGCGCTTACGCAGGGCAGAATCGTTGTCAAAGACCCTGCGCGGAAAAGGCGATTGTTCAACTTCGAAGTTATAGACGTGACCATTGCAATGACCATTGCCGGTTTTGTCAATATGGCAATGCTTATCATGGCGGCTGCAACGTTTCACCGTCATGGTCTTACGTCTGTTGCAACGCTTCAGGATGCGCACAAGACGCTTGAACCGCTTTTGGGAAAGTCGGCAAGCGTCATCTTTGCGTTGTCGCTCCTTGCTTCAGGATTATCATCAAGCACCGTCGGCACCAGCGCGGGCCAGGTCATCATGCAGGGGTTTGTAAGACGCAAAATCCCGGTATGGATCAGGAGGCTCGTTACCACGGCACCGGCACTTTTTGTCCTCTGGATAGGGCTCGACCCAACGCGCACGCTTGTCATCAGTCAAGTTGTGCTGAGTTTCGGCCTGCCGTTTGCCCTTGTGCCCCTTCTCATGTTTACCGCCAATAAACAGCTTATGGGTTCGCTTTCCAATAAATGGCTTACCACGTTTTTCATGACCCTGATTACGGGGATTGTCATTGCGCTCAATGTGTTTCTCGTATACCTGATTGTGAAGGGATAAGGCAATGTTCAAACATATCATCGTCCCGCTCGACGGGTCGGCCATGGCGGAAGCGGCGCTTCCGATGGCCGTGTTTTTCGGCCAATGTTTCAAAGCGCAGGTCTCGCTTATCCATCTCATCGAAAAGGGCCGTCCGCAAACCGTGCACGATCAGGCGCATTTACACGACGAGAAAGGTGCGGCTGCATATCTTGCCGAAGCAGCGGCATCATTTCCCCCGTCGATCAGTGTCGATTATCATGTGCATACGGAAGAAGTGAGTCATGTCGCCCAGAGCATCGTCGAGCACAGCACCACCGAACTCAATTCCGATCTTGTTATCATGTGCATCCACGGCGGCGGTCCAGGCGCGCTCCGTTTCATGTCGGGCAGCATCGCGCAACAGGTGATTGCACGGGGAACGGTGCCGGTACTTGCGGTGCATGCAGGGGGTAGAAAGCAGGAAGAGTTTACCTGCGGGAAAATCCTCATGCCTATCGGAGGCCAACACAATCATGGCGATGTTTTGGAGCAAATCGCGGAGTTCGCGCAATGCTGCAAATCGACCGTTCGCCTGCTTTCCGTTGTCCCAACGCTCAAATCCATGCCGGGAAAATGGTTCCAACTCGGTCGACTTCTGCCGGGCGCAACGTCGGAAATGCTCGACATGGAAACCGAGGAAACGGCGCAATTCCTCGAAACGCAAGCATTTCGTATTCGCGAAAAAAAACTCGAAGTCGAAACCAGGGTGCTCCGCGGCGATCCCGGGCATTGTATTGCCCAAGACGCAGACCTCTTTGGCGCGGCAATGATCGTCATGGCGACCCATGGCAAATCGGGAATGTCGGCTCTTTGGGAAGGCAGCGTGGCCCACAAGGTGTTTGCGGAAACTAAAAAGCCCATACTTTTATTGCCTGTTGTTACGAAAGAAACGGAATAAAGAACCACGGCCCTGTGTACTTGAAACCAACCTCCGCGTCCTGTAAATGCCTTTGTCAATCTTTATGTATCAGATTACCACCCGTGGAGCAGTATGTTCACGCAGATTCACCGACATGTCCCAGATGTACGACTCACCTTTGCAAATCCGGAAAATGATCACCTCGGCACCAGGTACGGTTTTTCTGTTTTCCAGAATCCAGGGACGTTCCTGAAAAAGCCGTGATTCAAGGGCCTTGTCATTCAAGACTTCAATTCTCCCGGTGGCGCGCATTGCTTCGGATTTACCTTGTTCCTGGGGCGGCGGGAAAAACGCAATTAAATTTTTATATCGGCTCAGATTTGACAATAACGGGGAGAAACACCTATATTTTTCCGCAATGAAAAAACCTGTCAGCGCGTGAAAGGAAAAAGGTATGAAAAAAGAAAATACTAATCCTTCTGAGAGCCAAAGTCAGTCGGCATCGGAACTTATCTCGAAAAAAATCGCCGAACTCGGGGACTGGCGCGGAGAAATTCTCGGCAGAATGCGCATTCTCATTATTGAAGCAGACCCTGACGTTGTTGAGGAGTGGAAGTGGATGGGCACTCCGGTTTGGTCGCACGGCGGCATCATCTGCACAGGCGAATCGTACAAGAATGTCGTGAAGCTCACCTTTGCCAAGGGCGCATCTTTGAAGGATCCGTTTTCTCTCTTCAACTCGAGTCTCGAAGGAAACACACGCCGCGCGATTGACATTCACGAAGGAGAAAAAGTCGACGAATCCGCATTCAAGGCACTCGTTCGCCGAGCAATAGCTCTTAATGGTTCCGGCAAGTCGAAACCTTCCAAGAAAGCGAAGTCCTAAAAAAATCCGACCCTTGCTTCGGTAAGTTGACGAAAAGTCAAATCGTATTTATATGACTTCGGCACAATTCGGGCCATCGCCCGCATCAACGCCCGTATCTGCGTTCCTTTTCGTTCTTATCCTTTTGTTCGTTTTTATATTTCCGCACAAAGCAGCGCGCAAGGCGCATTGATCCAAAACAGATCTCTGGCTATGGCAGTTTTCAATCGTTACCGTAAGGCTTGAAAATAGGTGTTCAGCATTTCCGACAATTCGCTAGTTCTGAACGGTTTACAGATGCTTGCCGTAAACCCGTATTCCGTTGGGTTTTTCATGACAGGGTCTTCCGCATAGCCGCTGGCCACAAAAACAGGTATTTCTATATTTACTTTTCTGATTCCGGCGGCTGCAGCTTTCCCGCCCATGCCGCCCGGCACGGTGAGATCGAAAATCATTCCGGAAATTTTCCGGTTTGCCAGGGTCTCTTCAAGGAAAAAGTCAATTGCTTCCTGCCCGCTTTCTTTACATACAACATCGTACCCGAATGATTCGAGCGTATCGTGCAAGGTTTCCCGTATCACCTTTTCATCATCCATTATCAGGAATGTGCCGCTTCCTTTATGTTCCGTTGGAATCTGTTCGGTGTTCGATTGAACCGTATCAGCAGCAGCCGGAAGATATAGGTGAAAGGTGCTTCCCTTGCCTGGCTCTGAATCAACATCAATACAGCCGTCGTGCCGATTTACAATAGAATAGCAGGTGGCCAGGCCCAGGCCGTGGCCTTTTGTTTTTGTCGTGAAAAACGGGTCGAAAATCTTGGAAATAAATTCCCGGGGTATTCCGACCCCACTGTCTTTTATTGAAATTTTAACGTAATTGCCTTTTTGCAGAAACGGGTGCTCTTTTTCCGAAAGCATACTATTACGAGCTGTCAATTCTATCGTTCCGCCGAGGGGCATCGATTGTTGGGCGTTGATGATGATGTTGTCGATGACCTGCCCAATCTGGTTTTTGTCGAAATTACAGGGCCACAGATCATTTTGAACAGTAAAAGTGCAGGCACTGGTTGAGCCACTCAGAGCAAATGAGGCTGTTTCTTGAACAAACGGGAAAAGGTGATGGATTTTCTGGATTGGCGCACCACCCTTGGCAAAGGTCAACAATTGCCGGGTAAGTGCGCGGGCCCTGTCGATTGTGGATGCGGCCTTTGTAAGATTGCCGGTGATCGCGTCGTCTTTGGATTTATTAATAGCAAGGTCAATATATCCGAAAACACCAGTCATAAGGTTGTTGAAATCATGGGCGATGCCTCCTGCCAGAATGCCGAGAGATTCGAGTTTCTGGGATTTCTGCAGCTCTGTCTCAATTCGCTTTCGCTCGGTACTATCGCGATGATGAGCTATGCTGTATTCTTTCCCGTCGATAATGCAAATGGAAGACTCGATTTCCAATTCAAATACATCCCCGTTTTTTCTTTGTCCTTTTGTCTCAAAATGAAGCGTGGTATTTTCACTGTTCTCGCGTTTCAAAAGCAGATCGCGCACTTGTTGCCGGCTTTCGGGTGAAAGAACGTCAAAGACCGATTTGCCGAGTATTTCATTTTTATCATACCCAAACATTGAACAGTATCTGTCGTTGACGCGAATGTAAATGCCCTTGTGCACAACGGCAATGGCACTGGGCGAATGGTCGAACAAATGCCTGAGTTCTGTTTCGCTGTTTCTAAGCGCTTTCTCCGACAATTTACGTTCGGTAATGTCATAGTTGAGCAACGCTATTGTTGTAACATTTCCTTTTTCATCAAAGAGGGGAGAGTAGTTGACCTGAAGCCACTGTGTGCCGGAAACGGAATTGAAGGTGTTTTCATAGGATACCGATTTGCCTGCTCGTACTTCTGCAATAAATTTTTGGGCAAATTGATAATTTGTTTCTCCAATGATGTCTTTTATATGCGCGCCTATGATTTTTGCGCGAGGAATTCCGAAGAATATTTCATAGCCTTTGTTGACAAATTCGTATCGCAGTGTTTGAGCGTTGACATGGGCAATATATCCGGGAAGCTTGTCGACTATATTCTGAAATCCTTCAAAAGATTTGTCCGACATAAATTTCCGATCGCTCCTTGTTCTTGAGGCCCTTTTTCAACAGTCCGAGATGCGGGGCTTCCTTATCCTGTAAGTATAATTTAAAGGAACCAATTTGCCGAGAGAATTATGGCCATCGACACTCTTGGTATCATCTGCGGATAAGTACCTATATCTGGATTATACACTCGGAGTACTTCGGTACTTTGTACACGCATTTTGCGTATATAATATATAATGTAAACTTATCCCATGCGGAGCATGGGGTTAGTAATGGTTGAACCATTCGCCGTCATTATTGCTCTTCAAGTCTTCAAGGAACAAAAAGGTCGCTTTCTTTAAAATCATTGCATTTACTGTATGAAATTATAGGTTCGTGCATCTGTTCTTTTGCAACACCGATGCTCTTGCACGCGGTTATTACAAAATACTCACTCAATTCTAATACCATAAGTATATCTTTATCAGACAAATATAAATTTCCGGAAATAGTAGCTACAATGAAGGGATTCCTTATGGATATATGCAAAATCCTTGTTGTTGAAGATGATCAAAATATCAGCGAATTGATAGGAATTACGCTTTCCAATCCTCAGTATGCCATAACGTATGTTGATAATGGAAAAGCGGTTCTTGAAACGCTTTCCAGGGAAAAACCCGATCTGATAATTTTGGATATCCTGATTCCGGAACCGGGTGGATGGAAAATTTATGATTTTGTCCGTTCCAACCCCGAATTCAACAATGTCCGCGTACTTGTTTTTTCAGCCTTTACTTTTACGCCTGAATTTTTACTAAAACAAAACATCGTATCAGCAGATTGTGTCATGAAAAAACCGTTCGAGCTGGAGGAACTTAGGGCAAATGTAAAAAAATTGATAAATATCGCATAAGGGTTGTTCGTTTATCGTGAATGCGCGACAAGCAAAGGAATCAGTCGCGCCGAAAAGAACGATACCAACGGAACGGTCAGAACCACGGCAATACTGCCTGAAACCGCTTGTACGACATAAATGGCGATCATGTTGTTGTTTATCAGTTGATAATAGGTCACATTCCAGGAATACAGCAATACCAGTATATTAAGCGACGTTCCGGTAAAAGCAATAATCAATGTATTGGCCATGGTGCCCATCATGTCGCGCCCCACATTCATGCCTGAACCGAACAATTCCTTCGCGCCAAGGCCTTTGTTGCTTGTGTAAACCTCATGTACCGATGAAGCGATTGAGATGGCGATGTCCATGATCGCTCCCAGAGAGGAAATCAGGATAGCCGCAAACAGGAGCTCCCCGACTTTCATAGTGGTTTTTCCGGCGATCTGTATGAGTGTGTCTGCCTCGTTGGTGCTGAACCCTGAAAGGTGCGTGATTTTCAAGGAAGCCGTGAGAAACAGCATGGATATGATTATTCCCGATACGGACCCGAGAATGGCGGAAAGCGTCTTGACCGTCATCCCACCGAGAAGCATGACTACCACGCAGATCGTGACTATCACCACGCCCATTGACGCAAGCGCAGGCGAATACCCACGATAGAGCATGGGAATAAAAAGAAATATGATCCCTGTAAAGGTAAAGAGTATCCCCAGCACCGATTTTACACCCCGGTCTTTGCCGACGATGCAGAGCACGGCAATGAACGCCAGGACTAAAATACAGAGAAATTGTCCCCTGTCGTAACTGTAAATCCAGGCATTGTAAGTATTCTTGTTCGCAGTATCAATGCAGATGATTACCCCTGCTCCTGCCGAAGCCCTGACGTTTGTCGTGTAATTGAGGGCATTTCTCACCGATATTTCCTCGCCCTTATGTTCCCCGGTGAGAACCTTGATCCTAACGGTCTGATACCCGACGTCAAACCCGGTAGCCCGGTCTTTGCTCAAAGCCTCTTTCTCCACCGCCAATACGTGCGCCTTTTCATAGCTAACATAAGTACCCGGGGCCGAACTATAAAGATGTTGGATGCGAGTCGTGCTATAGAAAAAAAAGATAAGAGCAAGATACGCTGCCAGTGCCAATGGGCCTGCAAGCCCTCCCGCAACCTTACTCACTCGCTTCTTTGCAATTCCGCTGGTCTTGGTTGATTTGTCCACGTTGGTATGCGCCTTCCGAATTGTTGTTATTTGCCTAACCCCATGCTCCGCATGGGATAAGTTTACTTTATATAGTATATACGCAAAATGCGTATATAATTCGGATATAGGTACTAATGCGTTGATAAAAGGCAATACTGCACGCCGGGCGCGTGCAGTATCACGTAATGCCGAACCTATCCCGCTCTTTGCCTTCGCTATTGCTTCGAGGACATGCCGCTGCGGGATAAGGATGGTCAGAGCCTGATCAAGGCAATGCTTCTGATGCCTGTTCCGGATATCTTAAGCATGTAAACTCCGGGGCCGAGCAATCCCGCCAATTTTACTTCCTGTGAACCGCCTGCAAAAACCCTTTTTCCCAAATCCTGCACCCGCACTCCGGAAGTGTTGAAGATTTCGAGCCGGGCTGTTCCCTCCAAATTGTCGACTATCACGCACCCTTGGAACAAACGGGCTGTCAGCGACGGACCGAACCTCATTGCCTTTGCCGGGTTCTTGGAAAGCGTAGTGCCGTTCTTGACAATAGTATAGCTGTCGATCGGCGTCGTCACCGTATTGTTGATTGCATACGTAACGATGGAGAATGTGTCTGCCTTGATTTTGACTCGGGAGAAAGTGGGCTGATTTTGCTGCCAGTAGAATTTCGAATAAACCGGGTAGCTGGGCTGACCGTTTAAAACGTAGGAAGAATTGAGCTGATAATATTTGCTGCCGCTGCCGGAATTAAACGTCATATACAGGGTTCCCTGAGGATTGACGGTTACAAAACTGTCTCCGACCCGCGACACCGGCAAACCGCCGAGCATCTGAAACGACCTGGTATAGGAATGGTCATGGCCCGACATCACAATATCGATGTTGTACTTGTCAAAAACCGGCGGGTATGCGCTTCTTCTGAAAACAATGTCGGCGTCCAGCGCATGGTCCGCGTCGCTGTACAGGGAATGGTGGAAGCTCACGATTTTCCATTTTGCATTTGGATTGGCGGTGATGGCCTGGCCGATAAAGACGTCGTGTGTTGTTGCGCTCTGGGTATTGCTGTTTAATACTACGAACAAAGCCTTACCGTAAGTAAACCAGTAATCGCCGTCGTTTGCAAAAGCAGTGATGCCGTTTTGCAACGATTGGTTGGGAAGATTGTAATGATACCCGTAGTAATGTCCCAGGCCATAGTCGTGGTTGCCTTCTAGTGTTGCAACCGGAAGACCAAGCAATTGCGATGGGCTGAAATAGCCGTTGTATTGTAGGTCTGCACCTGTTCTGGAACTGGTGTTGTCGATCTGGTCACCAAGCGACAAGACAAAACTGGCATTTGAAACCGATTGCGCGGCAACAGCCATTGAGCTCTGCCACGATATCGTATCATACCGAAGGACATTGCTGTCTTGAGCCGCTATACCGCCTGTTGAAGCGCCGATCTGCGGATCGCCGACTGCGATAAAAGTGAAAGAGCTTGTATCTTGCGTCTGGAGCGTGTGGAAATCACTCCAGGTTGTTCCATAGCCTACGCGATATGTGTAATTGGTGGAAAGCG
>Ga0182027_10014145_pt1 | contig 11069 bp, 9 predicted proteins | sample 712E1DmetaG_FD_121300 | JGI IMG/M metagenome (GOLD analysis project Ga0182027, IMG submission 121300) | Permafrost microbial communities from Stordalen Mire, Sweden - 712E1D metaG (Illumina Assembly) | ecosystem: Environmental > Terrestrial > Soil > Wetlands > Permafrost | place: Sweden...
GCCCGACGACGAGTTAAAAGCGCGAAGAAGAATTACAAGAATGGTACGGCAGTATATCAAAGCCGGGGGCGTTCAGACTGCGGCTCTTGAAACCGGAGAACAAACTGAAGAAACTCAGATTCAATGACATAACACATGAGAACAACTGCGAGGAGCACTTTACAAGGGTGCTCCTCTTTTTTTAGGAAATTATTTTCCCCTCATTCCTGTTAAACATATAACGAATGGATGACATCGCAACATACCCAGCGGAACAGATCCGGCTTCCGTTGCACAAGCATTATGAGCGTTTAGATGTTCCTCTGAGCGAACGGGATGGATGGTTGCTGCCAAAACGGTTTCATGCCATATCTGACGAAGTGAGTCTCTTGGAACACGGAAGTGCTAGTGTGGATTTTTCTGATCACGGACTTCTTCGCCTGGAGGGAAAAGATGCCGTTGATTTTCTTAACAGAATTTCGACAAATGATTTCAGAAATTTTGCTCGTCGAGATTCGCTGCAAACTGTTTTGGCGTCCGAGAAGGGGAAAGTCGTAGATTCGATCATCGTTGTGCATAGAGACGATCATTTGTTATTAATCGTGAGCCGCGGCGCCCAATCCACTGTGAAGCAATGGATTGAAAAATTTATTATCGCGGAAGATCTCAGGGTCGTCGATCAGACGGGTAAATATCTTCTCTTTGCAGTCTTCCACCCTCGGGACGTTTCAAAAAATCCTGGTGAAGGCAACGCAAGGTCCGTTTTTCACTCAAAATATTATGATGACGATGCAGCGTTTTATATTTTTGATGCAATGTTCGTGCCTCCGGATTTAGTTCGTCTACTGACGGAAAACCAGGTTGGAAATGATGCATTTGAAATTTACAGTATCCGGCAAGGCATTGTTCAATGCCAGCCCGAAATAATGAGAGAGTGCAATCCTCTTGAATTGAACTTGTGGAATCAGATTAGTTTTACAAAGGGTTGCTATATCGGGCAAGAAGTTATAGCGCGGCTTGATACCTATAAGAAAATTCAAAGAACACTTTGCAGTTTTCGAAGCAATAGCCCTGTTGTCCCCGGTACGGAATGCCGGATCGTACATGGGGGAAAGGATATCGGCATCGTAACGAACTGTGCTTGCGACGATGATAATAAAAGGAGTTTCGTGGGACTCGGAGTGATCAGAAAAGAGTTTGCGCTTCAGGGTGCGAGATACTCAATGGCTGATAGCGCTGTCTCGATTATTGTAGAACATGTTTTTGAACATAATGAAGAAGTCGATGGAAACAATAACAGTTCTCGCTGAAGGGAAAAAGGAAAAGTACGAGGAATTGTTCCCTCAGCTTCAAGCGCTCGCAGGCGATGAACGTGACCTCATTGCAAATATGGCAAATATCAGCGCTGCGTTGAAGGCAACCTTTCCGGTGTTTTCGTGGGTTGGATTTTACCGTATGCAAAAAGGCGAACTGGTTCTAGGACCATTTCAAGGGAAAGTTGCGTGCGTTCGCATCAAAATCGGTAATGGCGTTTGTGGGACTGCTGCGAAGGAGAGAAGGACGATTATCGTTCCCGACGTCGACGGATTTCCTGGGCATATTGCCTGCGACCCCGATTCCAGGTCAGAGATTGTTGTTCCATTGACTTCCAGCGGCCATCTCCTCGGTGTCCTCGACGTTGACAGTGACAAGTTAAACTCGTTCGACCAAATAGATCGGTTCTATTTAGAAAAGATTGCTGAAATGATATTACAGGAAATTTACCAATCAAATACAGAAGACTAATTGGTCGCAAGACAGAAAGAACAACTTCGCCCTTTACGGGCATACAAGAATCCACTTTTTCTCAATAGCAAAGATGCGCGAGTAATAAGGATTCTTTCTGAATTTTTGGAGCCATTAAGCCGTTTCAACTATTTTGGCATCAAAGATATCATAGTATTTTTCGGCTCGGCGCGCATACAATCACCTGTGATCGCTCGACAGAAATTGTCGGAGACTGTGTCGAAGCTAAAGAAAAGAAAAAAGTTTGACTATAAACAATCAGAGGAATACCGAAAAGCCAAAACCGCAGTGGAAATGTCGGCGTACTATCGCGATGCCGCTGACCTTGCTTTCTTACTAACAAAGTGGTCGGCGTCGTTGAAAGAAAAGAATCGCTTTGTTGTTTGCACTGGTGGAGGCCCCGGGATTATGGAAGCAGCCAATAAGGGTGCTTCGCTTGCAAAGGGAAGGTCAATTGGGCTAAACATAGGCCTGCAGTTTGAACAATATCCTAACAAATACATTTCATCGGAGCTGAATTTTGAGTTTCATTATTTCTTTATGCGGAAATACTGGTTTATGTATCTGGGGAAAGCGTTGGTTGCATTCCCTGGCGGCTTTGGGACGCTCGATGAGCTGATGGAATTGCTCACATTGCTTCAAACAAGAAAAATCAAAAAGAAAATGACTGTAATTCTCTATGGCAAGAAATTCTGGGAGCATGTTCTAAATTTTCCTTTTCTTCAAGAATATGGAATGATCGCCAAAGAGGATTTTGAATTATTTAAATTTGCGGATACACCCACAGAGGCCTTTAAATTGCTGAAAAATGGTCTTATCAAGAATTATCCTCAAAAAATTGATTTAAAATATTACAAATGAAACAGTTGAATGAAATTGATGTAAGCCATTTTAAGTCACTGATTTACCTCCTCGATGATGAAGATGATTCTATTTATTCAATTGCCAAAGAACATTTACTCTTAGCCGGCGAGCGCGCCTTGCCTGTGCTGGAAAGATATTTGCAAGCAGATGACTCCTTAATGCAGCATCGAATAAGAGAGATTTATGAAACCATCTCACTTTCGACATTCAAAGAACAGTTGCGTTCATTTTGTGAAAAACACAAGTCCGTCGATATCGATTTGGAAGAGGGAGCATTTTTGATTGCTAAGCAGGCTTACCCAAATGTCGACATGCACATTTATTCTGATTTGTTAAATTTTTTTGCTGCTGAATTTCAATCCCGTTTGGATCCATCGGACTCTCCCGAAGAAATCGCTACAAAAATTGGTAATTACTTCTCTCATGAAAAGGGATTTTCGGGAAACGAGGCTGATTATTATAATACTGACAATCATTACATCAACAAAGTCATAGAAACTAAACGGGGAGTTCCCATTACTCTTTCTATTGTTTATATGCTGGTTTTGCGCAGGCTGAATTTTCCCGTTCAGGGAATTGGGATGCCCGGACATTTCATAGTGAGATACGAATTCGGAACCAGTTTTTTATTCGCAGACCCATTTCATGGCGGAAATATCCTATCGTTGGAAGATTGTAAAAAATCTTTAGTTAAATTGGGATATCCTTTTAAGAATGAATACCTTGAACCAGTCACGAATAGGCAAATTCTAGAACGAATGCTTCGAAATTTGGTTTTGGTTTTCGAAAAACAAAATCAGTCGGTAAAAATGCAGGCATTATTGCAGTGTATTGATATTCTGAACAGGAATGTTTAAATTTAAAGAAGGGGGTGAATGGTTTCGACGGGGTAGAAGATGGTTAGACATAAGCATACCGTGCTCTCCGAGTCGCACGATAATAAAGCGGAACCAAATTAAGTGCAGACTACAACTACGCACTCGCTGCTTAATTAATAGTTAAGTGGCGCATCTTCATGGTGCTCTACCTGGCTAGTGCCATGCAAGGTGTCGACTTCAGTCGGGCGTGCTAATATCAACGCTGGAGCGATGTTAGTGAATCTTTATCCCAGCTAGCTTTGAGCATGCTGAGTTCATCCAACAGCTCACGGCGAATGTTCACGAGATGGACTGAGTATGGAGAAAGTCTAATGGTCATCACTTCGGACCGGGGTTCGAATCCCCGCACCTCCACCATTTCCATTTTCAACAACACATAGCACAATGAAACGGGACGAGGATTGCTGCATCGAGTTCGTGAAAATGTCCGGAGCAGGCAATGACTTTGTGGTAATGGATAACCGCAATGGTATAGTGACTGACCCGGCTACACTTGCACGAAAACTTTGCGATCGACGCAAGGGAATTGGGGCGGATGGTTTATTGCTCCTTGAATCAAGTAATCGATCTGATTTTTTAATGCAATATTACAATTCGGACGGGAGCTATGGTGGAATGTGCGGGAACGGCGGTAGGTGCATTAGCCGGTACGCTTACATCAAGAAGATTGTGAACCGTCCGGAAATCCGATTCGAAGCGCTGGAGCATATATACGGCGCCTCTATTTTGCAAGACGGTGTGAGATTAAAAATGAATGACCCATTGGATTTTCGGATAAGGCAGGTGATTCCTCTTTCTCGGACCCAGATCCGTTTCCATTTTGTAAATTCTGGTTCTCCTCATTGCATTATTTTTCTTGATGAGAACAAGGATCTAGCTTCGAACCTCGAAGAAATTGATGTCTATGGTATTGGAAAGGAAATCAGGAATCACAGCTACTTCTTTCCCGAAGGTACGAATGTGAATTTTGTAGAGAAAAAAGATAAAAGTAGCTTCTCTGTGCGAACATATGAAAGAGGAGTTGAAGCAGAAACTTTAGCTTGTGGCACCGGATCGGTTGCAGTAGCTTTAATTGTTAATCAAGTGAAAAAATCATTACCTCCGGTGACACTGCATGTACGAAGTGGGGAGCTTCTGACTGTCGATTTTCAAAAGACAAGCGATGGTCTGTACCATGACGTCTCGCTAAGCGGCAGCGCACACATTGTTTTCAGTGGGGTGGTCAAATATGCGTTTTCTTCTCAATCTATTGTCGATATTGTTTAGTGCTCCCAACCTTCCTTATTCTTAATCCTCGATCTGGCCACGGGAAAAGCGAAAAGCTCATTCCTCTCATTCGTACACATTTTAGGGAGAACAAAGTACCCTTTGATCTCCATGTTACATCATGCCGCGACGAAGCCAGAAAAGTTGCCAGCGAAGCAAAGAAAAAATATTCCATTGTAATTGCTGGGGGTGGAGACGGAACCGTTAATGAAGTGGTGAATGGAATAGCGGGTTCGGACAGCGCTCTTGGAATTTTGCCGCTTGGCTCCGGCAACGATTTTGCCAAAGCTTTATCCTATCCTAGAAAACTTAATGAATGTCTACAAGTATTGACAAAACAACAAGTTAAATCGATTGATTTAGGCTCAATTGAAGTGATAAATTCCGGTTTGGAAAAAATAAACAAGCACTTTATAAATTTCGCTGGAATTGGTTTAGATGCGGAGGTGGCGAATGAAGCTGGAAAAATATTTTGGGCTCGTGGGTTGGCCAAGTATGCAATTGCAGCGATGAAGGTGCTATTTCGTTATAGAGCTGAATCTTCCACGGTCAATAGCGTTGAATTTGAAAGTGAAGGAAGACATTTGTTGATTTCAATTGGTAATGGAAAAAGCTCCGGCGGAGGCTTTTATTTGACACCACAGGCATTGCTGGATGATGGGTGGTTCGATGTTTGCATGGCAAAAAATCTTTCCACACCAGAGATCTTGAGAATTTTTCCGTTTGTTTTAATCGGAGAGCATGCAAGGTTCCAGAAAATTAATATGAAACGTACAAAGAAATTAGTGGTAAAATCACAGACAAATTTGCCAGTGCATGTTGACGGCGAGGTTATAGGATTAGACATTCGAGAAATTAGCATTGAAGTCATCCCATTAGGAATCAAAATTCTAACACCTTAGACCCGAGATATGTGGGCAATTGACTTTTGATATAATATGTGTTATGTAAAGTTAGACTTGTAAGACCTCACCACTCACACTTTCATCCGTTCTAGTCCATCAATCGTCCAATTGCTTCAAAGTAAACGCCTTCTGCGGGTCCTCTCTCAAGGCTGATGCTATGCCCAATCTTGATTTCGGAAGATCCGGTCACATTACCTAGAATGGAAAACTCGATCTTGTGCTCTCGTATAATTTTCTCGATTGCAGTTCTGTGTGCAGGATTTGTCGAAATCATTATTCTGCTCTGCTCCTCGCCGAACAACAGAAAATCTATTCGAATGTCACTATTGGCTGGTATGGCTATGTCGCATCCAATAGCGTGATCTTCTCCGGTAATGACACTTTCAATCAGGGCCACGGCAAGTCCGCCTTCTGAAATGTCATGGGCTGAGTTCACCATCCCATTATGAATAAGCTGCAGGCAACAGTCCTGGAGGCGTTTCTCTTCCTCAATATCGAAATACGGGGCATTGTTCCCGGTCATGCCATAGAATTCCTTCAGATACTCACTCCCGTTGATATCACCTCGAAGTCTTCCCAGGAGGATGATATCATCGCCAATGTTGCTGAATGCGCTTGTGGTGATGTGGGATTCGATTTCAATAAGGCCTACCATCCCAATAACCGGCGTCGGATAAATTGCTCCCACAGGATTTTCATTATAGAAACTTACATTTCCACCTGTTACTGGTGTTTCAAAAATGCGACATGCATGTGCAATTCCCTCGACAGCTTCTTTAAATTGCCAGTATGATTCTGGCTTGTATGGATTTCCGAAGTTCAAGCAATTAGTAATCCCAATTGGCTTAGCACCCGAACAAATAACATTTCTAGCCGCCTCAGCGACAGCCATTTCTGCCCCAATTTTTGGGTTCAGGTAAACATACCGAGAATTGCAATCGGTTTTCATCGCGAGAAATTTTTTGGTTCCGTCTACTCTAACAACTGCAGCATCGGAACTCGGACCGACTCTCGTTCCTGTTCGCACCATTGAATCGTATTGTTCGAATACCCAACGCTTGCTCGCAATGTTTGGCAGAGCGAGGAGTTTTAGAACAATTTCATTCAAATTTTTGGGTTCTCTTAACGACTTAAAATTTAGATCCTTTCGATTCACAATATAGTCGGGTTTCCTCGTTTCACGGATGTACACCGGAGCACCGCCTCCTAGCACGAGCGATTCTGCCGGTACCTCGGCTTTTAGCACGTTATCTTTGAATATCTTTACCAGCCCGTCATCCGTGACTTCGCCGATTACTACTGAATGAAGGTCCCATTTATCAAAAATTTCTGTCACTTTCTTTTCACAGCCCTTTTTTACAACGAGCAACATTCTCTCTTGGGACTCTGACAACATAATTTGATATGCAGACATGTCTTGTTCCCGCACAGGTACTTTGTCCAGGTCGATGCGCATTCCTGATTTTCCTTTAGCGCTCATTTCGGTTGTTGAACAAGTAATTCCGGCTGCGCCCATATCTTGTATGCCCACAAGCAAATCAGCCTTAATCACTTCAAGAGTTGCTTCCAGTAAAAGTTTTTCTGTAAATGGATCTCCAACTTGAACGGAAGGGCGTTTGCTCTCTGACTTTTCAGAAATTTCTTCAGATGCAAACGTGGCTCCATGAATACCATCCTTTCCAGTAGAGGAGCCGACAATCATGACGGGATTGCCTATTCCTTTCGAAGTTGCAGAGGCAATTTCTGAATGTTTTACAATTCCTACAGCCATCGCATTAACCAGCGGGTTTCCCTGGTAGCTTTTATCGAAATATACTTCGCCTGCGACAGTAGGAACGCCAAAACTATTGCCGTAATCCCCTATTCCCTTTACCACGCCGCGAAATAGCTGCCTGGCTTGATCATCCGTAAGCTCTCCAAATCGTAATGAGTTCAGTGCAGCAATTGGTCGTGCTCCCATAGTAAATACATCTCTCATAATTCCACCTACACCAGTTGCAGCTCCTTGGTATGGTTCGACTGCCGACGGATGGTTGTGGCTTTCAATCTTAAAGGCCACGGCCAAACCGTCGCCGATGTCGACAAGCCCGGCATTCTCTTCCCCGGCATTGACAAGAAGGCGGCCTCCCGAGCGCGGCAATGTTTTCAGAAGGGCAATGGAATTCTTGTAACTACAATGCTCACTCCACATGACACTAAAAATTCCCAGTTCTGTGTAGGAAGGGCTTCTCCCAAGGATTTCAAGGATCCATTCGAACTCTTCTTCTGTAAGGCCGTGCTGGAAGGCCAATTCTTTCGTTACTTCTGGTTCCGGGTCCATCACATTTGCCATAATTTTACAGTACCTTTATTCTATGATGAGCAGTAATTCGCCTTTATCAACGACTTGTCTGCCACGCACGAGTATTTTCTTTACTGTCCCATTTCTCGTCGCGCGTATTTCGTTTTCCATTTTCATCGCCTCTAAGATGAGCAAGCCGTCTCCCGCCGCAACTATTGTCCCTTCGCTCACTTCACACCGAACAACCATTCCTGGCATTGGAGATCGTACTTCTATGTTGGAGTGATTTTTTTTTGTGGCGTTAGCGCTAAAGTTACTTACTTTTTTTGTAGAAGTCTTTATTCCTATCTTATAGTTTCTACCATTGATTAACACAGTATAGATAAAATCATTTCTAGTAATGATTGTGTGAAATGATTTGCCATTTAGGAGAAGGGAAAATCGGCCCGGAGAAATTTTTTGTAGGTCTGCCTGAATTCTAGTGCCGTCCAGCGATATCGAACCGTCTTCCAGAAATGACCATTTAAACTGTTTGTCGCCGATGTTGGAAATCACTATTGCCATTTTTTATTCTTCCAACCGGCCGTTCTTCCATCGTCCGGAGGCCATTGCTCGATCTCTTGCCCCACGGTTCTCATTACTAGAAACAGAATTATGTGCAGACGCAGCAATAAATGAGGCAGCTAATTCTTCATCAAAATGCGTAATTAATTTGTTTGGCTGAAAGTATTTCTCGACAAATTGTATATCATATTTCCCATGCACAAAAATCGGATGTGACATTACGAAGGCACAAAAAGGAATTGTTGTGGCCACTCCTGATATGACATATTCTGACAAGGCTCGTGACATCCTTTGGATTGCCTCATCACGATCCGTTCCCCATGCTACCAGTTTAGCAAGTAATGGATCATAAAAGTGCACAATTTTAGTTCCCCTCATCACGCCGGAGTCATGCCTGATTCCATATCCTTCGCTCGGAGCATATTCTTCGATTGTCCCAGCAGAGGGAAGAAAATTTTCAAACGGATCTTCTGCACATATTCTACACTCAACTGCATGCCCTCGTGGTATAAGCTCTTCTTGGGCGAACGGCAATCTTTTACCTTGAGCGATATTGATCTGAGCTTTCACTAAATCAATACCGTACACCAGTTCTGTAACAGGATGTTCAACTTGAAGCCGTGTATTCATCTCTAAAAAATAAAATGCATTGCTCGAGTCTACTAAAAATTCGACTGTGCCTGCGCTGACATAACCGGACTCTCGAGCTGCATTGACAGCAGCCCTACCCATTTCAGCTCTCAGTAATTCAGGTAATTGAGAACTAGGACATTCTTCTATGACTTTTTGGTGCCTTCGCTGGATTGAGCACTCCCTTTCACCTAAAAAAATTACATTTCCATAACCGTCTGCCAGGATTTGAATTTCAATATGCCGGGGATTTAGCAGATACTTTTCAATAAAAACTTCAGAACTCCCGAAAGCTTTTAACGACTCCGATTGAGCCTGTTGCAGAGCCTGTTCGATGTTCTCTTCCCGGTCAACTTTTCTCATTCCCTTTCCCCCTCCTCCGTGTACAGCTTTGAGCAATACCGGATATCCTATCTCTTTCGCAGCTTTAAGTGCCCCCTCACTATCTCTGATTGCAAATGTAGTTCCAGGCACTATCGGAACTTTTGCTTTCTTCATCAATTCGCGTGCTGAGGTCTTCCCTCCTAATGCCTTCATCGCAGAAGCAGGTGGGCCGATGAAGGTCATTCCGTTTGAAACTGTGGCTTCGACGAAATCTGGGTTTTCGGAGAGGAAACCATAGCCAGGATGGATGGCATCACACTGTGCCCTTTTTGCAACATCGATAATCTTATCAATGTCGAGGTATGTTTCTTCTGATAGGTTGCCATGCAAGGGATAGGCTTCGCCGGTATTAAGAACATAAGGAGCACATCGATCGACATCTGAAAAGATTGCCACTGTCTGAATTCCCATCTCGGAGGCGGAGCGGTGAATCCGCAGCGCAATTTCTCCTCGATTGGCGATAAGCAATTTTTGAATCTGTTTTGCCTTCATTCGTTTTTTAAATCAACAATAGTAACTCCCATTCCCCCCTCATTCCATTCTCCAAAGCGGTGCGACTTGATCCTTGAATCGGACTGCAGGAATAACGTTATCTTTTTTCGTAATGCACCGGAGCCTTTTCCATGTATAATATCAACTTGATGTAATCCTGTAACTATTGCACTGTCAATAAACTTATCGACTTCTTGTAATGCTTCGTCACCATATAATCCTCTGACATCGATTTCACGTTTTGGAGTTCCTTCCAAAAGTATGGGGGCGAATGAATGCGCCGAGGATCTTGGCTTACTGATCGGAACAACATCATTTACATGTATCCTCATTTTCAAACTATCGAATGCAACCTGTAGAAGTCCGCTGGCGTCAGGTGGCTGTAATACCTCACCAATTTGTGAATTGGATTTTAACTTGACAGTTGTTCCCTTCGAGATCGTTGCGTTGTTTTCAATGCTGGGAGCATTCGAGCTAATTTCGTTCAACGCCAATTCCATAGCGTGGATTTCGGACCCCAATAGTTTGATTTCTTGTTTGCTCTCAACGATCGAACTCTTATCGGCTTGGCGTTGCTTGATTTCCTTTATGGACTTCTCAATGATAGAATTAGCTTTGTTAATGATCTCCTTTGCCTCTTCTATCGCTTTTGATTTTGTTAATCGAATTTCTTCCCGCAATCCCTTCAATTTAGTCTCGTAGCTTTCAACTAACTCATTGTATTTCAACTTTTCATCATCAACTATCGATAGTTGTTTCGAAAGCAATTGAGCGCGGCTTTCGAGGTCGACTATTAATTTTTCCAGACGTGATTTTTGTTCGCCCGCCATCTTTTCAGCATCTGAAATGATGGCGGGTGACAACCCGAGTCGCCTTGCTATTTCAAGCGCATAGCTGCTTCCAGGAACACCAAATCTGAAATTGAACGTCGGGGTCAGGGTAGCTTGGTCGAACTCCATCGCGCCATTTTCCATACCTTCGGTTTCATGTACAAATGCTTTAAGCGTGACCTGATGAGTCGTTGCTATTGTAAATGCTCCC
>Ga0182027_10014148_pt1 | contig 11067 bp, 10 predicted proteins | sample 712E1DmetaG_FD_121300 | JGI IMG/M metagenome (GOLD analysis project Ga0182027, IMG submission 121300) | Permafrost microbial communities from Stordalen Mire, Sweden - 712E1D metaG (Illumina Assembly) | ecosystem: Environmental > Terrestrial > Soil > Wetlands > Permafrost | place: Sweden...
AAGGGGCTATCAACGGGTTGTACGCAACGGATATATGCCTAAGCGTGAAGTTCAGACAGGTATTGGCCCCGTGCCAGTGGAAGTTCCGCGGCTCAGAGATCGGTCGGCGGATATGTCGGATCGGATAACATTCAATTCGTCGATTTTACCGCCGTATTTGCGGAAGACCAGGAGCATGGAGCAATTGATTCCTTGGCTGTATTTGAAAGGCATTTCCACCGGAGATTTTAGCGATGCGTTAGTTGCATTGGTCGGCAAAGATGCTCCGGGCTTGTCTGCCCCCACGATCAGCCGCCTCAAGACAGTTTGGCAGCAGGAGTTTCATCAATGGCAAAAACGCAGTCTTGAAGGGAAATGTTACGTATATTTCTGGGTGGATGGCATTTACTGCAATGTGCGCATGGATGATAAACAGTGCCTTTTGGTCATTATAGGCGCTACCGCTGATGGCGCAAAGGAACTGGTAGCCATAGAGGGCGGTTTCCGCGAAAGCGAGATGTCATGGAAGCAGTTGCTGTTAGATCTAAAATCCAGAGGCCTGACCACCGCTCCACAGTTGGCGATTGGCGATGGCGCACTGGGTTTCTGGAAAGCGTTGAGTAAAGTTTACGACGGCACCCGTTGGCAAAGATGCTGGGTACACAAAACGGCAAATGTCCTGAATAGTTTACCCAAGAGCCTTCAATCCAAAGCGAAATCCAAATTGCATCAGATTTGGCAGGCAGTCAACAAGGATGAAGCCGAGCATCATTTTAATGATTTTGTGAATACGTATGAAGCAAAATATCCCAAAGCGGCCCAGTGTCTGGAAAAGGATCGAAATGCTTTGTTAACTTTTTATGATTTTCCTGCTGAACACTGGCGTCACATTCGGACCACGAATCCGATTGAATCGACCTTTGCAACGGTTCGTTTGCGGACAAATAAAGTGAGGGGATGCTTTTCTGCAACCACAGTCATCTCAATGGCATTTAAATTATGTCAATGCGCTCAGAAACGATGGATTCGTTTACATCGTCCGGAACGCTTGGCTGATGTTGTTAAAGGAGTGAAATTCGTCAACAGTATGGAGGAAAAACGGATCGCCGCCTAATTCTTCATACACAACTCTTGACAATATCTCCAATTGATCCCCGTTCCAGGAAGCCCGTTCTGAAACGGCGGAAGCTTTCTTCCTGGCCGCCGTCTCCGGATACTGGTATCCCTTTACATCCGCCCGTTGTACGAGACTTGACACAGACATAATTTAAACTTATACTTAAACAGATTTTCAATAAGGAGGTAGCCAGTGAAAAAATTAACCGCAACCCTTTTATTTATTCTTTTCCTCTTTCCAACTTTTGTGTTTGCTAAAAATTTACCCATAGAAGAACAATTCAAAAAAAGTTTCCCAAAAAATATTTTTGAAAGCATAACGCCCACAGATATTAAAGGAATTTATGAAGTCTATACGGGCAACCAGATTTACTATTACATGCCGAAAGACGATGTAATCCTCTATGGAAGTTTAGTTTCCAAAAATGGAATAAATATCACCCGTGAAAGTTTTTCTAAAAAGATGGCGCAAAAAATGGCCAAATTACCTTTGGACAGCGCTCTGAAAATCGGCAACGGAAAAACGGTTGTAGTGGAATTTATGGATCCAAACTGTCCTCATTGCCGTCAGGCTTATAAATTCTTTTCTCAACGCCCGGATGTAACATTGTATGTTTTCTTTTTCCCGCTATCTAAAGACTCGGCTGACAAGATCAAACATATCTTATGTTCAAAAGATGTGGCGAAGACGTATGATGATGTAGTGACCGGAAAACTCGATAATAAAGCTCCGCTTAATATTTGCATTGACAAAAAAGTTGATGAAACCGTCAAAACGCATATGCAACTTGCTTCGCAAATCGGAGTCAGAGCAACACCCTTATTTTATATCAAGGGTCAGGTAGTTGATGGATTTGATCCTGCCGTTATTGAAAAACTTTTAAAAGATTAGGCCAAATGTATAAATCCGGTAGTCGCTTTTTTCAAAGAAGAGCGGCTAGCGGATCTTTGCTCCTGTTTTTGCTTCGCGGTCAAATGTCAGTACCGTAAGTCCTTTATCCGTATCAGTCGCCAGCAGCATGCCGTAAGATTCTACTCCCATTAATTTCACCGGTTTTAAATTGGCAACGATCACTATTTTTTTGCCGATTAATTCCGCGGGGGTATAGTCCTTGCCGACACCGGCAACAATTGTGCGTTCTTCACCTATATCGACTGTAAGTTTTAAAAGTTTATTGGATTTGGGAACAGCTTCCGCCGCCAGAATTTTTGCCACACGTAAATCCACTTTGGCAAACTCCTCGTAGTCAATTTCAGGTTTTAAATCAATCATGGAAGTTTTTTTCTCCTGCGTCTGGTTTTCTTTTTCCTGAACAATGCGCGGGAACAGCGATTCGCCGCGAGTTAAGGGGCTGCCCGCTTTTAACATATCATCTTTCTTAATACTGGCCATATCCAGATTAGATTCATCTACTCCAATTTGCCGTAAAATTTTCTCCGCGGTTTGCGGCATAAAAGGCTTGAGCAGAATAGCTATTACCCGCAACGCCACAAGCAAATTATACATTATCGCTGTTAATTTTTCCTTGTTCGCGGGGTCTTTTCCCAAAGTCCACGGCTCATTTGTGACTATGTATTTATTGGTGATATTTATAAAATCCCAAATGGCAATCAAGGCTTTATGCAGGGACATATCATTAAAACCGGATTCGACTTCCGCGACTGTTTTCAAAGCTGCTTCATGCAACGCCGAATTTTTCTCTTCGAAACTGATTTCCGGCACCTTGCCGTCGCAATATTTGATGGCCATAGTAATAGTGCGGCTGACCAGATTGCCCAAATCATTAGCCAAATCAGAATTTAACCGCTGTACAAAAGCTTCCTCGGAAAAATTGGAATCCAGTCCGAAAACCATATCTCTCAGAAGAAAATAACGGAAAGCATCCAGACCGTATTTATCTTTTAAATCAAGCGGACGAACAATATTACCCAGGCTTTTGGACATCTTGCTTTGATCTGAATTCCAGTAACCATGAACATTCAGGTGCCGATATGGTTCAATACCCGCGGCTTTAAGCATTGTCGGCCAGTAAATACCATGCGGTTTTAAAATGTCTTTTGCAATAAGATGCTCCGCTACAGGCCAGAACATCTTAAATTTATCTGAGTTAGGATAATCCAGGGCGGTAACATAATTAATCAAAGCGTCAAACCAGACATAGGTTACATATTTTTCATCAAAAGGCAGCGTAATACCCCACTCTAATCGAGATTTGGGACGGGAAATGCAAAGATCTTCCAGCGGATCACGCAAAAAAGCTAAAACTTCGTTTTTATATCTTTCTGGACGGATAAAATCGGGGTTTTCTTTGATGTGATTAATCAACCAATCCTGATATTTGCTCATGCGAAAGAAATAATTGCTTTCTTTGCGATGCTCCGGTTTTGTCTGGTGATCGGGACACTTGCCATCCACCAGTTCCTTTTCCATATAAAATCGCTCGCATCCGACACAATAAAAACCTTCGTAAGCGCCAAAATAGATGTCTCCGGAATCGTAGACTTTCTGTAAAATATTACGCACAGTTTCAATGTGGTTCGTATCTGTTGTCCGGATAAAATAATCGTTGGTTACGGAAAGTTCGGGCCAGAGATTACGAAATTGGTCGCTGATTCGATCCGCGTATTCTTTGGGCGTGATCCCGGCCTTTTGCGCCGCTTCCGCGATTTTATCGCCGTGTTCATCAGTTCCAGTCACAAAGAAAGTATTTTCGCCAATCATGCGATGATATCTGGCCAGGACATCGGCAACAATTGTCGTATAAGCATGTCCGATATGCGGTGAAGCATTAACGTAATAAATCGGTGTTGTTATATAAAATGATTTCGGCATATTAACAGCATCTCCAAACTGATTATTGAAAATCGTCCTTTTCATCCATTTTTTCCGAATCCAATGTCTGCTTTTCGCCCTGCACGTCTACATTATTATTATCGGCCTTAACAGCTTTGGGACATTTTTTCCGCCCGGAGTATCCTTCATGTTCAAAAGCCAGACAGCACATCAGACGGCCACACAATCCGGAAATTTTTTCCGGATTGAGCGACATACTCTGTTCTTTCGCCATTTTGACGGTAACTCTTTCTAAATTTTGCAGTATTCCCGCGCAACAAACCATCCGGCCGCAAACAGCAATGCCTTTGGTAATGCGTGTTTCCTGCCGGGCGCCTATCTGCTTCAATTCTATTCTTATCTTGAATTTTTGAACGAGATCTTTGACCAATTCACGAAAATCCACTCTGCTTTCCGACGTAAAGTAAAAAATAATTTTACTCTTTTCGAAGAGGCAGTCCACATCTATTAATTTCATGGGAAGCTCTCTTTTCTGAATCCTTTCCACACAAAATTTCCGGGCTTCGTCCTCAAGTTTGTCGTTTTCTTCTTTAATTTGCAAATCTTGAGCTGTTACTTTTCGAACGACTTTTTTTAGATTTGCCGGCAGATCCGACGGTTGACACCTTTTTACATCATTAGCAACAACTCCAAGCGCCAGACCATTATCGGTATTGACAATAACCTGATCATTTTTATGCAAAATAAGATCAGTGGCGCCGAAACTATATATTCTGCCCTCTTGTTTAAATTTAACTCCAATAATATTTACAAGCAATTTCTTATCCTAACTGATTTTTTAATAGTTTAACTTAAATGCCATTGTTTCCAATGTCAATGATTTGTTGACATTCTGTTCCAAAATCTGTCCCGCCTTTTCTATCTGTGCTATATTTTGAAGAATTTGCTCGCCGGACAAACGCGCGGCACAGGTTGCAATAAAAGAAGAATTGTCTTGATTGATTAACATTTTATTTTGTTTGATTTCCTTAAAAATCAAAGCATCACGAAAAAAAGTGTTAAGAATATTCAACCCTTGCTTAATTTCTTTTTTCCCTTGTCCCAGAAAAGATGCAAAATTGATTAAACTGAAGGGGTCATCTGGGCGTGTCATTGAAAGCAATTTTAACAATTCCGTGCGATAGGCAACAATATCTTCTTTATTTAATTCCATTGCGTTACCAATTGAACCACCGGATAAAGCTGCCAGAAGCAAAGCTCTTTGGTTATCCATGCCCATCTGTGCGATAAGAAATTTTGCCACTATTTCAGAACTAAGTGGATTAAAACGCATATGCTGGCAACGCGAAAGAATCGTGGATGGAAGAGCATATGGTCTGGCTGTAACCAGAATTAATATATTGGACGGAGATGGTTCTTCCAGCATTTTTAAAAGCGCGTTTGCCGCCTGATCGTTCATTTTATCGGCATCATCAATAACAAATGCCCGCATCCTGGCTTCCAGAGGTTTACATTTAATTCGTTTCTGAATTTCACGAATGGCATCAATACGAATAAACTGACCATCGGCTTTTACGGAAAAGATATCGGGATGGCTTTCGCGCTGAATTTTCCGGCAGGAAACACATTCGCCGCAGGAATCATAAAGAGAATCCACCTTCTCGCAGTTGAGAGCCTTGATAAATTCCAAGGCGAAAGTTCTTTTGCCCACGGCGGAAATGCCGCTAAAAAGATAAGCGTGCCCTATTCTTTTTTTAGCCAGGGTTTTTTGAATAATTTCTATTTTTTTTTCATGACCATAAATATCGCGAAAAGACATAATTTAAAAAGAAGTTCCCCGAAATAACTAATTTTGTAAATTTATGAAATCACTAATATGCCGGCGCACTTCTTCTTGAATTGCGTTAACATCTTGATTTGCGTCTATTAAGCGGAAACGTTGAGGATCATTTCTTAAAATATTGAGATAACCGTCACGAATCCGCTGATGGAAATCAATATTTTCTCTTTCAAACCTGTCGATGGAAGAAGGTTCCTTAAGGCGATTATTTCGATCCGTAGCTCTTTGAAGTCCAATTTCTACCGGCAAATCAAACAATAAAGTTAAGCCCGGCTTTAAATGCAACGCAGAATAGTCGTTAATTAACCTGATAAATTCATGATCAAGACCGCGTCCGGCGCCTTGATAGGCGTAGGTGGCATCAGAAAACCGGTCGCACAAAACAACTTTGTTTTGTTCTAGAGCCGGCAAAATTTTCTCCCGAACATGTTGTGCCCGTGCTGCGCAAAACAAAAACATTTCAGTCTCCGCGCACATATAATAATGTTCACTGTTAAAAAGGATGCTTCCTATTTTCCGGCCGATATCGGTTCCTGACGGCTCCTGAGTAACAATAATCGGAACGTTTTTCTCAACAAAATACTCGGCAACAAGTTTTATCTGGGTTGACTTTCCCGAACCCTCAATACCTTCAAAGGTAATTAATTTTTTCACTAATTAAACCTCTCACAGCTGATCTTTTATTAATTACTTAAAAACTCCCGGCTTAATTTTCGTAAAATAACAAGACGTGCATGACAGTAAGTGAGGATAGTTTGTAATTAAAAAGGGAAAACTGGGAATACATCCATATGAATCAGGATTTATTCCCAGTTGTGATTTTGCTGCTGATAAATTATTTTCCATCCCCGGGAACGATTGCTTCCACCGGACATTGATCGGCACAACTTCCGCAATCATTACAAAGTTTAGCGTCGATAACGTATTTATCTTCGCCTTCAGAAATTGCCTCGACAGGGCATTCGCTTTCGCAAGAGCCGCAAGCAATACATTCGTCAGTAATCACATATGCCATAATTCTTCACACTCCTTCTTATAATAATTATTCACCAAAATAAAAATCCCTCACAAATTGGCTGTCAGGAAATCTTTGTTAATCAAAATCAATGATAATTGTCAATTTATAAAAAAAGTTTTTAAGGATATTTTTACGCGCTGTTGCCGTAAAACAAACTTAAACAGCAATGACTTCCTTTATATCCGGTATTTGCTTTTTAATCATTTTTTCTATTCCCATCTTTAAAGTCATCTGGGACATTGGACAACCACGGCAAGCGCCGGTTAACTTCACCTTTACTATGCCCTCTGCGCTGACATCTACAAGTTCTACATCCCCGCCATCCGCTTGCAGGCTGGGTCTTATAAGATCGATAGCTTTTTGCACTTCTTCTTTCATGTAATTTCTCCTTAATCGGTTAAAATTTATCTTTTTCGCCCGCTTAATGCGGCATGTAACCAATCATCTTACGGGTAACATCCTGGGCGACTTTAAGCAAATCAGGTTTTATTATCACATACTCCTCTACTATATCATGACCGGCTTTCCACATTAATTTACCGGTGGAGACATCATATAATTCCATGGTTATGCCAACCTTAGCCAATTTATTATCATGTTCAACAGTGTATTCCCAATCATCAACGGATACCAGTAAAAACGCGTCAATTTTTGCTAATTCGCCGATTTTTCTGCTCAAATCAGGATCAGAAAAAGTAAGCTGTCGCAATTTAGAAAGATACACAGTTATAGCCTTATGTAATTCTTCGTTGGCCTGGATTTGTTTGTTCAAACTCTCAGCGTACATGACATTGGGAAACAACTTCTTTTCAACTAATGAGCCCGCGACAATTTGTTCCACAGCTTCCCTGGAGTCAGTCATTTCCTTATGATTCCATACTTCCACCGGAAACACAGCCACTCTTTGCGGGTGAAAATCCTTTGCTTCAGGCGCCAATTGGGAAAAGCGCAATTCGCTGCAACCTATTGTTGTTAAAATAAAAATCGTTAATATATATTTAGCGAACGATTTTTTTGTCATAATTTTTAAAACCTCCTTATTTTCGGAAAGAAACTTCCATATCAAAAAACACACCACAAGAAAACACAAAAACCAGCTATAATATAGCTGGTTTCCAGTAGGCCTTCCTTAACAGCCCCGGAAAGCACATTTTTTTTATCACAAAACTGAAAACAAATCCATATATATAATATACACAGTAACAGAAAAATACTTAAAGATGTACTCCAGCCTGCCGGATAAGAAAGAAGAAGAAGAGTTAATAATATCAGTGAGATAATTTTAAGAATGGTTATTGTCAGCATTTTTCCAAAAAAAACGGGAATAGTTTCCTGTCCTATCAATTTATCACTTTGTATTTCTAAAATATCCGACATTGCCGAACGGATAAAAACTATTCCAAATGTAAAGCAAAAAGCAACGATCAAACCGGCATTAAAGGAATTATTTTTGTCCAGGGCAGGCAAAATTGCCGCTACTATTCCCCAGGCGACGGACATAGATATATTTTTTGAACCGGGCAAATCTTTTAAACTCCGGAAATGCCATTTTTTTGGCAGAATCCTCATATTATAAAGCATACCGGCAAATGAAATAATAAATAGAAAAATAAAGACAATGACAGCATTATTAAATGCCAGCGCAAGGGCGGCGACAATAGAAAGTAAAGCGGTGTATAAATATATATTTTTATGATGGTGGTAGCTTTCTTCCCGAAAAGAGCCGACAAGACCGGCGGGCTTTCGGCTAATCAAACGATTTAAGACATGTATCGCATATACATAAAGAAAGGCAATCGCTACAAAAGATAGGTTCACCGGCATATTCTGCAACAGCATACAAACCAGACAAAGACACCCTGCGCCCACAGCGGAATAAATATCCGTTTTGATTGCCCATATCCAGAGATTGAGCAATTTACCCAGGTTTTTTAACTTACGGCTTTGACCTTCCATGATTTTATCCATCACCCGATCGATAATCCAGTTAGGAGTGGAAGCGCCTGCTGAAACCCCAATACGATTATAGGGACCTAGATTAATATTTCCCATTTCTGCCGGAGTTTCGATTTGAAAAGTGGAAGATTGTTGCTTTTGGGCAAGGTCAGCCAGCCTTCTGGTATTGGCGCTGTTTTTTCCGCCAACGATAAACATTGCGTCCATTTCACCAGCCATTGCTATAACTTCCGCTTGTCTTTGTTCAGTTGAAGAGCAAATGGTGTTAAATACAACCGCGTTAGGGAAGCTTTTCTTTATTTTTTCAACAATCTTGCCGTAATTATTCGAATCTTGAGTTGTTTGAGCGACAACACATATTTTATCAAGAGAAGATAATTTATCCACATCATCCAAAGTGGACAGAATAATGCCCCTCCCGCCGGCGTAACCTAGAAGACCGTCAACCTCCGGATGTTCCCTATCGCCTACGATCACCACGGTATAATCCAGAGCAGTATGTTTTTTGATGATGGATTGCACGTAACCAACTTTAGGACAGGTTGCGTTTACAACCTTAATGCCGCTTTCCTTAATTTTTTTCCTTTCATCCGGAGCAATACCGTGAGCGCGAATAATCAGAATAGCGTTTTGGCTGTCCTTTATCTCTTCGATACTCTCGACAGGGTTAACGCCGCGGCTCTTGAGTAATTCAATTGTTTGCGGGTTATGAATCAAAGGACCGTAAGTATAAATAGAGCGGCGTGTTTCATGTTGCGCTATATCCAGCACAATATCCACGGCCCTGCGCACGCCCATGCAAAAGCCTGCTGTCCTGGCAAGTTTAATTTCCATTTTGCTCTTGGTATTCCTTTCGCGCTAGAATAAAAAATTCCCTGTTGCCCGCAGGGCCTAAAACAGGCGAGGGACAAGTTCCTTCAACCTTTAAATTCAGAGATTCGCAAAATCCGCTGATGTCCCGCACTACACGCTCATGAACAGAGGCATCTTTAATCACTCCGTGGTTCTCCACTTCTTCCCTTTTGGCTTCAAACTGCGGTTTAATAAGCGCCAGAATCAGCGCCCCGTCTCTCAGGAATTTTAAAACAGATGGAATAATAATTTTCAAAGAAATAAAAGAAGCGTCGATTACGGCCAGATCAATCCGTTCGTCCAGGGCAGCGCCGTCATAGTAACGGATATTCGTGCGTTCGATTACGACCACGCGTTTGTCTTCGCGCAGCTTCCAGGCCAACTGGCCGTAACCGACATCAAGAGCGTAAACTTTGCGCGCGCCAGCCTGCAAAAGGCAGTCTGTAAAACCTCCGGTGGAAGCCCCGACATCAAGTGCGACAATATTGGCAACATTCAATTTAAATTCTTTTAAAGCCACTTCCAATTTTAATCCCCCGCGGCTCACATAGGGATTGTCTTGACCCTTTATCTGAATTTCCGAGTTAACCGCTACAGGCGCGCCCGCCTTATCCAGGTATGTTTCGTTGATTTTCACAACCCTGGCAAGGATCAGCGCGCGGGCGCGCTCCAGTGTGGGCGCGATTCCTCGATCAACGAGCAACTTGTCCAAACGAATTTTTTGAATGGCCATATTCATGTAATACCATTTTGCTCTTACGGAACAACGAAAGCGATTGGGTATAATCAAAAATTATTGAATGCCGGATTGTCCCGCCAGCATATCTTTTATCGCCCGAATAATACCTTCTTCATCTATGCCGCACTTATGGCGCTGCTCGGCCTGCGTGGCATGTTTAACAAATTCATCGGGGATGCCCAATCGCTTCACCCAAACACCGGTTACGCCTTCCTGGGCCAATAATTCTAAAACAGCGCTGCCAAAGCCACCCGGAAGCATGTTTTCCTCAACCGTAATAATTTTTTTTATCGTTGCCGCAGTTTTCAAAATCAGCTCATTATCAAGAGGTTTTACAAAACGGGCATTGATCACTTTAATATTTATCCCTTCTTCGGAGAGTTTCTTTGCCGCAATCAGCGAAGGATTGACCGCCGAACCAATAGCGATAATGGCCAAATCTGATCCATCGCGCAGTACTTCACCCTTGCCTATTTCCAGAGTTTTTGGTTCATCACCAAGAATGACACCGGTTCCTTTGCCGCGCGGATAACGCAACGATACCGGATGCCCGCAACCAACAGCCGTCTTGAGCATATGCTGCAGTTCATTTTCGTCCTTGGGCGCCATAACAACAATATCAGGAATGGAACGCAAATAAGAATAATCGAGGAGTCCCTGATGGGTGGCGCCATCTTCGCCGACAAGCCCGCCGCGGTCAATGGCAAAAACAACCGGCAGTTTTTGCAGGCAGACATCATATACGATCTGATCGTAAGCCCTTTGCAGAAAAG
>Ga0182027_10014149_pt1 | contig 11067 bp, 10 predicted proteins | sample 712E1DmetaG_FD_121300 | JGI IMG/M metagenome (GOLD analysis project Ga0182027, IMG submission 121300) | Permafrost microbial communities from Stordalen Mire, Sweden - 712E1D metaG (Illumina Assembly) | ecosystem: Environmental > Terrestrial > Soil > Wetlands > Permafrost | place: Sweden...
GGCGAATTTAAAATAGCAACTTATATCCCCAGTCTGAACAAGACTTTTATTTCCAATGAAGTGACCCGCGCGTACTCTGGCTACTACGGATTCAACACAATTAAGTATTATCAATTGGATTTAACCAAAAGCGGTGGCGCTAAATTATCCGAATCATCTCCACAGGGAAAAGATATTGGCAACAGTATTGATAATAACAATAATGGGTCTGCCAATCATTATGATATGGCATCGCTATTAACGAATACCAAAGCTTTTATGATACTGATGATTATTTCTCTGCTGGCTACTTTGGTTTTGGAAATAATTACCGCTCTGATTTTCGCGTTTATCAAAAAAGCCCCCAAAAGAATTTTACTGGGAGTTTTAATCGGCAATATTATTTCTGTTCCTCTGCTTTGGGTTTTGGTTTCCCGTTTCTACTCGACATTGATCCCAGCCGAAATTTTGGTAGTAATTTTTGAGGCTTGGATAATAAAATATTTCAGTCGGCAAAAATTGAGCTGGAAGGCCTGCCTCTTGCTTAGCTTTATTATGAATTTAGTCAGTTTTATTTTCGGACCAATCATCGTCAGTTTTTTGTAGTTATAATCTACTTATTATTATTTTAATTATAAAACTATGATAAAAGGAAATTTTCTTGGTGCGGCGATTGTTGCAATAATCTACACGGTTTATATTTTAAAGAATCCTAGTGCGATGCACTCAAAAACATCATTTGTATTAGCATTAGTGATTCTGAATGCTTTGACTATTATATTGATGTCTTTTGCATTTAAATAAATATATAAAAAAGCAAGTACTATGGCTTGCACGCAAGAAGCAATGATTTTTAAAATTAAAAAATAAAATGCCCCAAACAAAAAAAGGTAAAAAAATAGAAAATGCCATGGAGAAAGAATATGGCACAGAGAAAGGAAAGAGAGTTTATTATGCTTCAATCGTTAAAGGAAGAATCAAAGGAGTAGAGGGAAAAGGCGGAAAAGGAATACTCGCCAAAGCAGAAAAGACTTATGCAAAGAATCACAGAAAAGCGGTATAATCGACAGAATCAGAATGGCTGTCAAAAAAAAAGAGGATGGAAATTCGAACTTAAATAATAAGTAAAATATTTATGCTATAATATACCGGTAGATATTTATATGTCCGCTGATACTTCATTTTTTAAAAAAATATGGCGTTCAAAAATTTTCAAGTGGATGCTTGGAATTTTTGTTGTTCTTGTCATTGTGGTTTTTTTAATTATCAAGCACAATGCCACTAGTCCATACCAGTTTATATCTGTTAGTCAAGGTTCTATTACTGAAATGGTGTCTGTGACCGGAAATACTATTCCAACCCAAAGTGTGAGTCTTGGTTTTAATAATAGCGGGACTATTGCCAAAATATATTCTTCTATTGGTGTGCATGTAAATAAGGGAGATATGCTAGCCACGCTAAATATGAGTGATTTGGAAGCCCAATTACAGCAAGCGCAGGCGAATGTTGATATGGAAACAGCCAAATTCGATTCATTGAAGGCGGGAGCGAGTCCGGAAGATATTGCGGTGTCACAATCAGCTCTTGATAAAGCTAACCAAGACCTTGTAAATTTGTATAGGAGCGTCACCGATATTTCTACAGACAGTTATGCTAAAGCAAACGACGCAGTGCGCACAGAACTTCGCCCATTTTTTGAAAATGGCGAGACGCAGAGTGCTAGTCTGACCTATACGACTTCCGACTCTCAGGCTCAAACTGATGCTCAGATTAAACGATTTTCGGCCACGATTGCGTTGAATGAATGGCAAAATCAATTTCTAAACATTTCCCAATCAAATTCCGGTCTTGAAATGCTAACAGAGAAGGAAGTTTCTTATCTTGCAACCATTCAGCAATTATTAAACACAGTTTCAAAAACACTGGATAGCTCTTCTTCCTTGGATGCGGCAACGTTGGCCGCTTACAAATCACAAGTTTTTATCGCGCTCACGGAAGTGAATCTGGCGACTAAAAATCTGAATACTCTTTCTCAAGATATTGCTTCACAAAAACTGGTAATTTCTCAAGCGCAGGCGGCGCTTAATTTAAAACAAGCCGGTTCAACGGAACAAGATATCGCCGCGCAGGAAGCTAATGTGGAAAATGCGCAAGCGAATATCGCCAATGTGCAGGCCAAGTTTGCGAACTCAAAAATCGTGGCTCCGATTAACGGAGTGGTCACGCAATTTGACGCAAAAGTAGGCCAAATAGCCACACCGGGTGTTGCTCTTATTTCCATTATTTCGGACGGTGGGTATGAAGTGGACGCGGGTGTTTCCGAAACAGATATCGGAAAAATTTTAGTTGATGACAAAGTTACGATGACCCTGGACGCTTTTTTAAACGAGACATTCACGGGGTCAGTATTCTATATTGCTCCAGCCGAAACAAATATCGGAGGAGTTATTAATTATCAAATCAAGATTTCCTTTGACAAACTTGACCCGAGATTAAAGAGCGGACTCACCGCGAATATTGATATCCAAACAAGACACAAGGATAACGTCTTGGTCCTTCCGCAGTATGCTATTTTGCAAAACGATCAGGGAGTATTTGTGGAAACTCTGGAAAAGAATACAGTCAAACAAAATCCAGTAACGCTTGGCATTGCCGATCAAAAAGGAAATGTGGAAATAATCTCCGGCGTCGTTTTGGGAGAACAAGTTCTCAATATTGGACTGAAGACACAATAATGATTGAGGTAAAGGATTTAAAAAAAGAATATTCTGAAGAAGAAACGCCAACGAAAGCTCTGCGGGGAGTGACTTTCTCGATTGAAAAAGGAGAGTTTGTTTCGGTGATGGGGCCTTCCGGTTCGGGTAAATCCACTCTTCTCCATATATTAAGTTTCCTAGACCGACCGACTGGAGGTTCTTATAAATTTCAAGGAAAAAGTATTGATGAAATGACGGATAAAGAACTCGCGTATGTTCGGAATAAAGATATGGGTTTCGTTTTCCAATCGTTTAATCTACTTTCTCGATTGACCGTATACGACAATGTTGAAATACCGCTTCTTTATTCCGATTTTCCACCCAAGAAAAGGAGCACACTTATCGAAGAGGCAGTTCGATCCGTCGGACTGGAAGAAAAATTGCATACCGAAGCCGGCAAACTTTCCGGCGGTCAAAAACAGCGCGTGGCTATCGCTCGAGCGCTGGTAACCGATCCGAATGTTATTTTTGCCGATGAGCCGACCGGTAACCTAGATTCGGAGTCCGGCTTGCAAGTCATGGAAATTCTGGAATCACTAAATGAAAAAGGCCGCACGGTGGTATTGGTGACGCATGAGACCCAAACGGCTGAATTTGCCAATCGAATTATTAGAATAAAAGATGGGATGATCGAAAGCGATCAAGCCATTGTCGCTAATCGTCATCATCGAAAATTAAAATAATATGCTTTTAAAAGACGCATTTAAAACTTCCACTCGCAGTCTCACACATGGCAAGATGCGTTCTATTTTAACGATGCTGGGCATTGTCATCGGCATTGCTTCGGTGATTATTCTGATGTCTATCGGGCAGTCGGCACAAGATCTTATTTTGGGTCAGGTTCAAAGTATCGGCTCCAATCTTATTATCGTCATACCCGGTGCGCCGGCTAATGGAAAATTTTCTTCTCCAGCCTCCGCGCAGGGAATAGTCATCACCAGCTTGCAACAAAGAGATGTAGATGCGCTTCTACGCGAGCCATCGGTCAACCTCGCGGTTCCGGAAGTTCGCGGACAGGCAGATGCGGTTTATGGAAACAATAATGTGACGGTAGGATTTACCGGTTCTACCGCTGATTTTTTTCAGGTCAGCAATTTGGCAAAAGTTTCCAGAGGTCAGACTTTTTCAAAAAGCGATGTTGACTCCGGAAATCATGTGGTGGTTATTGGGCCGGACTTGGCAACGACTCTTTTCGGACCGAATATTAATCCGGTTGATAAAATCATTCATCTCAAAGAAGTTTCTTTTCGGGTGATCGGCGTTCTTTCTAAAGGGGGAACCGGCGCGTTCGGCGTGGATATCGGAAATTTAGTGGTGATGCCGATTAGCGTCGCGCAAAAACAACTCTTGGGGATTACTTACTTTAACGTTATTATCGTTCAAGCGAATTCGAGCTACGATATAAATTTTGCAAAAACGCGCATGACTTTCACTTTGCGCCAAGACCACGGCATAACTGATCCGAACAAAGATGATTTCAACATCCAAACCCAAGCCGACATACTTTCTATTCTCGGCAGTATCACTTCCATTCTGACTCTCTTTTTGGCCGCGATTGCATCCGTTTCCTTGATTGTCGGTGGGATCGGAATTATGAATATTATGCTGGTCTCGGTCACCGAGCGGACGCGCGAGATCGGTTTACGGAAAGCAGTTGGCGCGACGTATAATGATATTTTGCAACAATTTTTGATTGAGTCGGTTATGCTGACCTTTTTAGGCGGAGTGTTTGGGATTGCCATGGGGGCGGGAGTAGTGGGCCTGGTGTATTTTATTCTGACGACTTTCTTTTCGTCTTTCGGCTGGGTTTTTGCTTTTCCGATTTCCTCAGTCGTTCTTGGACTCTTGGTTTCCGGCATTGCCGGTATCGCTTTTGGAATCTATCCGGCGTACCAAGCCGGCAAGAAAAATCCGATTGATGCGTTACGGTACGAGTAAAGATACACCTAGTCGCTTCTTCCTTATCTATATTTTTTAAAACTGTTATAATACAAGTATGGGTACTTCACAAAAATTAGGGATTAAGGTATTTTATTATTACCTATCTAAAAAAATATCAGTTGGTTTGCTACTCTTGATTGCCTCTATTGTTTTTTCTTCTTTGAAGAGCGCCATAATTTCAAAAATAATTTTTCTTTTTCCCAAAAGCCTGTCTACCGCCATCGTTTCTTATTTTAGCATCGGATTATTTATAGTTTCTATTTTACTTATCTTTGGAGGACTTTTGATGAGTTGGTTTAATTATATAAATCTCTCTTTTACTCTAGATGAAAATTCTTTTAACATTCGGCGAGGAATTTTCAGTAAAAAGGAAGTTTCGATACCTTATAGGCAAATTCAAGATGTTGATATTGAACAAACTTTCTTTAACCGGATGATGGGAGTCGGCAAGTTGGTTATCTTAACGGCCGGAAACGATGACCATGATAAAGAAGGGGAATCAGAAGGAGTTTTTAGGGTGATTGATTACAAAGTCGCTGAACAAATGCGAAAAGATATTTTACAAAGGACTAACGTGCAAACAGTCAGAGAGGTAAAAAACAATAATTTGGATGAAGTAAAATAATTATGTTATAATATCTCTCAGGTCGAAAAATAATTTTAGAATAATTTTTTATAATATTATGATTAAAAAATCTTTGATGCTTGGAGGGATGCTTCTGGCATTATCATTAGTCACAACTCCCGCAATGGCGGCAGCGACCAGTGCTCAAATTGCCTGTGTTGGGGTGGCCGTCGCTACTCGAGAAGCTGCGATTGATTCTGCCGTTATGACTCATACCCAAGCTGTAGGAGCTGCATATTCCACTCGTGCTATAGAATTAGCGGGCGCCTATTCAAACACCACCGCGAAAACACTCCAAGCCGGAGTCAAGGTTTCTTGGGCTGATTTCAACAAATCCGTCAAGTCTGCGGCAACCGCTTGGAGGACGAATCGCAATACTGCCTGGTCTACATTCAGAACTGCAGTTAAAGCCTGCAAAGCTCCGAGTACGGTAAGTGACTCAGCAAATTCGTCTTCGGAAGTAAGTGGTCAATAAGAGACTAAGTTCTATGGTTTATTGGAAAAATCCCCTCAAATTGTGGGGATTTTTCTTTTTTGATAATTTTCTGGTAGAATGGTATATATGGAAAAATTAAAATTTGCTTTGTTTTCAATTGTCACTTTATCTTTACTGGGGCTTTTTGGTTATTGGGCTATCACTACTATCCAATCTGGGACGGAAAATGTCACAAACCAAAAGTTGAAACAAGCAGAAAAAGAAAATGCAGACTTGCAAACAGAAGTGCAAAATCTCACGGATGAAATCAGCACTTTACAATCTAAACCAGCGGAGCCTGCGCCAGTTCCTAATAAAGTTATAACGCCAACCGTTTTTAAATATCAAAGCCTGATAGATGAATTGCAAAAACTTGAGAGCGGTAATGTTTTTCTAAAATTAAAATCTAGCGGCGCAAAAGTGGGTACGGTGCAGAATTTTTTAAATATTTATAACAATACTTCCAACAAGGTAGATAATGATTATGGAGGAAGTACAGTAACAGCAGTGGCCGCTTTTCAGAAAGATATGGGATTAAATGCAGATGGGCAAGCTGGTCCAAATACTTTCAGCAAAATGATTGATTGGCTAAAAAAACAGGTGTAAAAAATTCTCCTTGTTCAAAAAATGTCTCATTTACAAAAATGATGTTTTGGGATATAACATACTCTGAATGAGCACGAAACCGATTATTGTAAACCTCGCCGAACTGGCGAGGGCAGTAGCTGGGGTTATGCTCCAGCAGAATGTCAACCAATTCGTTGCGACCAGGATCGTTCTGGTCGAGCGAGAAATGACGTTCGGACAGGGGCGAGAAATCGCCAATCTAGCGAGGGCTTTGGTAGATGAAGCCCTCAGGCGGAGTCCTCCAGAACTCCGCGGTTATATAAGAAGACGTCAGGCTTGGCTAAAAAATGCCTCGCCTTTCTCACACGCCGCCGCCTCTCATGAGGCGTTGGCACAAGCAGAACAGTAACAACCAATGATGTGGCTTAAAAGGGGCCACACATAATCAATTAAGGCCGGTACGCGCAAGTGTCCCGGCCTGATTTTTTTTACCTCTTAAAAAATCCTAGAAAAAAGATTAAAGAGATTGATGAGCGGCGACAAAATGTAATCAAACCACTTTGGTTTTTGGGTTTTATAATCAAACAGGATAGCTTCCTTTTTCCATTCTTTGGCAATTTCGGCAAGCTCCGAGACCATTCCTAAATCTTTGAAGAAAATGCCCACTTCAAAATTAAAATCAAAAGAGAAAAAATCCAAATTTTGCGAACCAACCATTCCTTCTTTTTCATCGATAATGATGGCTTTCGCGTGATTCATTTTTTCTTCAATATAAAATTTAATGCCTAATTGAGAGAGCTGATAGATATAAAAATAATTTACACGATCCACGATGAAGTGGTCGGTATTCCTTGGCACCAATATTTCTACCTTGACTCCGCGCAAGACTGCTTGATGAAGCGCCGCCATAAGCCAGCGCTTGGGTATAAAATAGGGAGTGATTAAAACAATACTCTTTTCCGCTTGATTCAAATATTTTTTATAAACTTTTTTGAAGTGAAACTTTTCTTTCACGGGAGAGTGTTCCACTAGCCAAGTATCCGTTTTCTCTCTGTTATTTTTTTTGTTTTTTTTAAGAAGAATTGGATTCTTTCCCTCGGCATTTACATAAGATTTGGCAAAAGACGCGATTATCTTTTCCACTAAATTGCCGGTTATTCCAATCATTAAATCATTCCAAAATCTGGAAGTTCGCTGAAGATTCACCCCTCCGATAAACGCAATCCGCCCGTCCACAATTAGAACTTTTCGGTGCATCCGATGCAATAAATAAGAGAGAAAAAGGATTTCCACTCCGGCTTCTTTTAATTCAGAAATTGCATTATTGCTCAAGCCGGCGCTTCCAAAAGAATCCAGGATGATTATTATCCGCAGGCCTTGTTTCGCTTTTTGTTTGAGTAAATGAAAGAAGTCAAACTTCTCCATATCATCTTCGAAAATATACATTTCCAGATAAATGGATTTTTTAGCATTAGAAATAGCCGAGAACATAACTTTCCAAGCCTTTTCCGAATTATTGAAAAACTTATAGTTCATAATGACATTATACTCCGTAGTAGAATTTAAAAAAAATTTCACTACCGGGTTATACACGATTACGAAAATGACTAGGCAACGCCTAATCATTTTCGTTTGCTTGTTGACAAATTCATATGGGGGGTGTATAATAGGGCATATGAAAAAATATACATTATTTTCGTTTGTTTTCATTTTTTCCTTTATTTTATTGGGTTTTAACGTTAATTTAGCCAGTGCACAGGTAGCGCAAACTCATGAAGCTGGATTTGCTTCAGGCTGTTTGGCCGGTGATATGTTTAGCCGAACAACCGGTCAAGCTTGTGCTACAACGACTATTCTAAATGATTGCGCGCTTGGCGATATGTTTAGTTCAGTTACCGGCGCACCTTGTAGTAATGTTGTTAATAATGGAAGTTCTTCAGACAATTCTTCAGCCGTTTCACAATTCAATACTTTATTTCAAAATGGTTTTACAATTAGCGCTAGAACCAACAATGACGTTAAGCCTCTCCAGCAATTTCTAAAAGATCAAGGTTACTATTTCGGCAATGTTGATGGCAAATATGGACGCATAACCGCAAGAGCTGTCAGTGATTTTAAGGGGGATAATAATCTGACAACCGTGCCTCAGTCTGTAACTCCAATTTCAATTCTACCTACTACTTCCACTCAATCTCCAGTCATCAGCGGAGTAAATGGTCCTCAATCATTAAATGTCAATCAGCAAGGAACTTGGAGTGTGCAAGCTTCCGATCCCAATGGAGGAAATCTTTCGTATGAAGTTGTCTGGGGAGATCAAAACGGTTATAGGGATGTGCCATTATATGGTTCTCAAACCTCAACCTTTACTCATACTTATTTACAATCTGGAAACTATACACCAACATTTACAGTAAGAAATTCTAGCGGATATCTCGCGCAGACAAGTTTGAGCGTGAATGTGGGGAATGCGACTTCTCCTCAATGTCCTGTTACATATACCTGTACACCTATTGGATCTACACCTATATGTCCAGTTGGATATACATGTACATCAGCAACAATAAGTTGTCCTTCAGGATATACGTGTACTACTGGAGTAATTAATACAACTCCTTCCATTACAGTTACTTCTCCATCTGTGGGCGCATTGCTTACATCAACGAGTTCAAATCAATTTACCTGGAGTGATAACTTAAATCCGTCAGATTTTGATTATTATTATGTCGGGATAGGCAGTGTTGATAACGGAATGACTGTCTTTGGTTCGGATGCAGGCCTTGGTAGGGTTAATAAGAGTACAAAATTTTTCACTGTTCCTTCATTACAGGGATATCTTACGGCTTTCTTTGCTAATAAGGGCAATAGTTTAAATAACAATTTCTTTGTTGAAGTTGAAGCCTATAAACAAATTGGAGGGCTTAATATGTTTGATGATAAAATCGTCGCTACTGGAAAAAGCTCTCTTTTTTCGATTAATAATGCAACCTCCGCTTGTACAACTTCTGGATTTGATCCAGCAACAGGCTGGCGTTGTGGATGTACATCGACTTCAGGTTACAGTTCTTACGATGGTTCGTATTGCGGCAGTACAAATCACTCTAATGTCTCTATTACTTCAATGTCTCCTCAAAGTGGAATGCCTTCTGGTACAAAGGGAGTCAATGATCCCCAAGTCACAATATATGGTTCAGGATTTACTCAGTCATCGGTAGTATTAGTTGGTGATAATGTTTCTACTGTAACTCCAACATATATAGCTTCTGATGGTACTAAACTTATATTTACTTTTCCTGCAGATGCGCTTTTGAAAGGTATTTGGTCAGTAAGAGTAAGCAATGTAGGGAATGTTTCTGTTTCAACTGGTCTTGCAAGTAATTATTTAATGTTCACAATTACCGCTCCGACTTCCACACTCACAATATACGGACCATGGGTAGTAAGTACTCAATCAGAAAAGGTGTATGTATCACAACAAGTTCAATTTACCTCAACATATGGAGGAACATTTACTTATAATTGCGGACAAGACGGTACTCTTTCTGGAGTAACTACTTACGGCACTTTCTACTGTACATATAGCTCAGCTGGTAGCAAGACGGTAACAATATCATCAAATGGTAATACTCTAGCTCAAAAAAGTTTTGTTGTTCTTTCCTCTACTTCCACTCAACCTTCTATAAAAATAACTTCTCCTAACAGTTATAACTCTTATAATTTAGGCGATACTGTAAATATAAATTGGCAAACAAATGCACCAACCCCATCTTCTACAAGCGTCAATCTAGTAGCAGTAGGTCAAAATGTGACTGGTTATCTTATTGCAAAAAATCTTCCAATGACAGGTTCTTATTCTAAAACTATCCCTACGTTTGGTGTGCAACCAGGATCGTATACAATATATGCTGTTTTAGTTGATAGAAATAATCAGGTTATAACAGCCGATTCAGTTTTTGGATATGTTACTTCAACAACAACCCCGACGACCCAACCTTCCGTTACTATCCTAAGTCCGAATGGGGGAGAGACATATAAAGTTGGTGATACTGTAAATATCCGTTGGAATACAAGCAATTTTGGTTCTTTGACTTTGTGGCTTACTTTGGCAGATAAATCTGGGACTACTGTGCCTGGTGGTTGGTTGAATGCTTCAAATATTCCTAACACAGGCAGTTATTCTTGGACTATTCCAAATGGTATTATTTCGTCTGCTTATTCAGCAGGTTCATTCAGAATTGTAGTAAGTTCTTTCGATAATGGTCCATCTACTTCGGACTTAAGTGATTCTTCTTTTACTATCACTTCAGATACTACTCAACCTTCCATTACTGTTTCATCCGCAGGTACAGGAGATATTATTGTTGATCCATCAAAACAATCTGTATCTAACGCTATTTTTACAGCCAAGGTTTCAGGTGGGTCAGGACAATATCAATACTATTGGAATCTTGGTGATGGACATACAAGTGGTGGTTTTGCTCTGCAAGGGAATCAAGATACTATGGGCCATCGTTATGATGTTGCTGGTATCTATACTGTTTCTGTTTATGTAATAGATTCTAATAACAAAACATCAAATACGGCCACAATTACGAGAACTGCAAGATTAGTGAATACCACAGCTCCTTCCATCACTGTTCTTAGTCCGAATGGGGGAGAGACATATCAAATAGGTGGCCAGATGACAGTGCGATGGTCAACAAATAACTATACTGGTGCTAATATTA
>Ga0182027_10014150_pt1 | contig 11066 bp, 9 predicted proteins | sample 712E1DmetaG_FD_121300 | JGI IMG/M metagenome (GOLD analysis project Ga0182027, IMG submission 121300) | Permafrost microbial communities from Stordalen Mire, Sweden - 712E1D metaG (Illumina Assembly) | ecosystem: Environmental > Terrestrial > Soil > Wetlands > Permafrost | place: Sweden...
CGGAGGAAGAGGGATTCGAACCCCCGGTACCCTTCCGGGTACAACGGTTTTCAAGACCGCCGCCTTAAACCGCTCGGCCATTCCTCCAAGTCCAGACTAACCGAGTCCGGCCCCGGAATGCCACGGGCAAACTTGCACGGCGCTGTGCTCGAACCGCCGCCGCACGGCGCGCGCAGTGGCCACGGCGCCGCGGTTGTCGCCGTGAATGCGAGCGTCTCGGCCTGGATGCGGACGATGGATCCGTTCCAGGCGGCGGCCTTGCCATGGAGCGCGATCCGCAGTGCCTGCGCCGCCTGCCGCTTCCTCGAGCTTGGAGATCAGATCCTGCGGCGCCCAGCGCAGCGGGTCGTAGACGACCAGCAACGTGCAATCGGCGGAGTGCAGATTCTTGACGCCCTCGATCCTGCCGCGGGCCAGAGCGTGATAGAGCGCCATGACGTTGCGGTGGACCGCGAGAGTGGCTGGTCCGCCGAAATCCGCCAGCAGGGCAGCGTCGCTTTCCTGCACCCAGGCCGGGCACCCTGTCGTCACCAGCCGGTTGTATCCGACGACTCCCAACGACAGGAACGGGAGGGCTAGGGCTGGCCGGCGGCGGCGATCATGCGCTTGAGATCGGCGAGGCTGGGCGCGATGAGATCCCAGGCGTCGGGGCAGAAGCAGAGGTCGATGCACCACCACTCGACCGGACAGACGGCCAGCATCTTGGGGATGACGACGCGCCAGGGAATGAGACCGGCGTGGAACGGGCGGTGCATGGAAGTCTCATCGCCGTAGAGGGTGCCATCGGTGTCGATGACGTGGATGCCGCCGATGCGCCCTGTGAGCAGATCGAGGAATTCAGAAACACCGCCTTCGAGCACCTCGCGGTGGCCATGCTGGCGGGCGCCGATGACGCTGCACAGGTAGGCGTGGGTGGTGTCGAAAAGGACCTGGAACCAGGGATGGCCGACGCGGTCGTGGAGCGCCACGACTTCGGATGGCTTATTGAAAACAAAGCCCGGCTCGAACTCCCAAACGATGGACACGCCGGCCTGGCGCGCGAAGCCCGCGCAATCGCGCCACAGGTCCCCGAGGCGGTGGAATGCCTGGTGGTACTCTTCGTCGCCGAGGGAGCCGGGGGCCGCGACGGTATCGATGCGGATGGACGGCGAGCCGATATCGGCGCACAGGTCGAGCAAGCGGCGGAAGAGCGCGAGATATCGGTCGCGGTTGGTGGCCACGAGCGGGTTAACGGAGGTCAGGTCGGCGGAATATCCGGAGACGCCAAGGCCGCAATCGGCCAGCAGGCGGCGCAGTTGGGCGCGTTCGGCGGCGCTGGGGTACGCCTCGAGGCTCACGTGGGGTGGAAAGCCGCACAGTTCGACGCCGTCATAGCCGGCCTGCGCGAGGCGCTCGCAAATGGCGGCGAGCGGAGTGGGAGCGGCGGCATGCGGACCGAACGTAAACGACCACGCTCCCATCGAAATCTTCATAGCGGGTCCGTCCCCCATTTTGACAGGTTCGCGGGAGAGTGCGGCCGCCGTTCCGCCAGGCCGCCGGAGCGTGGAGATTACCGGCCTGGAGGCAGGGGCGGCAAACCGAGCTCCTGAGACGATGGCAGCAGGCGGCGCGCGGCGGCCCGGCCGAAGGCGAAGGGCAAACATCGGCGCTTGACTTATCTCATGCAGATACAACAAAATAGAGTAGATTTGTTGAGAACTGGTCCTGAGAGGCTGCTACCAGGACTCGATGGACCGCTCCCTCACGGTCGCGGCTCTGCAACGAGCGGTTCCGGAATGAGCAGGTCGATCAGACCGCGCTCTCCCGGTCGCGGCTCGGTAAAGGGCTGTAGCGTCTGTCCGATATGCTAGTTGAGAATCATTTCATCAGGACGGAATAATGACGCGATTCGTTGGATTCATTCTCACCGCACTGATCTGTCTGCCGGTCGCCTTCGCGGGCACGACCACGTCTCACAAGACGAAGAAGAAGGAAACGGCCCGGCCTCCGCTGCAGGCGACGGCTTCCAAGGCGCGGGGCAAGGGCCGGTCCAAGGTGGCGGCAGCGGTGAGAGTGGCTGCCAGGGCCAGTGTGGGCACGCCACTGAAAGCCATGACCAGGCGCATCAGACGCTCGGTCAGCCCGTGGGATGTGCCGACCTACGCCGACTCGACGATCGGGGACGTGATCGATGGAGAAGACCTGCAGGTGCGGCGCGCGGCGGTGGACGCGCTGGGGCCATTCAACGGAGCGGTGGTCGTAGCCGACCCGACGACGGGCCGCATTCTAAGCATGGTGAACCAGAAACTGGCGCTGGAGGGAGCCTATCAGCCCTGCTCCACGATTAAGCTGGTCGCCAGTCTGGCCGCGCTGAGCGAAGGGATGATCGACAAAGACACGCGGCTGCGGCTGTCGCGCAAGGTGACGATGGACCTGACCACGGCCATCGCCCGCTCGAACAATGTGTACTTCGCCAACCTGGGCGAGAAGCTGGGCTTCGAGAAGATTTATCACTACGGCAAGCTGTACGGCCTGGGCGAGAAGGCCGGCTACGACCTGGCGGGCGAGAGCCCGGGCATTTTCCCGGACAAGAAGCCGCGCGAGATTCCGGTGGGAATGATGACCAGTTTCGGCGAGGCGATCGGCATCACGCCGCTGCAACTGGCGGCGCTGGTCTCCTCGATTGCCAACGGCGGGACGCTGTACTACCTGCAATACCCGCGCAACGAGGCCGAGATCGAGAACTTCGCGCCGCGGGTGAAGCGCTTCCTGGACATCCGCGCGGCGGTGCCGATGATGAAGCCGGGCATGCTCGGCGCCACCGATTTCGGCACGGCACGGCGCGCCAGCTACGATCCGAACGAGCCGATTTTCGGCAAGACCGGCACGTGCTCGGACGCGCGCACGCACCTGGGCTGGTTTGGGAGCTTCAACGAAGTCGGCGGCCGCAAGCTGGTGGTTGTGGTGCTGCTGACGGGCGGCAAGGGAATCAATGGCCCGGTGGCGTCGGGCGTGGCGGGCCTGGTCTACAAGAATCTTTCGCAGCAGCAGTACTTCGCGCGTGGCACGAGTGCGGCTTTGCACGCCGCGCCGGCGCGCCGTTAGCGGCACTACCCGGGTACGAGAGCGTAGCGGACGTAGTTTCCGGTTGCCGAACTTCGCTCTGATCGGCCACGACCGGTGCTCCTGCCAGGCGAGACGTCATTTCATCCGAATCATCCCGGCGCGGGTCACGGCTAGACAAAGCGTAGACAAAACGCGCCGTCGATGCTGACGCAGGATTGACTGGACCGGGAGATTTCGCCGCGAGTCGGAGGACCGGAGGAGATGAGAAGGGCGGCCCGATCGGGCCACCCGTGCAGAAATCAGCGTGCACCGGGCACGCGCTCAGCCGACGTGCGACGAGAGCATTTTCACGATGTCGCCCTTGCCGACAGCGCCGACGCGTTGGTCGACGACCTTGCCCGCCTTGAAGAGCAGCAGCGTGGGGATACCGCGGATGTTGAACCGCCCGGCCGTGCCGATATTCTCGTCCACGTTGACCTTGCCGACCTTGATCTTGCCGGTGTATTCCTCGGCCACGGACTCGATTGTTGGGGCGATCATGCGGCAAGGGCCACACCACTCCGCCCAGAAGTCCAGCAGAACGGGGACTTCGGAAGCCGCTACTTCCTGCTCGAAGTTCGTGTCGGTGATTTCAACAGTAAACTTACCCATTGATCTTGACGCTCTCCCATCCTATGTGATGTTCGACTCCTGACGCGGGATTCAGGCGCCGCCCAGGAGCTTGCCGTACAAGCTGGAGTAGGCGGCGGCCGAGACGGCCCACGAGAAATCCTTCTTCATTCCGCGGATCATTCGTTCGCGCCAGGCATCGCGATTCCGGTAAGCGCCGAGAGCCGCGCGCAGCGAATCATAGAGCGCTCCGGTCGAATACCAGGAGAACTTGAAGCCGGTGTCTTCCTGAATGGTATCATCCAGGCCGCCGGTGGCCCGGACCACCGGGACCGTGCCGTAGCGCAGGCTGTAAATCTGATTCAGCCCGCACGGCTCATACGCGCTCGGCATGAGGAACAGATCCGCTCCGGCTTCGATTTTGTGGGCCAGCGGATTGTTGTATCCGATCCACACGCCGACCTTGCGCGGGAGCCAGCGCTGCCAGTCGTTGAAGAGCTGCTCGTAGCGCCATTCGCCGCTGCCGAGCACGACCAGTTGAATGTCGTTCTCCTCGAAGAAGGAAGCCAGTCCCGCGATCAGGTCGAAGCCTTTTTGCGAGACGAAGCGCGAAACGATGCCGATCAGCGGGCGTTCGGGATCGTCCGCGGGCAATCCGAATTCGCGCAGCAATTCCAGCTTGCAGACGCGTTTCCCGGCCAAATCCGCGGGCGAGTAGGCGGCCGGAATCAGGCGATCGGTCTCGGGGCTCCACTCGGTGTAATCGACGCCGTTGAGAATGCCCGTGAGCATGCCGGATTTGTGGCGCAGCGTGGCATCGAGGCCGCAGCCGTATTCCGGCGTCTGAATCTCGCGGGCATAGGTCGGGCTGACCGTAGTCAGCCAATCGGCCATCACCAGGCCGCCTTTCAGAATGTTCAGGTCGCCGTGGAACTCGAGCTTGTCCGGCGAAAACCAGCCGCTGTTCAGCCCGAGGTCCCAGAAGCAGCCCTTGCCATAGCGCCCCTGGTAGCCGAGGTTGTGGATGGTGAGCACGGTGCGGACGTGGTCGAAGACCGGGTTGGCGTGTTGCTGGTCGGCTTTATAAACGGGCACGAGAGCCGACTGCCAATCGTGACAGTGGAGAATGTCGCACGGGAACACGGTCTGCGCAACGCCGAGAGCGGCCAGCGAGAGTATGGCGAATCGGCGATGATTGTCGCCGTACTCGCGACCGCCCTCGTCGTACAGCCCGGGGCGGTCGTAGAAAGCGGGAGCATCCACCAGGTAATAGGTGACACCGTTGTGCGCCCGCCGCCGAATGTCCACTCGGTAGAAGGACCGGCCGGCGTAGAGCCCCATGTTGTCGAACGCGCTTTCGGTCTCATCCCAGGCGATGCGGGCGTAGCGTGGCATGACGACGGCAACTTCGTGGCCCAGTTTCTGCAACTCCACGGGCAACGCTCCGATCACATCCGCCAAACCACCCGACTTGGCGAATGGCGTCGCTTCGCTGGCCACCATCAGAATCCGGCTCATCCACTACTCCTCAAAAATCGCGCTGTCGCGCTGCGCCCGAATTGTCATCATACCCGCGCACCATGGCGCGGCGCGCCGGCGCGGCCAACGGCGCTCCCACTTCCCGCCGCGCAGGCCCCTATAATGGACTTGTCAGGAGTCATTACGGACCGCATAGACGACCTCAAGAAGAGGATGCTGGAAGAAATCACGAAGCTGGAGCATGAGCTGCGCAATGAGTTGCCTAAGGAGATTCTGAAGGCGCGCGCGCACGGCGATTTGCGGGAGAACGCCGAGTTTCATGCTGCCAAGGAGCGTCAACGGTACGTCGATTCCCGCCTCTCGAGCCTCAAACTGAGGCTGGCGGAGTTGTCGATGGTCGACTTGAGTAAGATTCCGCACGATCGCGTCGGGCTGGGCTCGAAGGTGGTGGTGCTGGATCTCGACAAGAACGAGGAGATCCGCTACCGGCTCGTGGCCAGCGAGGAATCGGATGTGTCCAACGGCCTGATCTCAACCAGTTCGCCGATTGGTAAAGGCATACTCGGGAAGAAGGTCGGCGACGACGTCACGATTCTCATTCCCGGCGGGCAGCGCCAGCTCGAGATTCTCGAATTGACCACGGTCCACGACATCGCCGACCCGGAATAGATAGAATCAGGGGCGGCCCCATGACGTTCACGCGAGCTATCGGAATTGGTTCCAACAAGCTGCTGCTGCTGATCGTGCGCGGGTTTGCGCTGTCGAAAATCCATCCCAACTTTCTCACCCTGATCGGCTTGTTGATCAACGTCTATGCGGCCGTGCTGCTGGCTTCGGGCCGGTTCCTGGTGGCCGCGCTGGTGATCGTCGGCGCCGGCATTTTCGACATGGTGGACGGCCGGGTGGCCCGGGCGACCAACCAGGTGACGCTGTTCGGCGCGTTCTTCGATTCGGTGCTGGACCGTTATTCGGACCTGTTCCTGCTGATGGGGTTGCTCGTATACTACAGCAACATCAACCGCAACTTCTATGTCGTGCTGACGGCGGTGGTGATGACCACTTCGGTGATGATCAGCTACACGCGCAGCCGGGCGGAGAACGTGATTCCCACGTGCAAGGTCGGCTTTCTGGAGCGGCCGGAACGAGTAGTGCTGCTGATCATCGGCGGACTGATGGACCGCATGGCCCCCGTGCTATGGGTGATCGCCGTGCTCGGGACGATCACGGTGGTCCACCGCATGGTGTACACCTTCGAGGCGGCGAAGAGACTCGAAAAAACGTCTTAGTACTAAGTTGCAAAAGTCGGCGTATCCAAGCGCTTGCTTGCGGACGCAGCGCTGTAGCGGTTTCAGAGCCGCAACCGTAAGGGAGCCGGTATCGGAACTTCTGCAACCAGGTTCTAGCCCTCGAGCAGAACCCAGGCCAGCGCCAGCTCCGACGTGTGGGTCAGGGAGAGTTGGACCGTCTTCACGCCGAGCTCGGAGGCGATGGCGGCCGCGACGCCGTGCAAGACCAGAGTCGGGCGGCCGGAGGGCAGGTTGGCGACCTCGAAATCCTTCCACGTGACCCCTCGGCTCCAGCCCGTGCCGAGGGCTTTCATGCCCGCCTCCTTGGCCGCGAACCGCGCGGCGAAGCGCTCGTACTTGTTGGCCTTGCGCTCGACGTAGGCGATCTCCCTGGCGGTGAAAACGCGCTGGACGAAGCGCGCGCCGTAGCGCTCGACGGAGGCGCGGATGCGCGCCACTTCGGCCAGATCCACGCCAGTGCCGACAATCAAGACGAATCCCTCCAGAGCTTCAGCATAGCCAAGCCGCGCCGGGACGGGTTCCGAGCGGAGTTCGGACGGCGCGTAGAACCGTGCAGCGCGCTACGCGGTCCCGCGCGGGGAGCGGATCGGCCGAACGCCGGCTGTGGGGCGTTCGCTTGCCGCTGTTTCGTTTCCCGCTACACGACTTCGCTGATGCCCCAGCCAGACTACCCGCTGTTGTAGGTCTGCCCCACGGCCAGGCCCGCGGCGCCGGCCTGCATCGCGGCGGTAACGGGATCGGTCGCGTTTCCCAGGCCATACGTTCCATCCGTATTCTGGGCGATCTGTGTTCCTGATGCGCTCGCGGCGCTCGTGAGGTGCCCGGTGCCCGACTTGGCGACAGCATTTGAAGTGACGGTACCACCGCCGTGTTGATGGCGGCTGTGGTGATTCCCGGCCAGCTTGGGAACCTGCCCGGTTTGCGAGGCCTGCTGAAACTGAGTCGCCAGATTCTGGAAAAGCTGCGCCTCGAACCCACTGGCCTGGCTGGCCATGGTGTTGAGTTTGGAGGCGATGTTCGCGGTCTGTTGTTTGAACTGAGCGGAGTCGCTGGTGGCCAGATTCTGGAGTTGGTTGAGAATCTGGCCAAACCCTGAGGCGCTCGCCGAATTGGCGCCGCTTCCGGAGCTGAGGCTGGAAATACTCTGGGACGCGGACAGGGAATTTCTTTTTAAGCGGTCGAGCGTTCCGGATTGCTGCGATAGGGACAGGCTGAAAGAGGGATCGATAGTCAAATTGGACATGGGCTGCTTCTTGCTGTGCTCCTCGCCGTGATCCTCGTCGCCTCATTTGCCCGCCGGGCCTACGCCAGGAGGGCGGGCGATCCACGCGGGATTGACCGGCCCGGGAATGGCCATGAGTCGATGCACGAAGACCTCTCACGGCTCGCGGCGCCTGGTGCACCGTACTGCCGCTGGTCCGTAGATCGTCCTGATAGGGCCAACCCTGTAGCCTGGTAGACGAAAGATAGCCAGCTTAAAACCCGGGGGACAGACGGCTGACCTCCACACGGCGCGGTGGACGCAGAGCGTGGATCGAGAGAGTTGTGCGCGCCTGGGACAGAGACGTCACTCTCCGGGTTTCGCGGCTTCAGCGCGCGGTGCTCTTGAGCGTGTAGCTCGACAGTACTTTCATATAGTTGGCGCGCTCGAAGGCGGCGGGTTCGGAGACCGCCTGAGAGCTCATGCTGCCGCGCATCTGCTGGATCGATTCGTACTCGTGCTCCTCCATCCAGTCGGTGAGATCCTCTTCCACCTTGCCGATGTATTCGGGCCCGTGGCGCAGCAGCGCCGAGGTCATCATGGCCACGCGCGCTCCCGCCATCACGCTTTTCACCACGTCGGTAGCGCTGTGGACGCCCCCGGTGATGGCGATGTCGGGGCGGATGCGGTTGTACAACAGCGCGGCCCAGTGGAGCCGCAGACGCAACTCGGACGAGTCGCTGAGCACCAGGTTGGGCACCACTTCCAATGCGTCCAGATCGAAGTCCGGCTGGTAGAAACGGTTGAAGATGACCAGACCGTCCGCGCCGGCCTCATCCAACCGCTTGGCCATGTTGGCGAAGGCCGTGAAAAACGGGCCCACCTTCACCGCGACCGGAATGCGGATACTGGCCTTGACGTGGCTGACCAGGTCCGAGTACATCTCCTCCACCTTCTCGCACGTCAATTCCAGGTCCGTGGGCAGGTAGTAGACGTTCAGTTCGAGGGCGTCGGCGCCGGCCTGTTCCATCAGTTGCGCGTAGCGGATCCAGCCGCCGGTGGAAACGCCGTTCAACGAGGCGACGATCGGGACGTCGCAGCCCTCCTTGGCCTTGCGCAGATGGTTCAGATAAGGCTCGGGACCGAGATTGTAGCTCACCATCTCGGGGAAATAGCTGAGTGCTTCGCCGAAGCTCTCGGTGCCCTCGGTGAGAAAGCGGTCCAGAACGCCGCTCTCGCGCGTAATCTGTTCCTCGAACAACGAATGCAGCACAATCGCGGAGGCGCCCGAGTCCTCCAGGCGGAGGATGTTGCCGATATCCTTGCTCAACGGCGAGGAAGAGGCGACCAGGGGAGTGCGGAGCTTGAGCCCCAGGTATCCGGTAGTCAGGTCGATCATGGCTAGTTTCTCCTTCGTGGCGCTTCTTCAGTGAGCCGGAACCTCGGCGCTGAGCTTGCCTTCGCCGGGCGTGGAGGCCATCTGGTCGTAGATTCGCCAGCGGTTCATGACGTCGGCCTGCGCATCGGCCAGCAGGCGCTGAGCGTCCTCGGGCCGGCTGTGCACCAGCATGGTGTAGCGGGTCTCGTTGTAGATGTACTTTTCCAGCGGCAGCGCGGGCGCCTTCGAGTCCAGCACAAACGGATTCTTGCCCTCGGCCACCAGCGCCGGATTGTAGCGGAACAGCGGCCAGTAGCCGGTCTGCACGGCGAGCTTGGATTGATCCAGCGCGTGCACCAGGTCATAGCCGTGAGCGATGCACGGCGAGTAGGCGATGATGATCGACGGCCCGTCCCACTTCTCCGCCTCGAGGAACGCCTTGACCGACTGCATGTCGTTGGCGCCCATGGCGACGCGCGCCACATAGACGTTGCCGTACGTCACCGCCATCATCCCCAGGTCCTTCTTGGCCGACTGTTTGCCGCCGGCCGCGAATTTTGCCACCGCGCCGCGCGGCGTGGCCTTCGACATCTGCCCGCCGGTGTTGGAGTAAACTTCCGTGTCCATCACCAGGACGTTTACGTTGCGCCCCGAGGCCAGCACGTGGTCCAGGCCGCCGTAGCCGATGTCGTAGGCCCAGCCGTCGCCGCCCAGGATCCAGACGCTCTTTTTGACCAGCGAGTCGGCCACCGCCAGCAGATCGCGGCAGTATGCCGCAACCCCATTGGTGGTGTCGGCCAGCCACGCCTGCACGCGCCGCTTCAGCTCCGCGATGCGCTTGCGCTGTTCGAAAATGCCCGCCTCGACACTCTGGTCGGCTTTCAGAATCTGCTCGGCCAGCGCTTCGCCGATCTGCACCGCGTAGCGCTCCACCAGCAGCCGTGCATAGACGTTCTGCTGGTCCACGGCCAGCCGCAGGCCCAGACCGAACTCGGCGTTGTCTTCAAATAGCGAATTCGACCATGCCGGACCGAGACCCTGCAGGTTGGCCGCGTACGGCGTCGTGGGCAGGTTGCCACCGTAAATCGAGGAGCAACCCGTCGCGTTGCCGATCAGCGTCCGGTCGCCGAACAGTTGCGTCAGCAGTTTGATGTATGGCGTTTCGCCGCAGCCTGAGCAGGCGCCGGAAAATTCGAACAGCGGTTGGAACAGTTGCAGGTCCTTCACCTGGTTCGGCGAAAGCTTGTTGCGGTCGAATTCCGGCAGCGTGAGGAAGAAATCCCAGTTGGCGGCTTCGGCGGCGCGCAGCGGAGCCTGCTCCTGCATGTTGATGGCGCGCCGTTTGGTGTCGCTCTTGTCCTTCACCGGGCAGGCTTGCACGCACAGCCCGCAGCCGGTGCAATCCTCGGGCGCCACCTGCAGGCTGTAGGCCAGGTGCTTGTAATCTTTCCAGCGCGCCTCGACCGCCTTGAACGTTTCCGGCTGGCCGGCCAGACTTTGCCGGTCGAACATCTTGGCCCGGATGGTGGCGTGCGGGCACACCAGCACGCACTTGCCGCACTGGATGCACAGCTTCTCGTCCCACACCGGGATCTCGAGCGCGATGTTGCGCTTCTCCCACGCCGCGGTGCCCGTCGGGAACGTGCCGTCCACCGGCATCGCGGAGACCGGCAGCGTGTCGCCGTCGCCAAAGATGATCGGTCCCAGGACGTTTCTCACGAACTCCGGCGCCTGCGCCGGCACCGGCGGCCGCAGCTCGGTCGTGCTGGTCGCAGTGGCCGGAATCTTCACCTCGCTCAGCCGGTCGATGGTCCGGTCCACTGCGGCGAAGTTTTTCTGCACCACCGATTCCCCGCGCTTCCCATACGTCTTGACGATCGATTTCTTGATTTGCGCGATCGCCTCTTCCCGCGGCAGAACGCCGCTGATGGCGAAGAAGCAGGTCTGCATCACGGTGTTGATGCGCGAGCCCATGCCGGTCTCTTTCGCCACTTCGTAGGCGTCGATGACGTACAGCTTGAGGTGCTTCTCGATGAGCGCTGCCTGC
>Ga0182027_10014151_pt1 | contig 11065 bp, 2 predicted proteins | sample 712E1DmetaG_FD_121300 | JGI IMG/M metagenome (GOLD analysis project Ga0182027, IMG submission 121300) | Permafrost microbial communities from Stordalen Mire, Sweden - 712E1D metaG (Illumina Assembly) | ecosystem: Environmental > Terrestrial > Soil > Wetlands > Permafrost | place: Sweden...
CGCAGGGGCTCAAAGCCGCCTGGAATCCGCCCGCGCTCCATGCCGACGATGTTGCAGGCTATGCGCTTTACCGTAGCAATGCCGCCATTACGAGCGTGGCGGGCTTGACGCCCGTCCTTGCGCGGATTCCCGCCACCGTCACCGTTGCCGTCGATCCGCGACCCGAAGGCACGCAGCCTTATTACGCGCTCATCGCCTCTGATCTGGCGGGCAACCAGTCGCCGCCCGTCGCCGCCTTCGCTAATGTCGATCTGCTCCCGGTCCGCAGTCTTGCCGTGGTCCAGACCGACTCCTCGGCGCCGGTCGTGACCTGGCAAACGGCCCCTGGCAGCGTCATCGATGGCTACAACCTCCTCGTCGACGGCATTCCAGTCACCCTGAACAGTTCGACTCTCATCCCATCCGCAACGCTCGCATACACCGATGCTGCCTATGCGGGCGGCGCCCGCCAGTACACTGTGAAGACCGTTAGCGGCCCGGATAGTCGCGAACGCAGCCTTACACTTCCAAATGTGGCGCTCGCGCTCGATCCCGGCGCTGAAATCAAGCGGGGCCTGATGAACACGCTCCTCGTGAAAATCCGCAATCTCTCCGTGCAAACGCTGGCCGACGCCCGGCTCATGGTTCAGGTGGCGGGTCGAAACCACTATGCTGCTGATCTCATCACGGTCGCCGCTGGCGCCGAGGAGGCGGTGCCTGTCGTGGTCGGTGGTTACGACGACCTTCCTGCCGGCACGTCTCCCGTGGGTCTCACCCTTGTGGTCTCGCCGAATGAAGGTGAAAGCGCCACACTGCGGCGATCAGCGTCGGCCCAGGTGACGGAAGGGGCCCTTGCCGTCGAAGTCCTCCCTGGCGAATTCACGCGCGGGGGCGCGGGCTCCGTGCGCTTCAAGCTCACCAATCCGTCGTCGTTGCCCGTCGAGTTCAAGGTGGCTCGCCAGCAGGGCAGCCAGGCGTCCGACGAGGTGCGCTTCGAACTCCTCGATTTGCAGGGCGCGCTGCTGTCCTCAGCGCCGCTGCAAATCGCATTGGGCGACGACGTCGTCGCGCTGCCGGACGGGACGACGATTGTACGCATCCCCGCTGGGGCTGTTTACACGTCGCCGTCCATCTCAATGCCGGTGCCGGCCACGGCTTCCTCTCTGGTCGACGTCTTGCTCGAAATCGACTCGGTCTATTACCACTTCGGGCAGGGCGGCACGCAGGTGCAGCTCAAAGGCCCGCAGGCCCGCCAACAGGTGTCCACGGTCGAAACGGCCTACCGCGCCGAAATCACCTCTGTGTTGCCTGCCGAGTCCAATGGCGACCAGCCGATCGTCATCCAGGGCAGGGCGCTCTGGCGCGGGTCTGATCCCACCTCGTCCTCCGCGCCAGCCGCCGGCGTGAAGGTGGTTGTTACAATCGATCTCGATGGCTTCATCCGCCAGAATACCGTGCTGACCGGCCCGGATGGGCTTTTTACCTACACGTTCACACCTGGCTCCGCCGAAAAAGGCGGCGTCTATCGAGTCTGGGCTGCGCATCCGGATGTTACCCAGGCACCCGATGCGCCGGCGACGTTTACGATCCGCCGCGTCAGCGTCACGCCGCAAACCTTCAATGTCCACGTGCCGCGCAACTATCGTCAGGTGCTACCTGTCCAGGTCTCGACCGGTGCGGGCGCCACCGTGCAGAATCTGCGGGCGGTGCTGGTGGACCCGCTGCCGCCGGCTGTGTCGGTGGGCACGGCTCCAATCGAGATTCTGACGGCGGGCCAGACCGTTGTCCTGCCGCTTTCGGTGATGGGCCTCGCGCCGACATCCGATTCCACTGACGTGGGCACGCTGCACTTCCACGTGGTGAGCGACGATGGCGTCGGCGGCGAGTTCACCTGGGCCGACCTGACGGTGAACTACACGTTCTCCGTGGCCCAGCCCTATCTCCAGGCTACGCCCAGCCGCGCTGAGATTGGTGTGCAACCGGGGCAAGTGGCTTCCGAGACCGTTGTGCTCAAGAATCTCGGACTGGCGTCGCTGGAAGATGCCACGCTTGGCCTGATCTCGGCGGACGCCACGGCGCTGCCTGCCTGGATCCGCCTGCAGACCCCCGTCGCGCTCGGCGCCATCGACATCGGCGCCGAGCAGAGCGTGATCGTTTCGGCAGCCCCGCCGATTGCTGGCCAGCTCATCGACGAAATCTATCACCTTTACCTCCATGTGCAGGGCAGCAACGGCGCGCCGCAGGACTTTCCAGTATCCGTCACGGTTTCGCCGGCTGGCAAGGGCGGGGCGCTATTTAAGATCATCGATCCGTATTTTCAGTTGACGCTCCCCGATGGCGCGACGAATGCCGCTTTCAGCGGTTTGCCCGGCGCCTCGGTCGTGCTGGAAAAGGAGTCCTCCACCGGCGTGCCGACCGTCACGCAAAGTGCGAGCACCGATGCCAACGGCGAGGCCGCCTTCAACGACCTTCCCGCCGGCTGGTATAAACTTCGCATCAATGCAGACCGGCACGAACCGCAAATCAGCCGCATCGCGATCAAGCCGGGGGTCATCTACGCCGACCAGATTTCGCTCACCTACAATGCGGTCACCTTCACCTGGGAGGTTGTGCCGGTCACCTTCCAGGACCGCTACGAGGTGGTGCTGACGGCCACATATGAGACGAACGTCCCTGTTCCTGTCGTCGTGATCGAGCCAGCCGCGATCAACCTGCCGAAGATGTGCGCCGGCCAGGTGTTCACGGGCGAATTCCGGATCACCAATCACGGTCTGATCGACGCCCATGACGTCAAGGTGCCGGTCCCGGCCTCCGACGAATATTTCTCCTACGAATTGCTCACCGACTTCGGGGACACGGTCAAAGCCGGGCAGACGGTGACCGTTGCCTACCGCGTAAAATGCCTGCAACCGCTGCCGGGCGCTTGCCCCGCGACAACGGACAACTCCGGCAGCTCGTCGAACGACCTGATCGCGTTCATCTGTCCCGGCGGCGGCCCTGGTGGTGGTATGGGCGGAACGGGTGTCGCCGGCTCTCTACCGCATCTGCCTGGAGCGTTCGGTCATTTAATATTGGCGATCTGCCCTTCCGCTCTGAGTGGCACGGGCGTCCCGCCCGTGGGCAGTAAACTCTCGAAGCGTACAAATCCGTTTGCTGGCATCGGTAGGGCGCGACCGCTGGGCGCGCCGAGGAGAACGGACGGCCCGGCGGTCCGTCCCTACCAGGATGGGAAAATCCGCGGCAGGGCGGGATACTCGGCCTGCCGCCATGCATACGGCAAGTTTACGTACATGGGCGTCCCGCCCGTGGGCATTGCCTCTGCCCTCCTCGCCGGTGGCGTTTTGGTCTGCTTCACGCATCGGCGCCGGTTCGGGGCACAGACATGCCGGGCCCGGTTGCTGGATCTCGCCATTCAGCCTTTCGGCAGGGACGGACCGCCCGACTTCGCTAAGGCTTCGTCGTGGCCTGTCCCGGATGAAGGGCCTCGCCGAAGCTCGCAGAGCGTAGGCGGGGCGGGCCGTCCGCTCCGCAATGCGCGCGCAGCTCTGCTGGCCAGCAGAGCGCCCTGCCTTCTGCGTCGGGCGGTTTCTCGACGCTTGATGGTTCTTGTCGCCCGCGTGGTGCTTGTCGCCGAAATTGGCTTTGTTTTGCCTCCTGGCGCCATGGCGGGTGGCAGCGGTGGATCCTACGCCGCAAGCAGCGTGGTCACCTATACCTACACAACGGGCTGCGGCCAGACGTGCACCGGCAGCGCCACAATCTTTTTCTGTAGCGCCTCTGGCAGCAGTTCCAACAACAGCGCGAGTAGTTCCGGGACGCCCGCGCCTTGGAGCGGAGGCTCCGGTAATCTGGGCGGTGGCGCCAGCGGCTGGAATCCGGGTGTTTCGGGCGGTAGCACCGACAGCAGCGACGATTGTCATCCGGCGCCCGCGAACAACGCGTGCAGCCCGCCGGGCAGCAATCCCGATGATAAAACTGACTGCAATCATCCTGTCAGGCGCGGGCAGTGCCTGGGTGTCTACAAGTCAGTCAGCAGTTGGGTCGACTTGGTGCGGCGCCGGTTCCGCGACAACGCAACCGACCTCATGGTTCCCGTTCCGGGCGGAGACGTGGCGCTCTGGCGCGATTTCGACTACGGCCGATGGAAATTCCGGATGATCGATGACCTTTACGCGTTGGATGCTGTGGAGGGCAAAGGCATCTACCTAAATGGAGAAGTTTATCGCGACGCGACGAACAGCGCGTCGAGTTCGGTGGTCGGCTTCATCACCGGCCAGGCGGCGATCAGGAGCAGCACGCAATCAACTCCTCAGCCTCAGTCAGTCGCGATGATGCCGGTCGGCACCTATCTCATCTACGGGGTTGGTCCGGCGCGACTCGTGAAAAACGGGGACGGCACGCTCTTTTGGAGTGATGACAGCAGCAACGAGCGACTCTACGATTCCTCCGGCCTGCTCGTCGCCCGTCAGTACCGGGGCCAGCTGATCGCTGCGTATCACTACGATGCCAGTTCGCTTCTGACCAATATCGCGGACCGCGACGGGCGCGCGGTGCTCACGTTCGCTTACACCGGCGGCCAGCTCACTGAGGCGCGCGATTTTACCGGTCGGTCGGTAACCTATGGCTACGATACCGAGGGCCGCCTCGCGTTGGTAACTGATCCGCTCGGCACCAAGACGACCTATTCTTATGACAATGGCTGGCACCTGACCGGGAAGCGCACTCACCTCAGCGGCACCTCGGCGGACGCCGATCATCAGGTCACGATCGCGTACCAGGGCCGGTTGCCGGCCGTCGCCACGGCGCCGCCCGTGCGGATCAACCAGTTCACGTCGGGATTCGTCGATCCGGTGTGCGTCAGAAGCGTCACGCACAACACCGGCGAGAGCGAGACCTTCGTCTTCAAGTATAACTCGGGCGACCAGACCTATTACGCCCAGGTGACGGATTCCACGGGCAAGGTGGAGGAGTCTGTTTTTGACGCCTCCGGCGCACTCATCACCAAATCCGTCAACGGCGATCAGGTGTACAAGATGGAGGAGGACGCTACCACTCGTGTCACCACGCGAGGCGGCAATCAGACTACGACGGAAGAATTCGATGCGCAGGGTTATCTCTTGCGACGAATTCAGCCTGATGGCGGCATTGAGCTCTTTGAATACGATCACAACTTGGGAAGGCTCACCCGGCACACCGATCCTGCCGGCGTCGTCACCGCCTACACTTACGACTCCCTTGGCAATGAGCTCATCCGGACCGAGGCCTTGGGCACCGGTCTCGAACGCGTTACCACAAGCGAATATTACCCCGGCACAACCCTGTTAAAGCGTGAGACCGATCCATCGGGCCGGGCGCACGCCTACGAATACGACGTGGCGGATCGCGTCACCCGCGTGTACGATCCCGCAAATCCCGCGGACCAGTCGACCTATACCTACGATGCCCTGGGTAATCGTGAGACCGAGACCGACGCCCTGAGTCGTGTCACGGCATACCATCACGATGCACTGGGGCACCTGACCGAGAAGACCGATCCGCTTCAACAACGGACAAACTTCGCCTATTCCGGTGATCGACTGGTCGAAATCCAAACCGGACGCACCGCGACCGCTCCCGGACGGATTGTTCGCTACGAATACGACTCGGCCGGGCGTAGGACGAAAGAGAAACGGGTCGCCGCCGACGGCGTCGAACAGGTGTTCAAGACCTTCATTTACGACGCCGATGGCCGCGTCATCACGGAAACCAACGCTGTCGGGCAAAGTGTGACATTTGGCTACGATCCTGCCGGTAACCAATCCAGCATCAGTGTGCCCGATGCCGGCGGAACTCCGTCAATCACCCGCAGCACGTACGATCTGATCAACCGCCCGACAACGGTGGTCGATTCCGCAGGAATGACCCGCACCATCCAATACGATCTCCAGGATCGGCCCATCGTTGTCACCGAGGGGGTCGGTACGCCGGTCGAGCGCACAGCGCGCACCCGTTATGACCTGTTGGGCCATGCGGTCGAAATCAAGCAGTCCGACGCGCGCGACCCCGCCCGCGTGTACACGACGACCTGCACCTACGATGCATTGGGCCGGCGCACCTCGCTTGGCGGCGATCGCGTTTACCCGGAGACGTTCGTCTTCGACGCCGCCGATCGCGTGTCGAGTGAAACAGACGCCCTTGGCCGCGTGAGATCCTACGATTACGATTCTTCCGGCCGGCTCATGGCCGTCCGCCTCAACGGATCGCTCATCGCTTCCTACACATACGATCTTGTCGGCAACCGGCTTTCGGTGACTGACGGCGAAGGCAACCACCGCCACTTTCATTACGATGCGCTTGATCGCCTGACGGACGAGTCGATCCCGTTGCCCGCCAGCCAGACCGCACCGGATCAGTGGTGGACGCAGCCCGCCTTTGTCTTGCGCGAGGCGGCCTACGACCCCTCGGGTGACGTGAGCTCGGTCGCGACCTACACGGCAGCGGTGCCCGATGAGGGTTCCTCGCTGGGCGCGACGACAGCTTATGCATTCGACGAATTTGGCCGCAAGGTGAGCGAGACCGATCCTGCCGGGCTCACACGCACGTTCAGCTACGATGCTGCAGACCACCTGCTCTCAGTCACCTATCCTCCAGTGCCCAGCTCCGGTGAGACGCAGGGCGCAGCAGAGCTCTATCTTCGTTCGCCGAACAATGCCGGCGCGGTCGTCGCGACGATCGATCGCGCCGGCAACCGGACGGGCTTTAGTTACGACGGGGCGCTGCGCGTCGTTTCAGAGACCAACTCGCTTGGTGGCATTACCAACCGCACCTTCGACGCCCTGGGCAGGGTGGTGTCGCAGACCGATCCGGCCGGCAACATCACGAGCTATGCATACGATCTGTTCGATCAGCCGGTGCAAATCATCTATCCGGACCATGTCGCCGGCACCCATGAGCGGATCGGAACGTTACGCTACGACAACCACGGGAAGCTGGTCGAGAAAGCCGGTGCAGGCGACTACCCGATGACCTACGCCTATGATGCCGTGGGAAACCTCATCTCGCTCACCGATGGCAACCAGCACACGACCCATTGGTCCTATGATTCCAACAATCTGGTTCAGGCTAAGACCTATGCTGATGGCGCCTCGTATAACTATACCTACGATGGAGCCGGGCGGGTGAAGACGCGGCAGGACGCATTGGGTCGAACTACAACGTATCGGATTAATGCATACGGTCTGCCGACCAGCATAGGTTATCCGACAGATCCGTCTGTCACGCTCGCCTACGACCAGCAGGGCCGCCGGCTCAGCATGGTTGACGGCAGCGGCACGACTACATGGACCTATGACTCGGTCGGCCGGACCGCCACCGAAACCCAGGGCCGCTCGGGCCGTACCATGCATTTCGGCTACGATCTCAACAGCGAGCGGACGGGGCTGAAGGTCGACGGCGGTTCGGCCAGCTGGACGACGGGCTACGGTTATGACAACGCCGGCCGGCTGCGGACGGTGCTGGATGATCGCCTTGCGGCCGGTCGCCCGTATGTCTACACCTACGCGTCGAACGCGAGTCTGGTGACCCAGCTCACCACCCCCACGGGATTCAAGACCGTGAAAACCTACGACAATCTCGGCCGGCTTCTTTCCGCAATCAGCGCTGGCGTTGAGCCGGTCTCAGGCGGGGGGGGAGCACCCGTCTCGGGTGCTGACGGCGGCGTCTCGCCACCGCAAATTAACTCTATTGCGTATACCTATGATCCCGCCGGCCAGCGTGTCACCGAGTCCGCGTCTGAGCGCTCCCGCGCCTTCACGTACGACGCGTGGCGTCAGCTCACGCAATCCGTCGCGACCAGCGCGAACCCGCAGATCGCTGTGACCGACGGCTATTTCTACGACGCCATCGGAAATCGGACGCAGTCGGCGCGTGGTGTCTCGACCGCGCCGTCCGAGACGACCTTCTACGGTGTCAATCCCGTCAACCAATATACCGCGCTCACTGGCGCAATGGTCGACTCCCCCGCGTACGACCTGAATGGAAACACCGTTGGCTGCGCCAACGCCCTCCGAAGCCTTGGCGAAGGAGGGGCGCCCCTAACGCTCCGTTATGACGAGGAGAACCGCCTGGTCGAGGTCTCCGACGCCACGTGCCGCAGCCTGTATGTTTACGACGGCTTGGGCAGGCGCGTTTGCCAACAGGACTTCTCTTGGAATTTGGCGCTTGGAACCTGGAAATTGGAGCGCGAAGCGCGATTTGTTTACGACGGTTGGCGGGTGATCGAGGAAACCGATGCGACCGGCCGATCTCTCCGATCCTACACCCGCGGGCTCGATCTTTCGGGCAGCCTGGAAGGCGCCGGCGGCATCGGCGGCCTGCTTGCCCTGTCTCAAATCGCAAATGGTCAGATCACAAATACCGCGACCTATTTCTACGACGGGAACGGAAACGTCACCGACCTCATCAACGACGACGGCACGTCGGCTGCGCATTACACGTATTCATCTTTCGGCGACCGCATCACCGCCACCGGCGCGCTGGCCGACGTCAATCCCTACCAATTCAGCAGCAAGGAACGGGACCCCCTCACCGGTTTCTATTACTACGGCTTCCGATTCTACAACCCCACCACCGGCCGGTGGCTTTCGAGAGATCCATTGGGGGAAGACGCCGGCGTGAATCTGTACGCGATGATCTCAAATGATCCCGTTGATGGCGTTGATCCAACTGGGCTTGTCTTGTACGCGGTAGGAGGAACAAATTCGGTCACGGATAACAAAACAACCAATTCACGCACAAATGTGTTACGCTTTGCCGCTGACTGGGCGGGACCTGGAATAGCTCATTATCACGACGGACCTGGTTCGAATGCGCTCTGGGGAAAGAATCCTGGCAACATCGCAGGCTTCGGCTCCAGTGAAATTGCCGAACAGGGTTACAAATTCATCTGCGCAGAGCTTCAGAAACAAAAAGGGGTTTCCGAACCTTGGTGGAACGATCCCGTGTTTCTTGTGGGGCACAGTCGTGGCGGAGCAATCGTAATGCAAATAGCGAACAAACTGCGGGATGGTTGTCCTTGCAGCAAAGACGGTGGTCGTATTGCGGGGCCTATACCAGTCAGGTTTATAGGACTTTATGACGCTGTTTCTATGACACCGGACGACCCTTCGCAGCCGGTGCCCGACAATGTAGTGTTTGTAACTCACGGCCTTCGCGACCCGGCAATTGGCTCCCGGCCTTTGTGGGGCAATACTGGAACATCAGGTGGCAAACATTTCGAGTCCGAAACATTTTCCGGAAATCATAGCGCGATGGGTGGAGATCCGGCTGAAGGCGATTCTTTTGATGTACTAACTCTGAATCAGAATATCAGGGCATCAATGGCTGTAGATAAATATATCAGGGATGCAGCTCGGCAGCAAGGAGCTGGATTAAGCGGGAGGTGATGTATACTCGGATTAGAGGCTCTGATGAATATTGCTATGACAAGATTCGTGCGACGATCTTCCCTGTCGATGGAGGTGGTTAATGTCTTCCCGTTGTTTTACAAGGATGCATTCTTCGACTTTGCCGTTTTGCCGGTGGTCATTCAATTGTGTTTCATCAAGCGATGGGGTCGATATTCATACCTGCGCAAGGAGGGGCTTGAGATCGGCCGTCTTTCATGACTCTGATACAGGAACGGATGGCGTATGCTTAATCTGCCGAACGTGATCTAAACGTAGCACGAAGGAATTATGAAGACGAGCTCCTTATCCAAGTTTGCCGGCGTTTTTTCAGTGGTTGCGCTCGGTGCGTGGTTCTTGATTCCTGGGGAAACGGAAGAGAACTTTCCAGTTATCGAGGGCCTGTTGACGTTCACATTCCTACTCTTTGCTGTGTCGAGCGTCGTGAGCATCGTCGCAACAGTCAAAGAGTGGAAGAAACTAAGCGTGATTTGGCGGGTGGCTCCGTTTCTAGCGCCTTTTGTTTGGCTCACCTTCTTCTGTATGGTGCGGTTTGGTACACCTGAAGTCGATATTGAGACCACATATAATGGCGCGCAACCGGGTGTTCAGGTCGACATCGAATTTGGACACGGGGCTATCTTCAACAACGTTGTTAAGCGTGGGGAGCCGTGGACTACCAATCTGGGTCGAGCAACGCCTTACCTGACTGTTGGATGGGGCGTGACGTTTGAGGAGAAAAGGGCGCAGAGAAAGGAATTCCTGGTTGGCGACAGAATCCCATGCTTCGGCAGGGATCGAATCATAAAGATCACGCTGCTCGATGGAGATGCACGCATACAAATCGATCAAAGATGAAGCTGCACGGTGCGATCTCGCCACCTATGACGTCTTTTCCCCTCTCCCTGCAATCATGAGCCTCCCGAATCGCGGAAAAGGGAGGATCCGAAGGCATCGTGTCTTGAATCTCGACAGCTGGATAATGCTGGCGCCGAGCCCGGCTGCCGGGGCGAACGAATCACCATTGTCGCATTATCGACAGTTCCACCCCAGATTGGCCGAAAACCGCCGAACAGATTCACGGTGCCACTTGCCTTTCGCCGCTTTCGCAAACGCCAACCGCAGACGTAATCTGATGGGGTTAGGCCTTGGGGTTTGGGGTTGGCTGAAGGGTTGCCTGGTGGGAGAGGGATCGGATGGCGCGCCCGCTGAGATTGGAATTTGGAGGGGAATATTTGCCATGTCCTCAACCGGGGCGACTACCGGTCGGATCTTTTTCCGGGGAAGGAAGCGGACCTGGAAACCTCAGGCAAAATGGCATTGGACGATTGCCGTTGTCGCTGCGCAGAAGGCGCGCGCGGCGGTGACAAAATCGCTGGTGTTCGACGGCGCTGCATCTGGGCAACCTGGTCGAGGTCACTCCCGTGTACCCGGGCAGGGTCGGTTCGTCATGCTCAAACTGATGCGCGACCAGCTTCTGGACCTTTGGATGAGTGGAGCCCCAATTGGTTCATATTCGATTACCCGCGCACGGGTCGTGCCCGAGTGCCTCAAAGGACGGGCCCGGCGGGCCTTTGCGGCGGAAGCTTGGCTGCCGTACAAATTCAGAATAGAGGTGACCCATCATGAAAAAGTCTCTTGGAGCCAAAACCCTCCTTTACCCG
>Ga0182027_10014152_pt1 | contig 11065 bp, 11 predicted proteins | sample 712E1DmetaG_FD_121300 | JGI IMG/M metagenome (GOLD analysis project Ga0182027, IMG submission 121300) | Permafrost microbial communities from Stordalen Mire, Sweden - 712E1D metaG (Illumina Assembly) | ecosystem: Environmental > Terrestrial > Soil > Wetlands > Permafrost | place: Sweden...
GCAAATCGCCAGGATCGGATCGAGGTCGAACGGATGGCCGTAGAGATGCACGGGCATGACGGCCTTGGTGCGCGGCGTGATGGCGCGTTCGACCAGTTTGGGGTCGAGATTGAAGGTGGCGTCGTCAGCGTCCACAAAGACCGGCTTCGCGCCCACGTAGGAAATCGCCCAGCTCGTGGCAACGAACGTAAAGGGCGTGGTGATGACTTCATCGCCGGGGCCGACGCCGAGCAGCAGCATCGCCACGTGCAACGCCGAGGTGCCGCTGTTGAACCCGGCGCAGTGTTCCGCTCCGATGAATCTGGCGAAGTCCTTTTCAAACTGTGCCACGTCGGGGCCGAGGCAAAAGGAGCAGTTGTCAATGGTCCGTGCAATCACAGCATCCAGTTCTTTGCGGAGCGGACGCAATTGCGCCGCGAGGTCGAGATAGGGAATCTTGTCGTCCATTTCGTGGTGAAAATAATCCGGTTGCACGGCGATAAACAATCCAAAAAAAACAAAAATTCGCGATTTGTTGCAGCGGAAGTGACGACGCTCATGGAGCGCCGCCACAATTGAGTTTTTTCACTCCGGCGTTAAAATGTTTTGCAGGCTGGTCAAAACCTGTTCCGGCGAAATCGCCGCCAGGCAGTGATTCGCGCTCTGGCAGACGTGTGAACTGGGATCGCAAGCACATGGACTGCCGGTGAGGATTCGCTGACGTCGGCCTAACGGACCCCAACGGGCGGCAGCGGTGGGGCCGAACAGCGCGATGAGCGGCACGTCCAGGCCGGCGGCAAAATGCATTGGGCCGGTGTCGCCGGTGATCAATGCCTGCGCGCGTTTCAACACCGCAAGAAACAGGGCCAAATCCAGCGCTGGCAGCACCGAAACCTCCGGCACGAGGGACTTCAACCCGGATGCCAGCGCCTGTTCGCGGGCGTTGTCCCCGGGGGTGAACACCAGCCGGAGTCCCGCCGCCGACGCCATTTTATAAAGCGCCGCCCAATGCGGCACGGGCCATTGTTTCTTCACCATCCCGGCGCCCAAGTGACAGAGGACGGCCTTTCCCGGCAGCCATTGCGCCGCGGAATGGTCCAGGGCGGGATCGGCGCGAATTTCGATGGTCATTGGATCGGGCGGCGTGACGTCCCAGGCCGAGAGCAGGGCGAAGGCGCGCAACGCTTCATGGCGATCCGGCGGCGCCGGAGCGACGCGCCGGTTGTAGCAAAAGCGGCGGCCCGGGAAACCCCCGGGAAGATCGAGCCCGGATCGTTCGCGCGCACCGCACAGCAAACTTAAAATCGCACCCCGGTCGTTGGCGCCAAAATCCACCGAACGATCGAATCGCTCGGCGCGCAGCGCGCGAACCATGGGCCAGGACTGCTTCAACCGGGCGCGACCGTGCGTCCGGGACATCGGCCAGACGCGCGTCAGGCCCGGCAGATGTTGCAAAAGGGGAGCCACCCGTTCGGCCACGAGCACATGGAGAACACAATCGGGGTAACGCAGGCGAATCGCCCGAAGCGCGGGAGTCAGCAGCACCGCATCGCCCAGGGATTTGAACTGGATCACCAGAATTTTCAGCGGTTGCGCCATGTTATTAAGAAGTGAATTATGGCTGCGCCCTGCGTCCGGCGCGAGAATTTTCCGGGCTGGCCGGATTAAATTCGCCTTTACGAGCTTTGCCGGGTTGTTTATTGCTCCGCCCTGTGTCCAAAAGGCCCGACAGTTCCACCATAAGACCCGGCTCCACCAAACAGTAATAGCGATGGCAATGGAACCAGCTAATCAGGATGGCACGCGACCGGCGGATGACGACCGGACACCGGGCCAGCCTTTTCCCAAGGATGGGAAATTGTTTGTCATCAGCCTCCGGTCCGGCCGTCTCGCCAACCGGCTCATGCTGTTCGCGCAGTTCATCGCCCTGGCGGAGGAACAGGGGCATCGCATCATCAACTTCGCGTTTCATTCCTACGCCCACCTTTTCGAGACCACGCGCCGGGACATCTATTGCCGGTATCCGGTTGCAAACCGGCGGAGCTGGCTGGACGTTGTTCCCGGTGTTGCCGCCGCGCTCCGCAAAACACGGATTTGTTACCAGCTGGTCTGCTACGGCAGCATTTGGAACGAGTACTTCCCGATTTTCGGCCGGAAGGTGGTCACGCTGCGCGAAAAGCCGGGGTCAAAAGTCATGCCGCTGGATGGCCCGGAAATCCAGGCCCAAATCCGGGACGCCCGGGTCGTCTTCGCCCATGGCTGGCACTTTCGCGTGCCGACGGACTGGATACAGCGGCACGCGGAAAAAATCAGGAACCATTTCCGGCCCATCGAAGAATATGAACGCGCGAGCCGCGAAGCCGTGGAACGCCTGCGGCGCGACGCAGACATCGTGGTCGGCGTTCACATCCGCCAGGGAGATTATCGCGTCTGGGGGGGCGGCAAATATTTTTTCCCCCCTGCGCGATATGCCGGCTGGATGCAGGAACTGGCCGCGCAATTTCCGGAGCGCAAAGTTGCCTTTTTCGTTTGCAGCGACGAACCGCGGAACGCGGACGAATTCCCCGGATTATCGGTTGGACTTGGCGCCGGGTCGGCGATGGGCGACCTCCATGCCCTGGCCAGGTGCGATTACATTTTCGGACCCCAAAGCACCTATACGCAATGGGCTTCCTTTTACGGCAATAAACCGCTGCTGCTCCTGCACGATACCAACGCCCGCGTGGAACTCGCAAAATTCCGGGTCTCCTGGCTGGACGTATAAAGTCAGCTTAGGAACTGGAGTTCGTAGAGCTTTTGATAAATGCCGCCGCGCTGGACCAGTTCCGCGTGTTTGCCGGTTTCCACAATGCAGCCCTGATCCAGCACCACAATCAGGTCCGCGTGCAAGATCGTCGAGAGCCGGTGGGCGATGCACAGCGTCGTGCGGCCTTTCATCAATTCATCGAGCGCGGCCTGCACCGCCCGTTCGGACTCGGTGTCCAGCGCGCTGGTGGCTTCGTCCAGGACGAGGATGGGCGCGTTGCGGAGCACGGCGCGGGCAATGGCCAGGCGCTGGCGCTGGCCGCCGGAGAGGGTGACGCCTTTCTCGCCGATGACGCCATCGAAACCCTGCGGCTTTTGCGTGATGAAGTCGTAGGCGTGGGCGTGACGCGCGGCTTCAATAATTTCCTCATTCGTCGCGCCGGGGCGGCCGAGTTCGATGTTCCGGCGGACAGTATCGTTGAACAAAATGGTTTCCTGCGTGACCACGGCGATTTGATTGCGGAGATCGCGCGTGGCGAATTCCCGGAGGTCCGTGCCGCCGATGCGGATGGCGCCACGCGTCGGGTCGTAGAAGCGCAGGAGCAAATTGGCAAGCGTCGTCTTGCCGGAGCCGCTGGAGCCGACGAGCGCGACAAGCTGGCCGGGTTGAAGGCGCAGGTCAATGTCGTGCAACACGGGTTTTTCGCCATAAGCAAAATCCACGTGGTCGAAATAAATATCCGCGCCGGCGGCCTGGAGCGAGCGGGGTTGCGCAGGTTCGGGCACGGTGCTGTGTGTGTCCAGCAACACAAAGGCGCGTTCGCTGGCGGCGCGCGCCTGGACGATCTGGTTTTGCAACCGCGTCAGGTTTTTCATCGGCGCATACATCACGACCAGGCTGAAGATCAATTGCAGAAAATCAGTGGAATTGGGCCGTGAATTTGACAAATAAATCAAATACGCCAGCAACAAGGCCACCCCGCACGCGCCGAAAAACTCAATCAACGTGCCGGGGATTTCATTGGCGCGCACGAGGCGCATATAATTGCCGATGGATTTGCGAACCGTGGCGTGGAATTGTCCGGCAACGATGTTTTCAAGATTGTAGGCCTTGACGACGCGGTGACCGGTGAAGGCTTCGGTCATGATTTGCGTCAGTTCGGCAAATTGGGTCTGCATCTCACGACTGGCGCGGCGGATTTTGCGGCTGTAAATGATAATGGGGATCATGCCGGCCGGCAGCACCACCAGGGAAATCAACGTGAGCCTGGGCTGCTGCCACAACAACCCGCCCAATACGCTGACCATGATGATGGGATCCCGCACGATGACGGAAGTTGCGCCACTGAGAATATTTTGGAGCGAGGCGGTGTCGTTCATGATCCTCGAAATAAGCTGGCCGGTGGAGGTCTCGCTGTAAAAACCCGCGGACAGATTCAACAGGTGCGCAAACAGGCGCGTACGCAGGTCCGCTATGGTCCGGACCGCCGTCCATTGGAGGAAATAAACATTCAGATAACCGAACAGTCCGCGCAAAAACGCAATGATTGGTACCGCCGCGATGAGCGCCGCCACGGCCCACTGATGGCTGTGCACGCCGCTTTCCAGCGCCGTCCGCGCATTTTTAAACCATTCCTCCGCAAATGCCGGCAAATGACGAATCGGCAACTGCACTCCCCCCTGCTCATTGGGTGACGGGAACACCGCCCCATAAACAAACATGGCCGTGGCAATCATCAACGGCGCAATCAGCCCGCCGATGATTCCCGTCAGCACCCCGAGAAACAGCCGCACCCGATAGGGTTTGGCCAAACCCCAGACTTTGAACAGAAAGGCCAGCATAAATTGCCGCCAATATGCAGCGGCCGCGCGCACAAGGCGAGCAGTTTGTCGGCGGAACCGGCGCGTGATTTCTTTTGCGGGCCGGACGAAGGGGGCATAGGATTTGGCGGTTTGCGCGGCGCACGCGGCGCGCGGAACCGCATTGAATTTCAACGCCATGTCCGAACCGGTCAGCCTTTACATCATCGCCTATCAGGAAGCAGCCAACCTGCGGGAAGTGCTGCCGACGGTTTTGTGGGCGGATGAAGTGGTGGTGGTGGATTCATTCAGCACGGACGACACGGCGGCGGTCTGCGCGCAGTTCGGCGCGCGTCATGTGAACATAAAATTCGCCGGGTTCGGCAAACTCCGCAATGATGCGCTCGCGCTGCTCAAGCACAATTGGGTCGTGAGCATTGATTCGGACGAACGCAGCACGCCGGAATTTGTTGAAGAGGTCCGTCAAACACTGGCGGCCCCGGCCTGCGCGGCCTATTTTGTGCCGCGCCGGAATTTTTTTCTGGGCCAGCCCATCCGTTTCTGCGGCATGTATCCGGACTATCGCCAGCCGCAGGTGTTCGACCGCCGTCAGCTTCGCTACCGGGAGGATTTGGTCCACGAAGGATTTGAATGCAAAGGCAGCGTCGGTTATTTCACCCACCCGATTCTGCAGCATCCCTTCCCCACGCTGGCAACGGTGATGGCGAAAAACGAGCGTTACACCACGCTGATGGCTCAACGCTATTTTGCCGCCGGGCGCCGGGCGGGATTTCCGCAACTCGCTCTGCATCCGGTCCACGGGTTTGTGAAGAAATATTTTTTCCAGCAGGGTTTTCGTGAAGGAACGCATGGGTTCCTGATCGCGGCATTGCACGCCTATTATACTTTCATCAAATACGCCAAATTGTGGGAACTGCAACGGCAGACCAAGGATCGGGCCTGACATGGATGTTTCCGTCATCATTATCACGCGCAACACCTGTGCTTTGACCGGCAACGCAATCCGTTCGGCCCAGGCCGGGGGCGATTCGGTGTCCAGGGAAATCATCATCGTGGACAACGGCTCGAACGACGACACCGCCGCGGTGCTGCAGCACGATTTTCCGTCCATCAAACTCATCCGTTCCGAAACCAATCTTGGCTTTGCCCGCGCCTGCAATCTCGCGGCGAAACAGGCCCACGGGGAATTTTTGTTGCTGCTGAATTCCGACGCCCGATTGGCGCCCGATGCGCTGGAACTCGCCAGCGCCTGGATGCGCGCCCATCCCGACTGTGCCGTGGCCGGGGCGCAGTTGCTCAACCCGGACGGCTCGCGCCAGAATTCCATCGCCAACTTCCCGACCTTGGCGACGGAATTGTTGAACAAGCCGCTGCTGCGCCGGTTGTTCCCCCGCCGGTTCCCCGGCAAGGAACATCCGTTTGCCGGACCGGTGGAGGTCGAAACGGTCGTGGGGGCATTCCTGCTGATTCGCCAGGAAGTGTGGGACAAGCTCGGCGGCCTGGATGAACGCTACTTTTTCTTTTTCGAGGAAACGGATTTTTGCCTGCAAGTCCGCCGGGCGGGTTTGCGGGTGATGCACCTGCCCGACGTGCGGGTCTGGCATGACCAGGGACAAACCGCGAAGCAAATTTCCGCTGCGGCACGGATTGAATACTGGCGCGCCCGTTACGCCTATTTCCGCAAACATCGTGGCCCGGGCATGCAATTGGTACTGCGTGCCGGCCTGGGTGCGCGCCTGCTGGTTGATATGCTGGGGAGTGGTTTATTGACGCTGTTGACGTTTGGTTGCTCCGGGCGTTGGCGTGGAAAAATCAACGTGCATTGGAGATTGATGCTCTGGCATTGCCGGGGTTGCCCGGAAGGGCAAGGTCTGCCACGTTAACCGCCAGGCCCTGAACGCCGGGAAATCCGACATGGACGCAAATCCAAACATCCTGCTGATCCGTTTCAAATCCAATGCTGACATCGCGGACAGCCTTTGGTTCAATACGGCCAGCTTTTGACGGGACATCAAACCTGCGCCTCCGCACGCTCGTACAAACGAACATGAAAGCACCCGGCTCCAATCTCCAAACCGCAGTGAGAAACATTCTTGCGGTCAAAAGCGGAGATCTGGGCGGTGTTCTGCTGGTGACGCCCGCGCTGGAAGCACTGCACAAATTGTTTCCCAACGCTGAAATCTCGGTTTTGGTTCGCAGCGGCGCCGCGGCAATGTTGCAAAACCATCCGCTCGTAAAACGAATTTTCACCGGCGCAAAAATCGGTCCCAAACGGTCGCTGAAAATGAAGCTGGGACGGATTGGGGAGGAATGGAAATTGTTGCGGCAGCTTCGCGCGGAACAATTTGACCTGGTGGTGAATTTTTCCCGAAGTGATCGCGGCGCCATCCTGGGCTGGTTGAGCGGCGCGCCCCGGCGCATTGCGTGCAGTTCAAAGCCGCGCGGCCTTTGGCGCAAGGACGCGCTTTACACTTTTGTTTCCACCCGCCGGCAGGAGGGATTGCATCAAGTGGAAAAGGATTTGTTTCTGCTTTCTGATTATGCCGCGGCAACGGGATTATCGGATCCTGCCGGAGAACTGCTCTCTCACAAAGGCGGTCTGCGTTTCCACACCACGGCCGAGGACCGCCATTGGGCGGACGAAACCTGGCGGACTTTTTACACCCAACGCCGCCTGCGCGTGGTGGTTCACCCGACTTCGAGACATGTTTTGAAGTGCTGGTCTGACGAAAATATGGCGATGCTGGCAGACCGGCTGATTGAAATCGCTGGTTGTGCGGTCGTGCTTACCTCCGGTCCGGATCAAACAGAGGTTGAGAAGGTCAGGCGAATCCTTGGCTTTTGCCGGCAGCAAGTGCCTGCACTAACAGGCACGATGACACTATGCCAGTTGGGTGCCATGCTGGAGGGGGCTGATCTTTACGTCGGAGTGGACACCGCGCCGATGCACATGGCGGTGGCTGTCGGCACAAAAGTCGTGGCCATCTTCGGTCCAAGCAACAATGTTGTCTGGGCACCTTGGGGTAAAGGTCATCATGTCGTGAGGCGGCCCTGTCCGTGTCTGAAAAATGAGCGGAATGCCTGCATGGGCCAGCCTGTTTCTGATTGCTTGAAAGCCGTCACCCTTGAGGAAGTCTGGCAGGCCGTGCAGTCCGCGCTCAACGAGCTTGCGCCTGATGGCGTTTCTCAATGATGAATTTTCACAGAGTCCAGGCTTTGAATTTATGCCATGGCGCTCCGGCGTTTGAGCCGGGCGCGGAGGAGGCCGCATGAACCCCGGTGAAAACATCCTGCTGATCCGGTTTAAATCCATGGGAGACATTGTTTTCCTCCTGCCGTCCGTTCATCGGATTCGGGGAAATTTCCCCGACGCAAAAATCACGTTCCTCACTTCCCGGGAAAATGCACCGCTGCTGGAAGGTTTTCAGGAGGTGGACGAAGTCATCACGCTGGATCGCGCTCGCCTTCAGAGCGGAAATCCCGGAGCCATTTTATCGGAGGCGTTTTCCTTGTTTCGCCGGTTGCGCCGGGGAACATTTTCGCTCGTGGTGGATTTCCAGGGCTACGGCGAAACGGCCTGGTTGTCCTGGTTGAGCGGTGCGCCGGAACGCTGGGGCAGCGTGTATGGGCCGGGGCGGCGCTGGGCTTACACACGCGGCATTGTACGCAATGAACACATTCACCACGCAGACTGGTATCTCTCGTTGCTGGAGCAATGCGGTCTGCGTCCGGGCGAAATTGTCAACGAATTCGTTTTGCCGGAAGACGCGCTGAATGAAGCGCGCCGGTTTTTTGCGGCTCACAACTTGAAAACCGGCCAGCCCACGCTTTTCCTCCAGCCGCTTACCAGTTCGCCCAAAAAAAACTGGCCGCTCGACCGGCAACTTGCCGTGGCACGGCATTGGCAAAAACAGGGAGTCCAAATTTTGTTCGGCGGCGGTCCGGCGGAGCGGGCGGCGTTGGAACCGGTTGGTCAGGCGGGTTTCCCGGTTTCCGCCGGCGTGCCATTCCTCGTCACCGGGGGACTGATGAAGCTTTCTTCCCTCATCCTCGGTGGAGACACCGGCGCGTTGCATCTGGCGGTGGCGATGGGCAAACGGGTGGTGATGACCAGGGACTCCATTGCTCCGGGCAAGCCGTTTCCCTACCGGCATCCGGATTGGGCGGTCACGCCAATGAATGGCCGGGACGTTGCCAGCATTGAAACCGGCGCGGTCATTGAGGCGTGCGCGCAGACTCTCGCCCAACAAGCCGGTCAGGCTTCCGTTTAAAGCGCATCGGGTGGAGGAGGCTTGCTGAACAGCTCGTAAACCCATAGATTGCACGTTCGTGAAGTCCAACAACAACAAGTAAATTCTCAAGGGCCGGGTCGCAATGCTCTATTACTGTAAAACGCCCAATGGCAATTTTGGCGATGATTTGAACCTCTGGCTCTGGCCCCGGCTTGCTCCGGAAGTCTGTGACGAACAGGACCCCACATTGTTCGTGGGCATTGGCACCATCCTCACCCACCACATTCCCGCCAAACCGGTCAAGATGGTGTTCGGCGCCGGCTGCTGGAAGACCGGTCCGTTGCCTAAAATTGATGACCGATGGAAGATCTACTGCGTCCGGGGTCCTTTAACCGCAGCCCGGCTCAACCTGGATCCTGCGCTTGCTCTTGTCGATCCGGCCATTCTGGTCCGCCGTTTTTCAAATGGCCCTGTCGGATCAAAATATCCGGTCTCCTTCATGCCACACTTGCAAAGCATGCCATATGCGGATTGGGAAGCGTTGTGCGCTCGAATCGGATTCCATTGTATCGACCCCCGATCCGGCGTGGAACGGGTCTTGATGGAGATTCAGAAAACAGAATTGTTGCTGGCGGAGGCGATGCACGGAGCGATCGTCGCCGATGCCTTGCGGGTGCCCTGGATTCCGGTGCGCATGTACAGCCGGTTTGCCGAGTTCAAATGGCAGGATTGGACCCAATCCATCCGTGTGCCCTTGCGTCTCGCCGATGTTCCACCGATTTATGCACGGCCGCCGAACGGGTGGAAGCGGGTGGATTATGTGGTCAAGAAGGGTCTGGCCCAAGCGGGCTTGGGCAGGGAAAATTGGAAACGACTTGGGACGCGGCGCAGCAACGAAGAGGAGATCAGTCAGTCGTTGCAGGCGCTGAAAAAAGTGCCGGAAAAACAGATCCCTTGTCTGAGCAACGATAATGTCCTTCCCCAGCTCGAAACGCGTCTGTTGGAAAAACTGTCCGACCTTCGCGCCGCTTGGAAAAAATCGCATGTGCCGGTTCTATGAAACCAGCTTGTAGTGCTTCTTCCGATAACGCCAACCCAGCCAGCGCTCGAGCGCGAGGATGACACGATGCTTTCGTTCCTTGGCCGTTAATCGATGGGCAGGGCTGGCTTGAAAAACCCCGGTCGCCGGCGGCAGCCAATCCTGAACTGCTTTGGGATGGGTGCCGGCAAAAAAGCGCAATGTCTGCGGATCAATTTCGGAATAATCCGTTGTCGTGGCCGATTTGCCCCAAAATTTCGAGTTGCTGCTTTTCTTCAACTCCAACTGCGCGGCGGTTTTCAGCCAGCCATAATGGTAAATTGTCGCGCCAGTGTGCGCGGCGCGTGGATAGCGCCCACACTTGTGGTTTGCCATCACCAGAAAGAAAAGCCCTTTCGGCGCCCAGGCGGGAATCGTGTTGCGCAGAATGCGCGGGGCGGTGCGATACCACGCCGGCGACCAGGCATACGTGTTCGCGTTGCCATAGAAATGAAGGTAATCGAAGATGAGTGCTTCCACTCTGTCGTCATCCAGATATTTTTCCATTGCCGAACGTATTTTCGGCAGATCATCTTCGTGAACCACCTCATCGCCTTCCAGATAAAATGCCCAGTCGCCGGTGCAATTGAACAGGGCGATGGATTTTTGCTGGCCATAAATAAAACCCTTGAAGCTGTAATCACTCCGGATGCGCTCGTTCCACTGCGTCGGGATGATGCGAATCTTCGGGTCGCCGATGCTGCGCAGCATTTTTTCGGTGTCGTCCTCGCACGGGCCGAGCGCGATGACAAATTCATCCACGATCGGCAAAACCGAACGGATGGATTCGACGAACGGATAGCCGAGTTTCTGCCCGTTGCGTAAAAAGGTGAATCCGCTGACTTTCATGCGCCGATGCTAACCTGCATTGCGCGTCAGTCGCCAAACAATTTTTTCAACCGCTCGCGCGCAACGGCTTCGCGCTGGTTGTCTCCAACCTTCGGCGTCCGGGTTCGTCGGACGAATTCAAAATATTCGCAGAAGTTGCCGGTGTGCTTTTCCAGCACCGGCTCGGCCCGCCGTTCGCGGCATTGCTGCGCCACGCGCGGGTCGTAATGCGCACAGTTCAGACAGACGCGCAAGTCGGCCCGGCATTTCAAGCAGCTTTCGCCGCGCCCCGGCTGGCCGGTCAGCGTCCATTCCTCGCCGCAGTTGTGGCAGTGCCGGGTCAAAGACATTTACGATTTATGATTTACGATTGACGATTTAA
>Ga0182027_10014153_pt1 | contig 11063 bp, 8 predicted proteins | sample 712E1DmetaG_FD_121300 | JGI IMG/M metagenome (GOLD analysis project Ga0182027, IMG submission 121300) | Permafrost microbial communities from Stordalen Mire, Sweden - 712E1D metaG (Illumina Assembly) | ecosystem: Environmental > Terrestrial > Soil > Wetlands > Permafrost | place: Sweden...
TGAACAAACTTTTTAATCATTGCGAAGGATTGCTTGACCCTGAACAACCGGTATACGAAAATTATCACCCTTTGACAGGCAAAGGTTTAAATTCCGAAAATTTCAGCTGGTCGGCAGCGCATATTCTGATGATGATCACAGAAATATATTTTCAATTGTAAAATATTGACATATAGTATTTTATTCTTATAATTAAGGGAAATTTTCATCAAAAAACCGTATCCCTGATAATAAATACTTAATAAAAGAGTGGTGAACCCGAATAATGTCGTATCTTTGCATAAATTATTAAAAATTATAGTATTATGAACAAAGGTGTTGTCAAATTCTTTAACAATAGTAAAGGATTTGGATTTATCAAAGACGAAGAGTCAAACAAAGAGTATTTTGTACATGCATCTGGTCTCATTGATGAGGTCAGGGAAAATGATGAAGTAACTTTTACTCTTCAAGAAGGAAAAAAAGGATTAAATGCAGTAAACGTTAAGATAGCATAGCTTCTGGCGTTACGATATTTTTAGATCTTGAGGCTGTTTCTGAAATGAAACAGCCTCTTTCTTTTTCACCCATACAGGCATTAACAAAAGATTAAGATTCCTGAAATATTGCATCCGGCACAAATAATTCGTATCTTGTAGCGGATATCATAAAATTTATATTCTTTGAAGAACAACCGAAACAGAAAAAATGATTCATTGGCAAACAGAATGAGCCTGGGAAATCACCGGGTGAGTGTTCCTAATGCAAAACTTGCTACCGGGTCGGTCCTCGATAAATTCCCGATCGTGCTTGACGGTGGGAGAACCGTGATATTTATTTCCGATAAAAGCAAAGAAGCAGAGATCAGGCTGAGGTACGCCATGCGCGGGCATTAAGTACCCTTTATCCAAAGAATTGAGTAACCTGGGAATTTCATTTTCTTCGATTATATTTGCCTTATAAAAGCAGGTTATCGGCAAATGAAACCGAAAATTCACCAAAATGTCTTTGTTGATACATATAGATTCCAATGAGTTATAATTTGGGTTTGCAGAATTCATCAAACCTTTTAATAATACCATTTCTATGAAAATCCGTCTGTTAAGTTTCTTCACTTGCATGATCCCCCTGGTGATCAGTGCAAAAAATCCCCAGAAAATTGTTGATGGCAATAATTTGTTTGCTTTCAAACTTTACAATGAGATAAATAGCAGCAATGACAAGAACCTTTTTTACTCGCCTTTCAGTATTTCAACGGCACTGGCAATGACATACGCCGGTGCAAGGGGTGAGACGGCATTGCAGATGAGCCGGACAATGGAGTTTCCTCAAGGGAAAAAATTCACTGACGATTACAAAAATCTGATGGACAGGCTTATCCAGGGGGCTGAAGGCAAGATTAAACTGAATATTGCAAATGGGTTATGGGCACAAAAGGATTTTCAGTTTCTGGATTCCTTTATTTCCCTGGCAAGATCAGCTTATAAGTCGGAGCTGAAGAATGTGGATTTCACAGATAATATTAAAAGGGAAACGGCAAGAAAGGATATCAATGAATGGGTGGCGAAAAAAACAAACGATAAGATAAAAGACTTGCTAAACCCGGGAGATATTTCGGAATCTTCAAGGCTGGTGCTGGTTAACGCCGTTTATTTTTATGGTGAATGGGCAAATCCTTTTAAAGGAACGGCGACTTTTCCCAATAATTTTTCCTTATTGAACGATACACTGGTCACTGTACCTTTTATGAATCAGCATGGGAGCTTTAATTATTATGAAGATCCGAAAATACAGGCTATTGAGATTCCCTACAAAGGCAATAAAGCTTCCATGGTCATCTTCCTGCCGAGTTCAAAAAACGGGATCACCGATGTAGAAAAATCTTTTGATTACAAATACTATCTGGGTATCATCGGTTCATTCCAGACCAGGGATGTTCAATTATCTCTTCCGAAATTTCAAACGACATTCAGGATCTATTTAGCCAATTCTCTTTCAAAAATGGGCATGCCTCTTGCATTTTCGCCCGGAGGTGCAGATTTTTCGGGCATGACAGGTAAGCGAAACCTGTTCATCAGCTCGGTAATACATCAGGCATTTATAGCAGTTGATGAATTGGGAACTGAAGCTGCTGCTGCAACAGCTACAGGAATGGCCGGATCGGCACGACCTTCATCTGACATGAAAATTTTCAATGCAGATCATCCGTTCATCTTCCTGATAAAAGATAATACGACAGGAAGCATATTGTTCATGGGCAAAATCACGAACCCCGGAATTCCCAGGTAAAAGAGAATGGAGGGGCCATGTTTACCTCCCGTTACTTTCTGATCACAACCTGCCTTGTTATAATCCCGTCATTGGTATTAACCTGCAGGAAATATAAGCCGTCCTGAAAATTCTCAATATCCACTTTTACTTTTTCCTGCTTCGTCCCGGGGATAATATTCAGTACTTCTTTCCCCTGTGAAGTGATAAGGGTGACTTTCGATGGCCAGTCATAGCCCGATGCCGGTTCAATATATATGAAATCACTTGCCGGATTCGGATAGATATTCAGGATGTTTGTTCCAGTCTGGCTGATACCGTAAGGGTTTTTCTGGATGCTTAAATCGAGCAGGTAAGTACCGGTACTGCCGGTAAATTTGGGTGATACCTGGAACCAGACCGTTCCGCCGTTCATCATGATGATATTGCCGGAAGCCACATCGTCGAAGACGGAAGACCAGTTTGTTCCATCGGTGGAGTATGCCCAGATGGCATCCAGTGTATATGTTCCTGTGCCTCCGCTGTAATTGATGTCGTCAACAACTGCCGCTATGGTGTAAGAGTATCCCTGGTCAAGGGTGACAGAGTAGAAGTCATAATCATTCCCTGTATTGCAGTTTGAACCCTGAGTGTTGACCGAGGCAGAGGTTCCCGAGAAACTGACCGGCAGATTATAGGCCTGTGGCTGGGAGTTATTGGGTTCATACATGTCGGGACTCAATCCGGCTTCCTGGACCATCACTACGATAGGATTCGTATAATATGTGGACCCTGTGAGAGTCCAGTTTCCGCCATCAGGCAGGTATTGCAATGCCATCAGGTAGGTACCCGGGCTTACAATGAGGTTCTGATCTGTAAACGTCAGCCCGTTTGTATAATGATATCCTGACGGCAGAGTGTATCCGGTCAGCTGCTGTACCGTCACTGCAAATGACCCGTCAAGATTATAAAGCGAGACATCCCAGGTTCCGCTGAAATCAGTTGACCCGGTATTGGCCACATCCAGGTGGGCTGATACCGGTTGACCGGTGGTCAGCGTTGTGCCCGGTGTAACCGTCATGGGAGCATACATTTCAATGGAATTCGGGTTGATCACCTTGACCTGGATAACATTGGTATTGCCGTTCCCGTCGGCTACAATTTTCCAGTTGTCTCCGGTAGGCCGGTAAAATACAGCAATATAATAGGTTCCCGGAAGCATGGTAAACAATCCTGAGTTGGAAAACGTCAATCCGTTGGTATAATGATCCCCGCCAGGTAATGACTGGCCTGTAATGGTCCCGACAAAATCAACGAAAGCAAGACTTGAATCAAAGATAGCTGCACAATAGTCTCCATTGAAAGTACTTGTACCGGCATTTGTAATATCTGTATGTATATCGAAGGCATTACCGTAATAGATCGGGGAAGATGAGATATCCAGAGGTGCATAAAGCTGGAGGGTGTATGACTGACCGCCGCCACCACCATTACCCTGGATCCCGAGAACTGCCTCCTGGCCGCTGTTGAAGCCACCGGTCCCACCTCCGGTGCCAACACCTTCAGGATTCAATGCATCAAGGTCAAAATACCCGTCAAACTGGCCCTGCCATCCCCAGTTAAAATGGAACAGACCATTGTCATCATACCCGTCGCAGACAAAGCAATGGCCCCCGCCACTGCCGAATCCCGCATAGATAACCGGCCGGTTTGCATCGAGATCTGTTTTCAGCATGTTTTTCCAGGTGGCATCATCATAATTCTTCCTTGCCAGACCCTGTAAAGTGGAAGGATACCCGAAGTAGGTTTTCAAGGCATATTCGGTGCAATTGGTCACGCCATCTGAAGAAATAACATATGCCCCGCTGCCGCCGGTTGCTGCAACACCATAGGTCATATCCACGCTTACCCCGCAATGATACATCAGTGTGGCAACAGCGTTATTTGTAGATGTGACCATATCGGGCATATTGGTCCAATCATAAGTCGTACTGCCGAAATCCGCCGACTGGGTTCCGTATTTGGGGTCATTGTAAGAATGGAACCCTGCACCGTTAACCGGAAAATTCCAGTATTTTAAAACCTGGGCCATAGCCGTGGCAACACATCCCGTCACAGCACGGTCATTATACTGATTATCATACGGGCAAAGATCATTATAATAAGGTGATTGGTTCCAGTGGGTCTGAACAAGAGGATTTACTCCCTGCGGCCCTTTGAACAATGGTTTCGGATGGTTTGCATCACTTAACAATTCCCATTTCGCCCTAATCGCAGGAGTGGGCTGCATCTGCCGGCTGATGGCATACCGGATCTGGTCCTCGTAAACTTTGAGCCATGCAGCTACATGAGGAGGGATTTTATCCGGATCGAATGCCCCCTGGTTAGAATAACCGAGGATGGGTTCAACGATATTATCAGCGGCAACAATTACAAACCCCTGAGTCGAATTAATGTTGAACACGTAATAGCAAGCCAGCTGTTCCGCATCAGGAGACAGTGCCGGATTTATCGCATGTGAAGTGTAAGAAAGAATTAAGTCGGCATTATGCTGTATCTGACCTGCAACAGCTTTGCTGATCATAAATTGTTTGCCGACAATCCTTGCAGTATTCTCATCAACCTTAACGGCATAAACCAGATTGATGAAAATAAATGTTCCCAATAAAAGAGTAAAAATCTTTTTCATAAGATCAGTTTTAATTAATACCCATTGTGAATTCCAGATTCTTCATTTATGATAATGTTTGACTGAACACATCCCGATTCCTATTTTCAAACTACTTATCTTCCCTCAAATTCAATAAGAAAACTTATTGTTAAACCAACAACCTAATACAAAGAAATTATAAATTTATAATTATTCCAAAAAAAATCCAAAAAAAAAATTGCATAATCTGCTTGCTGTGGCTTCCCTTTTCACTCACCCTGCAATTTACCTCTTCAGAAAATTGATATAATTTGGTTTTGTATTGCAGCTAAAAATAGTATTATTGTAAAAAAAATGGTTTAACCTCCCGGGAAAATTATAAAATTCGCTACTGGATCTTAAAACAATCAGTGAATACCTGATTGAAAATGTTTGAAAACAATGAAGAATTCTAAAACATTTCTTTTACTGGTTGCAGGATCATTCCCTTTTATGACACTTCTTGTCTCAGGGCTTTCGATTTATCTTGTAAACAGGGATGAGATCGTTTTTAACCTTGCCGATATTATCATTCCTTTATCAGGTTTGTTTTTAGCAATATCTGCTCTACTGTATCTTTTACTCTGGCAACTCCGCCGGTTCGCCGGCGCTTCAAACATCACAACCGGTATCCTTGCAGGTTTATCAATGGCGGTTTGGGTTCAAAGCCAATTGCTGATATGGAATTTCGGACACTTCAATGGAAAAATTATCGCCTGGGACACATGGAAAATCAATATGTACATTGATTGTATTGTGTGGACAGTAATAATCGGAGGATGTCTGACCGGATTCGTCAAACGAAAACGAAATTTTGAAAAAGCCATGGTAATATGCATCTATTTTCTTGGCTCCGTTTCTGTCATGGTCAGTTTTCTGAATGCACCTGAAAAGATTGAAAATACAATTGGCGACTCTGAGTATAAGGGGATTTTTAATTTTAGTCCGCAGAACAATGTCATTCTCATTCTTCTTGATGACTTTCAATCAGATTATTTCGGAAAGATAGCCGACACATATCCCCGGGAACTCAGTGAGTTTGACGGCTTCACATTTTACAGAAATACGATATCAAGGTTCCCAACCACGAAGGCGAGTTTACCATCAATTATGACCGGGGTCCTGTATAAAAACGAGAAACCGTATTATGAATATATTTCAGGTTCACATGAAAAATTCAATATCATTCAGGCTTATAAAAATAAATCATTCAGCACTAGTTTTGTCGGCCAGCTGGAAGGTGTTTATCCTGAGATCATATCGATGGAGAAAGTTGCCTATAAAATGAATAATGCTTATCTCTATCCGCTTTTTGAATATCTTGATTTATGTTCCTTTCGTGCTCTCCCGACATTTTTAAAGCCTTTCATATACAACAATGGCAACTGGTTTTTCACTTACCGTGACCGGAAAAACTACCCACCCCTAAATCATGGAGCGGATATTCAGTTTCTGGAACAGTTTGAAAAGCGTGCCTCGGTGGTTCCTGATATGAAAGGCTCATTTAAATTTTTTCATTTTTTTATCCCGCATGCACCTTTGTGCGTGAATGAGAACCTGCAGTTCGATCCGGAAATTTCGGGCGACAGTGGTTATCTCCGCCAGGCCAGAGGCGCTGTTAAGCTGGCAAGCCGGATTTTAAAAACCTTAAAAAAATTAAGGTTATATGATCATGCAGAAATAGTTATTTTATCAGATCATGGTACAGGCATACAACAGGCCATTAATCACAAAAATATCTATTATGACGCATTGCAATCAGTTCCCCCTTTTGTTCAGACTTCTTCTTTTGCATTGCTTTTGCATAAACCACCTGATTCGAAAGGCAAGCTGATCACAAGTGATGCCCCATTGGAATTATCCGACATGGCCTGTCTTCTTGGGCTATGTAAAGATGATACAATGTGCAGGGGATTTAATCTGGCTAAAGCCGGGGGAACAAGAAGCCGCACTTTTTATTATTATGAATGGGATCATGAATACTGGAAGAATGATTATCTGCCCCCGATGACTGAATACATTGTTTCAGGCACTGCTTACGATCCTGAAAGTTTTTCCAGGGGAAAGTCCGTTTATACTTCAAAAGGCATTGAACCAATTCCCATACATCTTGCATCTTCTTCTTACAGATTAGGTGAGGAGATCGTATTTTCAACCGATGGAAATAGTAAGGCAGATCAATATGTAAGGGGGGGCTGGAGCGTTCCTGAAGCATTTTTACGCTGGACCGACGGATCTGTTGCGGGATTGTCGTTCCACCTGGAGAAAGCTCCGGGGAAAGGTGTGACTTTGCGGCTTTATGGCTTTGGCTATCTGGGTAATGAAAAATTAAACTGTCAGGTTGTTTCCATAATTGTGAATCAGGTCCCAATCGGACGTTGGCTTGTAAAAGAATCTAAATGGTACGAAGCGGTAATTCCCGGCAACCTGATATCCAACGGGTTCGTAAATATCGTTTTTAAAATCAGTAACCCATTGTCGCCCAGCGATTTTGAAGGATCAAAAGACATCCGCAAACTTGGAATTGCCGTTAACAAAATGGTAATGGAAGCCATTAATTAAAATATTTCAATATACTATGGATATAAAAATCCAGGAAAGTTCATTCCGCGATCCGGACGGATTTCTGTTTTATGAAGATGGAAAATTACTCAGGCAGGTGAATTCCTGTTATCGGGAAGATTATGATTTTTTATTTGGATCAGGGCTTTATAATGATTTATTAAAGAAAGGTATTATAATCCCGCTTACAGAACTTGGCAATCATAAGGGGATAAATGAAAACGCTTATAAAGTTTTTGAACCTGAAAAGATAAATTTCATTTCCTATCCCTATGAGTGGTGTTTCGGCCAGCTAAAAGATGCAGCACTTACCACCCTGGAAATTCAAAAAACTGCTCTTGGGTATGGGATGACGCTAAAGGATGCAAGCGCTTATAATATTCAATTCCATCAAGGGAGACCTGTATTTATTGACACTCTTTCCTTTGAAAAATACCGGGAGGGGGAACCCTGGGCAGCCTACAGGCAATTCTGTCAGCATTTTCTTGCACCGCTGGCCCTTATGAGCCATACCGACATCCGCTTAAACCAGATGATGAAAATATATCTGGATGGGATTCCTCTGGATCTTGCCTGCAAATTATTACCCTCCAGGACTAAACTGAATCTTTCATTGTTCATGCATCTTCATCTGCATGCCAAAGCTCAGATGAAATATGAAAATAGCGGTATTGCAGCCAAAAACATTAAGATCAGGAAGTCCAGCCTGCTTGCAATAATTCAAAGCCTGGCGACGGCAGTAAGGAATCTGAGACTTAAAACCCGGAATACCGAATGGGGAGATTATTATACATCTACAAATTATTCTGCAGGGTCTTTTCTAAATAAAAAAGAGATCATATCAGGATTTGTTGATAATATAAACCCCCAGACGGTTTGGGATCTGGGAGCAAACACAGGAGAATTCACACAAATTGCCGGCAGTCACGGAGCGGAATGCATCGCATTCGATATTGATCCTTTAGCGGTTGAGTCAAATTACAACAACATCAGAAAACAAAATATCGAAAATATACTGCCATTGGTTATGGATTTGACGAATCCAAGTCCTTCCATTGGCTGGAACCTTGAAGAAAGAACGGGATTTAAGTCAAGGCCATTGCCTGATGCCGTGTTTGCCCTTGCACTGATACACCATTTAGCCATTTCCAATAATCTGCCGTTTAACAAAATTGCCGGATTCCTGCATGAACTGAGCGAAAACCTGATTATTGAATTTGTTCCAAAATCTGATTCCCAGGTAAAAAGGTTGTTGCAGTCACGAAAAGATATTTTTGGTGATTATTCTGAGGAAGCGTTCGTCAGGGAATTTGAAATGTTTTACAACATCAAAGCCAGGGAAAAGATCATTCATTCCGAAAGGATACTGTTCCGGATGAAAAGGAAATAAAGAATGTATATTTTTGCAAACCCGATATCCGTGTTTTCATCAGGTTTAAGCTATCAACACTAAAATATTAATTATGGATGGGATTTTTCAATGTTTTCTCAGCATTCATTTATTGCCGGTCATTCCACATACTTTAGCCTATATTGATCCGGGCACCGGTAGTATTATTATACAGTCATTGATAGCAGCTGTTGCAGGAGCGGCAATAGTTGCCAAACTATACTGGGACCGTTTACTCAAATTTTTCGGACTCAGGAAAAACATAAAATCCGATCCCTCATCACAAAATGATGAGCCCACAGAAACAATGACAGAGCATGGGCCCGAATCCGAACATTGACTTTGGTAAATATATCTGCAGTTAGCTCATTCAACCAATAAAAAGAAATGCCCCAATCAATTAGGGCATTTCATCATATTGTGAAAAAGGCTTATTTGCTATGCAAAGCAGTCGTCATCCTACTTTTTTGAAGCAGTTTTCTTAACTGCTTTTTTGGGAACAGCTTTCTTGACTACTTTTTTGGGTGCAGCTTTCTTTGCTGCTTTTTTGGGAGCGACCTTCTTGGCTACCACTGCTTCCTTAACTGCTGCTTTGGCAACGGTTTTCTTAACAACTTTTTTCGGAGCAGCTTTCTTGACTGGTTTTTTTACTGATTTTGCCATATGTTTCCTTTTTTAATGATTCAGTAAAGTTACGGGGTTTAAAAAATCATAAATACACGATTTATAAATTTTATCATCTAATTATGAACAAATAACAGATGAGTTGAGTCGTAGAACACCAGGAGAGTATCCATGTGCGGTTTTTTAAATTAGTTGCCTAAAAGAAACAAGATATTTACAACCTGAAATCAAAGCTCAGGATTCCGTATTTTTGTCTTCTGCCCTGAGGAAAGGATTGTAAGTATATTTCACCTGCATCAATTACAATGCGTTTTAGAAAGGTTGACACTTGGAACAAGAAGACTACATAAAAAGGCAAATCGACCAGCTTGGGCGGGTGCTTGGAAAAATACTTGCTGATTTGGTTGGGATCAAAGCCCACGGTCAAGCAAGCCAGGGAATTGAGTCAGCCAGCCAAACCTTAAAGAATGAATTGGGCTTGAATATTGACGACCTGACCTTAATCCCAACTGATTCGTTTCTTAAAACGCTGTTGGACACCAAAAAATTTAGTGATAACAACTTTGAGCAGCTTGCCGAAATACTATTTATTATTGCAAAGGAACTCAACGCCAGGAATACCGATGCCGGGAAAATGAAAAAACTGTATGAGCGGGCATTAATCATTTTTGAGATTCTTGACAAGACAAGTTCTACCTACTCATTTGACAGGCATAGCAAGATTGAGGAAATAAAGAAAGTGCTATAATCGATTTTTTCACTTGATCTTTATCAGGGACAGTACATTTTACCGAAAAATTGAATCCCGATCAATTTCATTAAAAAACTGATGATAATGTTCTGTATTAAAACTTGCCCAAAACTTGCCCAATTGGGCATAAAAAAACCCCGAACGTTTTAATGTTCAGGGTTTTAACTTGGATTTGCCGTGGCATCGACTGGAATCGAACCAGTGACACAAGGATTTTCAGTCCTCTGCTCTACCATCTGAGCTACGACGCCATCTCCCTTAACGGGAGTGCAAAAATAGGAAGAATTTTTAAATTTCCAATACCTTTGCATCTAAGCATGCAATTTAACGGCACGTATGTACCTGATTATAGATCTCGGAAACACAAATAAAAAACTTGCACTTTTCAGCAATGGCAGCCTGAAAGCAATTGCAATACTTCCCGAATTCAATTTAAAAACCGTCAGGACCTTTGTTAATGAACATCGCGGGATCACGCACTGCATCATTTCATCGGTAATCAGTTATCCGCAGTCAATAAAAAAATACCTCCAAAAACAATTCTTTTTTATTGAACTGGATGAACATACTTCCCTGCCCCTGAAAAACCTTTATAAAACCCCTCAGACTCTGGGGAAAGACAGGCTGGCTGCTGCGGTCGCCTCTCACCTTCGCTTCATTAATGAGCCGGTACTGGTGATCACAGCAGGGTCCTGCATCACTTATGACTTCATTAACCGGCATGGTGAATACCTGGGTGGTAGTATTTCTCCGGGAATTCAGATGAGATTTCGGGCTCTCAATACTTTTACCGGCAAATTACCGTTGATATCTGGTAAGAA
>Ga0182027_10014154_pt1 | contig 11063 bp, 10 predicted proteins | sample 712E1DmetaG_FD_121300 | JGI IMG/M metagenome (GOLD analysis project Ga0182027, IMG submission 121300) | Permafrost microbial communities from Stordalen Mire, Sweden - 712E1D metaG (Illumina Assembly) | ecosystem: Environmental > Terrestrial > Soil > Wetlands > Permafrost | place: Sweden...
ATACAGGCTGCCACGGAATGGCAATCGCACAGCGTGCGCGGGTTCATCTCCGGCAGTCTCGGCAAGAAGATGGGTCTCAACATCGAATCCTTCAAACGGGCCGACGGAACACGTGCTTACCGCACGGCGGAGTAGCAACCCAGCCTCCACTCCGCGCCCCAGCCGCCGATCTCGATGGTCGGCGGCTTCTTCAATTCCCGCGCGATTGTTGCCTTGCCTTCAAGGACAGACTGATGGATTCATAGAGGTGCCATGGAGCACGCCACCAACAACCCAAACCGGACCACGCCACAGCCCCCACCGACTCGCCGCCGAGTGCATCGGACGCAGGAGCAGGTCCTCGCCGAAATCCGCAGCCTCACGTTTGAACTAACCGACCGCAACGAACAGACCTTGCTCCGCTGCGCGATCCAGGAAATCAGGGACCGGCGAAACGGAAAGGACTTCTAAGGAGATCGCCAGATGCGACGAACCACCAAGCAGCCCAAGACCCACAACGGATTTGCGTTCCCCCTCCGGCCGGACACCGAACTTGGCCTGGCGATGCTGATCGCCGAGGACGAGGATGGCCACTACGAGCCGGTCGCCGTAGCCGCCACGATCAACGAGGCCAAGGAACTCGCCGAGAGCGACATGCATGCCCGGATGCGCTCGATGGAAAGCGGCGGCGACGCCGGGATCTGCCCAGTCCGGTATAAGCTCTGGGCCCGCGGAATCGACGGCGATCACCGCGTCGCGAACGTGTTCGAAGCTCTGTAAGATCGCCGCACAACCCGCCGCTGGCCTAGCCTCCGGCAGCGTTCCGGTTCTTCATCTCCTCCGCAATCGTGGCAAACCGTTCATGAACCAGCTCTTCGCGGAGTTTGCACTCCCCGGCGCGAACATACGTGCCGTTAATCCGGAGGAAGATCCGGTTTTCCAGCTCCGCCAGTTCCTTCCGCACCTCGGCCAGCAGGGCGCGGTTCTGCAATCCCACGTAGGTCCCAATCAACCCCGAGACCAGTCCGCTCGCCAGGATTAACATCTGAAAGAAGTGCTCGTTCACGCCTAGCCTCCAAGAGTCTGAGTTCCGCGCACCAATCCGACAGCCCGAGGCACAGCCCCTGCAGGTCTGGATTGCCGGCGTAGATCTCCCGTTCGATAGCCTGGATCTCCCGCCGGCAGCGAGCGATTCACCGGCCCACGCCCTGCCGTTCCACCGCAATCTCCCGAAAGGATTGGCCGCCATCCGCAAGCGCGGCTTCCTTCCCGCTGAATTCCTGCCAGCGCCTGATGATCACGTCGCAGTACTTCGGCTCCAACTCAATCAGGCGCGCTTGGCGCCCGGTCTTTTCGCACGCGATCAGGGTCGTTCCCGAGCCGCCAAAAGGATCGAGCACCGTGTCGCGGCCCTTGCTGCTGTTGCGGATGGCGCGCTCCACCAATTCGACTGGCTTCATCGTGGGATGCAGATCGTTCACGTGGGGCTTCTTCACGAACCACACGTCGCCCTGGTCGCGCGCGCCACACCAGAAATGATCCGTGCCTTCCTTCCAGCCGTACAGGATCGGCTCGTACTGCCGCTGGTAATCCGACCGCCCCATGGTGAAGGTGTTCTTGGCCCAGATGACAAACGTGGACCAGTGGCCGCCGGCTTCGCGGAAGGCCCGCTCCAGAGTATGGAGCTCCGAGGAGGACATGCAGATGTAGATCGCACCCTTCGTGACCGTCAGCAGATTCAGGCATGCGACGCACAGGAACTCTTCGAAGCCGTCGCCCAGATTGTCGTTTGCGATCTTGCGCCCGGACTTTCTGAGCTTGTCCTTCATCGTCGCGCCGTAGTTCACGTTGTAGGGCGGATCGGTAAAGACCATGTCGGCCAGGCCTCCCGAAAGGACCCTCTCGACGGATTCGATCTGAGTCGAATCACCGCACAGCAGCCGGTGAGTCCCCAGGACCCACACATCGCCCGGCACGGTGATGAGCGCTTCCGAAGCTTCCGGGACCGCATCTTCGTCCGTGAGCCCAGCGGCGGATTCCGGTTCCGGATCGGCCAGAAGATCCCGCAGCTCCTCGTCGCTGAAGCCGATCAGGTTCAAATCGAAGGCGTCTTCCTTCAGGGACTCCAACTCGACTCGTAGCATCTCCTCGTCCCACCCCGCGCTCATCGCCAACCGGTTGTCCGCCAAAACCAGCGCGCGGCGCTGCGTCGCGCTGAGGTGATCCAGCACGATCACCGGCACATCGGCCAACTTGAGCTTCCGCGCCGCCGCCAGGCGCGCGTGGCCGGCGACGATGGTGCCGTCGGCGCCGACCAGGATAGGATTGACGAAACCGAACTCCGCGATGCTCGCGGCGATCTGCGCCACTTGCTCTTCGGAGTGCGTCCTGGAATTCCTCGCGTAAGGAATCAGCCGGTCGACGGGCCACTGCGCAATTTGGATGTCGGTTCTCAAGACGCCTTCCTCTTGCGGCCGTAGTGGGGGTTCGGGCCGGTGTGTTTGATCGCGCCGGAGTCCTGCGCCTTGGGATTGAGTACCTGGTCTGCCGGCACGCCGCGTTCCGCGGCGACATTGTCGAACGACTGGCCCGTCGCTTCGAGCGCCGGCATCTCAACGCCCAGATTGATCATGCGCCGCACAATCACATCGCAGTAGCCGGGCGAGATCTCGCAGCCGTATCCGGCGCGGTCCAGGATGTGCGCAGCTGCCATTGTTGTTCCGGACCCCATGAACGGATCGAACACAATGTCGCCGGCGTCCGTGAACGCCCGCACGAAGAACTCCACCAGCGCGCGCGGGAAAGGGGCGGAGTGCGATCCCTGCGAAGACTCGGTCGTGACCTCGATCACGTTGCTGGGGCGCGCGATGCCGGCGTGGCGGCCTTCCATGAGCTTCCGGCGCATGTGGCCCCAGCCCTGTGATCCTTCCGGCGGCAGAGAGGATCCGCTTGCTGCCGCGCCACGTGGCCCCGTCCCCAGCAGCCCGCTGCCGGACCTCGATTTCGGGTTGTCCGGCGAATAGTCGAAGCAGTCCTCCGACTCATGCCCGACCGCGTGGGGCCGGAACTTGATCTGCGGCTGGCGGCAGAAGTGAAACACCGGCTCCCAGGCGTTCTTGAATCGGTTCCCCCATCCACCGGGCACGCCATTGTCGGTCTTACGCCAACAAAACTCATCTACGAAGCGCCAGCCCCACGTCCGCCGGTGCGCGATGACCAGATCCTTCACGTACAGACTGCGCTCACCGTCGTCGGCGTGCTCCTTGATGTTCAGAAAGTACGAGCCATCTTCCGCCAGCACTGCCGCCACGTTCGCGGCCACGTCTTTGTACCAGGCGGCGTACTCGTCGGGCGGGATGGGCCGGAAGCCGCTGGAGGGATCATAGTCGCGCCGAGTGGCGTACGGCGGCGATGTGATGCACACGTTCGCACGCGCGTCGCCGAGGACTTGCTGAGCCACGGCCAGGTCCCGGCAGTCGCCGCAGATGAGGCGATGTCTTCCAAACACCCAGACGTCGCCGGGGCGCGTTACCGGCTGGGCCGGTTCCTCCGGGACTTCCTCTTCCTCGACGGCCGCATCCTCGGTTGGATCGTCGGCCGCAAGGAACGCCCGCAGTTCGTCGTCGGAGAATCCCACCACGTCGAGGTCGAACCCGTCATCCTGGAGCGAGATGAGTTCCGCGCGGAGCATCTCCTCATCCCACCCCGCGTTCAGCGCAAGCTTGTTGTCGGCGATGACGAGGGCCCGCCGCTGCGCCGGCGTCAAATGCGCCAGGACAATGACCGGAACTTCTTCAAGCCCCAGCTTCCGGGCGGCCAGAAGGCGCGCGTGCCCGGCGATGATCATGCCCTCGCCGTCGACCAGGATGGGGTTCGTCCACCCGAACTCCCGGATGCTGGCCGCAACCTGGGCGACCTGCTCGTCCGAATGCGTCCGGGAGTTACGGGCACACGGCAGGAGAGCGCGCACCGAGCGAAGTTCGATCCGCTCCGGCATCACGGGCGTCATATTGCGTCCACCGCCTGAATGCGCCGTCCGATCCACTGAAGCACAGGCGTCGCAATAGAGTTGCCAATGGCCCGGTAGCGCGGGCCGTCCGCGGCGGGCTTGCCCCGAAAAGGAACGAGCGTGTACCCATCCGGGAGGCCTTGCAATCTCTCGCACTCCACCGGCATCAACTGCCGCAATGTCGTTCGCTGCATCACCAAGCTGCCGCCCGGCTGCATTCCCGGTGCGGCGGACCGGACGGTCCCAGCCGTGGCATGCTCCCGGACGCCGGTCTGTCCCTCCTGGATGCACACGGCGATCTGCCCGCCGCCGTTGGCGCGGCTTCCGGAATGCGTCATCGCGCGCAACGTCGGCGCCAGGTGGCCGGCGTCGGCCCCGTAATCCTTCGCAGAGAATGCCGAAAGCACCTTCAAAGCTCCGTGCGCCTCACCGCAGGCGGGTTCGTCACGCTGGCCAGATTCGCCAGAGCAGTTTCCAGATGCGGCGGCAGTTTCTTTCTGAACTTGGCGGCGCGCCGGAGAATGCCGGCGCATGCCCGCGCGCTCAAGAAGTACCGCCGCGGCACGCCGCCAGTCTCCAAGGTGTCCGACAACGAAGACGCGACGGCGTCGTTGGGGCACTCCAAAGAACTGAGCGTCCAGCACTCGCCAGGCGCAACCATACCCGAGTTGCGCCAGCGCCCCGAGGATGGCGCCAAAGTCCCGTCCGCGACCGGACGACAGAACGCCAGGGACGTTCTCCCAAACGATCCACCGAGGCCGCAGTCTGCCAGCAAGCCGACAAAACTCGATGGCCAGGTTGCCACGCGGATCATCCAAGCCGCCTCGTCTTCCGGAGACGCTAAAGCTCTGGCAGGGCGTTCCTCCGGCCAGAATGTCGATTGGACCGGCATCGGCCTGGACGCGTGTGAAGTCGCCAAGATTAGGCACGTCCGGGTAGTGGTGGGCCAGTATCGCCGAACAAAATGGGTCGATTTCCGCGAACCAGGCCGGCCGGAACCCCAGGGGCTCCCAGGCTACCGTTACCGCCTCAATGCCCGAGCAAACACTGCTGTAGACCATCGGTGTGTGATTTCACGCATCGGCGTGAGGAGGTGACAACCGGCCGTGACAACCTGCATAAACCGCTGTGACTAGGCAGATTGTGCCACCGGGCCACCCGCCGCCCGCCGATGAAAGTCAGGTCCCTGGAACCGGGCGTGGGTCGTGCCTGGCGCGCGTTGGGGCGCCCACGTTACGCCGGGGTACGCCGGCTGGCCTGGCAGGACCAAGCAAGCTCCAGCAGCCACCTGGGTTAGCGTACCAGTACCGCACCCAATCGCAGGCTGCCTCCCACGAGTTCTCTACCGCGCGAACCCCAAGTCCGCCGCGGAACGGGAGCAGAACGTACCAGCAGATGCCCCGGCTCGGCATTTCCAATGCGAGAATCCGTGGCTTGAGCCCGTCGCGTGTCACGCCACGATCTCCACGGGAGTGCGCCGCTTGGTCAACGCCCAGATGGCCAGGTCGGTCCGGTTCTTGATTGTCATTTCGGGGTGCCTCTGTTGGTTCCGACCACGCGCGGCCGTGATTGCAACTTCAGGACCGGATGCCCCACTGGTTGCCTCAGTCGCGCCCAGCCGCCGCGAAACGCACCGCGCTCGCGAGCGAGGTACCGCCCACCGATCTGTCGTCGATCTTTCATGCGACCCGGCAATCCGCGACCACTTGCAGGAATACGCCCCGCGTGTTTACGCGTACGCCATCCTCATCGCGCCGATCCAGCCGTCGCAGTTTCCAGCAGCGGCCGTGCTCCAGGCTCTCGACGAAGCTGTAGCGAGTGCCGGCCTTCGCGTGCGTTTCGACGGGGTCGCTGCCGTCCGCGCGAAGCGCCCAGATCGCCTTCACGTGGCCCTTGCGGCCATACGACGGCTTCACGAACCCGTTCTTGATGAGCCGCTTGGCTGCCTCGGCGGACCGGAAGCCCAGGGATGTCCCGTCCGGGGCGTAGTAGGGGATTCGTTCGGCGTTCTGCATCAGGGCACACTTCGGGTACGGCACAGAAGGGAAGGAGATTTGCGAGAGTCCCGTCTCTCGGTCTGTGGAGTGGCCCCTCGGCGGCTGCGCTTGGCGCTGGTTCGTCCGAACCGGTCTTCATCTACTAATACCCGGAGCGCTGGACTATTTTTCGACTTTCGTCACGTGATGCGCAGTTTCGTCGAGACTTGATCTGCCGCTGACTACAGGGAGCGGGGGTATTTGACGTTAATCCGTTCGAAGCGGCCCTCCGGGAGGTGGGCACAGAATCGTGGGACTGGCGCGCGCCACAGCTAGTTGTTGCTGGTTGGACGTACTGGTGGTTAGAATCGGATTTCTATGATTCAGTGGTATGTTTCCGTCCGCAGATTACTGCGGGACATCGAGCAGAAGGCTCGTGATGCGCTCCAGCTCTACGAAAAGGGCGGGAAGGAGGCCGCCGCACCGGTAAATGCGTACTTGAGATCCGACTACAAGAAACTCGAAGAGCTTTGGGGGCAACGGTTTTCGGGTGCTATGCCATCGAACTTAGGACGGCATATTGCGTTCGGAATGGACTGTGACTACCGCGATATTCTCAAGGACGACGTGGACGCGGTTGAGACCAAGGCAGAAGACTGCCTGATCGCCGCGGCAAAGGAGCAGGGTCCGCTCGGTTTCGAGAACTTGTTGCATCCGCTCATCGAAAGGAGTTCCTATGAGCTGTATCGTGAGGGCCATCTCCGTGAAGCTGTCCTGAACTCGGTAACCGCCGTATTTGACCACATTCGATCAGTCACCAAAATGAAGTTGGACGGAGGAGCGTTGGCGGACAAGGCGTTCTCCTTGAACGATCCATACTTGGTGCTGAGCGACCTCGATTCTGAGTCCGGACAGAACGACCAGAAAGGGTTTCTCCAAGTATTCAAGGGAGCGTTTCAGGGCATCCGCAATCCCAAAGCACACAGCTTGGCCCACGACCTAACGCCGCACAAAGCTGCGCAGTACTTGGTCTTCGCAAGTCTCCTGGCCAGACGAATAGACGAAGCGAAGGTTGCGAAGACGGAGAAAGGTTAATGGGATCCAGGTCCGGATTCTCCAGTGTTTCTTACCCACGGCTGCTCCACGTCCGGGTTATAGAACCGATGGCGCACCTCCGATGGCAGGGGCAGAATGATCTCGATGGACTGGGCCGTGACATCGCCGATCTCATCGCCGGCTTTCAAGAAGCAGACGAGGCCGCGCCGCGGATCGAAAATACCATTGCCACCAGCACCGTATAGGCGTTCGCGTTTCCAGCCAAGCGATAGCGCGCGGCCGCTGATCCCATCGACCATCGCGATCACGTCGGCCGAGATGGCATCGGCGGGGGATTTCCGCACGCATGGGACATGCGGGCTATCGTCCTGCGCTGCCGGCGGTCTGTAGTCGCCGGCGCGAAATGACCGCATTGCAGCGAGCAATGGAACCTCGCCAAAATGGCTGACAGCCCAATCGTGCACGGCGTTGAACTGCGCGCGCAATTCCTCAAATGCGGCCGCAGGCGGGTGGCCCGCGGTTGCGGCCTTCTTGGCAAGCACCATGCGTGACCGCAGCCAGACATAATACTCGGGATCGAGCCGTCGGTACACTGTGTCGTTGACCTGGAAGTCGCGGGCGAAGCGTTCCGGGTTGGCCGCCGTCCACGTCGCGAGAGAAGTGGACACGAACATCGCACCCGGCGACTCGCCATCCGGCTCATCCACAGTCGATTTGGCACACTGCTCGGGCAATACCGTGGTCATTGTTTCTCTCCTGGCTGAATGCGAGGGCCCTATATCTCGGTTGGTGGGAATCACCGCATCATGGAGGTTCTGCGCCGGCGGTCTCCGGCAACCTGGCCAGGTCAATCGCATCGCAACTTTCGGTTTGGGGACCTCGTGGGGATCTCATGGGGACGTGTGGGGACGTCATGGGGACCTTGGCCCTAAACGTCCCCATGAGTGAAGTAGCCTGTTTTGCTTCAGTTGCAGAGGCGATGGGGACGTTGGGGACGTTGGGGACGTTTTCCGGGCTCTCCTTTATATGCGCGCCGCTCTCGCACGTATGTGTGCACGGATGTGAGAGAGAATTCTCTTCGCGCGAAGAACTCCGAAAAAGGTCCCCAACGTCCCCAACGTCCCCATTTTGTCTGCAAGTAATTGGTTCTATTGGACCGAGGGGATGGGGACGTTTTTCGCCAACGTCCCCAACGTCCCCATCCTCGGCGGCAACGTCCCCATCCGCCAAGTCCAGCAGATCCGTCTCACGGGGAGGATTTCCCCCAGGGCCGGTGGCCGGCGCAAGAGCGTAGAAAATGGAGCCCTTGTGTTTCCCCTGGCTGATGCGCTTCACGGTAAGCCCGTTAAATACCCGATCGCGCTTCGTGGCGAGTGCTTTGCCCAGCCGGGTCTGCTGCGAGCGTGACGACCCGTCCCCACGAACTGTCAGCATCAAGTCGCGCTCTTCGCAGAACTGAGTCAGGTCGCTAACCTTCTTTGGCTCGTCACGGTATGCATCCCACCATGCGCCGGTGAACTCCCGCCACAGTTGGCCATCGCCGTCGGACGCCTCGTACAACTCGTTCAGGTTCCCAAGCAAGCCGGGAATTACTGCGACGGCCAGGACGCCGCCCATGACCTCCGACCATTTCTCGAACGATCCCAGGCGTGTTTCGGATAAGGGTTGTCCGGCGGCGATCCAGGCTTGGATCAGCGTGAGCGCGGCATGGACGAGCGCCGAACGATTCTCGTGGGCCCATTGGGTGATCAGCGGATGCTTGAATCCGCCGCGCAGCCAGGGCATGTCGATTCGCGGATCGATGCGCAGGCGAATGCAGCGACGGCTCAGTTCAGCCGACAGGCGCGGATTGTTCCCGGTCATCAGCCAGAGAGCATTGTTGCGAAGGTGCAACATCTCGGATTCGCCCAGGAGGCGGTCCGTCCAATACGGCACGGTCACCACCGACGCTAGCGCGGGCGACTCCAGCACTCGTTTTTCGCTGAGGTTATCGAGGAGGATGATCGGCCGGCCCGTGACCAACTCCGCCGTGATCATCTTCCGGACTTCGTCTTCGGCCTCGGGCAACGTCCGGCCCTCGGCCGCCAAACCAGTCGAAACGATGCTGATCAAGCTGGCCAGCAGGCCCTTACCGGAACCTTGGGTCGGGGCCTCAATCAGGTGAATCGGAGCGAGTCCGTCAATCATGCGCCGCAGGAACGGGAGAAGAATCGCGGCGACCGCATGGGCGCGGTCCGAGTCCCTCACGAACGGGAAATCCACGAGCAGTTCATCCACAAGCAGCGCTCTGGCGCACCCGACCTGTTCGCGTGACGGATTCGTTGGAACCTCCGCGATTTCCAGTGAATCGTCGCGGAACATCCAAAGCGCATCCGCACGGTGGTAACCGGAAGCCGTGATCAGCGTGGCGTCTTTCCCGAACGTCGGGGTACGAACCACGGAATCGAGCGGCGGAAGCCCCGGATCCGGGTTCACCAGCATGTCGCGGGCGGTGTCTCGCGATGGCGGAGCGGCGGTGATGGCTTCTTCCGTTACGTTGTGCCAGTTGGCGCTTCTAGCCAGGATTCCGTACATTGCCGTGTCGCCGAGCGCTTCAATCCTCGTGTGGGCGCCCGTACCGGCGATTCGCACAAGGGCGCCACCGTTCTGGAAAAGGAATGGCCGCTCAGTTCCGTCCGATTCCTTGGCGTCATTGATGGTCTGAATGGCGGTCCACGCATCGGCGATGATGTCCCGCAATTGCCGGTTGTTGACCTGGATGCTTCGTAGCGCCGGTGACTTCGGCTCGCCGCCTGGCTCCGTAGCCGCGGCATCTCGGGGGCGGCCCGCGCCGGACCCGCCGCCGAACTTAGCCATCGGGCGGGCAATTTCCACCACCTTCAACTGCTTCCGCAAAGTGGCCACCGGCATGCGAACCTTGCCGCAACGCGCCTGGATCAATCTGAGGTGCAAGTCCTGTTGAATGGGATCGAGCCGGCCGACCTCCGACAGGATGGGATCGAGCAACCGGCTGAGATCGCCGTCAGGCACCTCGGTGCTGAGTTTCGAAATGGCAAGTTCCAGTGGCGTCTGCGCCGCGGCGAGGATCGCTTCGAAGTCGGCAGCCGTCTTGCCGGAGGCGAAATACTCGTTTACATCGATTTTGGCGTCCGCGGTGAGGGCTTCAGCTTCGGCGCTTCCCTTCGGGACGCCGGCTAGTCTCCCGCGCGCCGTCTCCTGCTTTTCGCCCAGCGGCAGAACCGCCACGCGCGTGGCAATTCGGTGCGCTGCGAGGACGCCGGCAGTTTTCAAAGCGCCCTGCATGCCAGCCTCGGACAGCTCGTTATCCTGACAGACGAAGACCGTCTGCACGCCGGCCAGTTTGGGCAGCAACCGTTCCCAGTCGGCATCGCGGATCTGCACCGTTACCGGAGACACCGCCGGGAATCCGTGCTCCATCAGGGAGATGCAATCCGTGACGCCTTCGGTGATGATGACGCGCTCGGGGCGTGTGAGGAGCACATCCTCGTCAAAAAGAACGTCGTTGCGGATGCACGGCGAAACGTGCTCGTTATTCCGGTCATTGCGGACAGCGAGCTTCTTGTATTTCGATTTCTCCCATTCGTGATCCGGAGTCCAGGGAGTTCGGCGGCCGATCATGAAGACGACATGGCCCCGGCTCCAGTAGGGGAATACAATCCGGCCATCGAAGAACGGGGCCAGCCCGTCCTGCGGCGTGGGCCGGAAGGCAGACGTGGCGGTCAACTCGCGCGCAGTGAAGGCGCCCGCCCCATCCATCAACGTGCGCGCGACGCTTAGCTCGCCATTGTCGGCGTATCCGATCTTCAGCCGAGCGATGGTGTCCGCGTTAATGCCGTACTTCGAGGTAAACCAGGCGAGAACTTCCGCGTTTTCAACGAGCCGCTGGCAATACAGATCCGCCGTGAGCGCTACGCGAACCACAGGTTGGGGGGGCTATTCCTGGGAGGAATCAGCCGTCAGAATGCGGCGCACCGAGGTTCGGCCGATCTGCAGACGGCGGGCGATTTCTGACTTGCTGAGGC
>Ga0182027_10014155_pt1 | contig 11063 bp, 11 predicted proteins | sample 712E1DmetaG_FD_121300 | JGI IMG/M metagenome (GOLD analysis project Ga0182027, IMG submission 121300) | Permafrost microbial communities from Stordalen Mire, Sweden - 712E1D metaG (Illumina Assembly) | ecosystem: Environmental > Terrestrial > Soil > Wetlands > Permafrost | place: Sweden...
ACCGTCTCGGAGTTCTCGAAGCGCGAGATCTGCGAGGTCTATGGGGCCGACCCGGCGCGCGTCATCGTCACGCCGAACGCCATCGATCCGCAGTTGTATCATCCGCACATCGACGAGGCGGCCAAGGCGGCCGTGCTCGAGAAGTACCGCCTCTCGCGGCCGTTCTTCATGTTCATCGGCCGGTTGGAGGAGAAGAAGAACCTGGTCAACATCCTGCACGCCTTCTCCATCTTCAAGGGCTGGCGCGGCGTCGGCGACCCCATCAAGCTGCTCCTGGCCGGCACGCCCGGCTTCGGTTACGAGGCCATCCAGGCCGAGATCAACAAGCGCCAGCTCGCGCCGCACCTGCTCATGCCCGGCTACGTGCCCGAGGCCGACGTGCCGGCGCTCCTGGCCGCCGCCGAGGTCCTAGTCTTCCCCACGCGCTACGAGGGCTTCGGCATCCCGATCATCGAGGCTCAGGCCGTCGGCACGCCGGTCATCACGGGCGACCATGCTTCCATGCCGGAGGTCGGCGGAGAAGGCGCCGCGGCCTACGTCAAGGTGGAGGAGCCGGATGACATCGCCGAGGCCATGCGCCGACTGACCGACGACATGCCGTACCGCGACTCGCTCCGGGCCGCCGGCTTCGAGAACGTCAAACGCTTCTCCTGGGATGACTCGGCTCGCATCGCCATGAACGCCATCCTGGAAGTGCTGGGGATCCAGCGACAGCTGTGACCGACCCATTTGCCGATATTATCGGACATGAGGCCGCGGTGGCGCGGATGCGCCTGGCTTTGACGCACGGCTTCCCACACGCGCTTTTGATTACCGGCCCGCGACACGTCGGCAAAGCCAAGCTCGCTTATGCGCTGGCCTCGGCCCTGCTCGAGACCGAGCGACCCGAGATTCATCCCGACTTCCGGCTCATCGAACGACTCGCCGACCCCAAGACCAAGAAGCTGAAGAAGGGGATTGCCGTCGATGAGATTCGGGCCGTCCGCGATTTCCTGCATCTCACGGCCGCCGCCGGCGGGCGCAAGGTCGTGGTCATCGACGGCGCCGAACTCCTGTCAGACGAGGCCGCGAACGCCCTGCTCAAGGTCCTGGAGGAACCGCCTCTGGGCTCGCATCTCATCCTGGTGGCTCAGGAAGCCGGGACGGTTCTCGCCACCATTCGGAGCCGGGCCGCCACCCTGGCCTTAAATCGGGTGTCGGACGAGGCCATCGAGATAGCCTTAGTCGCTCGGGGCGTGGCGCCGACCGAAGCTAAGGAAAGGGCCAATTTCGCCGCCGGCCGGCCCGGCGTCGCCCTTAAGCTCGGGGCGGACGCCGATGTGCTAGACTGGTATCGAAGCGAGGAAGCCCGCTGGCGGAGCTTAAAGCAAGCCCCGATCCACCGCCGGTTCGCGCTCATCGCGGAGCTCACGCCGCCCAAGGAGGATCGCGAAGTCGCCGTGGAACGCCTCCGAGACCTGGCCTCATTCTGGGAAGCGAACCTGCGTCGAGAGCTCCGATCGGGCTCGTCCACCGCGCCTCCCGCCCTCTCCGCCCTGGCCCGCTTCCGCCGCGACCTTCACATCAACATCCAGCCCCGGCTCTTGCTGGAGCGCCTGATGCTCGAACTAGACTAAATATGAAAAGAACAATTCTCATCGCGGCGGTTGTGCTCCTCCTGGGAGCCGGTTGCATTCAAGTCACCGGGACGACCCAGGGCAACAGTGACGGCGGACTCTGGGTGAGCGCCGACAAGGGCGTCCACTGGACCCAAAAGTCGGCCATCGCCGTCGTCGGCGCGCCACGCTCGTTCACGACCGCCAACATCACCGCCGTGGCCTTCGACCCTTCGGACGCCAAGGCCGTCTACGTCGGCACGGACGATCGCGGTCTCCTGTACTCCTACGACGCCGCCGAGACCTGGCATGAGACCAGTGCGCTCGGGGCCGTTCACGTGAACGCCGTGGCGGTCAGCCCGGGCAACAAGTGCGTCATCTTCGTCGCGACCGGCAACCGCGTCATGCGGAGCCGCGACTGCTCGCGGACCTGGGAGAACGTCTACGTCGACACGCGCGCCGACGCCAATATCACCGGCCTCACCGTCGACTTCTTCAACTCCGCCAACGTCTGGGCCTCGACCTCCGCCGGCGACCTGATCAAGAGCAGCGACAGCGGCGCCTCCTGGTTCGCCGTCAGGCGCTTCGAGGCCTCCATCCGCCAGTTCGTCATGTCCTCCGCCGATTCCCGCGTCCTCTGGGTCCTCGTGGAGGCCAAGAGCCTCTGGCGGACGACGGACGCCGGCGCCACCTGGACGGACCTGACGCCGACGCTGAAGGACTTCGACGGCGTCTTAGATACGAATTCCCTCGCCGAGGACCGGGCCACGCCGAACGCCATGCTGCTGGCCTCGCGCTACGGGCTCATCCGGACCACCGACGGCGGCGCCGCTTGGAAGACGATCCCGTTGCTCACGCCAACTGGCGGGACGACCATCTTCAGCCTCGTCGTCCATCCCCAGAACTCCAAGGAAATCTGGTACGGCACCGGCAATACCCTCTATCACAGCGTCGACGGCGGTGCCAAGTGGACCACCTCCCGCCTGCCGACCACCCGTGCCGCCACCAGCCTGGCCGTCAACCCGGAGAACCCCGGCACGCTGTACCTGGGCGTGACCCTTTACCAGCAGAAAAAGCTATTCTGAAAATATGAAAACAGTCGTTGACGAGAACCGAACAGAGTTCGAGATGGCCCTGGATTTCTTCAAGTCCGAGCTGTCGGGCCTGCGCACCGGCCGGGCTAACGCCGCCGTCCTCGAGGACCTACCCGTCGAGGCCTACGGCAGCACCATGACCGTGAAGGGCGTCGGCTCCATCCTCGTGCCGGACGCCAAGACCATCCTGGTCGAGCCCTGGGACAAGTCCCTGCTCAAGGAGATTGAGAAGGCCATCCGCCAGGCGCCCATCGGCCTCAACCCCGTCGTCGACGGCAACCGCGTCCGCGTGACCTTGCCCTCGCTCACCGAGGAAGGCCGCAAGGATCTGGTCAAGATCGTCCACAAGAAGGCCGAGGAGGCGCGCATCAGCATCCGGAACATCCGCGAGACCGTCAAGGACCGGATCGTGGCGATGGAGAAAGAAAACGAAATCACCGAGGACGAGCGCTTCCGCCTCCAGGAGACGCTCGAGACCCAGGTCAAGGGCTGGAACGAGAAAGTCGCGGACCTGGCCGACGAGAAGGAGCAGGAAATCATGACCATCTGATCCTGGACCTATGATTGAAATGGACAAGCTGATTTCACTTTGTAAACGACGCGGTTTCGTCTTCCCGGGCTCGGACATCTACGGTGGCCTGGCCAACTCCTGGGACTACGGGCCGCTCGGCGCGGAGCTCAAGAAGAACATCAAGGACGCCTGGTGGGACCGCTTCGTCCGCCGACGCGCCGACATGGTCGGCATCGACGCGGCGCTCATCATGAACCCCAAGGTCTGGGAAGCCACCGGTCACGTGGCCACTTTCAGCGACCCGCTGACCGAGTGCACCAAATGCCACACGCGTTACCGCGCCGACCAGATTGACATCACGGCCGCTTGCGCCCACTGCGGCTCGAAGGGGACCTTCACCCCGCCCGCTCAGTTCAACCTGATGCTCAAGACGTTCCTCGGCGCCAAGGAGGGCGCGGAGGCCGTCGCGTATTTCCGCCCCGAGACCGCCCAGGCGATGTTCGTCGACTTCAAGATGATCCAGGAGACCAGCCGCAAGCGCGTGCCCTTCGGCATCGCCCAGGTCGGCAAGGCCTTCCGCAACGAGATCACGCCGGGCAACTTCATCTTCCGCACTCGCGAGTTCGAGCAGATGGAGGTCGAGTACTTCGTGAAGGAGTCCGAGTGGGCGAAGCACTTCGAGACTTGGCTCACCGAGCTCAAGGTCTGGCTCGACTTCTGCGGCGTCGACCGGACGCACCTGCACTTCCACGAGATTGAGGAGGCCGACCGAGCCTTCTACTCCAAGCGCACGGTCGACATCGAGTACCAGTATCCCTTCGGCCTGAAGGAACTCTATGGCCTGGCCTACCGCGGCGACTACGACCTCAAGTGCCACCAGGACAAGAGCGGCGCCGACCTGCGCTACCTCGACCCCGAGACCAACGAGAAGTACCTGCCGCACGTCATCGAGCCGTCGCTCGGCGTCGACCGCACGGTGCTGGTCGTGATGCTCGAGGCCTATCATGAGGAAGAGGCTCCGACCGCCGAGGCGGGGGAGAGCGCGATTCGCGTCGTCATGAAGTTCCCCAAGGCCCTGGCGCCTTACAAGGTCGCGGTCCTGCCGCTTTCCAAGAAGGAAGAACTCTCCGTCCCGGCCCGTCAGCTCGCCGACAGCCTCCGCCAGAAGTGGGCCGTCGACTACGACGAGACCCAGTCCATCGGCAAGCGCTACCGCCGCCAGGACGAGATTGGCACGCCCTACTGCGTGACCTTCGACTTCGACACCCTGAACGATCAGGCCGTGACCGTCCGCGACCGCGACTCCATGAAACAGGAGCGCGTGAAGCTGTCCGAGCTCGAGGCTTACCTCGACACCCAACTGAAAGCCTGACCATGTCCCATTGCGAAAGACGCGTCCTGCCGAATGGCCTCCGCGTCGTCTCGGTGCCGGCCCACGACACCCAAGCCCTGACGGTCCTGGTGCTTTTCGAGGTCGGGAGCCGCTACGAGACCGAGAAGCTCGCCGGCGCCAGTCATTTCATCGAGCACATGATGTTCAAGGGCACCAAGCGCAGGCCCAGCACCACCCAAATCAGCCGCGAGCTCGACGCCGTCGGCGCCGACTACAACGCTTTCACCGCCAAGGACTTCACCGGCTACTACATCCACCTCGACGGGGCGCACGGCTCCATGGCCGTCGACATGCTCCACGACGTGCTCTGCCACTCGACCTTCAAGGCCGAGGAATGCGAGCGCGAACGTAAGGTCATCGCCGAGGAGATCAACATGTACGAGGACAATCCGATTATGCACGCCGAGGAGCTGCTGGAGGAGGTCCTCTACCAGGGCTCGCCGCTCGGCCGAGTCATCTCGGGGACTCATGAGACCATGAACGGCATTGACCGCGAGACGCTGGTGAAGTATTACGCCGCCCACTACGTCCCCAGCCGGACGGTCGTCGCCGTCGCCGGTCGCATCGAACCCGGCGTCATGGAGGCGGTAACCGACCTCTTCGGCTCGATTCCGGCGGCCAAGGCGCCCAAGGCCTACGAGCGTGCCCGGGTCCGCACCGGACGGCCCGCCCTCAAAATCAAGTACAAGGAGACCGAGCAGGTCTTGGCGATGATCGGTTTTCCCGGTTATCCCTATGGCCACAAGAAACTTCCGGCGCTCTCGGTCCTGCTCACCGCCCTCGGCGGCGGCATGTCCAGCCGCCTCTTCACCCAGGTCCGCGAGCGCCGCGGCCTAGCCTATTCCGTGAGCGCTGACGCCAGCCGCTTCCAGGACACCGGTAACGTCGCCATCTTCGCCGGCCTCACCAAGGCCAAGATTGAGGACGGTCTCAAGGTCATCATGAACGAGCTCACCAAGGTCGCGAAGAGCGGGCTCACCGCCAAGGAACTTCGCCGCTCCAAGGACTACATCAAGGGCAAGACCGTCCTGCACCTCGAGACCTCGAGCGCCCTAGCCCAGTACTACGCCATGCAGGAGCTCATGACCGGACGCTTCGTGACGCCGGAGGAGAAGATGACCCAAATCGAGGCTGTGACCCTGGCGGACGTCCAGGCGGTCGCCGCCGAGTTGTTTCAGACCAAGAAGCTCTCGGCCTCCATCATCGGCCCCTACAAGGACCCGAAACAATTCTTGCCTCTCCTAAAGGTATGAAGATATTCTTCGGAAACTGGAAGATGACGCTTCAGGATGACGCCGCGGTCGCTTTGGCCGCCGAAGTCGCCGAAGCCGCGGGGGATTACTCTGGTCTCGAGATCGCCGTCGCCCCGAGCTTCACGGCCCTCACCGCCGTCGCCGAGGCCATCCATGGCTCCGGCGTTGATCTCGGCGCCCAGGACTCGTTTTGGGAAGAAAAAGGCGCCTGGACCGGCGAAGTCTCGCCCGTGAACCTCAAGGCGCTCGGCTGCCGTTACGTCCTCCTGGGCCACTCCGAACGTCGGACGCTCGGCGAGACCGACGAGGTCGTGGCCAAGAAAGTCGCGGCGGCCTTGAAAGCCGGTCTCACGCCCGTGCTCTGCCTCGGCGAGACCAAGGCCGAGAAGGACGCTGGCGAACGTGACGCGGTCGTGCGCCGTCAGCTCACCACGGTCCTAGCCGCTATTGCCGGACTGTCCGACATTGAATTCCTCGTCGCCTACGAGCCGCGCTGGGCCATCGGCACTGGCGTGGCTTGCCTGCCCGTGGACGCCGCGGAGGTCCATCGCCTCATCAAGAGCCTCGCGCCGGAAGGCACCCGCGTCCTCTACGGCGGTTCCGTCGATCCCACGAACGTCGCCAGCTTCACCGCCCTGCCGGAAGTCGACGGCGTGCTCGTCGGCGGCGCCTCGACCGTCGCCGACAAGGTCCGCGCCATGCTCACGGCCATGTCCAAGGTATGATCTGGACCATCCTCGCCATCCTCGCCGTCGTCGTCGGGCTAGGCTTGGTTTGGAGCGTCTTGGTCAAGAAGTTCCCCCAGCTCAAGCTCATTGACCTCTCGACCCTGGCCCGCGAGCGCCACGCCCAGGTGAAGGCTCGCATCATTCATGATCGGTTCGACCGGGCGCTGGGCGGTTTGGGACACAGAGCCAACACGATCACTGGACGTTTCTTGACGCGCCTCGGCGACGGTTACGCCCAGCTGCGAGCCAAGCTCAAGGCCATCGAGAAGAGCTTCGAGCGCAATCATCCGCTCACCCCCGAGGAACGCGAGGCCAAGATCACCGGTCTTATTCGGGAGGCGCGGGCCAACGCCAAGCTAGAGCGTTTCGGCATGGCCGAGGAGGCCGTCATCGAGGCCCTGAAACTCGACCCCCAGCGCGTCGAGGCCTATCGGGTCCTCGCCGATATTTACCAGAGCCAAAAGCTCTACGAGCAGGCCAAGCAGACCCTTGAGTACCTGATTCGGCTCGACAACCGCGACGAGGTGGCTTACGAGCGGCTCGGCGCCGTCGAGGCAATCTTGGGCCAGTGGCCCGAGGCCGAGGCGAGCTATCTCCAGTCCATCGGTTTATCGGCCAAGCCGGCTTTGGTCCGGGCCGAGCTCGGCGAGACCTATCTCAAGATGGGGGACGCCTCCAAGGCCCTAGAGCAGTTCAAGGCGGCACTGGTCGACGAGCCCTACAACCCCCGCTATCTTGATTATTTCCTGGAGACCGCTATACTGCTAGGCGACGTAGCCGCCGCCGAGGAGTCCTACGCCGTCCTGGAGACGGTCAATCCCGAGAACCAGAAGTTAGCCGAATTCAGGGCCCGTATCGACAATTTACGGCCAGTGAAGTAAGATACTCGAAACGCAGTTTAGCTGGGGACAAAGTAGAGGAACATGCCGACGTAGCTCAGTTGGTAGAGCGCATCCATGGTAAGGATGAGGTCACCGGTTCAATCCCGGTCGTCGGCTCCATCAAAATCCGACCCCTGACTAGGGTGGTTACCGAAGCGGTCAAACGGGACAGACTGTAAATCTGTTGGCCTCGTGCCTTCCTAGGTTCGAATCCTAGACCACCCACCACGCCACCTTAGCTCAGCCGGCAGAGCAACGGTTTTGTAAACCGTAGGTCCCGGGTTCGATTCCCGGAGGTGGCTCCAGCCCGAGAAATCAACCCTGCCTACCGGCAGGCAGGCGTCTGCTTGACGGATTAGGCCGAATAAGGCATACTTTCCCAGTCAATTCCCAAGCCCATATGTCTCAAGACAATCTCATCAAGCTCGAGTGCACCGAGTGCAAGCGGGTGAACTACTACTCCCAGAAGAACAAGAAGAAGCTCAAGGCCCGCCTCGAGCTCTCCAAGCACTGCGAATGGTGCAAGAAGCACACGACGCACAAGGAGACCAAGTAAACTCCACAAGCCCCCGGTAACCCCGGGGGTTTTGGTTACTAACAAAACTTCCAATTATCCTCCTCTTGAAAAGAGGAGGTGGCACGCGACATTGGCGCGGGACGGAGGAGTTCCGGTCCTTGACGGTTTGTCGTATTTTCGTTACGGTCGAGGGGTTCTTTCCAACAAGGAGGCTACCAGTGTCAATACTGATCGTCATCGTCGTTTTCGGCATCGCCATCTTCATCCACGAGCTCGGACACTTCCTGGCCATGCGGCTCTTCGGGGTCGAGGTCACGGAGTTCACCATCGGCTTCGGCCCGACGCTCTGGCAGCGCCAGTTGAAGTGCGGGACGCATTTCCGGCTCAAGCCCATCTTCTTCGGCGGCTACGCCAAACCAGTGCCCGGCGCCGTCGAGGCGACTCGCTGGTACCAGCAGATCGTCATCTATGCCGCCGGCATGCTCATGAACGTCCTGGCGGCCAGTGTGGCCATCTCGATCTCCTTCGTCAGCCAAGACTTTGACCAGGGGTTGAAGATCTGCGTCCTGACCGCGCTCGACGCCTTCCGGCAGACCTTCGTGATCTGGTTGACCTACCCCTACCTGGTGTTCCAGGCCCTGCATCACAATGCGGCGGGCGTCGCCGCGAGCGCTCGCGGCCCGGTCGGCATCGTCCAGATGATGGCCCCGGCCTTCAGACATTCGGTGCGGGCGGCCCTAGAGCAGTTCGCCACGCTGAACGTCCTGCTGGCGGGCTTCAATCTCATACCGCTTCCGGCCCTCGACGGCGGACGCATCGTCCTCGTGCCGTTCAGGAAGCTGCTCGGCCAGAAGGCCCACGACTATCTCATCGTCGTGACCTTCCTGCTCCTCCTGCTTCTCATGGTCCTGATCACGTACAAGGACATCGCTCGTCTGTTCGGCCACTAGCCGATCCCGCCCTGCCACTCGCAGGGCTTTTTTGTTCCGCTCGGAGGGGTGGCACGGCTGGAAGGGCTCCCGAAGCGCGCGCAACTGTGAGTGAGCACGTTCGGGAGGGAAAGCCGGGACAGGACCCGTCCGAGCGGAACTATTACTTTGATTTGGCCTTACTATCGTGCTAACCTAGAACGATATGAGACCCATTCCTGCCTTCGTCCACGCCGCTTACGTCAAGGTCCTCAAGCCGGTGCTTTTCAGCTTTGATCCGGAGGACGTGCACGACGTCTTCACCGTCGTCGGCCGGTTCCTCGGCCGGTTCCCCCTGACGCGCGCGCTCACCGCCGCCTCCTTCAAGTACAGCGACGGGCGCCTGGAACAGGACCTCCTCGACGTCCACTTCGCGAACCCCATCGGCCTCGCCGCCGGCTTCGACAAGAACGCCCTCCTGCTCGACATCATGCCGAGCGTCGGCTTCGGCTTCACCGAGGTCGGTTCGGTGACGGGGGAGTCGTGCCAGGGCAACCCGCGTCCGCGCCTCTGGCGGCTCAAGAAGTCCCGGTCAATCGGCGTCTACTACGGCTTGAAGAACGACGGTTGCGAAGTCATCGCGAAGCGCCTCGCCGGCCGGAAGTTCCGCGCCCCCTTCGGCGTCAGCGTCGCCATGACCAACTGCGCCGAGAACGCCGACCTCGCCTGCGGGGTGGGGGATTACGCCAAGGCCTTCAAGACCTTCGCGACGGGCCCCGGCGACTACCTGACCATCAACATCAGCTGCCCCAACGCCTTCGGCGGCCAGCCTTTCACGGACGCCCAGCGCTTGGAGGCCCTGCTCGCGAAGCTCGACGCCATCCCGACTGCTAAGCCCGTCTTCATGAAGATGTCGCCGGACCTCTCCGAGGCGGAAATCGACGCCATCCTGGAGGTCGCCGGTAGGCACCGCATCAACGGCTTCATCTGCACCAACCTCACGAAGAAGCCCGGCAACCCCAAGGTGCTTGAGGCTTGGCCACCGCACGGCGGCTTGAGCGGCAAGGTCGTCGGCGACCTCTCCGACAAGATGATTTCCCAGATCTACCGCAAGACCAAGGGCAAGTACGTCATCATCGGTTGCGGCGGCGTGTTCTCCGCCCAAGACGCCTATCGCAAGATGGCCCTCGGCGCCTCGCTCATCCAGCTCATCACCGGCCTGCTCTTCGAAGGTCCGCAACTCATCGGCGAGATCAACGCCGGCCTGGTCAAGCTCATGGAAAAGAAGGGCTTCACGAGCGTCAGCCAGATCATCGGCAGCGAGAATAAAATATAAGTTAGAATTGTGTCATTCCAGCGACTTGTCCCCCAAAGCCTTGGCGACGGGGGAAGGCTGGAATCCAGTACCGCTAAAATACAAAAGACTCCGTGAGCCGGAGTCTTTTTGGTTGCTGTTATTCTTCGGGGTTGATGATTTCGATGTCGGGCGGCAAGTCAGCTTCGGACACCTCGACGATTCGGACCGCGGGCTGGTTGACAGGGGAGCGCCAGTCCATCTCGCTCACGTCACCGTGCTTGGGCGCGAACTGGGACTTGGGCATGACATAGACGAAGCCGGTGCGGCCCCGGGCCAGCTCCAGGGCCTTCGGCGACGCCTGGAAACTCAAGCGGTCGTCGTTCACGCCGAAGCTCGTGCTGTCCAGATAGACCAGGGACCGGAAGATGGCGATGTCGGCGTAAGGCGTGGCGACCACGGCGGGCGGGCCGTCCTCGACCGGTGCCCCGTCTTTCCAATCGTAAGCCTGTCGGGTTTCCAGTTCCGCAATCTCCGGCGTCGGCGAGCCGTGAAAGACGTATTCGCCCGACTGCTCCAACTCGTGAAGCAAGCGAGCGCCCTCGCCGGGCTCGTGACGTTCCTGAGGCATCCCAAAGCGTTCGGTCATATATCAGTAATGTACCACATCCCATTGGTGTCATCCTCGCGAAAGCGGGGATCCAGGATTATTGTCGCCCCATGTCATTCCAGCGCAGGCTGGAATCCAGTACCTATAGAGCCAATCTTGCCTTAAGGCCGCCGATGTTATACTATTCCTGTGCCCAAAAAACTATAGGGGCGTAGTTAAATGGTATAACTAGCGTCTCCAAAACGCTCGTCGTGGGTTCGATTCCCCCCGCCCCTGCCA
>Ga0182027_10014156_pt1 | contig 11062 bp, 9 predicted proteins | sample 712E1DmetaG_FD_121300 | JGI IMG/M metagenome (GOLD analysis project Ga0182027, IMG submission 121300) | Permafrost microbial communities from Stordalen Mire, Sweden - 712E1D metaG (Illumina Assembly) | ecosystem: Environmental > Terrestrial > Soil > Wetlands > Permafrost | place: Sweden...
GCTATCACGCGCCACGCGGTCTTCCCATGCAACCTCGTCGAGCTTCAACGTGAGCGGGTCAACAAGCGAGACGATCGGCTTCTCTTTGCTGAAGTCGTCGGCCTGGGGCAATGTCTGTACCTGCTTGAGCGCCGCCTGCTTCTGCGCATAAGCGGCCAGAGCGTTCTTGTAGGCCTGATCGGTTGCCGACCACAGTGCCGAGCGCAGCGCGATGGGATCGTCGTCCAAAGCCGTCAGCAGCAGAGCGCCGTCGTTGCGCGCGCCGGAACTGTCGGTCTTGTAGTCGCCCACGCGCACTGTCACGCGCGCCACTCGCTGGTGGGTGCGCAGTGAACCCTCGCTCGAACCAAACTCCGCCTTGGTCTCGAAGTTGTCAACATCTTCAATGCGGTACTGGATGAAGAACGGCCTCTCAAAGTCCTTCAATTGCAACTGGCTCATGCTGCGGTCAAGTTCAGAGAGCATGGCCTTCAGCACGGGATCCTTTTCGGCGTCGGCGCGGGTAGTTTGCGCGGCAGCGCTCAGGCAAGCGCCACTAAGAAGAGCCGCAAGAAATCCTATTCCGGCAAGGATCGCAATCGGACGAATCGGGATCATCGCGCCTCCTTTGTTGCGGACGCTGAGGAATCAGCGCCGGGGATAGCCAGAATCGGCGGACGCGCCGTGCCCTGCGGCTGGCGCTGCGTCTCCATCTCGCTGAGCAGCATGGCCGGAGAGACCGCGCTGACCGGAATCGTACCCGACTCCGCGCCGCATTCGCCGTTGAAGATCTCGCTCTTGTCGCCGGTGGCCAGGATGCGCTTCATCGCCGCCAGCGGCGTTCCCACAATGCTGACGCCGCGGACCAGCTCATCGGGCCGCCCGTCCACATACACACGCCAAACCACCAGCGGCACAACCGAAAACGCCTGCGGCGAGGTGCGCTGCGTGACGGCAAAGCCTGAGGAGATGTCCTCGAAGTAGAGCCCGTAGGGCTTGCCCTGCTTCTTCGCTTCTTCGATCAGTTGTTTTTTCAGATCGGCCTCGGGCTCGCTCTTGGTTGAGGTGACAATCAGATTGCCTTGGCGTCCGGTGGGCACATGCCCGGTTGACGCCCGCCCATGTCCGTTCGAGGTAGCAAAGCTGGCTATAGGGAGTCGCGACATCAGGAAGGTCTTCAAGACGCCATTCTGAATCAGGTCGACCCGCTGCGCCTTCCGGCCCTCGTCATCATATTCATAGCTGCCGCTCAGCCATGTCTTGCCAAAGGTCGTCAGGGTCGGGTCGTCGGATACAGAGAGGAATGTGGGCAAGACTTCCTTGTTCAATTCTTTGGTAAAGGTCTGGCCTTCCTCGTCGCCGCGCTGGCGCTGGCCTTCGAGCCGGTGGCCGAGCACCTCGTGGAAGAAGACTGCCGCGGCCCGGCCGGAGAGGATTACCGGCCCGTTGAAGGGTTCGGTCATCGGAGCCTTGCGTAGCGCCTCCAGGCTTTTGCCGAGCTCCCTGATCGCCGCTTCCAGCTCCGGCTGAGCGGGCAGGCCCGCTGCCGTCTCGGCCTCGAATGTCTGCATCCTAAAGAGATCCATGCCGTCCTCGGCGCGGGTTACGGCAACCGCTACCAGCCGCGCCTGCAGGTGCGGCGCAACCACCTGCGATCCCTCCGATGAGGCATAGTAGTCGGTCTCGTTCTGCACCGTGAGTATCACCATGTTTTGATAAACGTCCGGATAGTCGCGGAAGACACTAGAAAGCGCCCGCACCTGCTGCTCCCATGCCACCCGGTCCACTGCAATCGGCGGGGCCGGCTTGCCGAGATAGGTTTGCGGCGCCTCCTTGCTGAAGTCCGGCGAGGTGTCCTCTTCCTTGGCCCGTACCTCGGCCTCGGTCTTCACCCGCAGATAGTTTTCCAGCGCCGTGCCGTAACCGGCATTGGTCGCCATCCATAGCGAGCGGGCCAGCGCCTCGCGGTCGTCCGCCAACGGCAGTTGCATACTGTTTATCGCCGAGCCGCGATGATTTCCGTGCGTGTTGTCGAGTTTGGGATCACCTAGCCGCACTTGCACGTCGGCCACGCGCACATGGTTGGCCGAACTGCCCATGAGAGCGCCGTACTGCGCGCTGATGGCCACAAAGCCGGCGTCGCTTACCGAGTAGCTGAGGAAGTAAGGCGGCAACTGCTTGTCGTCACCCTGCTTACCCAGTGACGTAAAGGCGCGATGCAACTCGGTGGTCATGGCATCCAGGAGGACAGGCTGCTGCGCGCCTGCTGCCATGGGCAAGACCAGAGCCAGAGCGGCAAGAACTACGCCAAGACATGGATTGGGAACGGGCCGCTTTGTGGCGGTAAAAGAATTCTCTGGCATGGTCTGGGAACACTCGAGTAAAAACATCTGTATCTCGAATTGTCTCAGAGTCCAGCCCAAAGCGGAGGAACCTCATGATTTTTGCGCGCCGATTGCTGCTCCTGTGCTGCTTCATCTCTTTGCTTGCCGCAGTGGCACCTCGCCTGGGTCCGGGCCCGCGGGCTGCTGCTCAGCCAGCCCCGATTCAGTCCGGTCCGGTGCAAACCGCCGCCCAACCGGCCGCCACCCAGCCCAACTTGCAGGCTTATTCGCTGCCGCCCGATAAGCTGGCCAAGGCCATCGCCCTCAACCGCATCCGCAATATTATGGGCCTTGTCGATTCGCTGTGGGGTATGGCCTTCGTATGGCTGCTGCTGGCTCTGGGAGCCGCAGCAGGCCTGGATGCCTGGACGCAGCGTCTCTCGCGCCACCGTTGGGTGCAGGGACTGCTGTTTTTCGCCTTATTTTTTGTCATAACGGCCCTGGCCAGCCTCCCCCTGGACATCTTCGGCCACCATGTTGGCCGCAGCTACGGGATCAGCGTGCAAGGCTGGGGTAGTTGGGCAGGCGACCAGGCCAAGGCGCTGGGGCTGTCGGTGCTATTCGGCGCGCCGGTGATGCTGCTTTTCAACTGGATCGTGCGCCGCTGGCCCCGCCGCTACTGGCTGGGAATTTGGGTGGCCACGCTGCCGCTGCTTGTGCTCACCATCTTCGTATCGCCACTGCTGGAACCCATCTTCAACAAGTTCGAGCCGCTCAACAAAGACCATTCCGTACTGGTGGCCAAACTGGAGCAGGTGGTAGCCCGCACCGGAACCAACATTCCGCCCGAGCGCATGTTTCTGATGAAGGCCAGCCTCAAGACAAACGGACTGAACGCATACGTCAGCGGCATGGGCGCCACCAAACGCATCGTCGTATGGGATACCACCGCCGGCCGCATCCCGGATGACGAGGTTCTCTTCGTCTTCGGTCACGAGAGCGGCCACTATGTCCTCAAACACATGCCCAAGAAGCTGGCCGGCTCGGCGGTCATCCTGTTTTTCCTCTTCTGGGGATGCACCGGGCTGGCTGCCTGGCTGGTATGTCACTTCGGCCCCCGCTGGCATGTGGACTCGCTCGGCAGCCGCGCCGGCTTCTTGGTGCTGCTCTTTGCCATCTCGGTCGGCAGTTTCATATTAACCCCGGTTAACAATACCATCAGCCGCTTCTATGAGCACGAGGCGGACGTCTACGGACAGGAGGCCATCCACGGCATTGTGGCCGACCCGCAAAAGACCGCTGTGGCCGCCTTCAACCAGCTCGGCGAGGCCTGGCTTGAAGATCCTAACCCAAATGCATTCATCGAGTTCTGGACCTATGGCCATCCCTCTGTGCAGACCCGCGCCAACTTTGCCGCGCACTACGATCCGTGGGCGGCAGGCGGGAAACCAAAGTATTTTCAGAGGTAGCAACCAGCTATTCGGACCAGGTTCCAGCGAAGGCGGAGCCTGCCAGAGGTTACTTCAGTTGGCCGGCTTCATATTCTTGGTCATCTGGTAGGTATAGACGATGCGGTGGGCGACGGTAATGGTGGAGAGGGCGGCCAGCACCCACAGCGCCGGGGCCATCACGCCCCAGTGGTTGAAGAGGGCGCCCAGAATGATGAGCACGATGCGCTCCGGGCGCTCCATGAAGCCCACTTTGCATTGGGGGATGAGGGCCTCAGCGCGGGCGCGCGTGTAGCTGACCATCAGCGAGGTGACCATGACGAAGGCCACCAGAACGACGTAGCGGAAACGATTGATGCGGCCGTAGTAGACCAGCAGGCCGAAGAAGAGCACCACGTCGGAGTAGCGATCAATGACCGAGTCGAAGAAGGAGCCGAAGACCGTGACCTTGTTAATGCGGCGGGCCACGCGGCCGTCTACCATGTCGAAGATGCCGGCGCCGAAGATCACCATAGCGGCATAAAAGAACATCCAGTCGGCGTTGGCGGCGTTGGCGTGTCCAAAGAGAAACGCTGCGAAGATGTTGATGACCAGGCCGATCAGGGTGAGCACGTTGGGAGAGATGCGGGTAAGCGCCAGGCCGTGCACGATACGGTCAAGAAGCCAGCCGCAGGCGCGGCCGAAAGCGCTGGTCCAGGTCATTCGTTGTCTTCCTTGCTACTTCTTTGTGCCGTTGTTGGCGGCTGTTTTGTCATCCGGGTCGCCTTCGCCGGCTTCATCGTGAACGGTGGTCAGTTTCAGGATTTCCAGTTCGCGCTTTCCGTTTGGGGTCACGATAACGGCGGTGTCGCCCACACGTTTGCCTACCAGTCCGCGTCCGATGGGCGAGGTGGTCGAGATCAACCCCTTGGAGACGTCGGACTCCTCGCTGGTGACCAGCCGGTAGACGATCTCCTCGTCCTTGGTTGAGTCGTAGACCACGATGGTGGAGCCGAAACCGGCCTTGTCCCTGGGGATGTTGGCCAGGTTGACCAGGGAAAGCTCGGCCATGCGCCTCTTGAGCTGGCCCAGGCGCGCATTGACAAAATCCTGGCGCTGCCTCGCCATATGGTACTCGGCGTTCTCCGAGAGATCGCCCATGGACACGGCCTTCTTAATCTCGGCGGGAAGCTCGTGGGAGAGCTCGTGCTCAAGGATTTTAATCTCTTCGAGAAGCTGCTTTTTAATGTGCTCGGGCATCCGGGGTCCAAGGCGGCGGGCGCGATCACCCATCCGCTAGAGATAAAGAACTTAACGATTCATTATACGCGGGGATGAGAATGAGGATTAGGGCCAGCCGGATTCCGGGATGGCTGGCGATAGCCCCCCGGCGCCGGCCAGGGGAAAGAAAACGAAGGTGACCGGGAACACTTCTGGGGTGGTCCGGTGTCTAAGACAATAGAGTGCGCGGGGCATCCGGTCTCAAACCAGTGTTCCGCATCCCGCGCACTCCGCGGCAGCATCGGTTTCCCGGCGGCAGGTTTCGGCTGTCGGGGGGGAGTGGTCGCAACCCAGGTCTGGGCGTTCGGCCCGGCGCTTATTTGGCAGATGCCAGGTATGCATGGATTGCGGTAACGTGGGAGGACTCTGAATTGCAGGCGGACCTCACCATGGGCAATATTGCCAGCGCGCTCACGCTCCAATCCGAAGAGGCGGCTCTGATTGAGGAACTACGAGCCGGCTCAGAGGATGCCTATGCGTGGCTGATCGAGCGCTTTCACCAACCTATCTACTCGCTGCTGGCGCGCACCGTGCATGACCGCGCCGACGCCGCTGACCTGACTCAGGATGTCTTCATCAAGATTTTCCGTGGGATGGGAAATTTTCACGGCGAATCGTCGCTGCGAACGTGGATTTACCGGATTGCCCTGCACGAGGCCTTGAATCAGCGCCGCTGGTGGATGCGGCACAAGCAGCAGGAGATTCCCATTGAGCAGGAGATGACCGAGAGGGAAAGCGGGACTCCGATACGGCTGAAAGAGATGCTGGTGGACCCGGCCGAGTCGCCATACGACCTGGCGGTGCACACGGAGAACCGGCTGCGGGTTGAGGCGGCGCTGAGCCGTGTGCCTGAGCCGTTCCGCACCACGCTGGTGTTGCGTGACGTGGAGGGATTTGTCTACGAGGAAGTGGCGGAGATGCAAGGCGTGTCTTTGGGGACTGTGAAGTCGCGGCTGGTGCGCGGGCGCGCCTGTTTGAAGTCGTTGCTGACGGCCCCGGCGGCAGCCGCATCTGCTACGGCATGCACGGGATTTGAAGTACCTCTGGGAGAGGAGGCGCTATGAGCGGCTGCAATGCAGTGCAAGCAAGGTTAACGGAATATCTGGATGGCCGGCTGAACGGACGTGAGATGCAGCGCATTGCCTCCCATCTGGAAGATTGCCGGGAGTGTGCCCACGAGTGGGTAGAGCTGCGCCAGACGCAGGAGTGGCTTGCCGAGCTGGGCCCTGCGACGGAACCGGAGGATCTGCTGCTACGGATTCGCGTGGCGTTGAGCCAAGAGCGGGCACGGAGCCGCCGGAGCCCCTTTGAAGGTTGGAATCTGGCCTGGAAAAACACCATAGGTCCCTTTCTGCTGCAGGCCTCGGCGGGTTTTGCTAGCGCGGTGCTGCTGCTGGGCACGGTGATTGTTCTAGTAACCATGTTTGCCCAGCCTGAGAAGGCGCAGGCTACCAAGGACGAGCCTCTGGGAAATGCCACCGCTCCGCGGCTGCTTTATCTTTCAACGGCAGTGGGCAAGAACGAGATTGGCGCGGAGTCCGGTCCGGTCGTGGTGGAGGCCTATATCAACGGAGAGGGGCAGGTGTACGACTATCGCATCGTCTCCGGCCCTACCGACGAAGCAACCCGCTCACAGGTGGAGAACCTGCTGCTGTACAGCGTCTTTGAGCCGGCCCGCTTCTTCGGCCAGCCGGTGCGCGGGCTGGCGGTGCTCTCCTTCTCCGGAGTTTCTGTGCGGGGGTAGGGCAAAACCAGGGAGTAGGGAATAGGGAGTAGAGAAAAGGAATAGATCATTATTCGGCCCCGCCTGGCATTGTCCGGGCGGGGCTTTTCAATTCCTGATGAATGCGCGGCAAGGATAATCGAGCCGATTCACTCCACCCGTTTGACCCTGACAGTGCGTCAAACTAGACTTCAGGCAGGGTTCCTCATGAGATTGCGTACATTTCGATCGCTTGCCGTTCTTTCGGCATCATTTATATGCCTACTGGCTATTTTTATTCCGGCCACGGCCCACACCCAATCCTCCGACAGCAGTTCCGCCAAAGGCCAGCAGACTTCATCTTCGCAGGGATATCAGCAGGAGAAGACGCCGGCGCTGATCGATCCGGCCGGGCCCACCATCTCGCTGATCAGCGCCGAGCCGGTCTTCATCATGGCCGCGGCACTGAATGCCTGCGGCTATGACGAGGGCCTGGAGGAGAGTGCGCCGGTGCGCAAGCGGGTGCGCGATGAGATCAACCAGGCGCTGGCCGCCAACGAGGATGCCCGCGCCAAACGAGACAAAGTGTGCCTCTTCATGGCCCAGCATCGGTTAACGGGTATGGCGGGGGACATCTCGCAGTACATCTCGCTGGCTCTTTATCTGACGCCGCCGCCGGAGATTGAAACCGTGGCGGAGTTGACGGAGATGCCGCCCGATTCGACACAGGTGGTCGAGATTGTGCCTCTGCTCAAGGACTTTGTAGCCGCAGTGGACCTGCACGGGATTTGGCTGGCGGTTCATCCTATCTACGACCGAGAAGCGGACCGGCTGCACGATCCGCTGTCGAAGATGATCGTGGGGACCAACCTCTATCTCAAGTTGCCCGCCTCCACCTACGAGGGGCGGCGGTTTGTGGTGGTCATCGAGCCGCAGCTCTCGCCGCACGCGGTGAATGCCCGCATTTATGGGACCGACTACGTGGTGGTGGTTTCGCCGGTGGACGGGCAGATTCGCATGGGCGACGTGCGCCATACCTACCTGCACTACATAATTGAGCCTCTGCTCTATGCGCGGGTCAACGCCGTAGACCGGATGCAGCCGATTCTGAAGGAAGTACGGGAAGCCCCCCTGGAGTTCCGCTATCGCGCCGACGCCGTGACGCTGACCATCGAGTGCCTCATCAAAGCGATCGAGGCGCGGACCATGGACACCGGGATTCCGCCGTACAAGATTCCCGCGGGAGTGCTGCGGTCGGACCTGCCGCGTTATGAACACGAACGGCAGGTTTACCAGCAGAAAGTGGACGCCATCCGATGGGTCGCCGTGCGTCACGACATGACTCAGGGGTTTGTGCTCACGCAATATTTCTTCGAGCAGTTGATCCAATTTGAAAAAGATCCGGCAAGCCTGCGCGACACCATCGGCGAGATGGTTTACAGCATGGACATGGACCAGCAAGCGCATCGCGCCCGGCAGGTCGAGTTTGACAAGGAGTCCGACGGCGAAGTACTGGGGCGCAGCAGGCCGCGCAAATTGACGGGACTGGACCTGGCCGAGGCGCGGCTGGCGGCCGGCGATACAGCTACAGCCAGCGCCATGGCCAGGCAAGTGCTGACGGTACATGCCGATACCCTGGAATCGGCGGCTGAGAGCGCCCGAGCCAACTTCATCCTGGCCAGAGCGGCTATCCTGACCGGCCATCCGGAGCAGGCGATCGACGGATTCCAGAAGACGCTGGCCACCACCCGGGAGCCGCGACTGCTGGCCTGGTCGCACATCTACCTGGGCCGTATGCTGGACCTGGACTGCAAGCGCGACGAAGCTACTGCCGAATACCGGATGGCGCTTGCGGCGCGGGACGGGCAGCAGGATACGCGGCTGGCAGCCGAACGGGGTATAAAGACGGCCTACGCCGTCAGAGGCCACAGTTGCGAAGAGGACGCGGAGGACGACACGTCCGGCGCCGGGCCGGTTAAAGGCGCAGGGGAGAAGCCGGGGATGGGATTTCCGGGGCAAACTGGGGCGCAGAAGCCGCAATAATCCGTCGCCGGCATTGTTCGTGGCGTCTAATCAGTGAAAAGGGGATGGTTTCTCAGCCGGTTTTCCCGACCGCGGGGCTGTCTTTAATAGCAGGCCAACGGAATATGAACTCGTCGAGGAGCAGATGAAAGCAGTTCTTGCCGAACTGGAAGCCGCACTGGGGCATGGCTTTGCCAAGCCTGAGCTCCTGGTGCGCTCACTGACTCATCGCTCGCTGGCCCATCAACAAGCCCAGGAAAGAGGGAAAGAGGATGCGCCGGGGGCAGGCGACAATGAACGCCTTGAGTTTTTGGGCGATGCGATACTGGGCCTGGTGGTTGCGGAAGCGCTATTCACGGCGCATCCGGAGTGGCAGGAGGGCGAGCTGACCCGCGTTCGCGCCCAATTGGTGAGCCGGCAACACATGGCGGAGGTGGCCTTGGCCATCGGTCTGGGCAACCACCTGCGCCTGAGCCGGGGCGAGGACCGTAGCGGCCTCCGGCGCAAGAGCACCGTGCTCTCCAATACCATGGAGGCAGTGATGGCCGCCTTATTTCTGGACGGAGGCCTGGAACCGGTAAGAGCTTTTGTCCGCAGCTCGGTGATGGGCGAGGCCGCCGAGCAACTGGCCGAGGAATTGCGTTCCGGGGCCGCGCTGGGTAACTACAAATCGGCGCTCCAGGAGCATCTGCAAGCGGCACGAAGCGGAAGGCCTGTCTACAAGGTGAAGAGTGAGAGCGGCCCCGACCACCGCAAGCGCTTTCTGGTGGAGGTCCGGCTCAAAACGGACGAGGCGGAGCCGGGAAAGCCGCTGGCCCGCGGCACGGGAAGCACCAAGAAGCACGCGGAACAGAATGCGGCGAAGCGCGCTTTGGTGCGCCTGATCGCGGCCGGGACACAAGCAGACAAACAGAGCGATGCGGAGGAGGAGAGACCGGCAAAATGAGCTGTCCACCCCATGCCCGCGGTCTCTCCCAGTTGCGTCTCGCGCGGCTGCGGCTCCATCTTCCCACCGTGCCGGAGGCGTTGGCGTCGCTGCTGCGCACGATTGTAGCGGCGCTGTTCCTGCTTACCTTTGTGCTCCAGCCATACCTCATCCCCTCAGAGAGCATGGAGCACACTCTATTGGTGGGCGATTTTCTGCTGGTTAACAAACAGGCTTTTGCTCCGCCCGGCAGTTTGAGCCGGAGGCTGTTGCCTTATCGCGAGGTTGCGCGAGGGGATATCGTGGTCTTCCATCATCCCCAGCCCTCATTTCTGGTCAAGCGCGTCGTGGGCGTTCCCGGCGACCGGCTGCGCATCGAGGATGGGCGGGTGACGGTGAACGGCCTGACCCTAGACGAACCGTATGCAGCCTTTGAGCCCACGGCTCGCAGTCCTTTCCGCGAAGAGTTTCCCGCCCGTGTGTACACCGATCCGGAGGTGGATCCGGTCTGGTGGAAACAGATGCAGAGCCTCACGCGCGACGGTGAACTGACGGTGCCAGAGGGCCAGTATTTTGTGCTTGGCGACAATCGCAATCACAGCAAAGATTCGCGCTTCTGGGGCTTTGTGCCGCGGGCCCAGATCGTGGCCCGGCCGCTGGTCATCTACTTCTCGCTCAGTCGCCCCTCGACCACCGATACGCAACAGGCCGCGCTACAAGCTGAAGATGATAAACTCGGACACGACCGGCAGTTCTCGGCAAGATTTACGGGGTTCGCGCGCTGGAAGCGCATCTTCCGCGTGGTTCATTAAAGACAGGGAACAGGGGTCAGAGATCAGGGAACAGTAAAAGCCCGGAAGACCAACCTCCTATAACTGACAACATACCAATGATAAAGAGCGACAAGATGACGAAGAAAAACACGCCGCCCAAGACGCCGTCCGAGGCCCAGCCAGTTTCAGCACCCGCTGCTATTGAAGACAAGGTGGAAGAGACTCCATATGAGGCGGTCGCCAGCATTTGCTCGGTGCTGGTGGTAGGCCTGTTCATCCTCACATTTCTGGTGCAGAACTTCGTGATTCCATCCGGATCGATGGAGAAGACGCTGCTGGTGGGCGACCATCTGGTGGTAGACCGGGTTACGCTTGCCCCGTCCGCGAAGTGGATGCCGCTGGTCCGCTATCGCGAGCCGAAGCGCGGCGATATTGTGGTGTTTCTCAAGCCCGTTCCGGATAAGAATGGCGACTATCTGTACCTTGTGAAGCGGCTGATTGGCGTACCCGGCGACCATATCCATCTGCGCGACGGGATTGTCATTCTAAATGGAGTGGCCCAGGACCAGCCGCACGCCGAGAAGACAACGTTAGAAAACCATTACGATTTTCTCGATGAGTTTCCTTCC
>Ga0182027_10014157_pt1 | contig 11062 bp, 3 predicted proteins | sample 712E1DmetaG_FD_121300 | JGI IMG/M metagenome (GOLD analysis project Ga0182027, IMG submission 121300) | Permafrost microbial communities from Stordalen Mire, Sweden - 712E1D metaG (Illumina Assembly) | ecosystem: Environmental > Terrestrial > Soil > Wetlands > Permafrost | place: Sweden...
GAGAAGAGAAGAGAAGAGAAGAGAAGAGAAGAGAAGAGAAGAGAAGAGAAGAGAAGAGAAGAGAAGAGAAGAGAAGAGTCTCACCAGCCGGAACCTGTGATTTCTCTTCCCCACAGCGGCATCGATGAGAACGGATTTCTTTCAAAACGACAAAACATACTGCAAATTTTGGAGGCTGAACGCTCTCGAAGCGCAGCCGGTATAAAACCACCTCATTCGAAAGGGGTATGACAATGAAAAGCACTCTGATCGGCGCGAACTGTTTGAAATCGATAAAATCGTTGGCCAGAACAAAACCCTATAGAACGCTCCTTGTCGCCGTAGTCTGCGTTCTCGCAATCACGTTCGCTCCTGGCCTGCGTGGCCAGGCTACCGGAAGTTTCAACGGCAATGTCAACGACAAATCCGGATCGGCGATCCCCGGAGCGGGCGTCGCCGTTACTTCTCAGGGAACCGGCCTGGAGCGGGACACAAAAACCGACAGTACCGGTCACTATCTGATCCCGTTGCTCCCAGTGGGGACATACACGGTTAAAGTCGATGCGGCCGGCTTTCAGAGCGCTGAGTCGAAAGATTTGCGTCTCCAGGTTGATGAGGCCCGCGAGCTCGATTTCACGCTCCAGCCTGCTAGCGTAACCACCACGGTGACAGTCTCCGGCGAGGCCGTCGCTGTCGAGACGACCAATCCATCTCTTGGCCAGGTCATCACGTCGCAGGAGGTGTCGCAACTGCCTTTGAATGGGCGCGATTTTGTGCAACTCGCCACGCTCACCTCCGGCGCTACGGCAGAGACGAATACCGGCGGCTTTTTCACCGGGGGCACCGACAGCGAAGTGTCGGCCCGCGGCTCGTACTCGCTCTCGGTCGGCGGTTCGCGCCCCAACAGCACAGACTGGCTGCTGGATGGCGTGGACAATAACGAGCTCACGGCCGGCGGAATCGGCGTGTTTTCCTCGATCGACGACATTCAGGAGTTCAAGGTCCTCACCTACACCTACTCCGCCGAATACGGCACACGCGCAGGACCCACCGTTCTGGTCACCACGAAATCGGGATCGAACGACCTCCATGGTTCGCTCTTCGAGTTCGTCCGCAACACCGCCTTCGACGCCAGGGAAGATTTTGCCACATCAACCGCCAAGTTCAACCTGAATCAGTTTGGCGGCTCCGTCGGCGGCCCCATTCGCAAAAACAAGACCTTCTTCTTCGTTGACGGCGAGCAGAAGTATCAACGCCGGGGAATTGTGTTCACCGGTCTGGTTCCGTCGATGGCCATGAGGGGCGGCGACTTTTCCGCCGACGCCGTCGGCAATCCCGCCGGCCTCGCCATCGCCAATCCGAACATGGTCGGTGCGGAGGATCCCTACTTCCAGTGCGATTCATCGGGAAACCCCATTCCCGCGGCCACCGATGGAAGCCAGCCGAAGGGAACCGACTGCGCCAAGATCCCTTCCAATCTGTTCGACAGCGTCGGGAAAGCCATGATCAACCTCTATCCCCCGCCCAATGTCAACTCGGGCGTTTCCGGCGCGAGCTACAACTACGTCACCGAACCTGTCCGCGCCTTGAACGAAACCAAGTTCGACGCCCGCCTCGACCAGACGTTTACCGCCAGCGACAATGCCTTCGCTCGATTTAGCTACGATCAAGCGCGGGTCTTCGCGCCGGGCGGCGCACCCGGCCCTACCTACCTCGCCGAAGGCAATGCTTTCGGCAGCAATGAGACCCTCATCAACCACGCGCGCAATGCCGCCATCGGCGAAACCCACGTGTTTTCGCCCACCACGCTCAATCTGGCCACACTTGGTTACGACCGCATCTTCGACTACATTGCCTCGCAGGACGACTTCACCTGCGAATCGGCCAAACTGGGAATTCCCAACGCCAATCTTGGCTGTTCGGCCGGCGGTACCCGGCTCCCCGGCGGCTCATACAGCCAGGGCCTGGTTTCGACTGAGGTTTTGGGCTATTGGTCTCTCGGCGATCGCGGCTACGCCCCGTTTCAGGGTGGAACCGACATCTACTCCTTCAAGGACGATCTCGATCTGATCCGCGGCAAGCATGAAATTCACACCGGCATCGATCTTCGCGCCAATCAGATGAACGTCGGAACGGAGGCCTTCCAGGATGGCTTCTGGATCGTCGGCCTCTTCGGAGCCTTCACCGGCGTCGGCAATGCCCCTGGCAATACCGAAGCCGACCTGCTGATGGGAATGACCGGATTGGGCGTCCATGACCAGGCCTACGGCGGCCCCGTCACTGGCCGCCGCTGGAAGATCTACCGGCCCTTCGTCGAGGATGACTGGCGCGTTACCCCGTCGCTCACCCTCAACCTCGGCCTGGCTTGGGATATGACCACACCCGTCACCGAAGTGCATAACCGGATGGCGGACTACATCCCCTCAACCGGAAAGCTTCTCATCGCCGGCAAAAACGGGGTGAGCAACTCGGCGGGCATCAATATGTTCTGGGGCGCATACGAACCGCGCGTCGGCCTCACCTGGAAAGTTCTCGGCAGCGACAAGACCGTGGCTCGCATTGGCTTCGGCATCTATCACGATTCGTCCTGGAACCAGGGCGCGCAGGGCCTGTGGCAAAATCCGCCCAATCTCGGCGAGTCCGATCAACTCCCGGCTACATTCTCAACCGGCTGCGCCTTTGCAACGTCATACTGCGCCACCGTGCTCGACCAGACACCCGAGTTGAACTTTACCCTCTCCACCGGCTTTCCAGTGCTGCCCACGCCGCAAGATGCGTCCAGCTTTGTGGGTACATTCGCCTACCAGCCAACCAACTTCCAGCCGGGCAGAGTTCACCAATATAACGCCAATGTCGAGCGCGAATTGCCCGGCAATATTCTGCTCACCGCAGGCTACGCCGGCTCTGTCGGCGGCCATCTGACGGTCATCGGCAACGCCCTCACTGTCAATAGCCCGACAGCGTGCGGTTCGGGCTCCTACACGATCGGTTGCCTGCCCGGCGGCGCACCCTACTTCTATCCCTACACCCCTCCGAACTTCAACTCGATCTTGCTCTACGGTGACCCAGGCAAGACGCACTACAACTCGTTCCAGGTGAAGGCCGAGACCAAAACGGCCAAGAACGGTCTCTACGCCCTGCTGGCCTACACCTATTCGCGCACCTACGACAACGGCCTCTCCGACGGCCTGGGCTCGGAGCTGAGCGCCCCTTATTTCGGGTTGCCCAACTGGCAAAATCTCGATTGGGCTTTATCGCAGATCAATCTCGATAACAGCTTCACGGGCAGCGTGATTTACGATTTGCCCTTCGGACGCGGAAAGGAATTCGGCAACAGTTGGAATGACACGACCAACGCCATTCTCGGCGGCATCCAATTGACTCTCATCGAGAGAGTCTCTTCGGGGTTCCCGGTTCCGTTAGTCGACGGCTTCAACCAGTCGGGCACAACCTTTAATGCCGGCGGCAACGACAACAATTTCAATCGGCCCGACAAGGTTCCCGGTAAGAACCCCTCCGCCGCCAACCATGGCCAGCATCAGTGGATCAACGCCGCCGCCTTCGCCGCGCCTCCCGTCGGCCAACTCGGCAATGCGTCGCGCGTCCCGGTCATCGGCCCCGATTTCGTCAACACGGATTTCTCCGTCGTCAAGCAGATCGCGTTGCCGGGCAAGGAGACGGGCCTGAATTTCCGCGCCGAGTTCTTCAACCTCTTCAATCACCCGGAATTCGGCAGCCCGGTGAACGATATCAACGCGGCTGGATTCGGCGCCGTGAACTCCACGGTGAACAATCCTCGCCTGATTCAACTGGCCCTCAAACTGACTTTCTGAGGCCGGACGGAGCGATACGAGCGGATCTTTTGCCACTGGAGGCTTCCGGTCTACAGCAATTCCTAGGTTGCTGTGGGCCGGAGCAAACAACCGGAAGCCCCTCCACCGTCCACCCGGAACGGAAAAGCTGAAAGCTGAGGGCTGAAAGCTGATAGCTGCTCTTTACGTCGGCGTCGTCGCCACGCGCTGCCCCGCCTTCGCCGGGCGCGCCAGCGAATCGGCAATCGTGTGCCCAGTCCCCTTCGCCCGCCTGAATGCAAGAAATATGCGTGCGGACGTATCCCAAGGTAGATTCACCGGCGACTGAGAGGTAGAATGGAATCCCCGGTTGAAACCAATGTCCCTGCGGTGCATTTCAAGGTGCCATGACAAGCGCGGCATGCCGAATTCAGGAAGCGCTTGTGCCTGCGACACTGGATTTAGCGCCAAAATTGTCGAGTCGCCGGTGGAGGATGAGTGAAAGAGCGGCACTGGAATAATCTGGTTGGTTCTCTCCGGCATGGCAACTGCGTTCTCATGCTCGGGTCCGAGATTCCCGTCAGGGTGTCTTCCACAGCTTCGACGGTTGCCGCCCAGGAGGCGACAACGCTGGCTGAGGAGCTCCGGCGCCGGCTCGCTCGAGAGCTCGAAGAGGATGACCGCTCCCCTAGCGGGAACACTTTGGCAGCACTTGCCCAGCAGTACGAAGACACTGAGGGGTTCGGTCCGACTACTCTCCGCGCCACAGCCGAGATGGTCCTGGCGTCGCGCCTGTATAGCCCGTCCACGGTGCATGAACAGTTAGCGGCGCTTCCGTTTTCGCTCATTGTGACCACGAGCCAGGATGCCATGCTGACGCAAGCACTCAAGGCGGCGGGGAAATCTCCGGTCATTCATCGTTATCACATGCGTGGCGACAAGAGAGAAAATCCTGAGTTTGTGCTGCCCGGTTTTCCGGCTTCGCCAGCGGTCTTCCATCTGTTCGGGAGCGCTGATGAACCATCCTCCCTTGTGCTCAGCGAGAATGACGTTCTCGACTTCTTGATCAGGGTCGTTTCTGAGCGGCCGCCCCTTCCCAATAGCTTGTTGCGTTTTCTTAAACGCGCCGGGCAGAGCTTCTTGTTCGTCGGTTTTGGAATCAGGCACTGGGATTTACGCATTCTCTTGAAGATACTTCTCCGCGCACTGGAGCTCAATCGCAGCGGCCCGGCAATTGCAGCCGAACCTCTTGACGGTCTGATCCAATCGGATCGCGACGAGATGATCCTCTTTTATCAGCGTGGGACGCGAGTCGAACTGGAAGACGATGAAGTAGGGGATTTTCTGACCAAGCTTTCGCAAAGATTGGAAGCAGACGGCGGGTTTGTCGGACAAGCCATGCCATTGGGACCCCGTCCCCGGGTGTTTATCAGTTACGCGCGTGAGGACGCGGATCTGGCCGCGAGAGTATTTGACGCGCTGCAAAAGGCATATTTCGAACCCTGGCTCGACCAGGAGTCCCTTCAGGGCGGAGACGACTGGAACAAGCGCATCGAGGCGGACCTGGACGCCTCGGATTTCGTGCTGGTGCTCTACACACCGGCATTCTGCCGAAAGACCGACAGCTACGTGAACAAAGAAGTGGCGCTGGCATGCGAGCGTGCCCTTCGAGTGCGGGGCTCATTCTTGATTCCTGTTCGCACGGTTGACCTGGCCGATGAGGACCGGGTCGACGCACTGCGGAAGTTCGATGAAATGGAGTTGAAGGAAACAGGATTCGACGAAGACTTCGCCAAGATTGTCTCAACCTTGAAGCGCGAATATCAGCGCCGCAACCGATAGAGAGTCATGATGGAAACCCTCCACCGTTATCCCGGAGCTCAACCGTTTCGCGACGATGAGTTTTCTCGCCGGACATTTTTCGGGCGCGAACCGGCTTCCGTCGCTCTCACGGACCAAATCCTCGCCAATCGCCTGGTGATTGTTTATGCAAAGTCCGGTTTAGGGAAAACTTCGCTGCTCAACGCCGGCGTAGCGCCTCGCCTTCGGGAAGCAGGCAGCTTGCCGCTCTTTGTGAGAGTCAACGATATTCAGCGCGGTCCCTTGTTTTCCGTTCTCGAAGGAGTGCGGGCAGAAGCCGAGCGGCAGCAGGTGGAATACGTACCGGGAGATAGCAGCTCTCTCTGGAGTTTTTTCAAAACCGTAGAATTCTGGCGGAACGATCTTCTCCTCACACCTGTGTTGATTCTCGATCAATTTGAGGAGTTGTTCACTCTGCAATCGCAGGAGGCGCGCGAGGGGTTTCTTTCTGAGTTGGGCTATCTGGTTCGCGGCGTTGCCCCGCCGTCGCAGCCGAATATGGATTCAAACGCCAGCGAGGCCCCGCCATCGATCCGAGTGGTTCTGTCCCTGCGCGAAGACTTTCTGGGGTTACTTGAAGAAGCTTCGGATCACATACCGGAAATCCTGGATCACCGCTATCGCCTGGCGCCGCTAAGTCATGAGATGGCGTCGAAGGCGATCACAGGGCCAGCCGCAATCGAGTCCGCAGATGTTTCTACAAGGGCTTTTCGATTGGAGCCCGAGGTTGTGACCTCGATTCTGAACTATCTCACCAAGTCGACTGGCGGAGCTCGCGGCCTCGCAGTTCAACACGTAGAACCCTTCCACCTGCAGTTGATTTGCCAGCGCATCGAGAGAATTGCCGCTTTCAAACAGGGGGTGTCCAGCGGAGAAATCGTAATCAGTTTCAAGGATCTCGGAGGCGAGGCCGCACTGGCAGAGACGCTTGAGAATTTCTATACGGATGCGATTCGGTCGCTGCCGGCCAGATATCTGCGCGGCGCAGTCCGAGTTTTGTGCGAGCAGTATCTCATCAGTCCAGAAGGGCGCAGGCTGAGCGTTGAAGAGCGCGAATTGCTTCGCCAGCTGAAATTGCCGCGCGAGACTTTGAACCAATTGGTCGAGCGCCGCCTATTGCGCACAGACCGAAGGTCCGACAGCACCTACTACGAATTGAGTCACGACGCATTGGTGCAGCCCGTGCTTGCCAGCCGGCGAGTGCAAGCTTTGGTGTTTAGCTGGGCCGCGGTTCTGGCCGGTTCCATCGTTTGCCTGGCGGCGGGCGCGTTCATCGCGATCTGCGTTATCACCGCATTTTCCGGTTCGATTAAGTCAACCAGCGATTACATTTTTCTTCCGATTTTTGCGGTTCTTTCGCTTTTCCTGGGGGCTGGGGGTCTCGCCTGGTTCCGGTCCGGCCTGCGGAGGCTAAGGCGCTATCGTCGCCACGCTCCAGGAGAATTCACGCAATCGCTGCCCACGCTGCTGCCATTCAAAGACCGATTGCTGGGATGGGTCATGTTGGTGACGGGGTCCGCTCTTGTTGCTGTGTGGGGATTCGTTGGGCTATTCGGCATGCTCAAATATGGGATCCCTGTTGTCACCCACGGCAATGTCCCGCATTGGCTTGGCTGGATGGATGGCGATATACAGCAAGCATGGCCGCTGGTACACGACCATCCTTTGGTGGAACTGCTGTGGTGGGTCGTCGAGCATGCCGTAATCGTTCTCTGTGGTTTCCTGTTGTTGCGGCAAGGGGTTCGCAAGCTGTGGCCAAATAAATTCACCGGTCGACGCAAAGCCGCACCCGTAGCGGGCGTCGATCAGGCGCCTTCGCTGGTTCTGGCAACTGTCAAGGGGCTTTTCGGCTGCATTGGGCTGAATGTGGCGGCACTGGGCTTCTTTGCGCTGAGGAGCTGCGCCACTGCCTGGCATGGAAACGTCCCGTACTGGCTCGCCGGGACGATCATAAGTTACAGGTTTTCAGATTCCTGTCAGGCCATTTCTGAGAAGCTTGACTGGGGCGGATTTAGTTTTGCGGTATTTTTTGCCTCGCTGCTTTTTCTCTCCATTGCATTGCTCCGTGACGCAGTTTTGGAGATACGCACGGCGCTCCGCCATCGACAGCTTGCGCGGCCAGGGAGAGGGTTCCAGCTGGCCATGGTCGCTGCAGCATCCGGGATTCTCATTGCAGGGTCGATCTTGTTCTGGACGCAGATAAGCTCACGGTCAGGGGAACAAGGCGGGCTCGCCCAGAAACAGCAGGCTCGGGCCGCAAACACCAATCCCGAGGTGGTTGCGCCGTGGTCCGGATGGGCAGTGGGCGATGAAGCGAAAATCGTGCACACCGATGACGGCGGCGGAACGTGGAAGACGCAGAACAGCGGCAAGGGAACGTTTTACTCGACAACTTTCCCTACAAGGCTGTCGGGCTGGGCTGTGGGTGGCGGCGGCGCCATCTGGCACTCCGGCGACGGTGGCGAAACGTGGGGTGGCCAGACCAGTGGAAGTACCTCAGACCTCTGCCAGATTGATTTTGTTGGGCCGGAGTTTGGCTGGGTGGTCGGAGATGCGGGCACAATCCTGCACACCGAGGACGGCGGCGGCACATGGAAACCGCAGCACAGCGGAACCAACGACGGCCTCTGGTCCGTGACCTTTGTTACAAGGCAGACGGGCTGGGCGGCGGGCGCCAAAGGCACAATTCTGCACACCGAAGACGGTGGCAGCACATGGAAACCGCAGAACAGCGGAACCGTCCGGGAATTGATCGGGTTGGCCTTTGCCACGACGACCTCGGGCTGGGCCGTGGGCAAGAAGGGAACAATCCTGCACACCGAGGACGGCGGCAGAACGTGGAAGTTCCAGGCCAGCGGTATCAGGTCGGATGCAATGTCAGTAGCCTTTGTCACCCCGCAGTCAGGCTGGGTTGTGGGCCGGAGCGGTGTCATCCTGCACACCGCGGATGGCGGCCGTACGTGGGGGTTCGAAGCCAGCGGTACCAGAGTCGATCTGGTCGAAGTTAACTTTGTCACCCCCCAGTCAGGCTGGGTTGTGGGCCGGGGCGGCACCATCCTGCACACCGAAGATGGCGGCAGCACATGGTCGCAACAGAAAAGCGGCACCGATGCGGAGCTGGAGTCTGTCAGTATTGTCAGACCGTACGGCGTGATTGGCCTTCAGCTAAAGGACGTGCCGAGCCCGGCCGGGGCGCGTGCTCCCGTTGTTAGCTCCGTGGTATTGATTGTTAGCGTCGTTCCAGACAGTCCCGCCGACAAGGCCGGCCTGAAGAAAGGCGACACCATTGTTGCACTGAACGGTAACCCCGTGAAGAACACAGACGAATTGGTGGCTGAGATTTTCGCTCTGAAGCCGGGAACCGATGCCAGGGTGGCCTATATCCGCAACGGCAGGGACGGAACGGCGGATGTGAGCGTAGGTGACGGATCGAGACCCATTCCCAGCCCCACCCAGCGTTAGGCCGGAGCAAACAACCGGAAGCCCCTCCACCGTCCACCCAGCACTGAAGAGCTAGTATCTAGCAGCTAGAAGCTAGTAGCTGGAAGCTGCTTCTACGTCGGCGTCGCCGCCACCGTCACCGGCTGCCCGGCCAACGCAGGACGCACCAGTTCCGCCGGCCACACATACACCGCAAGCCGCCGCGAATAATGAAGTACCGGGTCCGCGTCCGGCAGCTCCAGGCCTACGGCCGCCGCCAGGTCGTTGCGCTCAATCTCCGCCTCCGCCTCTTCCAGCGGCCACGGCACATGATGCAAATTCGCCCGGATCGGCTGACCCGCCCGGTCGGCGCTGAAAAGGCAAGACCGCTCCGCAAAGAAATACTCGAACGACCCCGGCCGCACCTCCGCCGTCTTGCGCGTCGGTCCCAGCCCCCGGTAGCGCACCTTGAAAATCACCGGCCGCCGCGAGAACCGCCTCCGGCTGTAGAACGCAAACTCCCGCTCTGACCGCGGCTCCAGGTGCATCTCCGCCAGGCGATATGGCAGGTGATACATGACATGCCCCGCCGCCACCGCAAGCAGGTTGCTCGAATCCACTGAGAAACTGTAAAAGCCCGGCGTCCCGGTCATTCGATCCCGCACATACGTCCTCAAATTCAGGTCAGGAAAGTTCCGGAATCCAGGAATCGGAGGCACCCCGCGAATCTTGATCCGGTCCAGCCAGAAGGGCACCGCCCCCAGCCATGCCGACCCCTGAAACTTGTCGGCTTCCAGCCAATCCGGCAGCAATGCCTCGATCCGCGGCGCCGGAATCGGCCAATGCGCGAAAAGCAGATCATTCCAGCGCTGGGTCATTGCCCAGCGTCCCGCCGGCAATGGCCGCGGCTTGTGCGACGTCCGCACCAAATACTCCCGCATGGATGCTCCCGTGCGCCCGGGGTTCCCGCTCGACTGCGGCTCTACCGCCCGGAGAGGATCGCGACCAACGCAGCGCGCGGGTGCTCCCTCATGCCGTATTCTGTCCGCGAGACCATCCTCATGTCCAGTGAAACTTTGCCCTCTCCCAGCGCCCGGAATCAAACTGAGGTCTTCGCCGTCCATGGCGCTGACCCCGAAATCCTCGCCTTCGCCATGGCCAAGTACTCCCGCTCCGCACTCTCGATGCGCGAGTCGCTCACCGAAATCAGCTCCCAGCGCGCCGAGCAGTTCCTCAACACCTTCTACTTTCAGTACGGCCACCGCTCCATCGCCGACCTCGCCCACATCGCCTTCGCCGTCGAGCGCCTCTCCCTCCTTGCCGCTATCGTCCTCGTCGACGAGACCCGCTGGGACGGCCAGGAGCGCTCCACCCGCTACCAGAATTTCCTTGAGTCCGGTTTCTACTTCCCCAACTTCGCCTCCGACGCGGCCTCGGCCTCGCTCTACGCCCAAACCATCGAAATGCTCTTCGCCACCTACCAGCGCGTCAATCCCGCCGTCCTCGATCTCCTCCGCCGCCGCATCCCGCGCCCCGAAAACCTCAAGCCCGAGTCCTACGAGCGCACCCTCCGTGCTCGCGCCTTCGACGTCGCCCGCTATCTGCTCCCCCTGGCCACCAACACCTCGCTTGGTCAGATCGTCAGCGCCCGCACCCTCGAAACCCAGGTCTCCCGCCTGCTCTCCCACCCGGCCGCCGAGGTCCGCCTCCTCGGCGTCAAGCTCCGCGAAGCCGCCACCGGCCCCGCCTGGAACCTCAACGGCCGCGCCGCACAGGCTTTCGTCGACAAGCTCTCCACCCTCCGCGACGAATCCGCGCCCGCCCTCGCCGCCGAAGCTGCCGCCCTCTTCACGCGCGAGGTCCGCACCGCTCCCACGCTCGTCAAATACGCCCAGCCCAACAAATACCTCATCCAGACCCAGGCCGATCTGGTCCAGGCCGCCGCCGAGCTCCTCAAGGATCAGCCACCCGCCGCTGCCCCGCTCGTCGACCTCGTCGAACGCACCGAGACC
>Ga0182027_10014158_pt1 | contig 11062 bp, 11 predicted proteins | sample 712E1DmetaG_FD_121300 | JGI IMG/M metagenome (GOLD analysis project Ga0182027, IMG submission 121300) | Permafrost microbial communities from Stordalen Mire, Sweden - 712E1D metaG (Illumina Assembly) | ecosystem: Environmental > Terrestrial > Soil > Wetlands > Permafrost | place: Sweden...
AAGTAGCCGGGTCACCGACCAATTCAGGGGAAGGGAACTTTAACGTTACGAAAGTACCATCAGAACCGCGAGCCTTGTAGTCCTGGCTGAGCCCTCCGGACCCGATTGATTCTATTATTTCGTAGCCGCAGACCACGGTGCCCTTTTCAAACATCGGCAAACACCCTTATATTAAGCTTGAGTTAATTATTAGTATCAGGGAAATCATTCTACCACTAATCTGATAGCGATTTACCATTATGTCCCCTAAGCTATTAAATAAGCAAATATTAAAAGTAGGGCAAATTTCTCGTATCTTTATCTTTTTAACAAATAGGGGACATTAACAACCGCGATATTCGGATGCTTTTTAAATGCTTGCGTCAGGTGTTCCGCTGTTCGGTTGTGGAGGAACCGCTCCCACCAATGTGCCGTGATGAATTCCGGCATAACAATAGTTAAAAACCCGCCTGGATGCTGGTCGTGCAGCACTTCCACATAATTGAGCAGCGGTCTCATAAATGCCCGTAACGGAGATTCCACAATTACCAGTTTCATATCCGGTGCATAGGTTTGCATCTTTTGCCTGATTTTTTCTGCCCGTGCAGGGTCAGTGGCGATATGTAAAACTGTGATATCCTTGCAAATAGTACGGGCAAAGGACATCGCTCGCAGTGACGCGTAATTGACATCATCAATTGGCATCAGGACGAAATGTTCGATTCGCTGCGGAGGTGCAGCCTGAAGCGGCATGAGTCTTAATTGCTCCGCGACCCTGGCATAATGACGGTGGATAAGCAGAAATAGCGGGATTATCGCAGGGATTAAAACTACGATTATCCACGCTCCAAATACAAACTTGGTAATTACTACAATAATCAGGATGCTGGTAGTCAGGATAGCATCCACACCATTAATAATAATGCTTGTTTTCCAGCCTTTACCGCGCGTTTTCCACCAGTGAACTACCATACCGGTGTCGGACATGCTGAAAGCTAGAAATACGCCGACGGCGTATAAATGAATAAGGCTGTCTACGTTGCCTCTAAAAGCAATCAGTAATAAGGCAGATATTCCACCGAGGAATAGTATGCCGGAAGAAAAAGCCAGCCTATCGCCGCGGTTCGAAAATACATGCGGCATGTAATTGTCTCGTGCCAGGATCGAAGACAATCTTGGAAAATCGGCAAATGCGGTATTGGCCGCAACTACCAGAATAGCCATTGTGGCAATCTGGAAAATGTAATAAAAGGCATTCTGCCCGAATACTGCCAGTGCTACCTGAGATACAATTGACTGATTACCCGGTACCAGCCCCATGTGGTTGGACAGGAAAGAGACTCCTACAAAGAAAACAGCTAGTAATGTTGCCATGAAAGTAAGGGTTATAGCCGCATTCTTGGATTCGTTCGGTTTGAAAACCGGCACACCGTTGGAGATCGCTTCCGTGCCGCTCATCGCTACAGCCCCAGCGGAAAAAGCTCGCAATATCAGCCACAATGTTACAGATTGTGCCATTGGTAAAATGGGTGGCGGGGTAGCAGGAGCGAGTGAATGTGTGAAAACCTTAATCATGCCTACCAGCAGCATTACCGCGAAACTCAAAATGAAAAGATAGGTTGGAATGGCGAAGATAGAACCGGATTCACGGATTCCGCGCAGGTTCCCCAGCGTAATCAGGCCGATGAAAATCAGGCTTAAAAGGACGTTAAAGTTTAAAAATACAGGTAACCCCGCAGTCATCGCGGTAATATTTATGCCGGCGGCATTCAATGCGGATGTTACTGCAAACGAACCCGCGGCAATTGACACAGCCACCGTCATTACATAATCAAGCAGTAAAGCTGCGGCTGCCACCAAACCGGCCATTTGTCCCAGATTCTGACGGCTGACATTATATGACCCGCCGCCGTGCGGGTAAGCATAGACTGTCTGGCGGTAGGAAAATGCTACCATGGACATCAGTACAGCCACGGCAAGCGCTGTAAATAAGGAAATATGCAGTGCGCCGTTACCGGCTGCCATTAATATCACCAGGGATGCTTCGGTAGCATAAGCGCAGGATGAAATTGCATCCGACCCGAATACTGCCAGCGCTTTGACCTTGCTCAACCGCTCGTGGATTTCATCTTTGGAAAACAGCGGCGTACCGATGAATGTCGCTTTTAGTCTTTGGATTCCGCGCTGAATTCCGCTAGCGCCTTCACTGGCTTCAGGAGTAGCGACCAGATGCCCGCCGGTCTTCTGGAAAAAGTGGCGGTACTGTTCACCGTCCTCATCGGTCTCTTCGGGGATTTCCTGGAAATCCTGTTCGGCAAAACCATGATCTCTTTCTTCTTGCGTGTTATCGGGCATATCGTGTTACATCATCCTAAAATAAAATAAGGTGGTAACAAGTGTTCACGTAGTCTTCAAGTCTGCGCGATACCTTTTTTCGAATCCACCTTAACAATAATATCATATTCCCTCGCATCAATTAACAAATTACATAATATAAGGAGTTTTTCTTTCTGGTTAATCAATACGAAAAATTATTGCCGTGAGGTTATCCGGAGTTCCTGACTTTAATACCTTACCAACTAATTGTTCCAGTGATTTTTCAATGTCGTCATCCAGCAAGGCATCCCGGATATCAAACGTTTCCAACTCGGACCAGAGACCGTCACTGGCAAGAATAAATGAATCCCCATGTGTTGTTTTCTCTTTTACCAAATCTACCTGGAGAAATGGAGAGGAACCAACCGACCGTGGTAACTGATGTCTGCCGGAGTGTTGCAGAGTGTCTTCCGGTGAAATCAAACGGAGCCTAAGTAATTCGGCGGCCTGCAAATGGTTTTTTGTTAATAAGGTGATGCGTCCATTCCGCACGCGGTAAAATCGGCAGTCGCCGATATGCCCGATTGATAAGGAGTCCTTTTCCTGAGCAACGACAGTGGCGTTAGTGCATATTGAATAATTCCGGATGGGTTTGTGCCGTGTTGAATACCTCCTGATTAACACTCTGGATCGTCCTAACTACATTCGAATAATGAAAACGGGCGAAGCGACCCGTTTATTTGTGTCGCTTCGCCCGTTAGTTTGCAGTTGAACTCTACTTAGTTTGTTGATTGTATTGGCGTGGTTTGTGCAGGCTCATCCGGGAACATTCCGCCGCCCCGGTTCATTCCACGAAAACCGGGCATCATACCACCTCTGCCCATCCCGGGAAAACCGAACCCGCCGTTAGGTACTAATTTGTCTAAGGCCGCTGGTTTTTGATTCCACCACGATTGAATCTGGTCGGCTTCTGCCTGGGTGATTTTACCATTAGTGACCGCATTTGCCAGTGACTTTGTCAAAGCATCTGACTTCATCTGTGCTGCTGCTTGAGTTAACGCGTCCTGAAGTTGTGATACCGTTATTGACTTTCCCGTGGCTGTGTTGAGATCCGCCACCGCCTGCGTCATTAAATCAGTGTTATTTGTATTTGCCCCACATGCCGTCCCCATCATTCTTCCACCGAATCCCAATAAACCTTTGAGCGCATCCGGGTTAGTTAATTTTGGCTGGCTATCCTGCCATACTTTCAGGGTATCTTTAGTCGGAGCAGTCGGTTTCTGTGTCAGCCATGCTTTAATGGCATCAGATTCTGCCGGGGTGATTGTCCCTTTAGCCACCGCCTGAGCCAGTTGCTGGTCAATCCTCTGGCTTTCTGCCTGCATATTACTTTGCTTGAAGGCATCTGTCAGTTGCTGTTCTGTTACACCCAGTGTGGCTGCTGCTTTGGCGAATAGGGTGTTACTCTGTGTTGTGGTAGTTGTCGGTGTCGTGTTATCCGCTGCCATGACAATGGCACCGCCACCCAGCGCTAATATCGCCACACCCGCCATCAATACTATGATAATCTTTAACTTTTTTGACATCGGTTTTCAGTTCCTCCTTTGCAGTTAGTTTGGTGCAGGTTCAAAATTGACCTTCACGACACCAGTATAGCACCCGAAAATGAACCCACCATTAACAAACGATGAATTTCAGAGTAGTAAAGTTAAAACTAAAGGCTAAAGCTAAATCTATTTTTGTCTTCGCCATAACACCATGAAAATTGTAAACATCAATAGTAAAACACCTGCGCCAAAAACCGAGGCGCCTAATATGGAGATGTCTAAATCAATAGAAGCGAACAAACCGACGACGATACCGAGGATTATAAAAAACATGAAAGAGGTAAATATTCCTCCAATACGATAAACGTGAGATTTGATTTTCTTTTTTAGCTCACTTATGTCGAAGGTTTTAAATTCGTTTGTGATAATGGCGGCTTCTAGCGAGCTAAACTCGGCGGTTAATAGTTCTTCTGCGAAACGCTTTTCAGTGGGGTCGGTAGAAATTTCGGCTTCCACATGGATTTCCGACGAACGTTCATTTGGCATTATGTGAATGTTGACCTCACACTGCCATCGTCTGGGGTTGAAATTAATGAGAACACCGATAGTTGAACCTCTTCTAAAACGGAGATAGTTACCGGAATCAAATTGTCGTTTATAGCCGGCTTGAGTTAAAAACGTAACTGCGCACTCGCGGGCGGCAGACTCAGGGATCTGGGCGGAAAAAGAACGCATGATTTTCATTTGGAAGTATTATACATCTTTTAACTGTTCAACATATGGGATTATTTGACCGCCGCTGATCGTATGCAGCCGGATCTCTTCTTCGAGCCTAAAACCGATGGTGTAGCCTAACATGTATATCTTGACCTTGCTAAAATTTAATAAATCCGCAGGTGTTATTATATGTTGACGGACTGGGATGCGAAAATGGTACGCTACCGGAAAAAGTTGAGGAGCTTTATATCAAATAGCTTCGATATATGGTTTACCGTGGAATTTTTATAGGAATACAGAAGCGTATTCCTATAATTTATATCTGGCGTGATGGAGATCCGCTAAAAAGTTTTATGAATTATTTTAGGTGCAGGGCATTCCCATCGGCGTAGTATCATATCCGCCAAGCGATTCAATCTGGCGGCGGAAATCACTCAACTTTAACAATTCCAACAGGGATTGAATCGCGGGCAATTCCAGAAAATGGTTGGGAATCACCAGGTCATACGGTTCTTCGTTCAGGGATAAAAAGTCCAGTTCGTTTGCACGCGCTGAGGCTTCGATGCCGATACCGCAGTCGGCCAGGCCCGCGGCTACCATTTCGGCAGTAACCAGGTCTCCGTGCATAATCCTTTCGTAACCATGAATGCTTTTAGCGGAAATCCCAGCTTCCCACATCAAGCGGTTCAGTAAACCGCGGCTACCGGCACCCGACTGACGATTAATAATAGTGACGTTGGGCCTCGCCAGGTCATCGATGTGCTTGATAGCTTTCGGGTTTCCTGCGGTTATCATCATTCCCTGACGCCAGATGGCAAATCGGATTATAGTACACGGGAACGGCACGATTTCTTTCACCAGAGGTAAATTGTACTGGCCGGACACGTTATCTTTGAAATTACAGCCGGCAATGTGAATTTCACCGCTCGCCAATGCGTGTAATGCGGGTATGCTTTCCCCTTCAATCCAGATTAAACGTACACCGAGGTCTTTAATCATCATAGCAATGATAGAGGCAGAGGGGTCACAACCGGCAAGGACGAGTGTGGGGGTTTTAGTTGCTGTTTGATTTATTATCCTCAAGTCAACTTGTCTATTGCCATGAGCCGCGACGGCAATAGCATCCGCCGGATTCAAAATATGACTTACCGATAGCCCCTCCTTCATCGGTCGGGCTAATAGTCGTGAACCGAATTGGACGAGTTGCATCCTGGTTCCCCGGGGAGTAGTCGTAGAATCACCGATTAGTTCTGCGCGGACTAGTTTTTCTGAACCATCGTCCAACCAGAACAATTCATCTACCTTCGTATGTAAAATGCGTGCCAGACGTAACGCGATTTCGGTTGAAGGGACTGATTTACCCGACTCGATTGCCGTGTATGCCTGACGGCTGATGCCGCCGGCATCAGCCAAGTCAGTCTGGGTCAAACCTGCTTCCTTTCTAAATTGGTGTATTTTGCTCTTGATAGACATATACCCTTATTGTAAAGACTAATTTAATTATCTGTCAATTAAACATGACAAATTTGTCGTGTTATTAAGTTGTCAATTTCCTGTTAAATCTTTGAAACGATGTTATAATGTCTTTACAATTGGCGGAGTAAACTAATGGTCAGTTGTTCGTTCGATTTTATAAAACATAACGATGAGAGGCAAACATTGGACGAGAAAATCGTTTATTTTGAGGAATCGGGATCCGGTCAATGATGAAGGGGATGTGACTCTGGCAGCTTCTTCTAGAGATTTACCTGATTTGCTATTACTGAGATAATTTGTAATCCATTACAAACAAAACAGAGGGTTCCGCATTTTGTTCAGGAGGAGAGGTAAAACTTCAGGACGATACGAACTTTTTTTGTAGTAGAGCTACAACGCTTCTCCGCGATTTTTCGAATCGCCTTATAATAATCGAACATCCAGGAATGATTAATACAACGGGGCAGAAAAAGGAGTAAAAATGGAAAAATCAAAAACCAATACTCAAAAAGCAGCTAAATTGAAGGTAAAGGTTACAAAGAACGGTCCTTATATTGTGTCGGGTGGAGTGCCGCTATCAGAGCAAATTATGTGTGTTGATAAAGAAGGGCAGTGCCACGGTTGGAAAGAAGGCCGGAGGTATCCGTTTCAGGAAACCTATGCACTCTGCCGCTGCGGTTATTCCAGTAGCAAACCTTTTTGCGATAGCACTCATACCAAAGTAAAATTTGATGGTACAGAGACGGCTTCCCGTAAACCATATCTGGAACAAGCCGACGAAATAGTTGGTCCCGGCCTTAAACTTACCGATGTCCAGAATCTCTGCGCCAGCGCTCGTTTCTGCCATCGCGCCGGGGGGACATGGACACTAACCAAACAATCCGATAACCCAGATGCCAGACAAAAGGCGATTGAGGAAGTGGCCGATTGCCCTTCCGGAAGGTTGGCAGCTTGGGATAAGAACGGTAAAGAGATTGAACCTGATTTCGAGGCGTCTATTGGTCTGGTTGAAGATATTCAAACCGGTAAAATGGGCCCGATGTGGGTTCGGGGTAGTATTCCCATTGAAGCAGCGGATGGTACTACCTATGAAATTCGTAATCGAGTCACGCTTTGTCGCTGTGGCAAGAGTTTAAATAAACCATTCTGCGACGGCAGACACCTAAAATAAGCTAAAAGTAGGTAGGGGAAGATTTTCGATGATACTCAGGTTGTAAACTGATGTACGAACCTTGAGTGATTTTGTAATAAATGACGAAATACATCCAACTTCAGTCGAAATGTCCTACCGTCTAGAGGTTGTGTGCGGATATTAGTTGTTTGATAATTACTACTCAGCATTAACAAAATTGTAACTGAAATCCGACAATAGCTAGTAATGGTCTCGAACCGGGGAAACTAAAATAAAGCAGATAAAATTGCGCGGCGGTATGGTTGGCGGCGTCATTGGGATGGCATTTATTGAAACAGTTCTAGGCAGTGCCGCCTCCGACCGTAAATGGGTAGAAATGTTGCAGGTAATCTAACGATGATTAGTACAAATTAAATAAGGAGGAGGAAGAAATGGAAAAGAAAATGCGTGGGGGACCGGCAGCCGGGGCAGGAGTAATTTGGTTCATTGGTTGGCTGTTTACCATTGGTTTTGCGCAACTGGTCTGGTGGAAGATTATCCTTGGTATTGTCGTTTGGCCGCTCTTTTTAGGACAGATGTTAAGATGAGATTAGAGGTCATTCACGTTTATATTTCTTTACACAACTTTATAGACAGTGTCGTTGAATAAAGCCATAAAGACTAATTACCAAGTCGTGTTTATAGCTACTTTGCTCTCGAAGAAAACGTCATCGTTGTTATGATATGAAAGGAGAAAGATATGGCTGGCGGATATATGGGAAAAATCCTTTTTGTCGATCTTTCTACAAGAGAAATCCAAGAAGAAGCTCTTGATGAGAAGATATGCCGTGAGTTTGTTGGTGGTTATGGAATCGGCGCAAGGATATTGTACAGCCGACAAAAGGCAGGCGTCGACCCGATGGGACCGGAAAATACACTAGGATTTGTCACAGGCCCGCTCACTGGTAGCGGGGTGCCCACCGGGGCACGTTATATGGTAGTTGCGAAATCGCCGCTTACCGGAGGCTGGGGAGAGGCCAATTCCGGCGGTTATTTCGGTCCCTACCTAAAATTCGCCGGGTTCGACGCTGTATTTTTCACGGGGATTTCACCCAAACCCGTTTATCTACTCATCGATAACGGCCAGGCCACGATCAAAGACGCAGGTTATCTCTGGGGAAAAGATACCTACGAGACAGAGGATGCTTTGATGGAAGAATATGGCAAGCAGTCTCGCGTGGCTTGCATTGGGCCATCAGGAGAAAAACTATGCTGGATTGCAGGCATCATGACCGACCATGGGAGTTCAGCCGCGCGTTCAGGCCTGGGCGCCGTAATGGGTTCAAAGAGACTGAAAGCGATAGTTGCTCGCGGTAATATGGAGGTTCCTATCGCTGATAAGGCTGCCATTGAGCCGATTAGACAAGAGCAAATCAAACAGTGGCATAACCCTATGCCAAACGGCATGATCGAATGGGAGATGCAGCATAAGTATGGCACGAGCATCAGTACATATAATTCTACGCACAGCGGGGATAGTCCGGTCAAGAACTGGGGTGGTGTAGGTGTCATTGACATTCCCGACCGTGAAGGTCTTCACCATGATGCATTTGCGGCGCGGGTGGATAAGGGGCATGCTTGTTGGCATTGCCCGGTAGCCTGCAAAGCAACCTTAAAAGCAGGCGAGGGCGAATATCAATATGCGGCTGGTGTCCGTCGTCCGGAGTATGAGACAGCATCTGCCTTTGGACCGAACTGTGCTAATAGCCACACCGAATCGATTTCAATGGCGAATGACATCTGTAACCGTGCTGGGATGGATACAATCTCCTGCGGCAGTGTCATTGCTTTTGCGATAGAGTTATATGAAAATGGAATCCTGACCAACAAAGATACGGATGGTATCGACCTCAAGTGGGGTAATCACCAGGCGATTGTGGCAATGACGTGTAAATTGGTTAATCGGGAAGGACTTGGCGATATTCTGGCGGACGGGGTGAAGGTTGCCGCGAAGAAAATCGGCAAGGGTTCCGAGAAATACGCTGTCCACATTGGCGGTCAGGAACCCGGGATGCATGACCCGAAGCTTCCCAAAGGTAATGGCTATCCGATGGCTGCTGCCCGAATGCAAATGGATGCTACCCCCGGACGTCATATGCTCAATTTCGGAACTTTCGTGTTTTTTAGGCATGTAGTTAATATGACCGGGATGTGTTTCCAGGGTGGTTGGACAATATACAGAGAACGTTTCATTGGATTTACCAATGCGGTGACCGGCTTGAACTACACCACGGACGATTTGCTTAATGCAGGGGAAAGAACCGCGAATATCCGGCATGCTTTCAATTTACGCGAGGGAATCTGCGAGTTGAATTGGGTGGTCCATCCGAGAATCGTGGGTAAACCTCCGCAGACCGTCGGCCCTCTTACCGGTTCGGTTGCAGACATTGAGGCTCAGATTTACTGGGGCATGGGTTCCATGGACTGGGACCGTTTCACTACTAAGCCCAGTAAAGCAAAATTGCTTTCTCTTGGTGGTCTTGACGATGTCGCTAAAGATTTGTGGCCCTAGATAATAATTACGGAATGTAAAAATCCTAATATAATCTCTAAATTTTAAACCTTGTCCTCATGAAAATGGGGAAAATCAGAATAATAAAATCATAAACATTAGTACTGTTGCAAGGAAGTCCTTCAGCAGAAGGACGACGTGGCAATCCCACGTTCTTGTCATTCCCGCGAAGGCGGGAATCCGCTAGTTATTATAGGTTCCCTGTCTTCCACTAGGTGTCTTTTATATATAGGTTGTTGAAGCTTTCCTTTTTGAGGGATGATTGCTGATCGATCGCTAACTCTTACTCAGATTTCACCGCTCAAAACTGAGCGCAATGCTGGCATCTGAAAGCTCTCTCACCCCCCGGTGGGAATAGTGAGCACCGCGATACGATCATCATTTTTAAGCTGGATGTCTTGGTCGTTATCATAACCGTCAACAAAAAAATGGCCGTGGATATTGAATGTATACCCTTCGACCATAAGGTCTTGCCCTGGAACAATGATTTTTCCTTCTAGAGCGGGGAGCTTGTAACGGAGGGCGGCAATAACATCTTTCAGTTTCGCCCCCTCTTTCAATTCAATTTCAACCTTCGTTTCCGTTGTCTTTATGGGCACCCCGAAGAACTCAACGATACATTTGATCATGGCTTTACACCCGGTATTTTCCTTATTAAACTCGATATTTGCATGTGTAATTCTGCACTATTTTTATTATACAATAAATTTTCTGCGGAACCGGATTCAGTTATTTATGGTTATTACTACCTTTGAAATATGTTGGTATATACCGGGGAAGACAGAAGATAGCCTCTCTTTTCTTAAGAGCGAAAAGTCCGTAGTGAAAGCAGAAGAAGGGAATCATAAACAATTTAGCAACCCATGGCCGATATGAGCTGGAGATGCAAAAACATTTTAAAAACGTTGAACACCCCGATCAAGACATTCTCTATCCAGAAAAATATCATCACCGGAAGAACCTGCCAGCCCAGGAACAATACACCGTAAATGGGTATCAAGTTAGCCGCAATTATAGTGATTATTGATATTTTTTGAAAATCGGTTCCGTTTATTTTCAACCGCATAAGAAAAGATGTCATACTCAAACCTTACAATTATTGATACCAGCATATACCCATCATTCTTTTATAATCAACGATTATTTCGGTAGTGGGGTGTCCTACTAAGCTAAAACCAAAATTTCTCCATTCTTAAAATGTGATGATTCTGTTACAAATTCACCGCTTATTTTATAATTTCTTCATCGTGTACCCGTCATAATATCTTGGAAAGAAAATCTGAAAAAGAATAAAGGATACCAACTCGAGGCGAGCGATAATTTATGATTTCAACAGAAACAAGA